>PDVH01000197.1_pt1 | contig 15201 bp, 11 predicted proteins | sample 1369781 | NCBI WGS metagenome assembly PDVH01 (sample SAMN07795378, study PRJNA414565) | Alkali sediment metagenome, whole genome shotgun sequencing project. | isolation source: glacial lake sediment | place: Bosnia and Herzegovina: Donje Bare Lake | collected 2016-06
TGTCCTCGTTGCTTGTACGGATGACCGGTATCTCCTCTTTGATGACCAACCGGTACTTGCCATTTGCCAGCCCGATCAGATAGGCCGGGATAATCGGTGCTTCCGTATGCAGGGCAATAAGCGCCAATCCGGTGGTAGTGCAGGCAGGCCTGCCGAAAAAATCTACGAATATCCCTTCCTGCCAGGCCATGTTCTGGTCGATCATAGTTGCAACAATCTCGTTATGTGCAAGACTCCTGAGCATTTTTCTCATAGCGCGTTCCTTATCTATAAGGATGTTACCACTGGATGATCTTACCCATAATATCAGATTATCAAGAGTGGGACTGTCCAGGGGACGATAGGTAATAACCGCAGGTTTTAACAGCAGTGAAAACGCTACCGCAGCAAGTTCCCAGTTGCCGAAGTGGGCGCCAAACATGAGAATCCCTCTGTTCTTATCCAGGGCCTTTGTGCAGTATTCGAGTCCTTCAACCTCCACTAAATTGCCGATGTTGTCCTTTGTTAAGGAAGGGATTTCAAAAAAATCCGCCGCTGTTATGCCCAGGGTCCTATACGCACCTCTGGCGATGTTTTTGATTTCAGTTATGCTTTTTTCCGGAAAGGCGCACCTGAGGTTGTGAATCGTAATCAATCTCTGTTTCGGGGAAAGATGGTAAAAAAGGCGAAACATACCTGTAAAGAAACTGATTCTAAGCTTCCGGGGTATGGAGCTGAAGCATTTAAGTATAATGTCTGTCGCTGCTGCTTTTTTCATTTCAGTTTTTCAAGAATCGGCGCTTCAAATTCCTCCCGGGAGGGATGCATTTCCATCTCCAGCCTCAAGAGAAAGACATCTTTCAAAAAATCGGGGAAATCTGCTAGACGCACGCCGTCCTTTTCAGTGGTTAAAATGATCTCCGACGTGGAATCAATATATCTCCTCCTAATGTCTGAAATATCTGCTTCAACAAACCGGTAATGATCGGGGAATTCAGTGAAACTTCTCACAACCCCGCCTAAAGATTCGAGGGTTCTACTGAACGCCTCCGGTGACGCAATTCCCGCGAAGGCACAAACCTTTTTCCCTTGAAGGAATTCCAGGGGATAAACCCCTCCGCCTTCGCCGCGAATGATATCTTTCGGTTTCAGATACACAGAAAGGACGGGGAGAAACCATCCAATGCCCTGTTCCTGGTATTTCGGATAACGGCCGTCTCCGGTGCTGTCTTTCCATATGAGGAAATGAGCTCGTCTCAGGGCTTCGGGGGATTCCCGAAGGGGCCCCCTGGGCAGCAGGAAACCGTTTCCAAAGGGTTGTTCCCGATTCATGATGACAATATCTACATCCCTGAAGATATCTCTGTGCTGGAAGGCATCATCAAGGATCAGGATGTCGGCATTCATTTTATCTATGGCGAATCTGCCTGTGAGGATTCTTTTCGGCCCTGTAAGGACCGGTATTCCTTCCGCAGCTTTTGCGATGAGGATCGGCTCATCTCCGGCTTCAATGTGTCCCATCAGGATTATTGAACCGTCTGATACGACGTTTACCGCGGATTTCGCCTTCCCGCCATATCCTCTGCTTAATACAGCCGGTCTATATCCTCTTTCTTTCAGTAACTTTGCCAGCATAATTACTGCAGGCGTCTTTCCTGTCCCGCCAACTGTTATATTTCCGATACTGATTACCTTACAAGGAAGTTTATATTGATGAAAGATGCCAAGATCATACATCTGGTTTCTCAAGCTGACAGCCAGGCGGTAAAGTAAAGACAGGACAGATAGGATCAGGATCAGGGGGTTCAGAGTGGATGCAGCAGTTTCAGCATACCAGATTTTTCTTAATCTACTGGCGAGTTTTTTCAATGCCGTTCCTGTTTTCATCTTTAAACTGCATATTGTAGAATTTGAAGTATTCGCCTTTCTTTCCCATAAGGGATTCGTGGGTCCCCTCCTCGACGATTTCACCGCTTGCAAGCACTATTATGCGATGGGCATTACGGATTGTTGAAAGACGATGAGCGATTATAAGGGTTGTCCTTCCCTTCATGAGGTTTTCTAAGGCATCCTGGACTTCTATTTCTGCTTCCGTGTCGAGAGACGACGTTGCTTCGTCTAGGATGAGTATGGGAGCATCCTTGAGCAGGGCTCTCGCTATGGAAATTCTCTGTCTCTCCCCTCCGGAGAGTTTCGCCCCCTGTTCGCCGATAATCGTGTTATATCCGTTAGGCAGATTCATGATAAAGTCATGCGCCCGAATGATATCTTCTTCCGTCTTTTCGATGTTGCCGTAGGCGATATTGTTTCTCACCGTGTCATTGAAGAGGATTGTCTGCTGGGTGACGATGCCGATCTGACCGCGCAGGGATTCGATGGTCACATCGCGAATATCATGGCCATCAATAAGTATTTGCCCATCTGTCACGTCATAAAATCGCGGGATCAGATTGACAAGGGTCGTCTTGCCCCCGCCGCTCATGCCGACAAAGGCGACTACTTCACCTGCGTTGATGGAGATATCAATATTTTTCAATACCGGTGCTTCTTCATAACGGAAGTTGACATTTTTTATGTCAATGCCCTTGGAAATCTTTGGCAGATCGACAGCTCTTGCGTCATTTCTGATATCGGGGATTGTATCGATGATGCTGAAGACACGATTTGCGCCAGCGATTCCCTGCTGAATAGTATTATTGACATTAGTCAGTCGTTTGACCGGTTCATAGAGCATGATGAGGGCCGTGAGGAAAGAAAAGAATGTCCCCGGTGTTGAGACTCCTTTTATTACTTGATACCCTCCGTAGAAGATAATCGTAGCGATACCGATGCCTCCCAGGAACTCCATGAAGGGGCTGGAAATTGCACTTACCGATACGGATTTAAGGGCCAGCTTGAAAAGGTGTTCATTTTCCTTCGCAAACCTTTGGTTTTCATACTCTTCCATGCTGAAGGCTTTGACAATCCTCGTGCCGGAAATGGTTTCCTGAAGGAGTGTAGTCAAACTGCCCATAGTCACCTGAGTTCGTGTGGCGATATTCCTCATTTTCTTCCCGAACCTGGAGATGGGATAAATGGTGAGGGGAAAAACAAACATGGCAATTATTGCCAATTGCCAGTCCCGGTAAAAGATAACAAACACGAGACACATGAGAGTAAAGGAATCTTTAAGGAGACTGGTCACTGCTTCCGACACAGCTCCCTGGACATAACCCACGTCATTGGTAATCCGGGACATGAGGATACCCGTGGGATTAATGGTGAAAAATGAAAGGGATTGCAACTGCATCTGTCTATAGAGATTATTCCGGAGATCTGCGACAATCCTCTGGCCGATAAAGCTCATAAGTATGGTTTGCGTGTAGCTGCAAATTCCCTTTATCATGTATATGACAATAACAGCGATTGGTATCCATATCAGCATGTCCGCATTTTTTTTGAGGAAGATCTCATCTAAGGCTGGCTTTACAAGAAAGGCCAGCGCTGATGTTGTAACACCGACAACGAGCATAGAGAGCATCGCCAAAACGAATTTTGACATATGCGGCTTTGCTAGTTTTAAGAGGCGTTTAAAAATATCCATTATTATAACATCTCAAATGCCAGGCGGGCAGTCCTTTCGGCCGCGCCGGGGCTTCCCAGCATATCCCTTATTTTTGACAGCTCTATCTTAATATCAGCCATCCGCTTGCTATCGGCAAGAATTTCCACGACCATGGCCGCTATCTTTTCCGGACTCGCCTCATCCTGGATCAACTCCGGGACGACTGTCTTTCCGGCTATGATATTAACAAGACCGATATGATCAATATTTATTACCATTTTTCCAACATAATAGGAAGGTGCAGACACTTTATAAATGATAACCATGGGTGTCTCTATCAACGCCGTTTCCAGGGTGGCCGTTCCTGATGCTACCATGGCAATATCTGCACAAGCAATAACATCATAGACCTCATTGCGAATGACTTCCACTTTTATCGGATAGTGCGAAATTATTTGTGAGACAAAAGCGATATCGAGTGTATCGGCCAGGGGCAGCACAAATTGCACATGCCTCAGCTTCTTTTCAATAATCTCCGCTGCCCTGAGCATCTCAGGAAGAAGTCTGGTAACTTCGGACTGCCTGCTTCCAGGTAGAATTCCCACCGTTGTTACCCCTTCCTTGAGGCCGAATCTAAGCATTGCCTCCTTTCGGGAGTATTTCGTTCCGATCACATCTAAGAGGGGGTGACCGACAAATTCCACATTGACACCGGCCTTATTGTAGAGACTGGCTTCAAAGGGTAGAATCACGGCCATTTTATCGACGGTTTTTTTGATTTGTCCGATCCGTTCTTTTCTCCAGGCCCATACCTGTGGACTGATGTAGTAAAAAACCTTAATGCCGTATTTTTTTGCTGCCTTCGCAAGTGACAGGTTAAAGTCCGGGTAATCAATGAGAATAACGAGATTGGGTCTGTCTTCTCTCATTGATGCCTTCAGTTGGGCCATGACTTTCAGGATCATCCACAGTTTAGAGATAACCTCGGTCAGTCCGACGACCGCCATATCTGCTGAATCCGCCAGTAATTTAACACCGGCTTCTTTCAACTTCCTGCCGCCGACGCCATAGAATCGTATTGTCGGATCGATCCGGCGCATTGCCTGGACAAGGTTTCCTCCATGGAGGTCACCTGAAGCTTCCCCCGCCACAATCATGATCTGTTTTGTATTACTGGTTTCTCTGTTTCGCCTTTCTGTGAGATAGGTTTCTTCAGGGTGCATGATTGATCACATTACTGATATATTGGATTTCCTCTTTTTCCAGCTCCGGGAACATGGGAAGGGAAAGAACCTCTCCGGCACATATCTCGCTGTTTGTCAGGTAATTGCCGCTGATGTTCTGTAGGACAAACACCTCCTGCTTATGGAGAGGCACAGGATAATAGATCGCGGAGGAGATATTATTACTTTTAAGGGTATCCATAATACTGTCCCTATTTTTTGAGCGGATGGTGAATTGGTGATATATGTGTTTACAATCAGGCATTTCAACGGGGAATGTGATATCGTCCCTTTTGATGAAAGTCCTGTACAGGTCGGCATTAATCCTGCGCCTGTTATTGAATTCTTCGATCTTTTTCATTTTGACGCGGACGATGGCAGCCTGGATTTCATCAAGACGGCTGTTATAACCTAAAATCGAGTGATGGTATTTAACTACACTGCCATGATTACGGAGGAGCCTGATCAGCTTTGCCAGATCTTCATTCCCGGTGATGATAATCCCCCCATCACCGTAGCCGGCCAAGTTTTTACTCGGGAAGAAACTGAAGCAACCACAGTCTCCTATGGTACCCACTTTTTTCCTGTTGTATGTCGCGCCAAAGGCCTGGGCACAATCTTCTATGACTTTAATGTTATATTTCCGTGCAATCTTGACTATAGGATCCATATCCGCAGGATGGCCAAAGAGATGGACAGGTATGACCGCTTTGGTCTTTTCCGTGATCTTCTCTTCTATTTTATCAGGGTCGATATTGAATGTTTCCGGCCGAATGTCCACAAAGACGGGTGTAGCAGAGAGAAGTGATATAACTTCCGCAGTGGCAATGAAGGTAAAGGGAGTGGTAATAACCTCATCTCCCGCGCCGATCCCGCAGGCCCGGAGCGACAGCAGCAGGGCGTCTGTACCGCTGGCAACGCCGATAGCATGAGGGACACCATGATACGCGGCAATTTCTTTTTCCAGTTCCGCTACATTCGGTCCCAGAATAAATTGTGCGCTGTCAAGTACACTCTGTATGGCGGTATCGATATCGGCTTTGAGGGTTTTATACTGTCTTTGCAGGTCGACCATGGGTATCATGGCAGTATCTCCCGCGACTTTTTCGCCTTTTCAGCGATGAGGAGAGCCAATTCCAAAGCATCTCTCCCTTCCTTTCCGGATACAGGGGGTGTATTCCTGCTGATAACTGCATCAAGAAATGAGCGGATCTCTTCTTCCAATGGGTCAAATTTCTTGACTTCTATAGGGTTTACGCTAATTTCAATCTTTCCGCCGGCTACGTTTCTTTTGCTCAATGAGACCAGCTCTCGCTTTTCATAATCAACTGCGTGATACCCCTCCAGACCGAAGAATCGTATTTTCTGCATGGTCTTCCCCGTTATTCTACTAGCGGTGATGTTGGCCACACATCCGGAAGAGAAGGTGATCCTGGCATTGGCTATATCCACCTTGTCCGACAGTACCGATACGCCGACTGCTTCTACCGTCTGTACGGGTGATTTGACAAAGTGCAAAATAATGTCGAGATCATGGATCATCAGATCAAGTATAACGTCAACATCTGTACCACGTTCGAAAAAGGGATGAAGGCGATGAGTTTCAATAAAGAGAGGTTTTCCCATGACCGACTTCAGTGCAATAATTGCTGGATTAAATCGTTCCAGAAATCCTATTTGAAATATCAATCCTTTTGCTTCAGCAATGGCCACGAGTTCGTCAGCCTCTTCGATGGTGGCGGCAATAGGTTTTTCCAGCAGGACATCAACGCCTGCTTCTAAAAAATCTTTCGCAATCCTGTGGTGAGATACTGTTGGAACAGCAATGCTGACGGCATCAACCAATCTTATCAGCTTACGGTGATCGGACACAGCCATGCAGTTGTATGTTTCGGCTGCCTTCCGGGTACGCTCATCCATGATGTCCACGACACCGACAATTTTACAGTCGGACAATTTACTGTATTTTTGCAGGTGGTAGTTACCCAAGTGACCGATACCCACAACACCGATTTTGATTTCTTTCATACCGTTGATCAAATCCTAAATTCTAAATCTAACATCCTAAACAATATCAAAATCCAAATGTGCAAAACAGCTTGTATTTTGATATTTGAATTTTGAATTTGTTTAGTATTTCGATATTCGGATTTAGTGCTTTAAATTACCTGCAGATTCCCCTCGCTGACCTACCCTCGATAAATTCAACAAACTGTCTTACTTCCGGAATATCTTCAACCTCGCTTTTGACTTTTTCGATTGCCACGGAAAGAAGGAGAGATGATCTAAATACAATCCTGTAAGCTTCTTTAAGGGCCCTGATGGTTTCTTCTTTAAAACCCCTGCGTTTCAGGCCTATTATATTGAGGCCGTACAGTCTTGCTCTGTTGCCAGCGGCAGTAACAAATGGAGGAATATCCTTGTCCACAGCAGAGGTGCCGCCAATTATACAGTGTGCACCAATGCGGATGAACTGATGAACGCCCGTCAAACCCCCGATAATAGCGTAATCATCTACATGGATATGGCCTGCCAGATTGGCTGCATTAACCATGATAATATTATTTCCCAGCTTACAATTGTGGGCAATATGGCAGTAGGCCATGATGAGGTTATTATTTCCGATGATGGTCGCCCCTATATCGGCAGCGGTACCCCTGTTTATGGTAACAAATTCTCTAATTGTATTATTGTTTCCAATGATAACCCGCTTTTCCTCTCCTTTAAATTTCAGATCCTGAGGAATAGCACCGATTGAAGCAAATTGAAATATGCGGCATCGCTCGCCTATATCCGTATGGGAGTCAATGACTACATGTGGTCCGATGACCGTGTTTTTGCCGATATTTACGTCCCTACCTATGATAGTGTAGGGGCCTATTTCTACCCCTTCCGAGATATTGGCCTCAGGTGATATGATAGCTGTTGGATGAATATTCATTGTTTGATCCCTTTTATCTTTGTTTCCAGTTCTTCCACTCGCTTTAAAAGTGCGGCGACAGTTTTTCGCGTTTCCGGGAGATGTGAAACGCATGCCTCGACTCGCAACCACTGACGGTGAGGCAAATGAGGAGAGCCTGATACGATCTGGTTGGAGGGGACATCTTCATGAACACCTGACTGGGCACCAACCATAACATAGTCCCCTATATTAATATGGCCGACCAGGCCGGCCTGACCCCCCAGGATGACACTCTTACCCAGTTTTGTACTTCCCGAAATGCCGACCTGTGATACAATTACGGAGTTTTCTCCAATTACTACATTGTGGGCAATTTGAACAAGATTGTCGATTTTTACACCCTTTTGTATCCAGGTCTTATCAATGGTACCCCTATCGATGGTAGTGTTGGCTCCCACTTCAACATCATCGTCTATTTGAACTATACCTACCTGGGGGATTTTTATATTTTCCTGTCCAGGTCTGGCAAAGCCAAATCCATCACTTCCAATGACAACGCCTGCATGAAGAATGACCTTCCTTCCAATGATACATCTTCTGTATACAACAACATTGGGATACAGAATGGAATCTTCACCAATGTGGACATGACGACCAATGCAGACACCGGGGTAAAGGATAACCCCACGTTCGATTCTTGCTCCCCGACCGATATAGACGCCCGGATGGATGGTTGCATCTTCTGAGATAATGACACCTTCCTCGATGAAGGTTTCCTTGCTTACTATTGGGGGATCAAGGTCTTCGGGATAGAAAAGTTCAAGGACTTTGCCGAGGGCAATATAGGGGTCTTCAACAACAATCAAATTTTTATCGGTCTTCTCCGTCCCCGGTGAGACCAGAACCGCGGAGGCATTTGTTGTCTCCAGCATCTTCAGGTATTTTGGGTTTGCGATGAAGGTCAGATCACCCACTCCGGCCTCATCGATTCCCCGGATATTTTCAATTACTACCTGAGGATCTCCGATAATTTCACCATTTAAGAAAGATGCAATTTCACGCAATGTTTTCTTCAAAGCGTTATCCTGATTTTTTTAAATTTTATGGTTTATACGTTTTATTGAGTTCTTGAATAACTCGATCTGTCAGTTCGTTTTCTTTCGCATAGTAAGGTATCGGAAAGCTGCTCAAATCAACGATCATAGTGTATTTCTCTTTATCACCGATGGTTTTCACCACTTTGAGAATCTCAGGAACCATCTTTTTAGAAAGTTCCTGATCTCTTGCCTGCATTTCTTCATTGGCATCCTTGACCAGTAACTGGTAATCCCTGAATTTCTTCTGGTAGGCCGCCTCCTTTTCTTTCATGGCGGATTCGGTAAGCACCGCTCTCTGTTTGTCGAGCTCTTCTTTCAGCTTCTTCAGCTCTGTTTCCTTTGCCTGTATCTGGCCTTTGTCTTTTTCATAGAGCTTGCCTAATTCTGTGGTAGCCTTTTTCCCCGCATCTGAATTGAGCATGATTCGTCTCATTTCGATGAAGCCTGTCTTTTCCGCGGCACCTGCATAAGAGCCGTACAAGAGAATCGCAAGAACCGTCATTAATGTCAAAATCATCAGGCCATTTTTTTTCATAAAATTTCCTCCTTATTAAGGTTACATGGCATGTCTACATTAACATGCCAACTGTAAATTCCCATCTGCTGGCAGGTTCATCAAACTTTCTGTCCAGGACATATCCCCATTCAAGACGCAGCGGACCGATGGGTGAGTACCACCGAACGCCAATTCCTGCGGTTTGCCTCAAGTCATCGAAATGATAACCGCTGTTCCATGCATTACCTGTATCATAAAAGATGGCCCCTTTTATACCGGCATTTTTAATTAGAGGGAATACAATTTCAGCAGTGAAACACATCATTGTAAAACCACCGAGAGGGTCATTTGTGATTGGATCTTTCGGTCCCACGTCCCGGAGTCCACGAAGAGAACCTATCCCTCCCAGATAGTAACGCTCATAAATCGGGACCTCCTTCACATCATTGCTGCCCTGTAAATATCCGCCTTGCCCGCGCACAGCAAATACCGTATCCAGGGGCAGGGGAAAAAACCATGCGGATACTAATCCGTATCTAATAAATTGTTCATCACCCTGCAGGGGCCCACCAGTGAAAGCAACACTGACAGTGCTTTTCGAGCCCTTCGATGGAAATATATTGTCATCAGTTGTGTCCCTCATAAGACTGACCGACGCCTGACTGCTCGTTGTTCTCCCTGCTTGATCCTTGATTAACTGCGACGCCGTATCAAGAATATCTGAGACGTTATTTGAAACAAACCTGTATCCTATATAACCCACTGTATTCTTTGCGAGGGAAAAAAGAGGATAACCGTATGTCATTCCAAAACCTGTCGAATATAAATTATAACTGTCATACTGCCGATATGAATTCCAGAGGTCGAATTTGCTCCATAAAGGGATATCAAACAGCCATGGCTCTATAAAGGAGAGTTCATAAAATGATGTTACTGATCCCAGGCTTGCCTTGAGGCTTAAAATCTGCCCCCTGCCAAAGAGGTTTTGCTGGGAAATCTGGGCAGTGCCGATGGCGTGATCTGTAGCACTGTAGCCTCCACCGATGCTGAACATGCCAGTCGGTTTTTCCTTGACGATGATATTGACATCAGTGAGGGTTTCATCAGGCCCCTTTTCTGCCTGAAAGTTGATTTCTTCAAAGTATCTCAACCGATTGAGATCCGTATAACTCTGCTTAAGCTTGCTGCTGCTGTATAGATCTCCTTCGTTAATGGATAACTGCCTTCTGAGCACTTTATCTCGTGTCTTCGTATTGCCCGTGAAGGTTATTCTGTTAATGTAGACTTGGTTACCTTTTTTAATATTATAAGTAACGTCTACAGTTTGCTCTTTTTCCTGGGGAACAGTAAGTGGAGCGACATCGGCATTGGCATAACCGTCGTCATTGCAGACCTGGCTAAGATACTCCATATCTTTTATGACCGATTCCCTGTTATAAAATTCCGCCTTGTTGATTTTTAATTTAGCCAGGAGTTCAGTCCGAGGCACTGTCAATGTATCGCCTTTAATATCTACCTTGCCGACTTTAAATTGTTTACCTTCCACAATCGGTATTTTTATATAAATCCCCTTCCTGTCATGGGTGATTACAGGCTCGCCGACTTGAGCGTTGATGAAACCGTGATTGAGGTAAAATGCAGCCAATTTATTAGTATCCTGTTTTAACTCGTCTCTTTTCAAGATACCTGAATCGGTGAGAAAATGGAAAAATCCCTTTTCCGCAGTGAGCATTGTGTTTTTCAACTCTTTATTCGTAAATGTCCGGGTCCCCTCAAAAGAGATGGTTTCTATATACAGTCTCTCGTTTTCCGTGATGTTGAAGGTAATAATTACATCTTTTTCACCTTCTTTATTGACTTCATATTTAATTTCCGCATTGTAGTACCCCTTGTTGTCATAAAGGGCCTTTATCTTTTCCATGCTCGCGGCAATTTTCTCCGGGTTAAGAACCTGACGGACTTTGAATGTCAGTGCATTTTCAATCTCTCCTTTATCAATGCCTTTGTACCCTTTTATTCTTATCTCTGAGATGAGGGCTTTTTCCTTCACAATAAAAGTGATGATCTTCCCTTCCGGCGTATTTGTGACATCCGCAGCTACGTCATCGAAATATCCCATCTTGTAAATAGCTTTTATATCAGCGGAAAGGTCTACTTCTGAAAACAGGTTTCCCTTGGTGCTTTTCAGGATCTGACTGATAGCACTGTTCTCAATTTTCCGGTTACCCTTAAATTCAATTTTTGCTATCCTCATATCCGCTGCTATTTTGATTTTTATATTTTTCCTTATTTGGGCGGATAAAGAGCCAATACTTTTTATGTCTTTTCCTTGGGCAAATACAGCTGGCAGTGCTCTCCCTTCCTTTACATCAATGACTCTCGCATCGACGCTGATTTGTTCTCCGAATGCGGAGAGACTCCCCATGATAACATAATCGGCGCCCAGCTCTTTGCCCACATTGAGGGCAAGGTTTTCATCGCTCTTTTTGCCCTCGATGGCTTTGGCAAGAATACCTCTTTCAATAAGCTGAATGTTTTTTGATTTGACCAGTTCCGCAGAAAGTCCTTTATAAATGGCTTCACGCAGTTCGGATACATTTGCCTTACTGTATATTTCAAAGGGAAGGAGAGCGATTTTTTTCACATCTTCAGCAAGGACGTTCTGATGATTTATTAACAGGAATAAAATCAGCAGAATGGAGGCTTTTATGAGAAAATGGTTTTTATTCATGATGATTCCATAAGAAGTCTTGAACTTAGTTGAAAATGGATGGCTTTGTAAAAAGCGAAAGTTTCAAGGCGCGCGAATCCCGAGGAATGAGGCGTACACAGGCGTACGCTGCATAAGCCTGCCCCGGACTTGATACGGGGAGGGATGTGACGCAACACAGCATCTGGACTTTTTACGAAGTCGTCATTCATAGTTATAAATTTTTCCGTCCCGCAGGCCTATTTTCTGGGACATCCTGTCGGCAAGTGATTTATTGTGGGTCACGACGACAAGGGTAATTTGTTTTATTCTATTAAGCTCTACAAGGATGTCTTCTATCTTCCTCCCTGTTTCACTATCAAGATTTCCAGTAGGCTCATCCGCCAGAATAATTTCAGGCTCCATTATAAGTGCCCGTGCAACGGCAACCCGTTGTTGTTCCCCTCCGGAAAGCTCTCCTGGTTTATGGGTTAGCCTGTCTCCGAGTCCTACTTCACGCAGTATGGCTTCCGCTCTAGCCTTCGCTTTACGGTAAGGTAAGCCATGAATCAGTGCCGGCATCATTGTGTTTTCCAGACTGGTAAACTCCTGCAACAGATTATGGAACTGGAAAACAAAACCAATTGTCTTGTTTCTGAACTCTGACAGTTTGTTCTTATCCCACTCAAAGACATTAATATCGTCAAATAGTACAACACCCGACGAGGGGTGATCCAGTGTTCCCAAGATATGGATTAAGGTACTTTTCCCTGCTCCGGAAACACCGAGAATAGCCAATGATTGTCCCCGGCCAATAGTGAGGTTCAAGTCCTTCAAAACTTCGATCTTGTTGCCATCCTTAACGAAAGTCTTGTTTAAATTATTTACCTGTATCTTCACTCGTATCTCAGGGCCTCCGCCGGGTCCAGCTTGGAAGCCCTCCGTGATGGGTAAATTGTTGACAGGAAGCATATCAGCATGGTTCCTACAATAATGATTAAAACGTCGCTGTAATTGACCTGCGAAGGTAACTGGCTCAAGTAATATACATCTCCGGGCAGTATTTTAAAGCCGAAAAGATTCTCAATGAATACTGAAACCTTTTCAAGATTTAATGCAACGGCAAGCCCACCTATGCACCCCATAAGAGTACCGATGGCGCCAATTGTCAATCCCTGATAAATGAAAATCTTCATGATGCTTTTTGAAGTTGCCCCCATGGATTTCAAGATGGCAATGTCCTTGTTTTTTTCCATGACTATCATGATCAGAGTGCATATTATGTTGAACGCCGCAACCAGTACGATGAGACTGAGGATGATAAACATGACCCTCTTCTCGAGTTTCAGGGCGGCGAAGAGGTTCTTGTTCATCTCCATCCAGTTTCTGGCCCAGAAGGGGAATCCAAGTTTTCTCTCCATGGATTTGGCAACGACATTTGCCTTGTAAATGTCGTCCACCTTGATTTCCAGCCCGGTTACCTGTTCTCCCATACTGAGGAATTCCTGACAATCCTTCAGGGATATATATGCTAAGGTAGAGTCATACTCGTAGAATCCTGAGTCAAAAATGCCCACAACAATAAATTTTTTCATTTTGGGGATCATTCCCATCGGTGTGGAAACCCCCATAGGAGATATTATATTGACAGGTTCGAAAAGAAAGACTCCCATATTTTTTGCCAGTTCTTTACCTATCACGATTCCTGGAAGCGTTGAAGTATCTTTACTGAGAAGGAGGCTGTTTCGATCTTTCCCGGAAAGGTAATTAATGTCCCCCTCTTGCATCTTTCCCAGGTTGATGACTTTAAATGCGCTATCTATCAGCATTCCCCGCAAAATTACACCGCTGGTATGACCCCCATTTTTAATCATGGCCTGACTGTATATGAATGGTGTGGAGGCGACTACACCTTCGACATCCGATATCTCATTCATGACCTTTTGGTAATCTCTCATCGCCCCCGTATGTTTCATTAGAACGATGTGAGAATTTATTCCAAGTATCTTATTCCGCAAGTCAGTTTCAAAACCATTCATTACCGCAAGGACGATAATAAGTGCGGCAACACCCAGGAAAATCCCGGCAATAGATATAAATGTGATGATGGAGACAAATATCTGTTTCCGCTTGGCCCGGAGGTATCGGAGGCTGATAAAAAGTTCAAAGGACATCGGTTATTTTATTCTTCCTTGGTTCTCAAAAGAGGGAAAAGGATAACATCCCTTATAGAGGCAGAGTCTGTAAAAAGCATGACCAGCCTGTCGATACCGATTCCTTCGCCTGCTGTGGGCGGCATCCCGTATTCGAGAGTTCGGATATAATCCTCATCCATTTCATGTGCCTCATCATCCCCGGCTTCTCTTTCTTTGAGCTGCATGACAAACCGATCACGCTGGTCAACGGGATCATTAAGGTCAGAAAAGGCATTAGCAATTTCCTTTCCATAAATATAAAGCTCGAATCTATCGGTCAATTCGGGATGAGCAGGATTTTTCCTGGAAAGGGGAGAAACCTCAACAGGATAATGAGTTACAAATGTGGGTTGAATGAGTTTGTCCTCTACCTCTTTTTCAAATATAGTCATCATCACCTTTCCATGGGATTCGCTTTCATTGATGTTTAGTCCCAGACCTCGTGCGAATGCCGCAATCCCGGCGGCATCATCCAGCACGTCAGTGCTTATCCTGCCATATTTCATGATAGCGTCCCTGATTGAAATGCGCGGCCATGGAGGGGTCAGGTCGATTTCAGTCCCCTGGTACTGAAATTTGAGGGAACCGAGAAGCTCCATAGCGATAAAGGTAAACATCTCCTCTGTCATTATCATCAGATCTTCGTACGTGGCATAGGCCTGATAGAATTCCATCATCGTAAATTCGGGGTTATGAAAAGTGGAGATACCTTCATTCCTGAAATTTCTGTTTATTTCGTAGACTCTGTCGAGCCCTCCCGTAATTAACCGTTTTAGATACAGTTCAGGGGCTATCCTCAGGTAAAAATCCATACCTAGAGCATTGTGGTGCGTCTTGAAGGGACGTGCCATGGCGCCGCCTGCCTTCGGCTGCATCATGGGAGTTTCTACTTCCAGAAAATCACGTTTCTCCATGAAGCAACGTATAAGTTGAATAATGCGGCTTCGTTTATAGAATACCTCTTTAACATTCGGGTTAACAATAAGATCGAGGTGTCTCTGGCGGTACCTTGTTTCAATATCCGTGAGACCATGCCATTTCTCGGGCAGGGGTCTTATAGCCTTGGACAAAAGCCT
>PDVH01000198.1_pt1 | contig 15186 bp, 13 predicted proteins | sample 1369781 | NCBI WGS metagenome assembly PDVH01 (sample SAMN07795378, study PRJNA414565) | Alkali sediment metagenome, whole genome shotgun sequencing project. | isolation source: glacial lake sediment | place: Bosnia and Herzegovina: Donje Bare Lake | collected 2016-06
CCGCCTTATTTTGAGGCTTGATCTGCCTACGGAAGGGAATATCCTTTTTGAAGGTGAAGATATTTTCAAGTTGTCTGGCACAGATCTGAAAGGCTACCGCAAAAAGGTACAGATTATTTTTCAGGATCCGTATGCATCTCTGAATCCCCGAAGAACGGCAGGAAGTACCATCGGGGAACCGCTCCTCATCAATGACATAAATGATCCCAAGGGAAGAGCCCTTGAGGTTGCCCGCATTATGGATATCGTAGGGCTGACGAAGGAACAGAGGGATAGGTATCCTCATGAATTCAGCGGCGGTCAGAGGCAGCGCATCGGAATAGCAAGGGCCATTATTCTCAAACCACAATTGATCGTTGCCGATGAGCCGGTTTCCGCACTCGATGTATCTATCCAGGCTCAGATTTTGAACCTTCTTAAAGATCTGCAGAAAGAATTTAATTTGACGTATATGTTTATTTCCCACGATCTCAGTGTGGTTCGGCATGTGAGCGACAGGATTGCGGTGATGCATTTCGGTAAGATCGTGGAGCTTGCAGATAATCAAGAACTCTACGAACGCCCTTTGCACCCGTACACCATAGAACTTCTTTCAGCGGTGCCGGTTACTGATCCCGGAAGGAAGAGACGGCGGCTGATGCACGAAGGAGAGATCACAGGCACTGGCGATGGTCCGGGGAGATGTACATTTTATCCCCGCTGCCCAGCGAGGCTTGAAATATGTAATAAGGACGAACCGGCGTTGAAAGACCGGGGTGAAGGCCATTTCGTGGCATGCCACAGGGAAGGATAGATCGTACCATCTATCTATTATTATCATGAATCATTGGCGGGGCGAGTTATGATCAGCAACACATCAAATCTTTTCTTCAATCATGCGGACTTCTCTTTTCTTCCAGAATAGAATTACAAAGAAGGCGAGCAAATTAGAAATGGGCTGTGTCACCCATACGCCCATGAATCTAAATAGTGAAGGTGGAAAAGGAAGCAAGGGCATAAAAAGTTAAGAAAATTATATTTGCAAGTTACACAGCCATGCAGAAAATGACATTCAATTTGATTGTTATATTGGGGCCCACGGCTTCAGGCAAGACGAAATTGGCTGCCCGCCTGGCAAGGGACAGGGGCTCCGAAATAATATCGGCAGATTCGCGGCAGGTATACCGGGGCATGGACATAGGAACAGGCAAAGATTTAGGTGAATATATCGTTGATGGATTGTCTGTTCCCAGTCATCTCATAGACGTAGTAGATCCGGACTATGAATTCAGTGTCTTCGATTATCAGGTGAATTTTTCGCGTGTCTTCACTGACATTTCGTCAAGAGGCATAGTTCCGATCATGGTCGGCGGAACGGGTATGTATATTGAAGCAGCAATGAAAGGATACAGGCTGTTGGAAGTTCCGGAAAATCCGTCCTTGAGACATGAACTCGAAAAAAATGGGATGAAGGAATTGAGAAATCGTCTTATAGAACTCAAGCCTGCGGTTCACAATACAACGGATCTGTTGGATCGAAAGCGCCTGGTGCGTGCCATAGAAATAATGGAGTTTACAAAGGCACATAATTATCAGGAATCTCATTTCCCCTCGATAGTTGCCTTGGCTATTGGTATTCGCTGGGAACGTTCCGTATTGCGCCAGAGGATTACGGATCGTCTTAATGTGAGATTGAAGGCCGGCATGATCGAAGAGGTAGAAAGGCTTTATCAATCCGGAATAGGATGGGAAAAGCTCAACTTTTTCGGTCTTGAATATCGGTACGTGGGACTATACCTCAGAGGCGTGATGAGCTATAATGAAATGTGTCAAAAGCTAAATACACGTATTCATCAATTTGCCAAAAAGCAGGAAACATGGTTCAGACGCATGGAGAAAAAAGGCACTACGATTCACTGGATAAACGGCGATGATTACGGGAAGGCAGCAGAGATCATAAACGGGCTGATGAGATAAATCGTGCATTTGTCTGAATAAAAAGATAAAATAACTTAGTTGTCTGCTTTCCGGAAGGGTCAGATGATTTTTTTTGTGAACGACATTCATCTAAAGAATAAAATTTGGACGGAACGATTTAGTTGAAAAGTTCAAATGCAGACAATTTTATTCCATAGTGGAGGATTACTAATGAAAGATGAAAAATGTATCCGTACCTTGCTTATTGTTTTCTGCCTTGTCATACTCACGCTGGGTGGCTGCGGATCGAAAGATGAAAAACAAGCAGGCACGCAAACTGAACTTCAAAAGCCAGAGGCGCCAACGTCGGATTCTGCAAACCTTCCTTCACCGGGAGTTGCACCATCAGGAGAATCTGCAGTTGTTATAGATGTAGATGGCTCAAAGCTTACCCAGGGTCAAGTTGAGACAGAAGTAAAGAGAATAATGTCGGTAATGAAGAAGCAGATGCCTGCCGACCGTCTCGAGCAAGCGAAGGAGAATGCGAGAAAGCAGGTCCTCAGCGACTTTACCGCAAGGACACTTCTGGCAAACGAGATAAAGAGATTGAATATCAGCGCAAGTGATGAGGAGGTCAAAGAGGCTCTAGAGCAGGTAAAGAATGATCTTCCTAAAGGCATGACAATTGAGGATCTCATGAAGAAGAACAAGATCACCAAGGAGCAGATGCAGGAAGACCTGCGGTTCAGGATCAAAGTCAGTAAGCTAGTTATGATGCAGAAGTCGAGTAAATCTAAACCAACGGATGAGGAAATAAATCAATTCTATCAAAAGAACAGAGACAAGTTCAAGATGCCTGAGTCTGTTCATGTTAGACATATCCTGGTAGCAAAGACAGCGGGAGACGATGATAAGATCAAGGCGGAAAAGAAGGCCAAGGCGGAGGATTTACGTAAAGAGTTGCTGGCAGGAGCGAATTTTGCGGAAGTAGCGAAAAAGAATTCTGACTGCCCCAGCAAGGAAACGGGTGGTGATCTAGGTGTATTCAGGCGGGGCGAAATGGTCAAGCAATTTGAAAAAGCCGCGTTCTCGCAAGAGGTCAATGCCATAGGACCTGTTGTGGAGACTGAATTTGGCTTCCACATAATTCAGGTGTTGGAGCGTCATGCTCCTAAGGCACTCGCCCTTGATGACAGAATGAAAGGGAATATAACAGCTTTTCTCGAGCAACAGAAATAGCAGGAAACCTTTGATGCTATCCTAAAAAAATTGAGGGCAAAGGCCAAAGTCACGGTATATGGAAACTGATGGCGTGGCTGTTGTCGCATGCAGGAATTGAGATGACGGAAAGAGTCAAGCCATACATTTACGTCTTCGAGAAGCCCTTTGTCATGGGGAAGCATTCTAAAGCTATTCGCATGGTACTGGAGCAGACGCGATAATGTCGTGTGATACGCGAATGAGGTATCTTGTAATGTGTATATGGCAAATCGCCCGGCTTCAGAATGAATGCTTCTTTTCGGGAAAGATGCCCTTTTTCACGTCATCGATATATTGATTGACGGCTCCTTTCATCTGCACATTGAGCTCTGCATATGTCTTCACAAATTTTGGTATGAATCTTTCAAACATTCCCACCATATCATGAAGAACCAGAACCTGGCCGTCACAGTCAATGCCCGCGCCTATCCCGATCGTGGGAATTGTGAGGGACTGCGTCACAGCCTTGGCCAGTGCTGCCGGCACACACTCTAATACGAGGGAAAAAGCCCCGGCTTCTTCAAGGATTCTTGCATCTTCCATGATCCTTTTGGCTGCTTGCTCCTCTTTGCCCTGAACCTTGTATCCTCCTAACTGATGAACGGATTGCGGCGTTAGGCCAAGGTGTGCCATGACGGGGATTCCCGCAGAGGCTATTCTTCTGGTTATTTCGGCCACCTCCCTGCCTCCCTCCAGCTTGACTCCTTGGGCGCCTGCTTCCTGAAGAAAACGACCAGCATTATAAAGAGCGTCCTCAGAAGATATCTGGTAGGACATAAAGGGCATGTCACCGACGACCATGGCATGCTTTACTGCACGGGACACCGCCTTAGTATGATGAATCATTTCATCCATTGTAACGGGTATTGTGCTGTCATAGCCTAACATGACCATGCCCAGAGAATCTCCAACGAGGACAACATCAATGCCTGCTTCGTCTACAATGAGAGCCGTGGGATAATCGTAAGCCGTTAACATGCATATCTTTTCATTCTTTTTTTTCATGTCGCGAATCACGGCAGTAGTGATTCTATTCATGCTCGTCTGTTTGCTCATGTCCTTCACCTCACTTAAGTATTTCTTTAATTAGCCGGGCAGTTTCCGGAGATAATGTTTTCTTCTTCAATCCAATGTCGGCAGTCAATATGCCAAGTGCGCTATAAGCCTGCAATAGTGCTGGCAGCCTGTTACGCAGAGCCTCTGCATGTTTTTTTATGGTGCCTGAGTCTCCACGCGCCACAGGCCCCGTTAGAGCTTGAACCGTGCCCTTTGTCTCGATATTAGCGATGGTACCCATAACTAGTGGCCAGATGGCGCGAATGGTGTCCTCACTGCTCAAACCAAGGGATTGATAAATTTCTTCAACCATATGGATAATGGTCGTCAAATAGTTTGAAGCTATACAGGCCGCGGCATGGTAAAGGGGTTTGTCAGCATCGGCAACAAAGAACGGCACCCCGCCTAAATCCCTGACCATTTGTACAGACCACTCCTTGATCTCATCTCCCGAGGTAATTCCGAATGTACTGCCGGGAATGTTCCTGATAGCGCCCTCTACGTCGGCAAAGGACTGTAGCGGATGTATGCACGCGACATGAGCTCCCGCATCCTGTGCAGATTGAAGAAGGTCAAGACCTCCTGCGCCACTCATGTGGATGACCTTGTTGCCGGGCCTTATGCATCTCTCGCTTGCTATCTTTTTGCATACATGCGCAATGGAGTCGTCAGTGGTTGTAATAATAATGCAATTGGCAGTAAGGGCGGCGGCAGAAAAGTTCAGATACGGTTTGCCACCTGTATAGGCAATACCCTGATTCAGGGATGCCTGCGACCTGCTGGCAACTGCAACTATCCTGTATCCGGCCTGGCGGAGCAGAAAGCCAACCGCCGTACCCACCTTACCAAGGCCCAGGATGGCAATACTATCCCCTCTTATTTCTTGAGTATTCATAATTAAGAGTTTATAAAATCAAAAAAGGCCTTCCAGACAAACCCCGGACGGCCTTAAGACAAAGACACTCTTATTTGACCATTCCGTCTCGGTCCATCCGTCGCGGATCCAAGCGGACTGATGATTATTAGCATAAATTATTTCAAGCAGTCAATAGAGCAAATTTGCCGCACAGATAGAGTTTTTGTCATCTTGTAATTGCCTGACCTGTCATATATAAGAACTCTTATAGAACTTGGAGAATCCTCTAAGATGAAACATGTTGGACTCATGATATTTGACTTGGACGGGACCCTTGTCAACTCTGGAGGGGATATCGTCGCGTCCGTAAATTACACTCTCAAGAGCCTTGATATATCGACGAGGACTCAGGAGGAGATACTCGGTTTCGTGGGAGATGGTGTCAATAAAATGATTGAAAGGGCCATCGGTGAGGATTTTCAACATCTCTTTGATCGGGCGATAGATATTTTTTCTGATCACTATGCCAGGCACATGCTTGATACGACAGGCCTGTGTGATTCCGTCATCGAAGTGCTCGACCACTTTCACAACAAGAAAAAGGTTATTATCACGAATAAGCGGAGATATTTTACACTCAAGATGACGGATGCTCTGGGCATATCAAAATACTTCGAAGAGATCATCGGGGCGGACAGCACTGCTTACAAGAAGCCGGACCCTCGTTTGTTTATTCCTCTTCTTGAAAGGTTTCATGCGGTATATAATGATACAGTNGTGAATGACATAATGCTCGCAAAGAATACCGGCGTATTGAGTTGCGCCCTTTTAAACGGGCTTACACAGAGAGATATTCTTCTTGCCCTTGACCCTGATTTTGCTTGTGAAGGCCTCCGGGAACTGATTAAGATATTTGATTGAAATCTTTGCCGTATCTATAAAGTATGATTAAAAAAGTTAAAGAAGCCATAGAAAAGAATCGTCTCGTCCAACAGGGAGAAAGAGTTGTTGTGGCCGTCTCCGGCGGATCCGATTCCGTTGCCCTGCTAAAAGTACTGGAGATGCTGTCAGATGAGTATAGGCTGAGTCTCATTGTGGCGCATATAAATCATGGTCTAAGGGAGAATGCTGCCTGCGAGGAGCAATTCGTGCGCAGAATAGCTGCGGACATGGGGTTTGTATTTGAGTGTAAGTCTCTCGATATCAGATCGCTAAGAAAAGGAACCGGCAAGGGCATAGAAGAAATCAGCCGGGAAGTGAGATACGATTTTCTAAATGATGTTGCCAATAAGCATGGTGCACAGAAAATTGCCTTGGGACATAATGGCAATGATCAAACTGAGACAGTGCTGATGAATTTTTTAAGGGGAAGCGGTCCGACAGGATTAAAGGGCATGCTGCCTGCCAGAGATTCAGTGTATATCAGACCTCTTCTTTGCGTGACGAGGAATGATATAATTTCGTTTCTCGAATTCCACGGATTACCGTTTGTTACGGACGCTTCTAATACCGATCCGGCTTACCTGCGAAACAGGATCAGGCATTCATTGATACCTGAACTTAAGGCCAGATATAATCCTAAATTGGAAGAAAGCATTAAGAGCATGGCCGAGATCATGCGTGTGGAAGACGATTATATGAAAGGCTTGACCGGTAAGATCCTGTCGGAATGGGGCACGGCGACCGCACACGGTGAGATCAGTGTCAGCATACCTGCCCTCGTAAAATATCATCAAGCCATTCAAAGAAGGATTATGAAACATCTGCTTGAGCGGTTAACGCCAAATAGCCAAGGGATTGGCCAGACTCACATAAAAGCAGCCCTTAATCTGGCCTATTCTGATCACCCCGGTGCCTATGTGAACCTGCCCTGTAATATCGAGGTGAGACGCGAATATAATGCCCTTGTTATTTTCAAAAGGGAAAAAGGTGAAAAAGAAATTCTAAGAAAGAGGTGCCATGATCTTCGTTACGAGGTCACACTTCCTGGCTCGGTGAAAATGGCGGAGTTGGGAAAGACGATGATATTTGAATTTGTAGAAGGCCCTATTGATATGAATTCGTGCGGACGTGAGACTGCCTTCATGGACTATGACAGGATATCTCTGCCTCTGGTTATAAGAACTGTAAGTCCGGGTGACAGGATACAACCGCTGGGTATGAAGGGAACAAAAAAGATAAAGTCTGTATTCATTGATGAAAAGATAGCGTTGCGCCACCGAAAAAATATCCCGCTTTTACTGGATCAGGAGGCAGTGCTCTGGATTGCAGGGCTGCGGCTCAGTGAAGGCGTTAAAATAACAGAAAATACGAGGCACATACTCAAAGTAGAATTTGTTTGAAATAATACTGTTGTTAATGTAATTGTAAATTCAAACCTTGAAATATTATTGATTGCCGTTTCCGCACAGACGGGAATCCAGAGGGAGGTAATATTGAATTCGTTGCAGAAGAACATAGCGCTCTGGCTGTTTATCAGTCTGGTTTTTGTACTGCTCTATCATCTTTTCAATCAGCCGAAGAGCGTGCAGGAAAATATCATTTACAGTGACTTTGTAAGCTATGCAGAAAAAGGGCAGATTGTTGAAGTTACCATACAGGGAGAGAGTATTTCTGGCAAGCTCAGCAGTGGTAAGAGTTTTAGGACATATGCACCAAAAGACGCCGGGCTGATTCAGATCCTGAAGGATAAGGGTGTACGGATTGCATCAAAACCTGCGGAAGAATCTCCCTGGTACATGAATGTCTTGATTTCATGGGTACCCATGCTTCTCCTTATAGGTGTATGGATATTCTTCATGCGACAGATGCAGGCTGGTGGCGGTAAGGCGATGGCATTCGGCAAGAGCAAGGCCCGTCTCGTTACTGACAAATCAAAAAAAGTGACCTTTGCCGATGTGGCAGGGATAGATGAAGCCAAAGCAGAGCTGGAGGAAGTTATAGAGTTTCTCAGGGATCCCAAGAAATTTACGCGGCTGGGCGGAAGAATTCCCAAAGGGCTGCTTCTCGTTGGACAGCCGGGTACGGGGAAAACATTACTTGCCAGGGCGATTGCCGGCGAAGCAGAGGTACCTTTTCTCAGTATAAGCGGATCTGATTTTGTCGAGATGTTTGTCGGTGTGGGAGCTTCGCGTGTGCGGGATCTCTTCGACCAGGGTAAAAAGAATGCCCCGTGTATAATCTTTATAGATGAGATCGATGCCGTAGGAAGGCATAGAGGGGCTGGTTTAGGCGGCGGGCATGATGAGAGGGAACAGACCTTGAATCAGCTTCTCGTGGAAATGGACGGGTTTGAGTCAAATGAGGGAGTAATTCTCGTATCGGCTACAAACAGGCCTGATGTGCTTGATCCTGCCCTCCTCAGGCCCGGCAGATTTGACCGGCAGGTCGTTGTTCCCCTTCCTGATATTAAAGGGAGGGAAAAGATTTTCGAGGTGCATACGAGAAAGACGCCGCTTGCTGATGATATTGATTTCGGCGTAATAGCGAGAGGAACCCCTGGATTTTCCGGTGCAGACATCGAAAATCTTGTGAATGAAGCAGCTCTTTACGCTGCAAGATATGGTAAAGATAAAGTAACCATGGGTGACTTCGAGTTTGCCAAAGACAAGGTCATGATGGGCGCGGAAAGGAAAAGTATGGTGATAAGCATCGAGGAAAGGAGAATCACGGCTTATCATGAATCAGGTCATGCCCTGGTGGCGAGATTATTGCCGGGAAGTGATCCCATCCATAAAGTTACAATAATTCCGAGGGGCATGGCTCTTGGACTTACACAGCAGTTGCCTGTGGATGAAAAACACACTTATCCAAAACAGTATCTCATTAACAACATTAAGATTCTATTAGGGGGTAGGGCAGCCGAAGAACTGATCCTGAACGAATTTACCACAGGTTCTGGAAATGATATTGAGAGGGCGACCAACCTGGCTAGGAAAATGGTCTGTGAATGGGGTATGAGCGACGTAATGGGACCACTTAGCTATGGGAAAAAAGAGGAACAGATATTTCTCGGTCGTGAATTTGCCACGCACAAAGACTATAGTGAAGAGACCGCCCAAAGGATTGACGAGGAGATAACACGCCTGGTGTCGGACAGCTACGAAAAAGCGAAGCAACTGTTATCGGATCATATTGACATACTGAATAGAATTGCATTGGAGCTTCTTGAAAAGGAGGTCTTGAATACTACGGAACTCGACGAGATCATACAAATGAACAGGAAGGATGTGGATGGAAGCGGGAATACAATACCAAGAGAACAGTAGGTTAACTATGGAAGCCCCGCTCTCTATATTTATTATATAATCACAGGTAAGATTGATCGATTGTGATCCATACGGCATTGAGTCAATGCTGCCCAAGATGGTTCATCATAATGTATTACTTGAAGGTATCAAGTGTAACATAGCGAATATTATAAAGCAAGAGATGCTCTCCATCGGTGGTGATGCCGCCGTCTCGCGTTTTGCAGTTTCATGCAGCGTGAAGGAAACGGACTGCGTTATCATGGGGACGGCAAAGCAGATACAGCGTTTATCTGATAAGATTTCAATTCAGCCATTAGGATTAAGCATCATATCAAAGGCCATCAAAGAACTCCTTGCGAATGCTTTGAAAAATCTTTTTATCCTCAAGACATGCAGAAGTGAAATTGTCTTGGGAGAGAAAACAGAGGTCATGGGAATACTTAACGTGACTCCTGACTCGTTCTCTGACGGCGGTCTTTTCAAAGACACGGGCGACGCAGTAGAATACGGTTTGAAAATGATGGAGGAGGGTGCAGACATTATAGATATTGGAGGAGAATCTTCGCGGCCTGGTGCGGTGCCGATTCCTCCTGAGGAAGAGATTGCGCGGGTAATTCCTGTCATAAAGGGTTTGGCGAAGTCCATCAAGATTCCGATATCAATTGACACGACAAAGGCGGAGGTTGCCAGAAGGGCTGTGGAAAACGGAGCTGAAATTGTCAATGACATAAGTGCCATGACCTTTGATCGTCAGATGGCGAATGCAGTCGCTGATACAGGTGCCGCAATTATCCTGATGCACATGCGTGGAACCCCCCAAGACATGCAGAAAGGAGATTTGTCGTATAGATCTCTCAGGGGAGAAATCATTGAGTTTTTGGAAGATAAGATAGAAGAAAGCCAAATGGCCGGAATTTCCCCCGAACATATCATGGTCGACCCTGGCATAGGTTTCGCGAAGACTGGGGAAGATTCAATGAGGCTGATAAAATATCTATCAGAGTTCAAAGTGTTGGGAAGACCCATTGTGACGGGGCCTTCCAGGAAGTCCTTCATAGGTAAGATAACTGGCGGCGGGCCGACGGAGCGCATAGAGGGAACTGCCGCTGCCGTGACGGCTGCCATCATGAATGGGGCAAATGTAGTGAGGGTACATGACGTGAAGGCCATGAAAAAGGTAGCTGCCATGGCCGATGCGATTATGAGGGCGTAAGGCAGGAACTTGAAATTACAAGTATACGGTATAAGTGTCTGAAGATGATACATGGAATAGGAACAGATTTTGTGGAAGTTTCGAGGATTGAAAGAATTCTAAAAAAATGGGGAACCCGGTTCCTGGACAGGGTTTATGCACATGATGAAATCGAATATTGTAAGAATAAGGCATTTCCAGCCATTCATTTTGCAGCAAGATTTGCAGCAAAGGAATCTTTTCTAAAATCCCTTGGTATCGGACTGGGCATGGGTGTTAAACTAAATGAAATTGAAGTAAGCAACAATGCACTGGGAAGGCCGGTACTGAAAATGAATGAAAAAGTAGGCAGTATCCTTGATAATCTAGGTGTGAAAACGATCCACGTGAGTATGACGCATACGAGAGAACATGCTCACGCAATAGTTGTTCTTGAAAGGTGAGGAAAGATGCAGCCGTCAGGATTTGGCGAGAAGCGACTTGCCTATGACAGCGAGACACAAGGGATGGTCTCGAGCCCCAAGAGGACAATTAATTCAAGTGTTGAAAATACCATGAATGAGCATACGGCCAAGCTGACGGTGATATCGAGGAATCCCGAGGAAACTTTTCTTATAGGTAAAATTATTGGACGCAATCTCACGGAGAAGGATGTAGTTGCACTTGTTGGCGACTTAGGCACGGGAAAGACCTGCCTTACTCAGGGCATTGCCAGAGGTCTTGGCGTGCCGGATCAGTATCAGATAACAAGTCCGTCGTTTACATTGATAAATGAGTACCAGGGAAGAATGATGCTTTATCATTTTGACTTATATCGATTGTCGCGAGCCTCAGAGATGGATGACATGGGATATGAGGAGTATCTTTTTGGACAAGGCGTCACTGTCATTGAATGGGCTGACAAACTGAAAGGTATTCTGCCCGATGATACCTTGTTTATCTTTATGAACTACGCCGATGAAAATGAGCGGAAGATAATCATTTCTGGACAAAATAAGAAAATAGCCATAATTTTAGAAGAATTGGGGAATGGAGGTTTTTAGGGGATGGCCCTTGTTGTGCAAAAATACGGAGGCACTTCAGTTGCAGACATTAACAAGATGGAGAATGTGGCCAGGCGTGTATTGAAATCAAAAGAAGCAGGAAACGATATTATAGTAGTAGTTTCTGCCATGGCTGGTGAGACGGATAGACTTATACAACTAGCTCACGCGGCCGCTGACGAGCCCGATAAAAGGGAGTATGATGCTCTTATATCCACAGGTGAGCAGTTGACGGTAACTCTTCTTTCCATAATTCTAAACAAAATGGGGTTCCGCGCCAAATCTTTACTGGGGTACCAGGTAAAAATTGTCACCGACAAGTCCTATACAAAGGCAAGGATCTTCCATATAGATACGAAGAAGATATTCAAGGAACTGAAGAAAGGAACTATCGTTGTTGTGGCTGGCTTTCAGGGTGTTGATAAGGATGGCAACATTACAACTTTGGGGAGGGGTGGTTCAGATACGAGTGCTGTCGCCTTGGCAGCGGCACTGAAAGCGGACGTATGCGATATTTACACGGATGTTGACGGTGTTTATACTGCTGATCCAAACATATGTAGAAAGGCAAGGAGGTTGAGCAGGATCTCCTACGATGAGATGCTTGAGATGGCGAGGGCAGGGGCTAAAGTCCTTCAACCCCGTTCAGTCGAACTCGCAAAAAAATACGAGGTGCCAGTCTACGTGAGGTCATCATTTACAGATGAAGGAGGCACACTGGTGACGAAGGAGGATGTGGAAATGGAAAAGGAAGTAGTGTGTGGTGTAACTTATGACCGTGATCAAGCAAAGATTACTGTTGTTCACGTTCCCGACAGGCCCGGTATTGCAGCTCGACTGTTTACACCGCTTGCGCACCATAATATCATGGTCGATATGATTATACAGAATGCCAGCGTCGAAGGTTACACAGATTTGACATTCACTGTCTCGCGCAAGGAAATAAAAAAGGCGTACGAGTTAGTTGAAGAAGTAGCGAAAGAAATAGCTGCGAATAGGGTAGAGATAGATGCTGACGTTTCCAAGGTATCCATCATCGGTGTGGGAATGATCAGTCATTCGGGTGTCGCCGCAAAGATGTTCTCAGCCTTAGCCAAGGAGGGAGTGAATATATTAATGATAAGTACTTCTGAGATCAAAATTTCATGCGTCATACAGGAGAAATACACAGAACTTGCCGTCTCAGCCCTGCATGATGCATTCGATTTAGACAAGAGATGAGTTATTTGTAAAAAACCTCACCACACCCGTTCTACGATGCCATAGACATCGATAAGTTAATATGAAAGGAACGGAAAGCCAACGTGACGGAGCGATTATTATCATTGTTATTGTGGTAATACTCTTCGCGATTCATTATTCCTCTTCATTATTTCCGCCTCAAATAAACGACATACCCTTCAGTAATAATAGTTTTGGTCCCGTAATTGTCGGGATCAAGGGCAATACGGGAGTTAACGGTGTCTTTTATTTGCCCGAGAAAGCGAGAATCTCCGATCTCTTAGAAGCTGCGGGTATCAGAAATCCTGAACTGTTCGATCAGAGAATGCTTTCTAAGCGGCTTTTAACTGGTAAGACCATTGTCATCGAATCGTATGATAGCGTAAGAATAGTGGAGATGAATAACGCAGATAAGTTGACCCTCGGCATACCGATTGATATCAATAAGGCCACCGTAGAAGATCTTATGCTGATTGACGGCATCGGTGAGAAAACCGCCTTGCAGATTGTTCAATTCAGAGAAAAGTCAGGAAGGTATCACAAAGTTGAAGACTTGATGAAGGTTCGCGGCATCAAAGAAAAGAAATTCCGAAATCTAAGGAGGTATTTCTACGCTGATTACATGCTGTAATAATAACAGCAATAAAGAAATGGAGTATTTCTATCTAAACTTGTCGAGATAACTGAGAACCCTCTGTACATATACCTGCGTCTCCCGGTACGGAGGGATGCCCCTGTATTTGATTACGGCATTTTCGCCTGCATTATAGGCAGCCAAAGCTAAAGGTAGATTTCCGTTGAAATAATTCAAGAGATACCGCAAGTATTTTACACCGCCTTCGATGTTGTTTTCCGGATGGAAGGAATCCTGCACTTGCAGTGATGAGGCAGTTGCCGGCATTAATTGCATCAGCCCCTTGGCCCCCTTTCGGGACACGGCACGATGGTTAAAATTTGATTCCGCTTTGATGATTGCTTTAATCAGGGCTGGCTCTATCTTATGTTTTTCTGATGCCTTGACGATCAAGGCATCATATTGCGACATATTCTCCCCTAATTTCTTGTCCAGAAGGACGCGTTTCTCCCGCATTATAAGAACATACTTGATGCCGCTTTCGGTAGGAACGTTCGTCAGATGGATAACGCCCTGTGCATCTTCGTACTTATAAATATCCGCAGTGGCCGGTGAGGCGATGCTTATAACCATGAATAATGAAACGAGGACAATAAGCTTCATAGTAACTTTATCTTTAGTTATGCGGAAATAATGAAAATTGCAATATGCCTGAGTAAACATAAATTAAAATACTACATGGAAATCATGAATTCAAGAACTTTATGTAATTTGCTTAATCGAAAGTTTTCATTTTCATTGTTCTTGACAGTGTCATGGCATGGTGGTAGTGAGAATACAATTCGTAAGTGTCGGGGCGTGGCGCAGCTTGGTAGCGTATCTGAATGGGGTTCAGAGGGTCGGAGGTTCAAATCCTCTCGCCCCGACCATTGAATTATATATTCAGGTAGTTATGATTAATAAATAATATGTGAGTAATACAATATTTATGAATAATGGTAATATAGAAGTAAATTTGAGCAAATAACTATTCATTACATTTTTCGTCAAATATCCGTTTTTATCCTAAATGAACACACATCTAATTCCCCCCCTTTTTTGAATTCATGCTGAATCCGACCAAATCACATTAATACAAGAAAGGTAATAACGTTCTCTTGAGGGAATATAAAAAAAGGTGTTGAAAAAACACACTCCGTTTTTTTCGTGATTTTGACGTCTGTTGAAATATTATGAAGTGACAGGAATCACGATGGACTAGGAATTATATTATTAACAACAAAAGAATTGATGACAATTGACCGTAGTCAAGCATCTCGTGCTTTTGATATGCTATATCATTTCAATCGGAAATGAATGGCGATCACCTCTATCGGGACCCTGAATACTCCTAGGCATAACGCTTTGAGAATTCGATGAATCATTTGAGGCGTGGAGGACAGGCCTACCTAAATTCCTTTCAAAATGGACTTCGTGGCAGGTATGTCAATAAAGAAGATGAACCGCTTTATCAAAAAGACAGCCGACGCAATACATCACTCATACAATGTTCAGCGACGAACCCCATATTTTGCTCTCAATATCCTCTTGACACACAAATTTTCTCTTCCTATACTTCCCACTACAAAAAGCAATGCCTTATCAATCGCGTCCATTCTCCTCCTGACTGAAATTTGCCTGGTTCTTGGTGGGGCTTTATAGTAATTTCTAATCGTCAGGGGAACGTCGCTGAAGAGGCCTTATGTCAAAAAGCCGTTAATACGGCCTATGCACCCTATCACTCAACAAGGAGGAAAACAATGAAAGCAAAACTATTTGGAAGTCTATTACTAACACTG
>PDVH01000199.1_pt1 | contig 15167 bp, 10 predicted proteins | sample 1369781 | NCBI WGS metagenome assembly PDVH01 (sample SAMN07795378, study PRJNA414565) | Alkali sediment metagenome, whole genome shotgun sequencing project. | isolation source: glacial lake sediment | place: Bosnia and Herzegovina: Donje Bare Lake | collected 2016-06
AAAAGCTAGGCGGGATAGGCGTCTTGCAGAAAAAACAAAGGAAAAGCAATGCCAGCTCGATGCGAACAGCTGCGAGCTATCTTGATAATACACAGACACCAAAGATGTTCAACATTGCAGCAGTTTGGCAATCCACCTTTCCGGTTTGATGATAAACAGAAAATCAACACCCATAGGGCAACGCCAATCTGCTGCACACAGTCATTTCAATCGGCTGACCCCATGCGAGCATCACGGATCGTAATTCTCTTCACTCAGTGAGCCGATGAGCCGCATGTCATCACCGGCATGTCTGCCAGCACCTGCGGCGACACCATTTACGGTGTCTGCGGTCCCGCAGGATTCAACCTGAGCCAGGACGGCGCGGCAAAAAATGAGGCTGAAGATCCTCATGATAACAATCCCACAAGACTCGTTTTATTACACAATTAGCTTGACTCATACACTTACTTAGTATTAAAAGAATTGAGCGAGTTGCACATCCATATTGCTACTGGACAAGAATTGTGTCACATCGTAATTCGCGTCCTGAATTTATGAACCTCTAGTTCTATTCCGGCTGACATAGCATTTTGTATCCTACCAATGCCTATGTGGCTTAAATGTGACTGACAAAAAAGAGTAGATAGTTAATAGTATCCGGAAATATATGCATGGTACAGTTGCATTGTCGTGCCTACGACAACTGCAAGCAGAACCAAATGAGGAAACTACATGATAATAGAGAAATTTTCCGTAAAGGCGCAGGAAGTCATTGAAAGCGCATGTAGGCAAGCCGTGAAGAGAGATCACGAGTTTGTAACCCCGTGGCATATGCTTTCCATAATGCTGAAACCTAATGATGATCTGACACGGCATTATTTATCACATACTAAGATTGATCTTGAAGCGCTTGGTGCACGGGTGGACGGCAAACTTCTGACCCAGCCGAAAGGCAAGGCGGATAGTCCGCAGACGCCGATCAGCCGCGATCTCGAAAAAGTGTTTATCCTTGCGGAGGAAGCGGGCAGCAGATCAAAGGAAAAGTATATCGGCATCAATCATATAATGATGGGCATGCTTGCTGCGGAAGATATTGCTCAGGCTTTTGCGGATGCCGGTGCAGACAGGCAGGAACTCGAGACCATCCTCAAACAACCGCCAAAGAGCCGCTTTTCATCAGATGAAGGAGGGGGTGATTTCGAATACCTTGCCAAATATACTCTCGACCTGACAGAACGCGCCCGCCAAGGGGCCTTGGATCCGGTTATCGGAAGAGACAAGGAGGTACGGTTCGCTATACAGATTCTGAGCCGTCGTCTTAAGAATAATCCTATTATTATTGGAGAACCTGGTGTGGGCAAGACCGCGATCGTTGAGGGTCTGGCGCAACGAATCGTCAGTGGGGACGTCCCGGATGACCTCAAGTCGATGGCAATTCTTTCCCTCGACATGGGGCAGCTGATCGCAGGCGCCAAATTCCGCGGCGAATTTGAGGAACGTTTCAAGCGCCTGTTGCAGGAAGTTTCCGATGCCGGAAACGTTATACTTTTTATTGATGAAATCCATATGATCATTGGTGCTGGAGGTTCGGAAGGCGCCATGGATGCCGCGAATTTGATCAAACCGGCACTTTCGAGGGGTGAAATTCGCTGTATCGGTGCGACAACCCTGGAGGAATATCGAAAGCATATTGAGAAGGACGTAGCTCTGATGCGCCGCTTCCAGGTCGTGATGGTGGACGAGCCTAGCCTCGAGGAAACCATCACCATCCTGCGCGGGGTAAAGGAAAAATATGAAGTCCATCACGGCATACAGATTCTGGATGCGGCCCTTGTTGCAGCGGCGAAACTCTCCAAACGCTATGTCATGGACCGATTTCTGCCGGACAAAGCTGTCGATCTGATCGACCAGGCATCGGCATCTTTGCGTATCGGCCTTTCTTCAAAGCCGGAAGAAATTGATGAAATCGACCGGAGGATTGTTGACCTGGAAATTGAAATCCGCGCCTTAAAACACGAAACAGATGCACAGACCGGAGAAAGGCTCAGCAATCTTAAGAATGAGATGGAAGAACTCAAGGAAAAAAGCCGCCAACTTACGGAAAAATGGGAAAAAGAAAGGAAGGCCCTCACGGAGGTTCAAGAGGCGAAAAGGGTTCTGGAGGAAGCCAAACGCGAGATGGAACAAAAAATCAGGGAAGAGGATTTTGCGCGGGTGGCAGAATTACAATACAAGACCATACCGAATTGCAATAAAATTCTGGAGGAATACGCGGATGTAGATCTCACCGGAAAAGGTTTTCTCCGGAAAGCCATCACGGAAGATGACATCGCTGATACGGTATCCAGAATGACTAATATACCTGTCTCAAAGATCATGAGTTCGGAAATCGACAGACTGCTGCATCTGGAGGATCATCTGCGACGTCGGGTCGTCGGTCAGGATGATGTGCTTGCCGTTATATCCAAGGCGATAAGACGCTCTCGGGCGGGCGTACAAAACCCGAAGCGCCCCATAGCATCTTTCTTGATGCTCGGCCCCACAGGTGTTGGAAAAACAGAGGTATGCAAGGCCCTGGCTGAATTCCTGTTTGACGATGAGAGCGCTCTCACCCGTATCGATATGAGTGAATTTATGGAAAAACATTCCTTAGCGCGCCTGATCGGAGCTCCCCCCGGATATGTCGGTTACGAAGAAGGAGGGATACTGACCAACACTGTCCGCCGTAAACCATACAGCGTAATTCTGTTTGATGAGGTGGAGAAGGGGCATGCGGACGTTTTCAATCTGTTTCTGCAGTTGCTCGATGACGGGCGACTCACCGACAGTCAGGGGCAGACTGTCAATTTTGCGAATACAGTCGTGCTCATGACCTCGAACCTCGGATCGGAAAGCATTCGGCCTGCCGAAACAGAGGAAGAGATACAGGAGATGAATGCGGGTATTATGAAGGCCGTGAGATCGCACTTCCGACCAGAATTCATAAACCGACTTGATGATATCCTGGTTTTCAAACAGTTGACTCTTGAATGCATGAAGATCATTGCCAATATTCAGCTTCAGCGTCTGGCAAAACTGTTGCGGGAGAAAGAAATCAAATTGCAGGTCAGTGATGAAGCGGTGCTGCTCCTCGGCAATCTCGGGTTTAATCCGCTTATGGGTGCAAGACCCCTAAACCGAGTCATTCAAACTCGTCTCCAGGACCCCATGGCCGAAGATATTATTGCGGGTAAAATCAAGGCTGGCGATACAGTCTTTGTGTCGGCATCGGGGGACGAACTTAAAATCGGAACGCAGGACATCTCCAAGGGCGCAACGGAATCCGATCCCGAGGGAAAGAGGGATGAGAAGGCTGCCCTTTAGGATTTGCCCTCCTCAGGCAACGATACGCTGAAACAGACAATCCCATGAGTCTCCTAAACACGATAATTGGATACGCAAAAAAATTCTTCGCCTGGGACTACTGGCCGTATGTGATGGCCGTTCTGGCGCTTGTGCCAATCGTCGTGGCAATTGTTCTGTTTATAAGGAAACGTCGCGCTAAATCTCAAGATAAGAAAAAGGCAAAGCCGGAAGTTGAAAAGAAACAAGAACAGGCGGGCATACCTGCGTCCAGTCTCGCCAAGGTATGGAAGGGTTTTTTGAAAGAAGTGCCGTGGGAATTGCGGCGCTCGGTCACGGTGTACGAGCATTTTGTGGTGTTTGGTGAGGCTGGCGCCGGAAAGAGCGCTCTTATTGACGCCTATACGGACTGGAAGGGGCACGCACGCCAGTTCTACCCCAGTTACACAACAAACCCTCTTCTGCAGATTTACCTCGGATCGAAGGCGCTGGTGCAAGAAATACCGGCCGTCCTGCTTGCCGATACGTCGGAAAATGCCCGCCGCGCCCTGCTGAAACTATGGAAACCGCTTTTCCGGAGTAAAGATCCAACCGTCGTTGCCGTTGTAAACGGCGCAGCGCTCCAGACGGACGACCCCGATAATTTTGAGTACCTTAAACAGAAAGCCCAGATAATGAGGGGGAAGATCAACCTCCTTAGCCGGATTCGGAGAAAGCCGATAAAGGTCCGTATTGTCCTTACGCATATGGATCAGTTCGAGGGTTTTCTTGAATTCTCCCAATTTCTTAAGGAAAATAATATCCCCTTACGATTAGAATTCAGTTCAGCAACTGATTTTACGGATCTTTCGGGATGCCTGGAGCCGTTCGAAGAACATCTGACGCGCGCGCTGACAACGCTTGCCGCGGACCAGTATTTGAAAGCGATTACATTTCTGCGTCAGGCGCCTAAAATGTTTCAGTACCTATCCGTATTCACTGAATTCCTGCAAAAACCCGACCCGTTGTCTATAGAGCCGGAACTATCTGGTTTCTACCTTACCTCGCAGACTGAAGATGAAATCCCCGTACTAAATCCCTTTGCCCCGTCCATTACTGCCAAAGAACTTAAGGAATTTAACCCGCTTCTTAAGCACCGGGTTGCCGCTTGCGCTATAGGAGCAGCAGGGCTTGCTTTTTTAAGCGCCGCATACATGTACGAGCGACATCTGGTGGTTGAACGGTACCGGATGCTGTCAACCCTGGAAGCCTCGCCGCCCGTCCAGTACGATCAAAGAATGCACAAGCTTTTGCCCACCACATACGTGCAGGAAAATGTCATCCTGAAAATTCTGCCCGATTTTTTCCCTAATGCAAATCAGGAAATTGCACGCCGTTGTGTAGAATACATTCGTAAATTCTATCTATTTCCCGCGCTGGAGAGATTCTTCATACAGACGGCGACAACTGAAGATGAGAATGCCGCTCAGGTCAAGAAGGTCAGCGTTCTCGAAAGGCATAGTCAGAAATTTGATGACGCGCAGGACAAGATTCTTTACCTTTTGGCATTACTGTATGCGACGAAAGACAACGAACTTGGAAGCCTCATTCGAGATAATCTTTCCCAGTGGTCGTACATTCTCGATATGCCCGAGACAATGATCAGGGATTACGTATGGAATAGCGAGGATTCCCGGCATATCTTCCTCGATATGAAGAAGTTTTCATACCGTCAGCCTAAAAGTACTGCTGATGATCCCCGTGCCTGGATGCAATATTTCGGTGAAATCAGCCGACTTTGCCAGCAGCCAGTGATTACCCTGGTAGAATATGAAAGACTGCAGAAAGACAATGCCCGCTTTCTTGAGGTAATCCGGCAAATGGAATTCTATGACTTTTCCGTTCGTATTTCAGATTTGCTGAGAAAGGAATCTCCTTTGGGTATGAACCTGGAGCTCGTCGCAAGGCAGTATTCCCCGGTTAAGCAGGAATCGGTCAAGAACTTGCTGAAATTCATAAGAAATTCCAGCATGAATTATCCGGAGGTTACGGAAACGTTAAGGCTACCAGGTCTCTATGAAAATCTCAAAACAATGATTAGTTACAAAGTCCCTGAAGGTGAAAAGGATTTGCAGTTTCACATCCTGTTTGACAAGGAGGAATTCAAGATAGGTGCGCAACAATGGAACGATCTCCTTATCCGCAGCAGAATCACCTTGATGTTGAGAGATTTCATCGGCCGTCACAAACGCCAGGACGGTCTCTCGTTTTTCGCAGGCGACAAGGAATTTGAGGATCTTGTCATGAATGTTTCCAACGACGGCCGTTTCCTTTTTACCGGTCGTGCGAGAGTTAACGGAAGATTCACAAAGGAGGCCCTGGAAAAAAGAGTAAAACCGCTTTTGACGGAACTTCCGGCGTTACTCGAAAGTTTGTCCATACCTCAGAATGACAAAAGTTCTTTTTCAAACTTCCTATTCAAGGAGGTTGACTTATATGGGCGGCGTTATGCGCAGTGCTATCGGAAATACTACACGGAATTCGACATAAAAGCCGGTTCCCCTGGCGCATTGCGCTATGTATTGAGCCAGATGATATCGCCCTCTTCTACGTTCATGGAGCTTCTGCTGGCATTGAGGGATAACACTCAGATTGATCCCGGGAAAAACGAATACCTGCGATCTCTCTCCTTGAAGCTGGGCGAGTTCGAGTTCTTAAGGCGTCTCATGGGCGAACAGAGGGGCACGTTCCCAGAGTTGGAGAAGTACAAAGCCTTGCTGGATCAGATGCAGGCGGATATACAAGAGCAGACACCTGCTGCTAAGAAGGAAAAAGACGAGACGGTCGCAGTACTAAAAAACCGCTTGAGTCCATTGGGCAGGATAAGTTTTGCGATCTTTAGAGGAGAGCAGGATTCCTATGTGAACTTGGTGAAGCTCTGGGTCAGCAGTGTGGGAATTCCCGCGCCATGGCAGGACATATTTCTTCTGCCCGTCTGGCAAGCTTATTTCCTGGGGATGAGCGATGTTGAGGCCGAAATAGTCAAAACATGGACCGAGATCAGGCAAAACGATATACTGCCGCTGTATAATAAATTTCCTTTCGATCCTACGTCTCGCGAGGATGTCACAATAGAGACGTTGAGAAATGCAACGCACCCCTACGGACACTTCTGGCAAACTTTTCAGAAAATGCTTGCGCCGTTTTGTATTGAAGAAGAAGGACGGTGGTGGAGACGGGGTGGTCCATATGATTATCCAAAGTTACCGACCAAGATGATCTCAACAGTGAATGGTATGGTGCGACTTTCTAATATTTTCTGGGATAAAGAAGGCAAAGAACGGCCTCTTGAGTTCATCGTCAAAACCAGCCCCTTGCCTCAGGCACGTTCTAATGAACCGGTTGCTGTCCTTTCCTATCTGCAGGTGGCGGAAACATCAGTGTTCGGCTTTAATCAGCAACCCTCGTGGAAGAAAATGAAATTTAATTGGCACAATCCCTCCAAGGCATCCGTAGGGGCAGAATTTGCTGTTCGAAAAAGAGCTTCGAGAGTCAAGAGCTCCATGGAAGTCCCCAGCTCATACTGGAGTTTTCACCATCTTCTCCTGAAAACTGAGGAATATTCGGGTATGAGCAAGTTCTATGATGTCGATAAAGCTGATAAAGCGGCCCGGAGCTTTCATGGCACTGATGAAGGAAGATCGGCAAAGTTGACCCACGAACTTACGTGGATAATCGGTACTCCCGCAATAGATGCGGAAAGCAGACCCATAGGCATTAAATTTTTCGTTCAGAACGATCCCTGGGCGTTGTTCAAACTGCCCCAGTAGATGTACTGCGAAGGCACTCGGTTTTTTGTACTGACAAACCTCAGTGATCAATATGGACGGGAAGAAGCACAAGACTTATTCCCGCCCCCTATATACTAGGCATTTGAGGTCAGGCGGGAGGGGGCTGCCTTTTCGAGGATTGGAAATGCAGAGTCATTTTTCGTTGTTATTGATATACGCTGTGGATATTGTTTCATGGTAAGATTCAATACTGCATTTGTATCGTGGTATGCAGCTGGGGCTGTAAGCATTTTTGCCCTGCTCATTCTTATAGGAAGTATCAACGGATGTGGAGGGGCTAAGGCCGTCCCAAAAGAACAAGTTACTTTCCATATTGTTCCCGACGCAAGCGTCAATGATCAGCAGCCTGTATATATGGTCATTCGCAAGGTTAACAAGAAGAATTTCCTGACAGAAAACTATGATGCTATTGCTGATATGGTTTATGCGGAGCCACCGGATGAGAGTCTGCTGACATGGAGCATACTTATGCCGGGGAAAAATGAGACAATCCTCGTCGCTAAGCCCGATACCTTATCCATCGGCGTGTATGTACTGTTTACGCAGCCCGGTGAAAAGTGGAAAATGCTGCTTGAAAAACCCCTTGGGTCGGAATACAAGATTGATATTAAAAACAATGCACTGGAGGAATACCGCAAAGGACTCTTGTGGTAACAACTAGCCCAGATGTGGGATTGACAGTTGTTCTTTCCTGAATCCGGTAGCGATCGCAAACGCCTTCGCTTCCATCTTTCTTTTGCGTTGCAAGGGATCGAGGATTCCACAATTCTCGTGGTGATGAGAAATTTTTCCTTGATCACTTGACCCCTTGAATACTGAAACCAGTGGTTTTGGCCGATGGCGGTTGACATAACGACGGTATTCCATGCCTCAAATTTTAGAAGCTGCAGCGATTGAGAAAAGCTTGTACTTGGAAGCACAGCAACCGTGCGGGAAGCTGGAATGGTTTGAGGAAAGCTGCCGTGAGCCAGGTGAGTTCTGGCGTGCACTGAAGGGTACTTTTGACGCACGCTTCGCTGCGCCTGGTATCAGCTCCCTGTTCAGCAGGTATAACTTCTATCACGACAGCATCATTCGCAACCTCAACAATCCTGCGCCGGCTCTATCCTGGTACGATGTAGCTTCAGGCTTCAGGCGCGTTTCATACAGAGAACTGGGCAACATGGCTGCCGCGAAGGCAGGAAGATGGGTTCGTGGTGGACTGGAACCAGGGCAAACGATCTGTATAATCAGAGTCGTGTGCTTGGAACTGATAGTGGAGATGCTGGCAGCTTTGAAAGCAGGCTGCATGATTTCCTTCCTGCTGCCCCAGGGAAAAAGTTTCCTGCAGAGGAGGCTTGAAGCTCTTCAGCCCGATCACATTGTTATCGATACAATGCATCTTCCTTTGCTTTCTGCGTGGGCAGATAAAGCAATTATAGAACGAGAGCTCCGGGGGGATATTATCTCCGAGCGGGAAGGGTCTTTCGCATATGCCTCCGGTCAAACCGTTTTTCGCTCTTTTAACGCTTGTGGACATGAACCTCATACACCTACGGATATTACGAGTGACACAGCCTATCTCTCCGCACTTCGCGACGGACTGATCGCTTTGGGTCTGGGGCCTGGTCATGTGTACGCCGCGCCGGGATTTCATTTTATGGAGATATGTCCGTCCCTGTTTTTGGCTGGTTTGCTTTGCGGTGCAACGTACCTGCATCTTTCACCTAAGGCTATTGCAGAAAACGCAGAACTCGTGGTACAAGAACATATTCATGCCTTTGGTGTCAGCAAGAATGTGCGTGACATCCTCCTGGAAAAACAGGTGGAGATTGATGGTGCCTGGGAATCCTGGTTTCGCAACCCGGCGGAATCAACGGACATGGAACGATGGTATTTTTTTATCCGGAGCCTGAAGCTGGAAAACTCCTATTCCGGCAACCTGAGATGGAACGCGGCACTGGGAGGGTGTTCTCTGTTTTCTGTAAGACGGAAGGGCATGGCGCATATGAACGTAATCCCTGCCGCCGGTAGCTCGTGGTGTCTGGGTGACCTTTCCGGAGGAGATTATGCGTCTCCCTTAGACGCCGGTGTTTACTTGGTATCGGCAGCCGGTAAGCCTGCCAAGGAGAAAATGACGACCAGCGATATTATCGTAAGGAACAGGCAGGAATGGATATTCGCCGGAATAAATGGATGCCAGCGCGATGGCAGAATTTTTCCGGTTCAGGAGGTACTGGAGACTCTGAGGGTGATGGGGGAGCGCTACGACCTCGCGTTTTCCATCGTTGATGTTCCGCGTATCGATTCGGGAAGCGGACACCGCATTATTCTCGTTGTTTTCCGCGGTGCAAAGGCTGGCTTTGATGATGCCAGACTCTTATCTGAGATCCGCGGCGTCGTTAAACGGGAAATGGGAGATGAGTTTCAGCCTGACAATATTGAGTTCTTCCCCCTTTACCCCAGGTTTCTCTCGGATTCGGAGGTGGATCACCAATGGTGCCGCAATCAATACTTGACGGGTGCCCTTTTCTTGAAGTCGCGGGGAGAAATCTTTAACTGCATTACTCAGTTGAAGGAGTGCACAGCAAAGAAATTTAGAATATCGAAAGGAAATGTCAATCAGTAATAGCCTGAAAAAATTGATAACTTTAACAATAGAAAGGAGATGAAACATGGCAATACAGGATGAAATTCCCAAATCGCGTCTTACCCTCAGGTACAAAACGGAGATAAATGGCGCGCTACAGGACGTAACCCTGCCCCTTAGGCTCTTGGTGCAGGGTGATTTTTCTCTGGGAAGTTCACAGGACCGGAAGGCTGACCTGGAGGAGCGGCGTCTGCGCAATCTGGACGGCACCAATACTGATGCGGTCATGAAGGATATGGGCATGTCCTTGCAGTTTTCTGTAGCGAACAAGATTGACCCGGAAGCCTCTGAGGATATGAATGTGAACGTTCCGATTGACGGCATGAGAGCGTTTTCTCCAGACCATGTGGCGAAGAACGTGCCCAAGCTGAAGGGACTGCTCCAGATGAAGAAGCTTTTGGAGGAGGTTATCTCCAACGTGGATAACAGAAAGGAGTTCCGGAAGCTGCTGAATGAGTTAATGGGCAACGAAGAAGCATTGGCCAAGATGCTTCAACAGTTGAAAGGTTATGAAAGCTTGAAGCTTCCTCTAAGCGGCAAATAAAGGTATCAGAGAAGTGCATAATGAGAGTGCTTTTGTAACACAGTACTAAACACACTCTATCAAGGAGGTTAGAAATACATGGCCGAGAAAACAAAACAGGCGGAAAAGACCGCAGAAAAAACGGAAGATCGCGATCTCAAGCGCTTCCTCTCCAGCATGCGTTTGAGCACCGAGGTTAAAGAACCGGTCCCGATGATTCAGGACAACCTGCAGATTGTGAAAGAGGATGTCAGCGAAGAAGACCGCTTTCTGTCAGGTATGGCAGCTCTATTGCTGAACGTGGATAAATCATCAAAGCGTCTGGACAAGGGCAGCATTCAGGAACTGATCGCGCGCATTGACCGGGCGGTCAATGATCAGATTAACGAGATCATCCATAACGAAAAATTCAAAACGATGGAATCCTCATGGCGGTCGCTGAACGACCTTATCTTAAATACAAACTTCAAGGCCGACATCATGATCGATATTCTTGATGTGACCAAGGAAGAACTTTTCGAGGATTTTGAGGCCAATGCCGTGGACATTACCGGCAGCGCGCTTTTCAAAAAGGTCTATGTTCATGAATACGATCAGTACGGCGGGAAACCCTTCGGCAGCATGATAGGCCTGTACGACTTTGAGCATACGCCTGACGACATGTTCTGGCTGACGACCATGGGGAAAATAGCGGCTGCCAGTCATGCTCCGTTTATTGGATCAATTTCTCCGAAGTTCTTCGGTTGCGACTCTATCGAAGAACTGTCTGCCATCAAAGATCTTGAGGGCCTCATGAACCACCCGAAGTTCGGGTCCTGGAACAAACTGCGCGACTCCGAGCAGGCTGCCTATATCGGACTTACCTTGCCCAGGTATGTAAATCGCCTGCCCTACGATCCGGAAACAAATCCCTGTCGGGAGATCACGTTCGAGGAAAAGATCCGGGGCGATAAGGACGAGGACTACGTCTGGGGCAGCGCCGCCATGCTGTTTGCCCAGAATATGGTGCGCTCTTTTGCGCAGACCGGCTGGTGCCAGTATTTGCGGGGCCCGAAGGGCGGCGGTTTGGTGAGCGGGCTTCCCGTTCATACTTTCAACGTGCGTGGCGAAGAAGAATTAAAGATTCCCATCGAGATGGCGATTCCGGACTATCGCGAGCTGGAATTTGCGAATTGCGGCTTCATGCCGCTCATCTATCGCAAGGGCACCGCCGATGCCTGTTTCTTCAGCTGCCAGTCGCTCAAGAAGGCCAAGAAGTTCAAGGATCCGAAAGACTCTGAGAACGCGCAGCTCGTCACCAATCTCTCTTATACGTTCTCCGTGACGAGAATCGCTCATTACGTCAAATCTATCATGAGGGATAACATCGGTAGCAGTGCCGATGCCCAGTACATTAAGGACGCTCTGACAAAATGGATATACCGGTACGTTACCACCGTCGTAAATCCCGATGACCGGACTCTGCGCCGCTATCCTTTTAAAGCGGCCTCTGTGGAAGTGGTCGAACGGCCGGGAAGTATCGGATGGTACGACTGCAAAATGGCGATTCTTCCCCATATCCAGTTTGAGGGGATGGACGCGGAGCTCAGGCTTGATGCCCGGCTCTAAAATATTATCATGATTTATAGCGAATAATGGAGGTATGAACATGGCTGAATTGAATTATAGTTGCAACGTTCCTCAGGCTTATAATTTTTCGAATGACGTACAAACACGCGTCGGGCATATTGTTTCATGCACAATCGGCGACGAGGAGCTTGAGAGCGATATGAAAGTACAGGATCCGGAAGATACCGGAGGTGAAAAGGTTTCTGTTTTCGGCGTCGTATCGGCGATGTATTGGGCTGGCGGTTATGCAGATCCGATTCAGTTTTCCTGCCAGGTTTCCAATCCCAACAAGGTGAAACTTGCGCAACTCTTGCAGGGAGCAACGCTGTCCAACACCGGGGTAAAGTTCAAGTTCAACATCTATGACTATGACTTTGATGCGAAGTTATATTACAAGTGCTTCCATACGGACGACAATGAGCTGGAGGGGCTTATCCAAAAATCAGGGGGACAGCTTAGCATTGCCATAGATATGGACCAGAATATGGAGGTAGTCTCTCCGAAAAACTTCAGCTTTAATCTGGGCGTTATGCCCGAGGATAAGGAACAGGAAGTGACCCTTGCGTTTTCCTCAGACTCACCGGTAACCCTACAATGGGGCGTTGAGGTAGGGGGATAATACGTCTCTGTGTGACGGTGAGAATTGTTTTTTCACGAAAAGTGCCAGAATGCCCTGCATTTTAGGTAGGGTGCGTTAGAGATTACATTGCTTTGTAACGCGTCGGGGACAAGGTGAGATTTTTGCATAAGTGCGTTTATTGATTGAGGCGGCAGAAAAGAGATGAATGAGAAGCTTGCACGGGTTTCTTGGAAAATGGGGCAGACCCTTCTGCCGGAACATCTTCTGGCGCAGGAGGATTCGCTTCTGGCAAACATGGTATTGCTTTTTCGCATGCAGGGGCTTCCCTCCTATGGGCTCGGGAAGCTGATCGTGAACGAGACACTTTTAGGCGAGGGGATTTTTTCAATTCAGGAAATGACGCTTGTCATGGCATCGGGACTGCTTCTGAACGTACCCGGAAACGCCAGCGTATCTCCTTTTAATTTGAACGTTCCCGGCGCGATAGAAGTCGCCGTTTATCTGCATATCCTCAGTGATATGCCACCCGCTGACGGTAGAGCGGGGGGATGGGCAGAAGATACGGAGGTGAGAATTCCGAGGGTAATTCACCGAATGGCCCTTTCCTCGGAACAGGACTATCCCAATGCACTGGAGACATTGAAGCTGGCTCAGTTTAAGAAAAGCCCGCAGGGCACCTGGCAGGTCTCTCCCGTATATGTGCCCCCCTTGCTGCAGGTGGGCACATCTCCGTTTTTCAGGAAGGAAATGGAAGCTCTATCCGAAGCGTTGGCGCTTTTTCAATATAATCTTTACATGGATGCTGTCTCCTATCTAAGCGGGGACAGCCTCTCCAGCGTCAAACAATGCCTGAAAAGCGTTTATCGATCACAGAGGCTTCTGGCCAATCTGGTTTCTCAGGTTCATCTTCACCCATTCTATCTCTACGAAGATTTGTCCACCCTGTATACGGAGGTATGTTTTTATAGGAACACGACGCCGGAGAATATTACATCCGCATACAATCATGATCAGCTTTCATCCCTGCATAGTATCATTGATCTTCTTCACAAGCAGATACAACTGGTCCGTACACTACCCCCTTATCTGCCTTTCGAACTTGTAGACAATGTCTACCAGGTCAAGCTGCCGGATGAAATCAGACAGGCTACAAACGTATATCTTCTCGCGCAGAAAGATCGGATAATAACCCAGCTGTCCCTCGATGAACTGAAGCTGGCATGTTTTTCACGGCTGCCCGTCGTGCATAAGATGGCGCTTCAGGGGATACCATTCAAAAAAGTTGACCATCCATCGTTTCAACACTCCTTCGGGGCTGAGGTTGAATTTTATCTGCTTAGGGAGGGTGAAGAATGGGATCATGCGCTAAATGAAACGAACGTTGCCTTTTATAACAGACCGGAACTGATGGGCACGACCTTTTATATGTTCTGGCGCATCGAATGATTGTTATGTAGATTTGGTCATTTCTGAGAAAGTTGCTATCTTCTTCGAAATTCAAGATTGTCTGTTGCTTCGAACGTTTGTAACGCAAGCGAGTGTTGGAAATTCCTAATGGCACTATTCAGAAAATATGCTGACAGCACAACTGCAGGCCGCAAGGACAATGAACTTCAAGATATAGTTGAAAATCTGAACTATGTGCTCAACGCAAAGAAGGGTTTCGGCAGTTTCCTTCCGGATTTTGGCATACGCGACATGAGTGAATGCAGTTCCCGTGATCATTTAGCTGCCGCAATAATGGAGGAAGTTAAGCATAACATCGAACACTATGAGCCGAGACTGCAGCTTGTGAAGATATCAACAGAGAAAACCAATGATTCTTTCCGCATTTCCTTTAAGATTGAATGCAGGATCAAGAATACACAGAAGGCCTTGTTTATGGAATTCAACTCCGTGTATAAAGATTTCCGTCTTAAGAACCCGACATGAATGATAGGGAGCCGATGATGTTTACGGACACCTTGGAAATGACGCTGGAACTGACCATCGACGGGGAAACTTTCCAGGTTCCCGGCGGGCATATAAGGTTGCTGAAAGCCAGTGTGCACCCGTATGGCTTTACGGCCAGGCTTAGTTTCTGGCTATCGTCGGAAAGAGGGCAGGACGATATCTTCTCATCTTTCATAACGAAGGATCTGATAGAAGTTAAACTGGATGTAGAGCCGCATTTCAAGCCGCCGGACGCAGACATCGAATCACTGACGCTCCAGGGGATTGTTACGGGAAAAGCCTTGCTTAAAGAGCTGACCATCGAAAATGTTCAACTTCGCGGCGACCCTGTTCTGTTTCGGCATTACCGGATCGACTTTGCCGATTCCGCCTATGTTCTGTGGCGCCAGCATTTTCCCTGCGACCTTCTCGTGGACGGAAGCGTTAAGGATATCATTGAGGCAAATAAGGCAACAGGTGTTGAACTGACATACGACTGGGACATATTGGACGATGAGTTTGCCATTACTACGCTTTCTCCCGGTTCCCCTGAAAACGGCGTTAGTTTCTATGATTTCATCGTCTGGTATACGGCCTCGCAAAACGGTGTTTTCAGCTACGACAGCAAAGAAAACCGGTACACCCTCTCCGGGGAAAAGGAGCAGGGATGGTCAGCGACTGCAATAAGCGAACTGGAGATGGAAGATTACCGGATCGAGTTTCCGGAAACCATCCGCTATA
>PDVH01000200.1_pt1 | contig 15151 bp, 16 predicted proteins | sample 1369781 | NCBI WGS metagenome assembly PDVH01 (sample SAMN07795378, study PRJNA414565) | Alkali sediment metagenome, whole genome shotgun sequencing project. | isolation source: glacial lake sediment | place: Bosnia and Herzegovina: Donje Bare Lake | collected 2016-06
TGTTGCATTTCGTGCAAGTGGAAGGCGTTAATATAAACCCTTATAAGATCAAGGAGATAATTCCGTGAAGAAAATAGCTGTAGCCATGCTTATTACTATCACTCTCATAATTTCTTCAGCACCCGCTTTCGGACATGATCAGGATATGGAGATAACCATGGACGTGCTGATCGTGAGACCTGCAGGTCTGGCTGCCATTGTGGTCGGCGCGGCAGTATTCATTGTCGCATTACCCATTGCTGTATCCAGCGGAAGTGTCGGCACTACGGCCCAGGCACTTGTGGTATCCCCTTGTAAATATACATTTGTAAGGCCTATTGGAGACTTCAGTGCAAAGTGGGATTCCGGAAATCCCGCAGGAAGGCAGCCATAATCCCCGGAGGTAGACAAGTTTCCCGAAACAGGCAAGCCATCTGAATCGAGAAAGACATATAGTATGTATCGAGTCGCAATCGATACATTTTCCGAATCAAGTACTGGTGGTATCTTTTATTATCATGATGTGGGCGTTGGAAAATTTGATTGCGAGGCGCCGCAGAATGACGTCCCGTAAGGTATGTTTTTCTGTTCAGCCAATCCAGGCATTTGAATCTGTAGTTAAAAATGTATAGTTTAAAATGAATTGAGCCGGTTACACTTATTACGCTGTACGAGTGGATGAAGAAGGTCCAGACCTATAAGAAATAAACGAAAAAAATAATTTATGAGAATCATTTATCTGGCTGATATCCACGGCGACTTCGACAAGTTGAGTGATCTTCTGCACGAAACATTTGCCGACGTGTATATNATTTCTGGTGATCTGATAGATATCCCCTTCTACAGCATGAATACCTCAATACGCTATCATGAGCTGCAATCGTATTTCCATGGCTTNAGGAGGCAGATGTTNAAGGAAGATATGCTTATTGAAGATTTTGTCGATGAGCTNTTGGAAAAGCCCGANATTTCCGATGAGATACAGGGACTGGGTACTCAATATCAGGCATACACCGTAAGAGCCCGCAGGGTTATGCAGCAGAAGTACAGGGTACTGGGTAGCATGGTAGTGACGAAACAGCGGTCACGAGTATTCTGTCTCCCCGGGAATTACGATATGGATCTTAAATATACGGCTTTGCATGAACATGACCTGCATCTGCACTGGTATCAAGTGGAGGATTTGCGAATTTGCGGCTATGGGGGTGCTGATATCTGGACGCCTGGAATTCCCGAGAGGTATGTAGTTCACTCCCAGGAAAGGACGAGGCATTATGACAGGGACAACGAGATGTACCACTTCTTCCGGGCCATAGATCCTCATATCATCGTAACACATCAGCCCGCATATGGCATACATGATCAACTGACTTCAGGCGGCCCTATCGGATCTATGGCGCTGCGAACTTACTGTGATGATAACTCAGTATTGATGTGTCTTACAGGCCATGTCCATCGACACTGGGGGGCCAAGCTTGACGGAGGCACCCTGTTCCTTAACCCATCGAATTTCGGAGAGATAACATTGATATCTGGGGATGTAACAGAGGGAGGATTCTATTATTTCATCAATTTAGAGGATCAGAAGGTTCAGGGGATAACATTCAAGAAATTCTATAACGGGAGAATTTATGATGTAGCTGACTATTCTATCAACGAAGGCAAGATGGTCGAAAAAATCTTGGACTCTGACAGATACGAGGCATTGAAGAAAGGGAAGAGCTATGATCTAAAAGTTGCCAAAGAATCGCACATCCCTGAAATTACATTGTACAACGAGATTAAAAAGTTTTACAGGTCGTTCCAGACTCCGGAGACGGAGGAAAGGCTTCACGTTCTGGAAGATATAACTGATCTGATCGAAGATAAGCTTCACGCCGATATTGCTATGGATGTTATGGGTTCCGTGAATTTCGGCATATCCATGTCGGGGTCGGACATTGATATGGTACTCTACTTGCGGTGTGAAGACAACCGCTTGGTATGCCGCGGAAAATGTGTCGGCGGGAGCGAGACATGTACTTATCTGACAAATGCCGAGGAGATGATTAGGGAGATACTCAAGGATAAATATGCCTACCAAATCCTGGATTATGTGGATCTTAACCGCGTTGAAGACGGCATAAGGGAGAAGAATTACGAGAATGATTCTTTACTGCGTTTCGTGTTTTACAGGTCTATATGCCGTCCCATAAACTACCGGGCGATTGCGCCGACAGAAGATATGCTTAACAAAGATATGACATTCCGCAAGGAAGTTGAAGGGAGCCTCCAGGCATTTTTTAAAATAATTGCGGCTACCTCCCGGCACATAGGATCGTTCATGAAATACGAGCAGCGGCTGTCTTCCCTGGGGATCAAGCTGCCGGACTGGATAAGGGATAAAGTGAAGATTTATTTGGGTGAACCGAAAGGGGCACATTTCAGTTCGCCGTGAGATGTACTTTTTGACATGCTTGAGGTAGAATAATTTTATAATGTCATATTTCAGGTGCACATTTAAGTGCGGAAGAGTACTATTTTGGAAACATAAGGCTGCATAATATTGCATGCAATGCCTATGTCGTTTTTTTCTAAATTAGGAAGGAGAAAGATGTCAATATTATTGTTTTTGTTTGTATAAAACAGGTTCCGAACACCGATACTGTGATCAAGGTGAAACCTGACGGATCGGGGATCGATCAAGCCGGTATCGAATGGGTTATGAACCCCTATGACGAGTTCGGTGTTGAAGAAGCCTTAAGACTGAAAGAAAAATTTGGTGGAGAAGTCACAATCGTTTCGCTGGGTCCGGCAAGGTCACTGGAGACCGTCAGAATAGCACTGGCCATGGGAGCCGATAGAGGAATATTTATCAATGACACGGTCTTTGATAATGCAGATACATACGTGACGGCGGCAGCATTGGCCGCTGCCATTAAATCTGTCCACTACGATATCATCTTCTGCGGGCAGCGGGCCATCGACGACGATTCCGGTCAGGTCGGAGCTATAATTGCAGAACTTTTAAATATCCCGCAGATAACGGTTGTTACAAAGGTTGACGTAGAAGGCAATTCCATCAGGGCGATAAGGCCCATCGAAGGCGCCCAGCTTTTGATAGAGAGTCTCCTGCCGTGTTTGATAACAACCCAGAAGGGATTGAATGAGCCGCGCTATGCGTCACTCCCGGGAATTCTAAAGGCCAGGAAGAAACCTGTTGATGTCAAGAACGCTGCAGGATTGGGTATTTCTATAGACGTAAAAGCGAAAGTCGCTAAGACATCGCCGCCTCCGGTCAGGTCTCCGGGAAAGATTGTCGGCGGTGATGACCCGGCGGCCAAAGCTAAAGAGCTTGCCAGACTGCTTAGAGAAGAGGCCAAGGTAATTTAGTCCGCGAATTAGTCATAGAAATAGCCCTGAAAAGCTTAAAGTATAGATCGGGACTGCGTTTCTGAGTCGCGTATGGGGACGAAAGATCATTTCCCGGCAACACCGGCGATTCGTGTCCTCAGGGATGAAAAGGTGGACTTCGTTCTTCGTCCTTACAAATATGAGGAAAGAGGCGGTACGGAGGTGGCCGCAAGGAAGCTCGGAGTGGATGAGCACATGACGATCAAGACCCTGGTCATGGAGGATGATCAGAAGAGACCCTTCATAATCCTTATGCACGGTGACAGGGAAGTTTCCACGAAGGAACTTGCCAGGATTCTTGGGGTCAAGTCCGTCCATCCTTGTGATCCGGCAACAGCCCAAAAGCATACAGGATATATGGTCGGCGGCACTTCCCCCTTCGGCATCAGAAAGAAGCTTCCCGTATACATCGAGGAGACACTTCTCTGTTTTCAGAAAATTCTCATAAATGCCGGGAAGAAAGGACTCCTCGCCGAAATGGCGATGAGAGACCTTCTCCGGATCATTACCCCGCAGCCGGTCAAGGTGGCAAGGTAAGACACACCACCTTTGACATGTACTATCCTGAAGTGGACAGTTCGAATCATAATTCTAAAAATCTTAGAGGTATTTTAAGGATAAAAAGCCCATGAGACGTTTCAGGCCGATTCTAGTCATTGCCGTCTTGTTCGCATTTTTATTCTCTCCAGCGCTGGCGGAAGAAGGGAATTTCATTTCACCGGACCAGGTGGATCTCGTAAAGATACTTGCGCCTCCCCCAGCGGATGATTCGCCTCAGACGCAGTCCGAAATTAAAGAACTTATCTGGATACAGGAGAAACGTACGTCTCAGGAGGAAGCCGCCGCCCAGTCTGATGACAAAATGACGATCTTTCAGGTCGCCGGTGATGTTCTGGGACCCGGATTCATACCGGAAAATTTGCCCATTGCTGCCAAATTTTTCGAACGCCTGGGAAAGGATGAGGGCTTATTAAATCACGCAAAGGATACCTGGAATAAGCCTCGCCCGTTTATGCTCAGCCAGAAAATCAAGCCCTGTGTAAGGCAATCGATGAGCGGGGCGTATCCAAGCGGACATACTACCTTTGCATACCTGGGTGGGATTGTTCTGGCAAACATGGTTCCTGAAAAAAAGGCAGAAATATTTGCCAGGGCAGCTCAATACAGCTTTCATCGCATGGTTGGTGGAGTACATTATCGAAGTGATATCGAGGCAGGACGTATTTCAGGGACTGTAATTGCGGCAATCGTGATGCAAAACCCTAATTTCCAGGAAGAATTCTCAAAGGCTAGAAGCGAAGTCCGGAGAGTCCTGGAACTTCAATAATGTCATTGGCCCCCAGATTAGAGAGTGTTAGATTTCTGCAAATTCTTTCTTTAATCAAAGACCATCCGGGCGGTCCGGGTGCAAACCATCCGTTACAAGGGCGTCATCGCCTTGAAGTAATCTATTGTTGATACAAGGCAGAGAATTGAACCGCCATACTGCATGTAAGAATATTGGCACGCGAAAATCAGAGATTGGATAATATCTTTTGTTAAACACAAAATATAGCATACAAATGTTGTAATTCGATTATCCACCCTGAGGTAAGAAGTAAAGCGGAGACAGCAGCTTAAATATATGAAGGAATTAAGCAGCAATTAGATGACCTTCACTATACCATAAACACTTTAATCGAGAATTGGGGTAAATAATGTTAAAGATTGATGACTTACAGGTGAGAATAGGCGAAAAAGAGGTTTTGAAACACATCGATCTTGAGATCAATGATGGAGAAACCCATATTCTTTTTGGCCCGAACGGTTCAGGCAAAACATCCCTGTTAATGACTATCATGGGATATCCTCAATATGAAATTACGGCCGGGAAAATTATCTTCTTGGGAGAAGATATCACCCACATGCCTGTTTATGAGCGTGCGAAACTGGGCATCGGTATTTCGTTCCAGCGTCCGCCTACCATACATGGTCTTAAGACCAGGCAGATGGTTCAGATTTGCGCCGGAAAAGATATCGATGTTGAGAAGCTGGCCGCAAAAGTAAATTTTACCGAGTTCCTGGAGCGTGATATCAACGCCGGATTCTCCGGCGGTGAGATAAAGCGATCTGAATTGCTGCAACTAATCGCTCAGGATGCCAGTCTGTTGCTTTTTGATGAGCCGGAATCAGGCGTTGACCTGGAAAATATTTCCCTCATCGGGAATGCAATCAGTGAACTTCTTCAGCGGGACCTCAAGATAGATCCGGATAAAGCACAAAAGCAAATACGCAAAGAACGAACCAAAATGGGACTCATCATAACCCATACGGGATTCATTCTGGATTATGTGACTGCCGACAAGGGACAGGTCCTTTATGACGGGGTTTTGTCCTGTAAGAGCAATCCTCTGGAAATTTTCAAGTGCATAAAGCAAATGGGATATGAGGAGTGTGTAAGATGTACGATCTGAATGAAAAAGCCGCACAGGCAAAAGAAAAAAAGGCGGCACTGGGGCCGGATATAGATCTGAGTACTTTTACAGACAAACCTGTAGCCCATGCCTATTTGAAGGATCTTACCAAGCTTCCGGAGGAAGATCAGAAGAAGATCATGCAGGCAGGTGTGGATGCCCGGGAGATCGGCAGGTCCGGCACTTATCTGCAAAAAGATACGGCGGTTCTCCATTCCCACTCAAAACAGGAGGGACTCCAGGTTCTGCCTATAAAACAGGCTCTTAAGGAATGCAGCTGGATCAATGACTATTACTGGAAACTGGTGGCGGTCGATGCGGACAAATACACTGCCCGGGCCCAGCTCAACCTTCATGACGGTTATGTTATCCGGGCTCTTCCCGGAAGCAAGGTGATTTATCCAGTTCAAGCCTGCCTGTATATCGATAAGGAGAATCTAAGCCAGTACGTCCATAATCTGATCATAGCGGAAGAGGGCGCCGAGCTTCATGTCATTACGGGGTGTGCAGCATCCCCTCAGTTGAAAAGAGGTCTTCATGTCGGGATATCGGAATTCTTCGTTAAAAAGAACGCCATGCTGAGCTTTACCATGATCCACAACTGGGCGGAAGAAATGATGGTGAGACCGCGGTCTGTCGGCGTAGTTGAGGAAGGGGGACTCTTCCTGAATAATTACATCTGTATGAAGCCCGTGAAATCGCTTCAGATGTATCCCACCACACATCTGGTAGGGAAGGGAGCAGTATCCCGATTTTACAGCCTTCTCGTGGGAAGTGCCGGTTCTGAGCTTGATGTCGGCGGACGTATTTTTCTTAAAGAGCAGGATACACGGGCGGAAATTGTTGCCCGCGCCATAAGTAACGGTGGAAGAATCATCTCAAGAGGTGATTTAATAGGTGAAGTGAAGGGGATAAAGGCTCACCTGGAATGCCGAGGTCTCATACTGAAAGGAGGCATCATCCATGCCATTCCGGAACTTCAGGGTAAGGTCGAAGGTGTTGAAATGTCCCACGAAGCTGCGGTGGGCAAGATTGCCCAGGAAGAGATTCTCTATCTAATGTCGCGGGGATTGACGGAAGACGAGGCCACGGCAACAATTGTCCGGGGTTTTTTAAATGTAGATATTCCCGGACTGCCCGCACCTCTCAAGGCCGAAATCGACCGCGCCGTTCAATTAAGTGAGAAGGAATTAATGTGAATTTCCGCTTAAAAGGAGGAAATTGCCAGCCGATCATTATCAGCCTCTCGTCATATGCCTCAAATACTTATGACCGGGAACATACCCACCTGAATCAAAAGGAAATTCGGCCATAGCATGCCTGTGAGCAGGAGACGTCTTAAGATATTTTCCCAAACCGGTTAACCCTAACTATCAACCGCTCAAAACATTATTCGACCGCTTGAAAGTCAGCCGTTGCGCATAATCTCATAAAAAGGTATACTAATCCGCGCTTGACAGGTTTATATTTATACTTAATTTTTTTTTAAAACCAAATTTTTTGAAACATTGAGTCAGGAGGTCTTAAATGAACGCGTTAACGTTAGTGTTTGTTTCATTATGCGTATTTGCCATCGCATATAGGTTTTACGGCCTTTTTATCGCCAACAAGGTGTTGGAATTGAAAGCGGAACGGGCGACACCTTCTGTTAAAATGGCCGATGGACATGATTATGTCAAAACCAATAAGTATGTCTTATTTGGTCATCACTTTGCCGCAATCGCTGCTGCGGGGCCATTGTTGGGCCCGGTGTTGGCCGCACAGTTTGGCTTTTTGCCGGGGGCGCTGTGGATCATTATAGGTTGCGTTCTGGCAGGAGCGGTGCATGACATGGTTGTGCTTTTTGCTTCCGTCAGACATAAGGGACAGAGTCTCGCGAAAATTGCGGAAAGTGAGATTGGAAAAACCGCGGGAACGGTCGCTTCCTTTGCGTTTCTTTTTATCCTCATTTTAACTCTCGCCGGCCTTTCCATTGCAGTTGTCAATGCCATGTTTGAAAGCGCCTGGGGAACTTTTACGGTTTTTTCCACACTGCCGATCGCCTTTCTGATGGGTATTTGGATGTATAAAATACGCCCCGGAGACGTTCTGGGGGGGAGTATTATAGGCGTTGGCCTTCTTGCCATAGCGATCATTGTCGGACCATATGTCGCGGCAAGTCCCGCATGGTCTTCGATATTCACCCTCTCGAAAAAACAGATATCTATTTTTATACCCATCTATGGGTTCTTCGCCTCGGTTCTTCCCGTCTGGATGTTGCTATGCCCCCGTGATTATCTCTCTACATACCTGAAAATAGGTACTATCGCGATGCTTGCTATAGGAATTTTCATTGTCCATCCTGATTTCCAGATGGCAGCTCTTACACCCTTTATTTATGGCGGCGGCCCGATTATCCCCGGCCCGGTGTATCCCTTTGTCATGATCACCATCGCCTGCGGTGCACTATCCGGCTTCCACGCCATCATTGGATCAGGAACAACCCCGAAAATGATCGGAAGCGAACGGGATGTTTTATTTATCGGTTACGGAGCGATGCTCGTTGAAGGATTTGTGGCCATCATGGCTCTCGTTTCCGCCTGTGTTTTACTTCCCGCAGATTATTTCGCCATCAACGCGGCTCCGGCAGCTTACCAGAAATTGGGCATGGTTCCGGTTAATCTTCCGGATCTTGCCTTTCAGGTCCAGGAAAAGATTCAGGGCCGGCCGGGCGGCGCGGTTTCCCTTGCCGTGGGCATGGCGTATATCTTTGCATCTGTCCCTTTCATGAAGGGATTAATGTCCTACTGGTACCACTTCGCCATAATGTTTGAAGCAGTGTTTATTTTGACCGCTGTAGACACGGGCACAAGAGTCGGCAGGTTTTTCCTCCAGGAAATGGTCGGGAAGGTCATTCCGAAGTTTTTGGAAAAACGCTGGATGCCGGGCATCATCATAACCAGTTTTCTTTTCACAGGCGCCTGGGGTTATCTCGTGTATACCGGAGACATCACGACGATCTGGCCGCTCTTCGGCATGAGCAACCAGCTCCTCGCCTCCTGCGCCCTGATCATCGGAACAATCATGCTGATCAGGATGGGGAAATTGAAGTATGTATGGATGACCGCTGTTCCCGGTGTCATCATGGCCGTTACGACTTTGTATGCCGGATACCTGAATATCACACTCAATTATCTTCCGAAGCAAAATTATCTCCTTGCTACTCTCTCGGTCATCGTCATGGTATTGGTTCTGATAATATTTGCTGCAGCAGTTAAGCGCTGTTTTGATCTTCTTCAAATCAGAATACCCGTTAAAGATTCATACGGCGATCTTGTTCTCGAAGTGGTGGAAGAATAAGAATGGAAATATAGAAAATAAGGGGGGCGTTATGGAAATAAAAAATATTCTCTTTGCGACAGATTTTTTAACAGGTTCTAAGCATGCAGCAGCATATGCCGCGGACCTGGCCTCGCGATATGGAGCAAAATTATATGTGGTCCACGTAATACAGGACGTAGGGAAACTAACTAGATGGTATGCTCCGAAAGTTAATCTAACCGAGCTCCAAAAGACCATGGAAGAGAAGTCCAAGCAGGAGCTGCAAAGCTGCTGTACGTTAGGACTTGGCGGCTACAAGAATGTCGAATACCGGTTGTTAACGGGAGAGCCCTCTGAAGAGATTGTGAAATTTCAAGAAGAAAATAATATAGGGTTGATTGTTATCGCAACCAATAGCCGGAAAGAAGCCGGCGCGAAAGAGGTCCTCGGTAGCACTGCTGACCGGGTGGTGAAATTTGCCACCTGCCCGGTATTAACCGTTGTGCCTACCGGAGAGGAACCGTCGGAAAGCACAGACCCCAAATTATGCAGTGATGGGGAAATCCGGTTCTAAACACGAGTTAGAGAAAGACTCTGCACACGGGATAAAATAGGGACAGTTGTCCCTATTTTATCCTCTGCCTACCCAGCTTACGGTGTATTCAGTCAGACTATCCGGCCTTTTTAACTGTGGTTCCTTGACGGTCCATTTGCCTTTAAGGCCGGTCTCATTGGCCGTGAGCTCAAAGTGACTCATGGCAATCCCCATGTCCACACGCTGCAAATCGGCTAATCGCAAGAGTTTGAACGTGAAGCTGTTGCCGTACCCTTTGGTTCGCTGCAGGTAAAAGTGCCAGGTATTCCCATCCCTGATGATTCGCCACGGCTGCTTGTTTGTCGCCGATGGCCCTATGCGCACCATTTCGAGCGGGACGGCATACGCCCCTGCGTCGTCAACCGAAAGAGGCTTGCCGAATTTATCCTGGAAGAACATATTCTCCCATGGCTGCCGGTTGTGCGCACCAACAAGCTTACGCATTGTGACCACAGATCGGCCCCTCTCTGCAACATATCCAATTGATGCTACAGCAGGGACAATCTCTCCACCTGCCGCTGAAATATTCTTTGCAAAGCGGCTCCTGGTGAAAGTTCCCCCGAGCCAGCACGTGCCCAGTCCGATGTCCGTCGCATACAGAATGACGCGCTCCATCAAACAGCCGTAGTCTTCTAAACTATTTTTTGATTGCCGCACTGCGCCTATGATAAAACCCGTTGCGCCCCTGATAATTCCGTATGTCCCCAGGCCTTTTAGAGAGTTTCTATCCTGTTCTGTCGCGGCGACGAGCTTAAAGCGCACGGATGTGCCAAGCGGCCCCGTCCCGTTCGCTGATATGAACTCGGTCAGCATTTGCCTCTTATATTCTTCTATGGGCCTTTCAAAATATGTCCGGCAGGAAAAGCGCTGCCTGATGACCTCTGTAACGGGTTTGCTGTAAAGCATTGTTTTCAATGGCTCATAAGATTTCTCCCGGAGTTCACCCTGAGTAAACCGCCGGTTGAATGATAAATCTGTTATTTCCCCGTCCATACGGGTTTGCGTTTTTCGAGGAAGGCACGGATGCCCTCATTGGCGTCTTCTGCAAACAGATTACTTACCATAACTTCATTGCCGATGTTATAGGCCTGGGCATCACTCAAATTGACCTGGGCATAAAAAGCCTGTTTGCCAATGCGGAGCGTCAGCGGACTTGCTTCGGCGATCTTTTCGGCCAGTGCCTTTGTTTCTTCCTCCAGCTTTTCGAACGGTACGACCTTATTGACAAGACCATACTGTTCCGCTTCTGTCGCCGAAATCATACGCCCCGTGAAGAGCATTTCCAGGGCGCGCTTTCTTCCCACGGCACGAACCAGGGGAATCGCCGGGGTCGTACAGAAGATGCCGAGCCTGACACCGGGTGTTGCAAACTGCGCTCCTTCCTCCGCAACGGCAAGGTCACATGCAGCCACGAGCTGGCAGCCTGCCGCGGTGGCTACACCGTGGACCTGGGAGACAAAAGGCTGTGGCATGTCCTGTATTTTCTGCATAAAGGTGCTGCAGGTCTGGAAGACTTCCATGTAGTACGCAAGTCCTTTATCGACCATCTCCGAAAGATCGTGACCGGAGGAAAAAATTTTGCCCGCCCCCCTGACAATGACAACTTTGACGTCCTTGTTTTTTTTAAGGTTGTCTAAAAGATCATTAAGCTCTTTAAGCATATCGAGGGAAAGGGCATTCCTTTTTTCCGGATGATTCAGGGTTATCGTTCCGACACCATTCATCTGATCAAAGGTTGTAAGTTTATAGTTCATATGCTTCCTCCTTGGTTGACATGAATATGGTAGACTAACTATCGGTTACTGTCCGGTTCGCAGGCACGGCTACGAACATTCCGCCCAGACAAAGGGTGGCGGCGAAAAGCATGACGCCGCGGTATCCCCATCCCTGGGCAATAAGACCCCCTAACATAGGGCCGACTGCGTTGCACAAATTCAGCGTAGACTGGAATATACCTCCGGCGGTGCCCTTTTCTTTCCCGCTTCGCATGACGATAAGCAGCGCACCGACATAGAGACAGGACCAGGCCACGCCCATGAGCGCCTGAACCATGATCAGGTAAAATCGTCCCGTAACAAAGATATAGGCAGTAAATACAAAAAGTGACAGCAGTTGACCGTAAAAAAACGTTTTAAATTCCGAGAACCGTTCCAGCTGGCGCATAACAACGAACTGCACTGTAAAGTTAGTCCCCCATAAAAGACCGATCCAAAAATTATCGAGACCGATGGAAACCAGATATAGCGGAAATATGACCCAGACGGCGCTGGCGCCCAGGTGCCGCAGGAATACCGCAAGATAAATCCTGTAATCACGGCGCAATACATGCCACAGATTTGGGGGTTTGGAAAAAGTTAACGTAGGCACCTTCTTAAAAGCAAGGGAAATGAAAAAGGCCAGCAGGCAAAACAAAAAACTGAGCCAGAATAGCAGTTTTATATCGCCCACGAAAGCCGACGCTATGGAGCCGAAAATCCAACCTAGGGACCCGTAAGAGCTGTACTTACCCATATTGGCGCCGGATTCAAACGCATAGGTGATGGTTGCCGCAACAGCAATGCCCAGGGCAAACCCTACAGCTCCTCGAACAATAATCAATACCAGAACACTCTGGGCCAGGAGTTGGGCGGCGAAAGCTATGCTGCTTATCAATAGTCCCCACCGCACAAAAAGAAGCCTTCCCAGGTGATCGGATTTCCACCCTGAAAAAAGAGAAGAAAATAAAAAAGTTATTCCATAGACGCCCCCTATCAGTCCAATTTCGAAATCAGACGCTCCTAACTGAACGCCCAGGAGGGGAAGAAAAATAAAAGAGCCCATGGCAGCGAAGCTGAGACAAAAGTTAACAAAGCTAATCAGCCAGGGGCGTGACCATTCTTTTGCAGCGTCTTTCCTTAAAATAATAGGATTTGGTTCCAACATGTTTGTATCTTACCACAAAAATATCGACGTCATCGTAAAAAATCAAAAAAAACCCCGGAAGGACCTCCGGGGGTTTTTTTTAAACCACTAAGAACATGTTATTAACATCTTCTACGTAGGGTCTTTTGTCATGATCCTGTTCTTTATCTTCTCATAGATATCGGCCGGTATAATTTTCTTTGTTTTGAGCTCTTCCTTATATTTATACGAACGGTTGTCGATGATCTTTTGTGCAAGCACATCATTAATACCTGGCAGGGTCATGAGCAGATTTTTAGATGCATTATTAATATTGACATATTGTACCTCATCTGCTTGAGCTGCATTTTTTTCATCCGCTGCAAAATAGACGGTACCGACAAATGTCAGGGCAAGACTTATTATAAAAATCCTCAATAAAGCTTTTTTCATCATTTTTATTCTCCTTTTAAGGTTTGATTTGCGGTATTATACCACATTATTTGATTATCGCAAAAATAGATTTTATCCCTTGCTTCCCCTCTGCAAATACTACGCTTAATTTTTCTTTTCCATTGCCTCGCCCTTTTTCTCGAGTCTTTCTCCTGCTTTGGTATATCCTTGCTTTTCCAGCCTCTCCCCCTCTTTTTCTAACCCTTCTCCTCTTCTCTCCACCCTTTCACCCCTTTTCTCCAGAGTATTAGCTCGTTTCTCTACACTTTCTCCTTTTCTTTCCAGGCCCTCTCCCGGTGCACCCTGGGCAAAAACGAAAGGCGTGACTATTAAAAAAATTGAAAATGTTATAAATGAAATTGTTTTTCTCATAGCTTTATCTCCTTTAAAGGTTGTGGTTTGAAATGTTTCAGGGTTAAGATTTGGGACTTCCCATCGACTCGTTTTACTATTAAGGAAAAGTAACAGCAAAGGATGTGCCAGGCAGGAAAGTTATTAGAAACCTTTTTAAAACAGCAACTTAAAAAATTCAGACGGAATGCCATGGCTCTGCCTATTGGGGAATTATGCACGAGTTGGTTGGAATTTTGCCCTTTTTGAGGGGCAGCAAACTGTAAAGGATGAATCCGGCATCGAGCGCATTCCCCGTAGCTGCAGGGTAAGCGAGAGAATGGGGAACATTATTATTCCTTGTAGATCGAAGATTCTCTGCAGTTTACTGCGGAGAGCTTCAAAAACGGCGGAACTTTTAATTAAGATGTGGTACATAACTAACAGGTAGGTAAGTCGGCCAAAATAGTTGGCAGGAGGTGAAATATGAAAAGCCCCGTTAAAGCTGCTTTATTATCGGGCCTGGTGTTCCCAGGTCTGGGTCAGATTTATCTCAAACGATACATGCGAGGCCTGACCATTATCATACCCGTGATAATAGGACTGATGCTCATTATTGGAATGGCAACTATTGGTGCGCTGGAGATTCTAAAGAAAATTCAGGCTGAAGGCGGGAACACCGATATGGATACGATTCTAAATCTTGCCACTACATATTCCACGCCCAATGCCATTTATTCCGACATCATATTCCTATTTATTGCATGCTGCTGGCTTTTTTCCGTGATAGACGCTTACAGACTTGGGAAAAGAAACTCTCTCAATATAAGGGATGGAAAAGAGTCCTGAACTGAACATGACCCTTACCTATTATTAATAGTAGATTTTCAACAGCTTTCTTCTGAAGTCACAGGGATTCTGGTTTCATACAGCCTGCCACTTAATATTTTTTGGTGGTCGATCTTGGAAAGGAGGGCAGAAGACCCTTCTTTTTTAGTTCCTCCACGGCCTTCAATCCCTCATCTTTGCTTTCAAAAGGTCCAGCCGTTACTCTATACCAGGTTACTGTTTGCGATACTTTCCTCGGTACAATCTCAATATTTTTCCCCTTTAAAACATCATAAAATTTGTATCGGACGGCATCTTGACGATTTGGAAAAGTTCCCAGGTATACTTTGCATAAACCATCTGAAGACTGTCTGATCAGCAACGAATCCGTAATTTCCGGGATCTTAATTTTCTGATTAACCAAGATCAGATCTGGGTTTGTAATTTCCGGGTTGAGCTCCCAAATATGGTCAATAATGGTTGGGTTAACATCATTATAATGTTTAAGAGCCAATAGGGAGAGATTAGCCCCTTTCTGCACTTCAATGACCTTTTTTACTGGAATGTCAGCGTCGGGTTTGCTCAGCTCAGCCGATGATGCAGGGGTTTCCGTAGTTTTTAGCAGTAAGCTTCTGACCCTGGTACTCGACGCGGCTGCATCGGTTTTAGGAGCGCTACGATGCTTAGCTTCAGATTTAGAAGTTTCACCTTTATCCTTCAAGACTGACTTTACGATTAAATTTTTTGCTTCCTGTGTTCTAAAGATATTTTGCAGAAAGTTCTTGCTAAAGAATAAAACCGTAGCAAAGATAGCCAGCGTCAAAAAGGCATAGGAGATCTTTCGAAGTAGATCTCTTTTAAGCCCGGGAATCTATATTTGGTCAAATTCCTCTGTTGATGTATCCTTTCCTCTCTGGATCTTCTTTACAGTTGAAGCGGA
>PDVH01000203.1_pt1 | contig 15023 bp, 13 predicted proteins | sample 1369781 | NCBI WGS metagenome assembly PDVH01 (sample SAMN07795378, study PRJNA414565) | Alkali sediment metagenome, whole genome shotgun sequencing project. | isolation source: glacial lake sediment | place: Bosnia and Herzegovina: Donje Bare Lake | collected 2016-06
GGAAAAGGCGAAGGCGTTGTATGATGCGTTGAGCAGAGCCATTGATGCGGGCTTGGTGGACTCCTGTCATGACTGTTCTGACGGAGGCGCAGGCATCGCCCTTGCTGAGACGGCATTCGCCGGGGGACTGGGCATGCTGATTAACCTTTCCCTGTTTCCCTCTCCCGGCATTGACCGCAACGACAAGCTCCTCTTTTCGGAATCGCAAAGCAGGTTTGTTGTCACAATCAAACCTACGGCAAAGGAATCTTTCGAGTCCATGATGAAGGGAATTGCCATGGGCCAGGTGGGAGAAGTACTGGCGAAAGGGCTATTGAAAATAAATGGACTTGGTGGCAACAGGATAGTCGAGGAAGACATCAACGAGTTGAAGGCGGCCTGGCAAAGGCCATTGAATTTTTGATTACGACACGCCCACGGAGAGAATGTGTCGTAATTCTCTTTTTTGTCATTTCGACTGAAAGGAGAAATCTTTTCTCTTTCTCACCCCCTTTATGAAAAGGGGCAAGAAGAAATGACAGTAACTATGGATTCCCACTGGAGCCTGCCCTCGAATGTTCTTATCGGGGGAGGGAATGACAACGGATTTTTTGGGAAATCTCAATTTTTGTCAATGAGGATTTCAGATGCCGAAAGAGGTTAAATCGATCGTCATTACCGGGAACGGAACCAACTGTGAAATGGAGATGGCCCATGCCTGCAGGCTTGCAGGTTCTGATGTAGTGGACATCGTGCACATCAGCATGTTGCTCTACGGTGAAAAAAGTCTCGATGATTATCATTTCCTTAACCTGCCCGGAGGGTTCCTCGATGGCGACGATCTCGGCTCGGCAAAAGCGGGAGCCAACCGTATTTTGCATGCGAAAGTCAAAGGAAAGGGAGAAAACCTATACGATCAGTTTGCCAGGTTCATCAAGCAGGGTAAGCTCATTCTTGGCGTTTGTAACGGATTTCAGTTGCTTGTCAAACTTGGGATGCTGCCAGGTTTTGACGGCAATTACCTGAATCAGACAACGACCCTCACCTTCAATGATTCCGGCAGATTTGAGGACCGGTGGGTAAATCTGAGAGTCAACCCGGATTCCCCCTGCATTTTTACAAGAAAGGTGACCGGTATTTATCTTCCCGTAAGACACGGCGAAGGGAAGTTCGTCACGAAGGACAAGGATATCTTAGAAAGGCTTCACAAAGATCACCAAGTTGTTGTAGAGTACTGCCATGAGGATTTCGAGGAGGCCACGATGGAGTATCCGGCAAACCCGAACGGCGCCATCGACGGTATCGCCGGGATATGCAATGAGACTGGACGGATATTCGGTCTCATGCCGCATCCGGAAGCCTATCTCCACCGCACCAACCACCCGCGCTGGACAAGGGAAAAGTTGCCCGAAGAGGGGATGGGCCTGGCCCTTTTCAAGAATGCCATCGACTTTATCAGGAAAGAGGATTTCTAAATATGCGGCAAATCCTCTTCTTCCGCTTTCATTAAGGCTTGATAATCCGTGAAGTTGACTCGCGCTGCATTTCCTTGGCCCGTTCAATCATATTCTTTATTGTCAGCTCCATGACCTCAGGAAAATTTTTTATGGCCTCCGGCAGTGTCTTCGCCGGTATCTGGCATTGAATCGGTAGAGGGCCCTGGGGTGTGGACAGTTGTGATTGCCCGACGAAAAGGGATTCGCGCTTCTTATCTCTGTTGCCGTCTGGTGTCACGGGAGTGAGTCGGCGTATCCACCCGACCTTCAAATCGGTGAAGGTCTCCTCATGGTAGAGGTTATCCTGGTCTATTCTGATTTCTGGCTCTTTCTCGTTGCTGCCGTTCATGGTTTGTCTCCTTCAGGAAATATGAGCGGTTACGTACACTACAGTGGAAATGACGTCAAATTTTATTATTTTGGAATATCTTTTGTGCATTTCTTCATTGCTACTTGCAGAAAAACACGAAAACTTTTTATGTTGACAAATTGGATAATATATCTTAGAAGTTTTGCTAGTTAATCGTTCGAACGCAAACGGACACAGTTATTTATTATGATGCGAAGCACGTACACCATCAGGCCAGTTAGTATTGAGGGTATAATTAGGCTACTTACATAGGAAGCCTGGTAGTGGTGTAGTGTTTCGACAAGACCTATAGAGCAGCAAGAATCCGTTATCAGGTTATCTGGTAGCGGTTTTTTTTGGAACAGGAGGGGGTTATGGATTCGTCGGATGTTTTGATTTATGACACGACATTGAGAGATGGGGCACAGGGTGAGCAGGTAAATTTTTCGGCTGAAGAAAAGTTACGCATCGCCCAGCGTCTTGATGAGATTGGTTTTCACTACATTGAAGGCGGGTGGCCGGGATCAAATCCGAAAGATATGCGTTTCTTTGAGATGGCCAAGGGCATGTCATTCAAGCACGCGCGTCTCACCGCATTCGGCAGCACCAGGAAGCCGTATATGAAAGCTGCAACTTGTCCTAATATAATGGCTCTCTTGGAAGCGGAAACGCCGTCCGTGGCCATTTTCGGCAAGAGCTGGGATCTTCATCTCTCAGACATTCTCAATGTATCTCTCGATGAAAATTTAGAAATGATTCGTGATTCTATTGAATTCTTGAAATCAAAAGGCAAGGAAGTCATCTTTGATGCGGAGCATTTTTTCGACGGATATAAGAATAATCCCCCTTGTGCCCGCAAGGTCATAGAGACGGCCCTTTCTGCCGGGGCCGACATGATCGTGCTGTGTGATACCAATGGGGGAACGATGTCCAGTGATTTAATCACGATCATTAATGATATCATCCCTTCTGTGCCGTACCATCTTCTCGGTATTCATGTACATAATGATTGCGGCCTTGCCGTAGCAAACTCCCTGGCCGCAGTCCATCATGGTGTCAGAATGGTTCATGGAACGATCAACGGATATGGAGAAAGGTGTGGAAATGCCGACCTCATCTCCATAATCGGCAATCTCCAGCTGAAAATGAATAAGAGATGTTTGCCCGACGCATCTATTAAGGAATTAACACACCTCTCTAATTACGTGAGTGATGTTGCGAATATTCCCGCCCTCAATTCAAGGCCATTTGTTGGCCGCAGTGCATTTGCTCATAAGGGAGGTGTCCACGTCGATGCAGTATTGAAGAATCCAGCGGCATATGAACACATTAGACCGGAGCTGGTGGGAAATCAGCAGAGGGTGCTCGTTTCGGACCTCTCAGGTAAGAGCAATATTGCGTACAAAGCAAGAGAACTCGGCATCGACTTAGGTGAGGAAACGTCTGTCAGCAGGAATATTGTTCAACAGGTAAAGACTATGGAAGATCAGGGGTATCGTTTTGACACGGCCGATGGATCCCTTTCCGTATTGATGAAGAAGATAAAAGGTGAATTCAGAGATCCGTTTATTCTTGAGAGCTTTCAGGTAATAAATGCAAAAACAGGAAATAATCCACCCGTATCACAGGCTACGATTAAGATAACAGTGGGCGGTGAGGAAGAATTGACTGCCGCAGAGGGCAATGGCCCGGTAAATGCCCTGGATAATGCTTTAAGAAAGGCATTGATAAAATTTTATCCCCAGATCGACAGGATGCATCTCGTAGATTTTAAAGTGAGGATTCTCGAGGGCTGCGAGGGAACAGCGGCCAAGGTGACAGTCTTTATAGATTCAACCGATGGCGAGGATATATGGAGTACTATGGGTGTTTCTACAAACATAATAGAAGCAAGCTGGCTTGCCCTCGTGGACAGTATCCAATATAAATTGAGCAAAGATGAAGAAAATAGGAATGGTCGGGTCTGAAAGGGATTCAATATGTTCATTGATAAAGACGCTTGTTTCTGCTAAATAACCAATCTTGCATAATAAGCGGAATCTATAGAATCAGAATAATGTAGTAAAATGTATCTATCCATAAACAGTCAAAATCCTCAGATGCGGTTGATCAAGAAAGCCGTTGATGTCCTGCAGGATGGGGGTGTCATCATCTATCCTACCGACACTGTCTATGGGCTGGGCTGTGCCCTTTCCAACAAAAAAGGAATCGACAGGATTTATGAGATAAAAAGGAGAAGCAGGAAACGACCGTTGAGTTTTGTTTGTGCTGACCTGAAGGACATAAGTCGTTATGCCCGTGTTTCGGATTTTGCCTACAAGACCATGAAACGACTCCTGCCGGGGCCATACACGTTTATCCTGGAAGCATCGAGGCTGGTCCCCAAGACTATCCTGCCGAAAAGACTGGCTACGGGCATCAGGGTTCCGGATAATCAGATCTGTCTTGCCCTGGTAAGGGAGCTTGGGCAGCCTATTATCAGTACGAGTGTGTCGACTGAAGACGGTGAGGTGCTGAGTAATCCCGTTGAGATCAAGGATAAATTCGGTCATTCTGTGGATCTGATAATAGATGGAGGTATTCTGGTTTCCGATCCATCGAGCATTATCAGTCTTGTTGATGACACAATTGAGGTAGTCAGGGAGGGGAAGGGGGATGTATCCACCCTTATCCGATGATTATCTCGTGAAAATATAAAAAGTGGCTTGAAATTGGCCGGCATCGCAAAAAGCTGGCGGCAGGGAGCATCCTCAGGCAGGCTTAGGATAAACTCATCTGGACGATGAGGAAATGAAAGACCTATGCCGTAATGGCTCAGGATAAAGCAGCGCATCTCATGCACATTTTTTGCGAGGCTGAGACTTAAAGAACAAGGATAATTATGAAGAGAGTAATGTTAATCAATGCTGTTCATCCGGAACAGAAGCGGCTGGCCATTGTAGATGGTGGGAAACTTATTGAATACAACATCCAAATGGCGGACAAAGAACCTATAACGGGCAACATCTACAAAGGCGCCGTGATGAAAGTGGAGCGCGGTCTTCAGGCAGCTTTTGTAAATTATGGAGGCAGGAGGGATGGATTTCTGCCGCTCCACGACGTCAGTCCCGAATACTTCTCAGAGCAGACGGGAAAAGAAGGCAGCCCGCCGAGTCACAAAACTTTTCTGAAGGCGGGTCAGGAGGTACTGGTTCAGATAGTAAGAGAAGAAAGCGAACGTAAAGGGGCGCTTCTTACGACCTATATCTCATTGCCTGGACGATATTTGGTTCTCTTGCCGAATAAGGAGAGCAGTGGCATTTCCCGGAAAATAGAGGATGAGGAAGACCGTAAGCGGCTAAAGCAATTAATGGAGCAGGTTAAAATTGATGAAGGCATCGGTTTTATAATCCGCACGGCAGGCATGAACAGAACAAAGCAGGAGCTTTCCCGCGATTATCAGATGCTCTCTCGGCTGTGGAAGGAGATTCAAAAGCGGGCCAAGAGCGCCCCTGCGCAGTCACTCATTTACCAGGAAAGTAATTTCGGCGTATGCTCTCTCCGTGACTATTACACATCGGAAATTGAAGAAATCCTCGTAGACGATATTGAGACGTACAAAAAAATGAAGGAATACTCCAAAGCCGTCGTGCCGAGGACTGTAAAACTAATCAAGCTCTATAAGGAAAAGACCCCGCTGTTTGATAAGAATCGGCTTGAAGACCAGATTCGCGTCATTTACCAGGACAGGGTGGAGTTGAAATCCGGCGGGTACATAATCATAAATCCCACGGAAGCCATGACTACCATCGATGTCAACTCGGGGCGGGCATCAAACAAGAGGAACGTCGAAGAAACGGCCTTCAGGACCAACATGGAAGCGGCAGAGGAGATTGCCAGGCAACTGCGCCTGCGAGACCTGGGCGGACTGCTTGTAATCGACTTCATTGATATGCGTGATCGAAAACACGAAGCCGAAGTGGAGAAGACCTTCAAAAAGGCCCTTAATGTCGACAGGGCAAGGATACAGATGTCGCGCATATCCAAGTTCGGAATTCTTGAGCTTTCAAGACAGAAGAAACAGTCGACCATACAGGAGATCAGCTATAACGTCTGTCCTTACTGCAAGGGGCGCGGCGTGAGGCCCTCCCTGGAATACACGTCTCTCGGCGCCTTCAGGAAAATTGAATCTCATGCAGTGAGGGGGGATTACTCTGTTCTTAAAGTAAGATTGCCCTACGAAATAGCGGATTATCTTTTGAACCGGAAAAGAAACGAGATAAGTAAACTTGAAAGCACATATAACGTCTCTATTCATATCTTAGGGAGCCCCGACACGCCGTGGGACGAGTTAAAAATTGAAACCGTAGCCAGAGAAGTCATTCAGGAAGCTTTCCGAAGTCAGCTCGCTTCCGCAGGAAATCAGCGAAGGGGTGGAGACAAAGCCGAAGCCTGCCAAGAAGAAGTCAAAATGGAGACCAAGACACAAGAAAAAGAAAGCAGAGGCTAAATCCGTTGAACCCGTATCTGGACCCCCGGCTGATCGAAGCGATAATATGATGACGTACAAGAGGATAGAAAAAACCCAGGACAGCGCAGTCAATCCGCCAGCGCCATCGAGCGGAACAGGCGGGGAAGGACAAGACCTCTTAAGCAGGCTCCGTAAGGTTTTTGAACAAATGGAGGAGTAGGATTATTTTTTCCTGCCAAGCTCCTTAGCCCGAAGTGTCGCTGCCTGGACAGCTGCCATCATTGTAGCCCTTAGCTTTCCCTCTTCCATGGCCTGCAAACCGGCTATGGTCGTGCCTCCGGGAGAGGTGACCATGTCTCTGAGCTCTGCGGGATGTTTATCTCCTTTGAGGCAGAGTTTAGCCGCACCGAGAAGGGTCTGTGCCGCAAGTTTAAGGGCAATGTCTCTCCCGAGCCCCATATTGACGCCGGCATCGGCAAGGGCGTCAATTATTACAAATCCGTAGGCAGGCCCGCTCCCGCTCAAGCCGGTTACCGCATCCATGAGTTCTTCTTTAACCGCAACGACAATCCCGACGGCTTCAAAGATATGACGGGTTAACGAAAAGTCTTCATCCCTTGCATGTGAACCTCTGGTGATGGCCGCAGCGCCTTCACCGATCAACGCGGGGGTATTTGGCATGACCCTCATGACACGAGCCCCCTTCTTGAGGCATTCCTCTATAAATCCTGTAGAAATACCTGCTGCAATGGAGATGATAAGCTTGCCTTTATCAATGCTGCCTGATATCTCTTCCAGCACTTCTGCCATATTCTGCGGTTTCACGGCCAGGATGATGATGTCCGCATCCCTGACGGCCTTCTTGTTGTCTTTGGTTGCCAAGACGCCAAATGTCGTTCTGAGCGCTTCTATTTGTTCCATTACCACGTCAGATACGGTGACCTTGTCAGGAGCTATCAGATTGCGGGACAAGATGCCTTTAATAAGGGCGCTGCCCATTTTGCCTCCCCCGATAAAGCTGATCTTTTTTCCTTTCAACATATTTCTCCCCCCGTGTTCGCCCTTTAAAGGACTGTCAATGATTTGATCCAGTTTACGAATTTTTACAATATTATCAATCTTTATTTGTACAATATGCACGATATATGATAGGCACTGGATACCTCCCATTTGCAGGGAGGGCGTTGTCAAATCACTTTTATTTTCATTAATTAATGTGAAATACAGACGGAAAACCTGTTCCGCTGTTCTCCGGGTTGGGCCTATTGACCACCCCTATCTCTTGTTAGAAGGAAAGTCTGTACAATGGTAATATTTCATGAAATCAGTGGTGCAAATATAGCCTGCTGGGTAAGCAGCCAGAACTTTTCCCAGGGGAAAATGACGCTCTTCTTCATTCACGGGTCAGGCGGGGACCACAGTATCTGGATAGAACAGTATGAGAGATTGAAAGATGAGTTTAATATTGCGGCAATTGATTTGCCAGGGCATGGATTGTCTGGGGGCCGGGGCGAACAGGATGTGTCGCAGTATGTTGAATGGGTGAGAAGATTTCTCGATGCGCTTGCCTTGGAGAAGAAACCAGTTTTGATAGGTCACTCACTGGGTGCAGCTATAAGCCTCGTGTTTGCTATAAAATATGGAGAAATGCTTTCCGCCATTGTCCCCGTGGGCGGTGGAGCCATAATGCCCGTGAATGCAATGATTCTCGAAGGGCTGAAAACGGATCCCCATTCCGTTATCGCTTTGGCTGCCAAGTTTTCTGTTTCCAAGGAAAATAGAGAACGCCTGTCGCGAACGGTTATTGAGGGACTATCGCGTGCCAATCCTGATATCCTTTACGGTGATCTTCTTGCCTGTGACAGACTCGACATTGGAAATGAGGTCGCAAGTATCGGAAAACCCACACTCGTTATGTGCGGCGCTGATGACAAGATGACACCGCCAGCGCTATCGCAATTCCTAAAAGACAACATTCCCGGTTCGCAGTTGTCGATGATTAAGAATGCCGGTCATGTGGCAATGCTGGAAAATGCAGAGGACTTCAACAGAGCGCTCAAATTATTTGTTAAATCATTACCTGATACGGAGAGACGATAAAAAAATCATAATTTTTGATTGTTAGAAGGAGTTCATATGTTTGTGCTGGGAAACTTTATCATCGCTGTGGCAAAAATCATCCATGTCGTACTTACCATCTATATGTGGATTATCATAGCCAGGGCTATCCTCTCTTGGGTGAATCCTGATCCGTATAATCAGATCGTTCAGTTTTTGTATCGTGTGACAGAGCCGGTCCTGGAGCCTGTTCGCAGAATGCTGCCCTTCGGCCGCATGGGTATTGACGTATCGCCGATAATCGTCATTCTGGCGATTTATTTTTTAGATGAATTTCTCATCAAGAGCATGATTGAACTGGCGGTGAACTTAAAGTGACGTTTCGCATAAGCGGGTTCTGGGGTTAATATGGTTGATATCAAGGACACGGAATATGGAATCATTCTCCAAGTCCATGTTGTGCCACGATCAGCCAAATGCGAGGTTGCAGGCGTTCAGGGGGACGCGTTAAAGCTTAAAATAACGGCACCTCCTGTGGAGGGGCAGGCGAATGCGGAATGTATCAGGTTTCTATCTGATATCCTGGGGATCAAAAAAAAACAGGTGAGAATTTTAGTCGGCCATAAATCGAAGAAGAAAACGGTTGCAATAGAAGGCATTGGAAGGAGAGACATCGAGGCTCTGATTCCATAAACCACGGCCTGTTAGAATGGCGAGGTAATGGGTTGGTTTTGTCAAATTCTTACGAGCCGCTGTCTATGACATTTATTCTCGCTGCTTTTTGCCGGCTTAGAGTATGGAAGAAGGTCGAATAAGAGGCACGGAAAATAGGAAAGTAGCCCGTGCAGCAGGCGTGGTCGGTCTCGCAACAATGCTTTCCCGCATATCCGGCTTTCTTCGGGATATGGTTGTTGCCGCTTTTTTCGGCGCCGGTCTCACAACGGACGCCTTTTTTGTTGCCTTCCGGATTCCTAACATGCTTAGGCGCCTCCTGGGCGAAGGATCACTGACTGTCTCCTTCGTGCCTGTCTTTACGGAATACCTGAACAAAAAAACAAAGGCCGAGGCCTATGAACTGGCCAATGTGGCATTTACGCTACTTTCGATCATCCTTGTCCTTGTATCTATTGCAGGCATCATTTTTTCGCCGCTTATCGTAACGATCATGGCGCCAGGATGGTACATCGATCGTCCAGACCACTATCACCTGACAGTTTTTCTCAATCGTCTGATGTTTCCCTATATCTTCTTCATCGCGCTGGTGGCGCTTTGCATGGGCATCCTCAATTCCTTGCGCCACTTCGCTGCACCCGCTCTCTCACCTGTGATACTTAACATCTGTATGATTCTGGCGGTGCTGCTGCTCATGGACTTTTTCCCGGAACCGATCACAGCGCTTGCCGTTGGGGTCATGATCGGGGGCGTTTTGCAACTCGCCATGCAGTGGCCTTTTCTTGTTAAATTCGGATTGAAGCTGAAGCCTGATTTTAACTTCAGGCACCCAGGCCTTAAGAAAATCGGCCTCCTCATGCTTCCCGCAGTTTTTGGGGCATCGATCTATCAGATCAATATCTTCATCGCCACCATCCTGGCCTCTCTACTTCCTTCCGGGAGCGTCTCCTACCTCTACTATGCGGACCGGGTCGTGGAGCTTCCCCTGGGTGTATTTGCCATTGCCGTGGGAACAGCGGCGCTCCCCAGCTTTTCGGAGCAGGTGGCGAAAGGCGACTTTCATGAATTAAAGGGAACAATCAATTTTTCCCTGAGACTGATACTCTTTGTCACTATACCGGCAACGATTGCACTCATAGTGCTCCGGGTTCCGATAATCTCAGTGCTTTTTCAGAGAGGCGCGTTTGATATTCAGTCAACCCTTCTGACTGCCCAGGCTCTCTTATGCTACGCTGTTGGTCTGTGGGCCTTTTCGGTGATCAGGGTGATTGTTTCCGCTTTCTATTCACTACAGGATGCAAAGACGCCAATGATGGCGGCCATTGTCGCATTTATCGTCAATGGCATCTGTAGTGTTGTTCTCATGTATCCTCTGAAGCATAGCGGTCTTGCACTGGCGACCTCTATCGCTACAGCCGTCAATGTTGTCATCCTCTCAGTAATTCTCAAAAGGAAAATCGGGGCTTTTTTAAATCGGGAGTTTTATCATTCTGTCTTCAAGATATTTCTCTCGTCCCTCGCTATGTGGGGCATTATTATGGTCATAGAAACTATTTTACCCTGGAGAAACGATGGGCACCTGAACGAGAGGCTCTTATACCTGACGCTGTGCGTAATTGCGGGAATGGCGACATTCTTTACGGCAGCCCGTTTAACCAGGTGCCCGGAAATGACGATGATTATTGATGTTGTCAAGAAGAAGCTCGTCGCGCCAAAGCCAAGCAATAACGGTTAGATGAAGCTTATGACGGGATAAAAGGTATTGACTGCTGGTTTTTGAAGTGATAGGGAAACTTTCTTTTTAACAGCGCAACCTAAAAAGGGAAGGACTGATCATGCTGGATATAAAATTTCTGAGACAGAATATCGATTTCGTTAGAAAAAAAATGCTTGAAAGGGGTCAAGAGATAAATCTCGAAGCCTTCGCTGCGCTGGATGAAAAGAGACGTAAAGTCCTCCAGGAAGTTGAAACCCTGCGTAACGAGCGGAATACAGCCTCCAAGGAGATAGGCGAGAAAAAGAAGAAAAAAGAAGACGCCTCCGAACTTATTGCCAGAATGAGCGATGTTTCCAACCGTATCAAAGAACTGGACGAGTCTTTAAAGAAAATCGAGGAAGACCTGGGCGCTATCCTGATGGTCATTCCCAATGTGCCTCATGAGTCCGTAGCTTATGGGACGAGCTCTGAGGACAATCCCGTCATCCGCGTCTGGGGCGAGAAGCCGCAGTTTGCTTTCACACCGAAACCGCACTGGGAAATCGGTGAAGATCTGAATATCCTCGATTTTGCGAGGGGTGCAAAGATTACAGGGGCGCGATTTACGCTGTATCGTGCATGGGGGGCAACGCTGGAGAGGGCCATCATAAATTTTATGCTTGACCTGCATACGTCAGAGCACGGCTACACGGAGGTCTTGACGCCCTTTATGGTGAACAGTGAAAGCATGACGGGAACCGGGCAGCTCCCGAAATTTGCGGAAGACCTTTTCAAGATCGAGAAATTTGACTATTACCTCATTCCCACGGCGGAAGTGCCGGTAACGAACATCCATCGTGACGAGATCCTGGACGAGCGGGAACTTCCTGTCTATTATGTGGCATATTCGCCGTGTTTTCGCTCTGAGGCCGGTTCATACGGAAAAGACACGCGGGGGCTCATCAGGCAGCACCAGTTCAACAAAGTGGAACTTGTCAAGTTTACCACACCGGAAACATCGTACGATGAGCTGGAAAAGTTGACCCTCAACGCTGAAGAAGTCTTAAAAAGGCTGAACATTCATTTTCGGACGGTGAGCCTGTGCACAGCGGATTTGGGGTTTTCTTCCGCCAAGACCTATGACCTCGAGGTTTGGCTTCCCGGGCAGGATGCATACCGAGAAATATCGTCCTGCAGCAACTTTGATGATTTTCAGTCCCGCAGGGCTTCAATACGATTCAGGCGGGAAGGCGGCGGCAAGGTAGAGTTTGCGCATACCCTTAATGGTTCCGGGCTCGCTGTTGGGAGAACCGTGGTGGCTGTTCTGGAAAATTTCCAGCAGGCCGATGGAAGCGTTATTGTTCCCGACGCGCTCAGGCCTTACATGAAAGGAATTGACAGGATTCCCGCTCGGGTTTAGTATAAATTCTAGTCCTGAAATCAATGTTATCACGGAGGGGTGGCCGAGTGGTCGATGGCGGCGGTCTTGAAAACCGTTAACCGAAAGGTTCACAGGTTCGAATCCTGTTCCCTCCGCCAGAATAGAAGTAGAAATCCCTGCCCTTTGAGCAATGGGGGTTCACGGGAGACTTAAAAGAATAATTGATCGGCTGCATACGGAGAGATGCCAGAGAGGCCGAATGGGTTCGCCTGCTAAGCGAATGTATGCCCTTAAAAGGTGTACCGGGGGTTCGAATCCCCCTCTCTCCGCCATACCTTTATGGAGCGCCCATAGCTCAGATGGATAGAGCGTTGGACTACGAATCCAAAGGCCCCAGGTTCGACTCCTGGTGGGCGCGCCAAGAATATCAAGTGGTTAGCTAATATGCTTAACCACTTAAATTTTGTTCTGCTAACCTATTGCTAACCAAAATCAAAAAAAGGGTCAATATTGGTATCAAACCTGAATGTCCATGTGTCACCCCATGACCTCCGGAGATACTCGGCCACGTATGCCAGCAGAAACGGTGTCCCCCTGGAAGTAGTATCGAAGGTAATCTTGAGGCACCAGGACTTGAAGACCACCCAGGTCTATCTTGGAAAGACCAGCGCTTCCGAGGCGATCCGATGGATGGACATCCTTCACGAAAAATAGGACCATTCAACATAAGCAATTGTAACGCGGAGGTCTTTGGGGTTCTATCGAAGGGTCAAACCTTACCAGCAGAGTACATGTCGGCATCAGAAACTGTGAGTTTCATCCCGAAGTCAATAACGGACATATTTCCGTAAAATGATAGACTTCATTGCGTAATAGTGATCGATCAAAAAAACGGCTTGACATAAATATCAATATTGATACTATATAAAACATGGCCAGAATCGAAGATATTCTTCTACAAATGAAAAACAATCCTGCGAATGTTCGATTTGCTGACTTGAGCAAGGTCTGTAATTATTATTTCGGTAAAGCGCGATACAAAGATGGAAGTCACCATGTATACAAAACACTATGGAAAGGAGATCCGCGGATCAATATTCAAAATCATAAGGGAAAAGCTAAAGCATACCAAGTAAAGCAGGTACTGTTGGCTATTGAGAAGCTGGAGGTTGAACATGCCACTGAAGAATGATCGTTATACCTATCGTGTAACCTGGTCTGAAGATGATCAGGAATATGTGGGCTTATGTACTGAATTTCCCAGCTTGAGCTGGCTAGGCAAAACACCAGAATCGGCTCTGAAGGGTATCCGTGAAATTGTCGAGAATGTTATCAGGGATATGAGACAAACTGGCGAAGAGATACCCCAACCTATTGCCACTAAAAGATACAGCGGTAAATTTATGGTGCGTGTCCCTCCTGAAGTTCACCGAAATCTTGCAATTCAAGCATCGGAAGCAGGTGTCAGCCTGAACCGGATTGCCGGATCGAAGTTAAGCCGATAGCGAGGGTAAAGGATTGTTTTTTCCTATGACGTTTCCAAAGACGTTTAAAATTATCATCTGTTTAACCGAATAACCCGTTGTTTGCAGGTTGTAATGTACATAATAATTGCTGAGTATTTATTGGGGTGGAAGGTTGTGCCTGCCTTCCTGAACTCGTTGAAATTGGATTTTGGCTCGCTGTGATGATTACGATCAATAAGCGAGGTATGTTGATTCCCTCTCCTAGTCATTTAGTCATTGCATGCGAAACCAGATTCATGTGTAAGCTCGCGATTATAAATGTAATCGGGCCTTCTGTTCAGGATCAGCGGCGGCATTTGCTGACGAGGTGAAATGCTCCGGTTTCTCCGGGCCTAAAATCGTTGGAAACCGCTTGCCGTGAAGAAGGTGAAGTAAATAAAGCGAGACAAAGGAGAATGACCATGAAAAGAAATGCCGTAAACAAGACGATAGGCATTGCGCTGTCTGCGGTCTGCGCGGCGTCGGCGACTGCGTCGGCCCAGCAGATAACGGGCATGCCCGGTTCCCCCAGCGCGACCGAGCTAAAGCAGCGCTCCCACCTGCCCATGCCGAACACCCCTCGGCCCACCCTGACCACGTACGACGCGAAGAACCCGGATACGAAGTTTCCGCCCATCGAGCAATTGCGTCCGCCCAAGGGCGCCCCAAACGTTCTGATCATCCTGATCGACGACGCCGGGTTCGGGGCTTCCAGTGTCTTCGGCGGCCCCTGCCAAACGCCGACCGCTGAAAAGCTGGCTGCATCCGGGCTGAAGTACAACCGTTTCCACACGACAGCCATCTCCTCGCCGACCCGACAGGCATTGCTCACCGGGCGCAACCACCATTCCGTCGGCATGGCCGGCATCACCGAGATTGCGACCGGCGCACCGGGCTACAGCTCGGTTCGGCCCAACTCCATGGCGCCCCTGGCGATGACGCTCAAACTCAACGGCTACTCCACCGCGCAGTTCGGCAAGAACCACGAAGTCCCTGTCTGGGAGACCAGCCCCATCGGCCCCTTCGACGCCTGGCCCACCGGCGGCGGTGGCTTCGAGTACTTCTACGGCTTCCTCGGTGGCGAGGCCAACCAGTGGTACCCCACGCTCTACGAAGGGACTACACCGGTTGAGAACAAGAAGACGCCCGAGCAAGGCTACCACCTCATGACGGACATGACCGACAAGGCCATCAAATGGATCGGTCAGCAGAAGGCGCTGGCACCCGACAAGCCCTTCTTCATCTACTTCGCCCCCGGAGCCACCCACGCGCCTCACCATGTGGCGAAGGAATGGGCCGAAAAATACAAGGGCAAGTTCGACCAGGGATGGGACAAGCTGCGAGAACAGATTTTCGCCCGGCAGAAGAAGCTGGGGGTCATCCCGGCGGACTGCCAGCTCACCCCGCGCCCCAAGGAGGTGCCGGGCTGGGACGAGA
>PDVH01000204.1_pt1 | contig 15017 bp, 15 predicted proteins | sample 1369781 | NCBI WGS metagenome assembly PDVH01 (sample SAMN07795378, study PRJNA414565) | Alkali sediment metagenome, whole genome shotgun sequencing project. | isolation source: glacial lake sediment | place: Bosnia and Herzegovina: Donje Bare Lake | collected 2016-06
CGAAGTCGTCGGTTCACTCACAACAGAGACGGAATCGGAGGCCATTCGCGGTACCATTCGGGGGACTTACAGCGACTATGTCACCACCCCTGATGGAACGATCCGGTACTTCGAACCGGCGGTGCTGGTGCCGACGAATTCCGATTATGCGAGAAGTAATTTAGAGATGTTCGCAAATCTTGGATTCAACGACTCCGGTATCTATGATGAAACCGCTGAAGGGGAAACAACACTTGTAATTTTAAAGCCGGACAATTTTTTCAAGCATTCTGTCCGACCTGGCAATATGATCGACATGTTTTCCAAGACAGGACTCCGGATTGTCGGCGCCCGCATGATCCGGATAAGTGCCGCCCAGGGTGAGGAGTTTTACGGAGCTCTGCGTGATGATTTTAAGAAAAAACTAAAGTTCCGGATCGCAGATAAAATCAGAGAAGGGCTTAACGGGATTTTTAACTTCGAGATAAGCAATGAAGAATACAACGTTATGGCTGATGTAATTGCTGAAAAGAACGCCACGTATGAATTTTCGTTAATCGTGAAATATATGACCGGCGTCGATCCGAACAGAGTATCGCCCAGTGACCGCAATAAACCCGGGATACACCGATCGCTGGCTCTTCTGTACCGCGGACCAAATGCGGTTATGGAAATCCGTGAACGCCTGGGTGTAACCGATCCGGCTAAAGCAGATGCAGGCACAATTCGTTCTGATTTTGGACAGACTATCCTGCAGAATGCCGCACATGCTTCTGACTCCATTCCCAACGCTATCCGTGAGCGAAAGATCATCGGCCTATACGACAGTGCGGGTGACGACTGCAAGAGGTTGATCCTCGACTGGCTAAAAGAAGGTAGTGGCAGTTCAGCTTTTGTCAGCTAAATCTGTACGAATCAAAAACAGGTTGATATCGGTCGGCTTCGCATAAAGTCCATTTTTAACTGAACTCAGGCATGTACCTCCAATTACCCCGAAAGCTATCATGCTTCAATCCCATTTTTAACAGATCACAAAACTCACTGCGTGATATGTAGCGAGCGCCAAGGCTTTCCAGGTGCGCGGTATAAACTTGGCAATCCAAGAACTCAAACTTGAGTTCTTTTAATTTATAAACCAGATTGATCAATGCTGCCTTGGATGCATTGCTCATAAGCGAAAACATAGACTCGCCAAAAAAACATCGGCCAAGAGACACACCATAGATGCCGCCGACTAGTTTTCCCTCATACCAGGCCTCGGCACAATGGGCAAATCCCAGATCGTGTAGGTCACAGTATGCCTCAAGCATATCATCCGTTATCCATGTCCCTTTCTGTCTCCGCCGCGATTTTTGACATGATACAACGACCTCACGGAAGTTATGATCGTAGGTTATCCGGAAGATTCCTTGCCTCAAAGCCTTCTTCATGCTGCGGGAAACTTTGAGTTCTTCCAGGAATAATACGAATCGCGGGTTGGGAGACCACCAGATTATGGGATCGCCTTCTGAATACCAGGGGAAAATTCCCTGGCGGTATGCCTCCAGAAGTCTGCCGGATGAGAGGTCGCCACCTATGGCGAGGATCCCGCTTCCCGATGTCATCTGCACAGGAGGGAATATGATTTCATCACCCAGTCGAAAAATCGGCATCAGAGCTTTATCGCTAAAAGGCAGGATATGCTGAAATTATTCTTCAAGTACCCGCACAACCACATCGTCATTTTCAATATCCACGACAGCAGTGCCGCCTTCATGCAGCTTCCCGAAAAGCACCTCGTCTACAAAGAATCGTTTCATCTTGTCCTGGATAAGACGGGCAATCTCTCTTGCCCCAAATTCCTGTGAATAGCCTTTACGGGCAAGCCATTCATAACACCTGTCGGTGACTTGCAGGCACACGTTTTTCTCTTGCAATTGAACTGAGAATTCACTGATCGCCTTTTTTACAATCATGAGAACCACCTCATGGGTAAGGCCATTGAAGTTGACAACCCCATCTAGGCGATTTCTGAACTCAGGAGAAAAAATCCGTTCCACAGCTGTGTATACAGCGTCCTGATTTATGTTCTTGGCCTCGAAGCCGATAATCTGTTTGCCAATCTCCCGCGCACCGGCATTCGATGTCATGAGGATAACCACATTGCGAAAATCAGCTTTTCTTCCGTTGTTATCCGTAAGTGTCGCGTAGTCCATCACCTGGAGCAGGGTGTTGAAGATATCGGCATGCGCTTTCTCGATTTCATCAAGGAGCAATACAGAATGGGGATTTTTCCTGATGGCCTCGGTGAGGAGTCCTCCTTCTTCGTAACCCACATATCCCGGCGGCGCCCCTACAAACTTAGCAACTGTATGCTTTTCCTGATATTCACTCATATCATAGCGGTGGAGAGGTACTCCGAGAGTAGCAGCAAGCTGGCGGGCCAGTTCAGTTTTGCCCACACCCGTCGGCCCCACAAACAAGAGAGAGGCAACGGGTTTATTAGGTTCGCGGAACCCTACCCGCGAACGCTTAATAGCATCCACCACCAGCTCAATTGCATGATCCTGCCCGAAAACCTTACCCTTCAGACCCGTCTCCAGATCCTTCAGCTTGTCAAGCTCAGAAGAAGAGACGCTCTTTTCAGGTATACGGGCGATCTTTGCAACAACCGCCTCTATATCGCGAAGATCGACTGTCTTTATCATGCCTTCTTCGGCATCCTTCATATTAGCAAGAGCGCCGGCTTCATCGATCACATCGATTGCCTTGTCCGGCAGCCTCCGATCATTGATATATTTGTCAGATAATTCCGCAGCCGACCTAACGGCCTCCTCGGTATATGACACACGATGATATTCTTCGTATTTGCTCTTGATACCCTGCAGTATCTTGATTGTATCATCCGTTGAAGGTTCGGGTACCTCAATTTTCTGGAACCTGCGGGAAAGAGCCCCATCCTTCTCAAAATATTTGCGGTATTCATCGTATGTGGTGGAACCGATGCACCGCAGCTTTCCTGAAGCCAGTGCGGGTTTCAGTATATTGGATGCATCGAGTGATCCTCCCGAAACAGCTCCTGCACCGACAATATTGTGAATCTCATCGATAAACAGTACCACCTTTTCCTGTCTCTGGAGTTCAGCGATCACCCGCTTCATCCGCTCTTCAAAGTCACCACGGAATCTGGTACCGGCAATGATAGCACCCATATCCAGGGCGTATATTTTCGAGCCTTTCAGGCGCTTCGGAACCTTATCATTGGCAATGAGTTGCGCAAGGCCCTCGGTGATAGCCGTTTTCCCTACCCCGGGTTCGCCAACATGGACGGGGTTATTCTTGAATCGTCGACACAGCACCTGGATGGTTCGCTCAAGAATATCCTCCCTGCCGATCAGAGGATCTATATCCCCTGCCTTAGCCTTTGCCGTCAGCTCGGTTGTAAATGACCTCAGTATCTTGTTCTGTTCCGCATCCTTGTCCCTTGATTCCTGCTCAGGCTCACTTTCCTCCCTCTTCCTGCTATGTTTTTGCACGTCTGTTGTTTCGGGAATAAAAGGAACTCCATGAGAGATGTAATTAAGTAGAGAAAGCCGGGTGACGCCTTCTTTTCTAAGAAAAAATGATGCGTAGGATTCTCTTTCATCAAAAATTGAAACAAGAACATCTCCTAATTCCACAATATCCTTCTGGGCAGACGTCGTATGCCAGACAGCCCTTTCCAGGATATTCTGGAACCCTAGTGATTGTACAGACTGGGTACCTTCAACAACAGGACTGCTCTCGCGGAGATGTTTTGACAATACCCTCTTTAAATGCTCCGGATCGCCGCTACATTTTTGAATAATTTCCGCCCCATCATCAAAGAAAAGAGCGGCGTACAACAGGTGTTCAGGTGTTACAAACTCATGGGACCGCGTATTAGCCTCAGCATACGCAGCCATGATAACCTGATTTAGACTTTCGCTTATCTTCATGGTATGTCCCTGATAGTCAGGCCTCCTCCAATGAACATTTTAGAGGGAATTCTCTCCGCTTTGCCATGTTGTGGACCAGGGTTACCTTGGTTGATGCAATATCATACGTATACACCCCACACATACCCGCCCCCTTTTTATGGACATCGAGCATGATCTTTGTGGCCTCTGCTGCCGGTTTGTGAAACACAAGCATGAGAACTTCAACTACAAAATCCATCGTGGTATAATGATCATTATGAAGTATAACCCGATACATCTTTGGCTCTTGAAGCACAGTATCAGGGTCTAATTTGATATCTCTGTCGTCCATCAAATCAGGATCTCGGTCTCGCGGCATATTATCCCTCAAACTGTTTTATAGTGAACATTAAAATAAAGTTTTCAATACTACACAAATAGTATTTCAAATGTGAAGCTCCCCGCCCACAGTGCAGGGCTTCCCGGAAAGGAAACTATGCTTACATTGCACCCCTTATCCCCGCCTACAAGGCGGGGCTTGCGGGTTGTGCTCACGGTCATTCCAGCGCAAGCAGCAATCCAGTTGTTCAGTGGATTTGCGCCTTCACAGAAAAACTGAATGATCATTTAATCATATCGGCTACAATAGTCATTTTCTTTTTACATATTTTCTACTCAATAATATAAGACAAGGCAGGCTGTCTGTCAATGGGGTTATTAGAGGCTACAGAAATGAAGTGGAATCAAATATATTGAGGGGTCTTTCGACCCCTCTCCGTCTTAATATCGTTCTTAATTGAAGAAAAAAAGGCTACAAACCTCCTTTATACTTGAATGAGATATTGAGCCTTACCCTGAAGGACGTTATCTTCCCTTTTTCAACAGTAACATCTTGTTTTACAACCTCTGCAACTCTTAAATCTTCGAGCGATTTTGTAGCGGTTCTCAATGCCGTTTGGGCCGCGTCTTCCCACGATTTGGGACTTGTTCCAACAATTTCGATAATTTTATATACGGACATAATATCTCCCCTCCTTTCTCTGCGAAGCGTTAAGCTTGTTAAACTCACCTTATAAAAGAATAGCATAATGAAACAATCTGTCAAGGAAGTTAAAGAATAGAAACTTTATCTTTGTATCCTTCAATTTATGTGTTAAAAATTAGGCATTATGAAATGCGTAATAAAGATATTGTGTACCATTGTTTTGTGTGCGGCCATGATAACGGCTATTCCTGTTACAGATGCTGAGGCGGATGTAAGAATAACTATAACATTTGCCGCTGGAGGTGTCGCATGCGGCTTTTATTTATTCTTTTATTATTCGAGTGGTTTTATAGCCGACTGGCAAAATAAGCAATCCGACACTACAGCACTATTCAATCACAGCACTGCAGGATGGCAGGTAAGACCTCCCTCCTTGCAGTTTGTAGAGGATCGAAATACAGGCTACACACCATATGTGGAGATTATAAGGATACGTTTTTAGGAGATAATCCATGAACAAGGTGACTGCGGTTCTTACATTCAGTTCACAACCAGGTTTTGAAAGGGCGCTTCAACCTCTGATTCAATCACCGTTGATTGAAAAGGTGATCGTTCTCCACAATTCCACATTGAAGCTATCATGGCCGAAGTGTGAAGGCATGAGAGCCGCATCCCTTAATTCAGGCAAGGTAATAAATAAGCTCATCAAAAAGATCAGGACTGATTTTCTCCTCATCCTCACGCATGCTGAGGGAATTCATATTACTCAAGATACCCTGGAACATTTTATAAATGTAGCAGAATCGAAGGCTGCAGGTATGGTCTATTCCGACTATTTGGAGAAGAAAGACAAGGAACATATAGGACATCCCTTGAATGATTATCAATTAGGAAGTATCCGTGATGGCTTTGATTTCGGTGATGTGATCTTATTCTCTGTCCCTGCTGTTCACGATGCGTTAACAAAATACGGCGCCATTCCGGAGGTCGAATATGCCGGTTTATACGATCTTCGATTGAAGGTTTCTATTGACCACCAGATTTTCCACATTCGGGAATTCCTCTATACTTGGGTGGCAGCCGACAGTAAAATTGGTAAAGTAGGATCGTCACGTGAGAAGCTGTTCGATTACGTTGACCCCCTCAATCAGGCAGTACAAAAAGAAATGGAGAAAGTTGCCACACAGCATTTAAAACACATCGGCGCCTATCTCGAGCCGCACTTTGACAAGATACCAGCCCCTGAACACAAATTCCCCGTCGAGGCAAGTGTTGTAATCCCTGTACGCAATCGTGTACGAACCGTTACTGACGCACTGCAAAGTGCCCTGTCGCAGGAGACGAACTTTTTATTCAACATGATTGTCATTGATAACCATTCCACTGATGGCACGACACCAATCCTCGCAGAAATGGCAAAACGTTACCCTGCCGTGAAGCATATTATTCCAGCAAGACTCGATCTCAGTATAGGAGGGTGCTGGAATGAGGCTGTATTCTCTGAATTCTGCGGTCGCTATGCCGTTCAGTTAGACTCGGATGATTTGTACAGCAGCCCGGAAACGCTGCAAAAGATCATCAATGTGTTCAGAAGCGGCGACTTTGCAATGGTCATCGGTTCTTATACCCTTGTCAATGAACTTCTGGAGGAAATTCCTCCCGGCCTGATCTATCACAGGGAATGGACCGGCGAAAACGGACGCAATAACGCTCTGCGCATAAACGGGCTAGGGGCTCCGCGTGCCTTTGAGACGGAACTTCTCCGAAATATTGGTTTCCTGAATGTCGGTTATGGAGAAGATTATTCGATGGCCCTGCGTTTATCAAGGGAGTATCGGATAGGCAGAATTTATGAAAGCCTCTATCTTTGCCGGCGGTGGGAGGGAAATACGGACGCAGCTCTGTCCGTTGAGCAAAGTAACCGCAATGATGCATTCAAAGACGAAATCCGCACTCTCGAGATCATAGCACGTCAAGAGCTGAGAGCTAAATGAGGATATGCTTATGGACGCATTGATGGAACGAAAAACTTTTGCTTCATTCTATGGGGATGCTCATGAGCCGAAATTGTCTGCTCAGTGCCGCAATCTCCTGGGAAAACAAAGATCCTCATGGCCCGATCTTTCACACGGATATTCGGCTCTGGAGCAAGTGCGCGTAAAGGAACTCCAATGCAACGGTTTTTCAGTGAGGCTCCATCATAATCCGGCACGGATTAAAAGCACTATAGCGATGGTTGATAAAGAATCCATCAATAAAAGACCGTGTTTCCTGTGTCTCGAAAATCTTCCCGAAGACCAACAAGGCATCGTTTACCGGCTGGATTTTATTGTGCTCTGCAACCCTTTTCCAATCACATCTCAACATTATACAATTTCCAATATCAAACATGTTCCCCAGTCATTCGATGGATACATTCCGACATTTCTGACAATTGCAAAAGATTTCCATGGGGATTTCAATGTATTTTACAATGGAGCGGAAAGTGGGGCTTCCGCACCGGACCACCTGCACTTTCAGGCAGCTCCCGCAGGAGTTTTGCCGGTTGAAAAAGATATTCAGAACATTGCTAAACGGATTTTCGTAAAACTTATAGATAGCATCTCCCTTTTTAAATTAAAAGACGTGGGGCGGGGAATCATTATTATTGAAGGAAAAAATTATGATGCCATAAGTAGCACTTTGTTGAATGTTATTTCTGCGATGAAGTGTGTTCTGTCATCGCCCGGTGAGCCGAAGATGAATCTGCTTTGCTCATATAACGGAAATACATGGCAAGTAGCAATTTTCCCCCGGCGAAAACATCGTCCAGCCATATATTATTTACCGGTGAATGAACGGATTTTGATTTCACCGGGGCTGGTAGAAATGGGGGGCGTCGTTGTAACTCCGATAGAAAAAGATTTTAACATAGTTGATCACGAACTCATTCAGGACATTTACAGAGAAGTTTCGGTGGACGATGAAACCATTGAAAAAGTACTTGAGGTTGTCTCCCCTTGATCCCTGCTAATATTATCCCCATAATCGACAGTAAGATGACCTTCGAGGAGGCCGTTGCGGGTACAAAGGCACCCAGGGAAGTAATTGATTCCTTACACCTCATCGATGTTCGCTATTTTGCCTTCGATGATCGATTGCACCAGGGGCAGATTGCAGTCCACAGGGAAGTGGAAAAAGACGTCATAGATATTTTCAAACTGATCGAACAGTTAAAATTCCCAATCGCCAGAGTCTTGCCGATTGTGAGATATGATTGGTCGGATGATGGGTCAATGGCGGACAATAACACATCTGCCTTCAACTACCGCTTCGTTATGGGCACGGAAAGGTTGTCACACCATGCATATGGGAGGGCTGTAGATATCAATCCGTATTTGAACCCCGTCATAGATGAAAATGGCCGAATCGATCCTCCGGGTGCTACCTACGTTCCGGAAAGACCAGGAACTCTTTCCGGGTCACACCCGGTAGTCCGCGAATTTATTAATCGGGGTTGGCGGTGGGGAGGAAATTTCAGCTCATCATTGGATTATCACCATTTTGACAATCCTAAATAACCCGTCCCACCATAATTCCGGTCATGGTCTTTCGTTTGGATAGGTACCGATACAGTGTATCATCGGAAATAACAACCTTCTTCTCAACTTCAGATGCATGCAAAAGATGAATTCTTCCCCTGACACGGATAGCAAGACCGACGTGCACAACATCCAGTCCCTCGATACTGGTAGTAACAGCAATCAGATCTCCGTCCTCAATTGCATTTTCGAGTTGTCTTAATGACGCTTTCTGAATATGATACAGTGATCGCCCGGACAGGTTTTTTTCGACATCCCTCATCTCCCGGTACGATTTAACGGTATTTAAGCCGGAATAATTTCCCTGATGTGTCGTCATAAAATTGATTTCCTTATGGAAAGGCTTCCCTCCAATTTCACCAGTAATATCTTTCAATATCCCCTTCTGTCCATTATCATATAGCCAGTCGGAAAAATAGTGAAGGCGTGAAGAATACCCGTTTAACATACTATTACGGTAACGAATTTTTTCCAGTGTGGCAGCATAGTCCTCAAATGTGAATTTCCCCTCCTTGATCAGCCTTGTCAACACCACGACATCTTCCACAAAGGTAAAACAATCGAATCCCCTCAAGTTTATGACGAGGGTTTCCTCACCTTTCGTTTCGAGTGTATCGCTCACGTAGGGAAACCCGAGAAAATACTTCCCGATATTAATCATCAGCTCACCGACTGCCTTTGACATTCCCCAGTTCCGTCGAGCAGACGCAATCAGATCATCATAAATTTTCCGATCTCTGGACCAATAAATCACAACTAAACCTCAACGCCGCCGAATTTTATCGATTGTATCGAACTATCTTCATTGACAACCAATGACATAAATTTTTTCTCGTCATAAGTAGAGCCAGGATTGATCGAAACCAGATGTCCTTTTTTTACTACTTTCTGGTCATGAGTGTGGCCGCAGATGTGGTATCTGACCTTCGGATGCTGCAGGAGCATATCTCCAAGTCCGCGGCTGCCCATAAAAGCATTGCAGAAATTCCACCCGGGGAATTCTTCTCTTGTGGTCAGCATTTCCATAAATCCGATGTGATGGGTAACAGCGACAATCTGAACCACCTCGGATTCAAGTTCCCTGATATCGCTTTCCAGTTTTTCTATAAGTTCATTAGTATACTCACCGTCCGTTTTGCCAAGTCTAACAAAATGAAGATCATTCCAGATAATATGGCCCCTGAATATCTTTTTTTCGTATGATGAACGTGGAGACACTTCTGCCGGGGCAAAGGAATAATCATACCAGGAACAATTACCCGCAAAGCCGATGCCATCGATGATCTCCGGATTTTCATCAAGAAGCTTAAATCCACATCCTTTGATTCTGGTCTTTATTATTTCGAGGTGCCTGAATGTATCGCCTTCAGGGCTCCAGTAGTCGTGGTTTCCGAAAACCATGATACACACCGGCGCAACTGTTCTAAAAATATTCAAACATTCTTCTAGCTTTGAGTGGCCAAGCCCCACCGTATCACCCACCATTACCAGCACATCCGGCTTTTCACATTCCATGCTTTCTATAAAATGAAGGAATGCCTCGTATTCCGTTCGGTTTTGTATCAGATCGTAATGGATATCCCCGGTTGCTACAATTTTCATAATCCGTTAAAAATATATCATGTCTAATAATTGTTAAGGCATTGTGATGCTGCTTCAACCTTCAACGAGTTTAAAAATGTTCATCCCTTCCTCGTTGTAAAGGTTCCATTTTTTGCGAAACAGCGGCAGTATCCCAGAAGCTTGTCTGCCAATTATCTGCATGTTTCGTTTTCGAAATCCATGGCGGAATAGTGATGTGCATATATCTAGATAAAGAATAAACATATGGTTCATACATTCGTCGCAGCTCAGATAGTTCCTGTTCAAGGACATTTTTCTTCTGAAGCTTAAGACCGGCCGATGCCAACAGGGAACATAAATATTCGAGCTCGGTTGAAGGAAGGCGATCTTTATCCGGATGAAGTGGGCGACAGTTGAAGATTTGAGCAAGGTCGACGATTGTGTGTCGCGCCATGGCAAATGTAAACTTTGCCTGATGCTTGCAGACACCTTCCAAACCTGCCAGGACAAATGCACATGTATCGAGTATTACCGTGAGAGATCCAAGCCATGACTGATTATCGTGCTGAGAGCGAAAAAGAGCAAGCACCGGATAGGATAGATGGCTTTCCAGTAATTCTGACGACCAGCGTTCCCACTCATAAAGATGTTCACGAAGTTCATCAATATCATTTTGATGAATGTGCCGGTGTATCATCTCTGAAGTAGTGGGAGGTGAGCCTGCATGCGAGTCAAACAGTGAAATAGTTACTTCACGGCTAGCAAATGACTGATTTAATAAAGGAAGGTAACTGATTACAAGAGCAAGGAACCCGAGGCCCAAACCGGCCTCAAAGGCAATTAATCCCCTCCCGAAAGGAGTGACTGGTATGACATCTCCCAAACCGAGTGTGAATAACGTAGTCCCGCTGAGATACAGGTATGTACTGAAGTTGGCGGTTTCTTCCCGCACTATAATTGTCGAACCAGAAGCCCAGTGCAGAAGAGCAAAGCCAAAGACCAGCCCGGTTGCCCACAAAATGATCAGCACGATTACTGAAAGAGGTCCGAAAAAACTGATTAAAGTTTCTTTGCGCTTACGTGAAGGTATCAACCTGGCCACTGCCAACCAGGATAGCCATGTGTATCGGAAGAAGATACGAGCAAGCCTGAACTGTCGTGTCACACGGCGTGGAAGCACCATTGTCTCAAAAGCATCGCCTAAAACTATAATGACCAGAACCAATCCAATGAAAAAAAATAACACATTCATTTTTATCACCACTTTGTTGAGAAAACGAGAACCCCTTTTGAATGTCTTCCATCCCTAATTGGTCAATTGTATTTTATTATTACTTTCACAGTGTAAGAAGTAGAGAACAATGTGTCAATGAGAAAAAGTTGAAAAGATATTCGTGTCTATCACCAGTTGAAAATGTTATAATAACACATTAATCGATGATATCATCGAGGTTATTCTGATATTAAAATTAAAAAATTCTCATGAAATCACCGAATAAAGATCCTTTACGAAGAACAAACGTCTATCATATAACATACTCCAGGGAACATGGTGTGTGCTGTCTTTACTTCTGGGGCTGTAATCTGCGTTGCAGACTGTGTCTTCTGAAAAAGGAGGCTTACGACTGCCATTTGCCTGAAACCCGCCTCCGCATTTATGATCCCGCATACAGAAGCAAACGCCCCTCTCGATTTCTGACTTTACAAAAACTCTTACTCCTTCTCGAACCTCTGATATTGAGACAAATCGTTCTTATGGGTGCCGAACCTGTTTGTGACCCCCTGCTTCCCAGGATTCTGGCTTCTCTGAAGCAGTTAAAGGATTGCCATTTTATTCTTCTCACAAGCGGAAAGAAATTGCCGCCTCTCGCGATGCTCGATCAGGTTATTTTCAGTATCAAAGCCATCACACCAGCACTTCATCGGGATTATACAGGGTATGATAATGGGGGCATCTTACGGAATTTTAATAAGATTGCCTCATCTAAATCCGTATCACTTCAGGTCGAGACTGTGTTCATCCCGGGTTACGTTGATGAAAATGAAGTGCTGCGGATAGCAGATTTTATCGCCTCCGTGGATCGATCCATACCGTTTAGGATTGATGCTTATCTTCCCATCCAGGGGTTGCCATGGAGGGCTCCGAAGCCAGAAGAAATCCAGTTATTAACCGAAAGGGTAAGATGTATCCTCCCAAACACCTCTTGCTTTTACGGCGATGAGGGAAAAACAGAACTTGCGTATGAGGTGGAAAGAATCTTCTGATTTATGGCTTATCCCGAGGATGATCTTGTTTTAAAGAAATGCTCCATGATTGCCCCCGGCAACCTGATAATTAGTCAGAGACTGGACATGGCCATGCCGGCCAAGATTCCGAAGCCCGTAATCGCCAGCATTCCTCGCATTGAAAATGATCCGGTCACTACTTCCAGAATGCGCAGGAATAAGCCGGGGTGTATAGCAAATATTATAAGTGAGAGTGTTACCAGAGGCAGGATAATCCACCGCGATCGTCCGATCCATATTCTTTCGATGAAAAGTGAGATAAGGAGCATGATCAGGACAAAGTAGAGCAGATTAAAGAGGATCAAAAACGCTACGCTAATACCTGGCGAAGAAACTGCATTCATATAGTAACTAATATAATACCTCTCTTTACTGTAGGCAAGTTCCGTCAATTGGTCATCGATGATTATAATTATAAAATCACTTCTTCATTCATAACTTCTACCCAAAGCAACCCACAAGCTGCCCGGCATAGTAGATATTTTATCCTATTTTACATCTCTTTTACTATTATTGCCTTCCACCGCTTTATGAATTAGCCTTTTTAACAGGATGAACCTATATCCGCAAAGGAGACTCTTGGATTTTAATAGATATTGAGTGGGAGATGAAAATAACAAAATTAAACAAGGAGGTTATAAAACGATGGGAAAGACAGTACAAGAATGCGTTTGTGAAAAATGTGGCAATGAAGCAGAAATGACCATAACCTGTCAACTAGTCGACGTGGAGGACCCATCCGGGGCCAAAAAGAAGGTGCAGCAAGAAACCAGAACGTGTACAGTTTGCGGCGGCGAGATGGTAGTAAATATTGACGAGTAACAGATAAGATTATTTCCGATAACAGATCGACTAAAGCAAATGTTGCTGTAAAAAGAGGTGCGCATAAAATGCGCCCCTCTTTTATCTTTTAGCTATAAACTAAATACCTCATGCCCACCCTGCCCCGGAGACGCGGATCAATCAAATTAAGGACCTTATCCCGGAAGCAATGAAGTATTATCAACCGCGGTAAACATTCATCTCATCAAAGTTCAGCAATGAAAAAAAGCAGAATTCTTACGTAAAATATGATAAACGATTAAATCATCAGGTAAATGGTTATTCTGAACATCGTTTTGCGCTCTTTTGCATTATGAGGTGTGACCACCGGGTTTGGCCTCTGGTGCATCTTATACAATCTTAAAAGCCAATTCTCGAAAAAAGGAGGAGAAAAAGGAAATGAAGAAAGCGTCTACGAAAAAACAGAAACCAACTGCCCTAAAGACCGCAAATAAGGTGACTGCCAAAACTAAAAAGTCCGTTGCGAAAAAAACCAAGAAAAAAGTGGCTCCTAAGAGTAAAAAGCCGGCGGCAAAAAAGGCCGTAAAGAGAGCGGCCCCCAGGAGCTCGAAAACGGCTGCCAAAAAGAGTGTTAAAAAGGCAACTGCCAAAAGCAAAAAACCAGCGGTAAAAAAGGCCGTGAAGAAAGCAGCTCCCAAGAGCCAAAAGCCGGCAGCGAAGAAGACCGCGATAACACCGGTCGTTGAGAAACCAAGACGGCTTATCTTGACGAGCGGACCGCATCTTGAAGTATTTGGAAAGTGGGCATTCTCGACCGCGAATCCAAATATTGCCACCCTGGCATTTTAACAAAACAAGAATGAGAAGCGCGAAGCAGCGCTTTAATAGTTCATCAAGATATTGAAAAATACGGCAAGAAGTGTGGAAGATACGTTATTGAAACATTAATATAGTGGACAACGGACTAGTAATGATTTAATCAATTTATAGTTCTTTAATCCAGTGAGGCAATCATGTACTGATTACTAAAACCCCGTTTCTCAGTAGAGAGCGGGGTTTTTTGTTTTGTACGGAATCCTTCCTTGAAGTCAAGCATCCGGCGATTTTGGCAGGCATACTTTCTTTCAAACGGTATTCAATATTTACTGTTATCAATAAGGGGGAAAAGATATATTGTAAAATATAAACCTTTCTGCCCATAATATTTGTATCCCATCGGATTGTATTTTTCTAAGGTTTGTAGCAGTTATAATTAAGGATTCTCCCAGCCCTCACATGTGACGCCGCAATTGTACGTTAATTAATACTTGCATTATTGTGACAAAATATGGCATTCTTCGAACCTCGCATTCACGAGTGCTTTATACTAATACCTTCATGTTGTTCATCAATTTTCATGGTTGTTCAAACTGGGTGGTTCATCAATAACCAACGGAAGTTCGTCATTTTAATTATTTTATTCGTGATTTAAAGGGATTATGACGAATTTTTGCTGAATCATTTACAAGCAATATTCTGTTTTTAATGGAGGGTCATTATGCCAGACTATAGAAAATTGAAAATATTCTTTAGAAAAGCCCTTTCTCCCGTTACCATTATGTTTATCCCCCATGATAAGTCCCGTAGATCGTTGAATTTAAATGTCCCTGCCATCGGTGTATTTCTATCAGCCATTTGCAGTGTAATCGGTGCAGTTTACCTCTTATCCATGCTCCCCGATGCCATCAGATACCAGGAAATTGAAAACCAACTCCTTGACTATTCAAAAAAGGTAGTCGATTTCAAGGCCACACTAGTATCTTTGAAAAAAGCAGAGAAGGATCTCCATCAATTGGTCTCCCTGGGTTCCAAAGAAAAGATCTTTGAAAAGGTCGACACATCGGACATGGGGTCATTCGACATCGATCAGGTGCAGGGGCAGAT
>PDVH01000205.1_pt1 | contig 15009 bp, 15 predicted proteins | sample 1369781 | NCBI WGS metagenome assembly PDVH01 (sample SAMN07795378, study PRJNA414565) | Alkali sediment metagenome, whole genome shotgun sequencing project. | isolation source: glacial lake sediment | place: Bosnia and Herzegovina: Donje Bare Lake | collected 2016-06
CGGCCAAACCGGTGCTCATCGGCACTGCGGTGTGCGGTGCTACGACGATGATCTTCTCGATCATCCTGCTGCTCCAGAGCAAGAACATGCTGCATGTGCAGCTGACCGACGCGCCGATCATTCTCGGCCTGATCTGTGGCGGTGCGGTGATCTTCTGGTTTGCCGGCGCCTCCATGCAGGCGGTGACCACCGGTGCGTACCGGGCGGTCGAGTTTATTAAGAAGAACATGAACCTGGACAAGGCGGAAGCCGATATCGAGGATTCCAAGACGGTTGTGAGGATCTGCACTCAGTATGCGCAGAAAGGGATGTGGAACATTTTTATCGCGATCCTGTTAATGACGCTCGCCTTCGCTTTGCTGAACCCCAACTTCTTTGTCGCGTATTTGATTTCCATCGCCTGCTTCGGCCTCTTCCAGGCCATCTATATGGCAAACGCCGGTGGCGCCTGGGACAACGCGAAGAAGATCGTCGAAGTCGACCTGAAGGAAAAGGGCACGGCGCTCCACGACGCAACGGTCATCGGTGACACGGTGGGAGACCCCTTCAAGGATACCTCATCCGTATCCATGAATCCCATTATCAAGTTCTCGACTCTGTTCGGCCTGCTCGCGACCGAAATCACGATCGAGATGACGGTACACGCGAAGGAAAACAATTCCACGAACTACGCTCCCTATATCGCTCTTCCGGTGTTCATTGTCGGGCTCATCTTCGTGTGGCGTTCTTTCTACAAGATGAGAATACCATTGGAAGAAGCAGCGAAATAGGGTTCAATAGAGAGAAGTTGCTTGTGGAGCCCCACGGACAAGCCTGTAGCATCTGGCTAACGCCCATGTGGGGCGACATCCCGGCCGAAGGTTGGCGCATTCATCTGCCGGTATCAAAGGCCCTCACCTCGAGAAGGGGTGAGGGCCTTTTTTATTGGCTAAGGCACAAGAAAGGCGGTTTCGGGAAGGCAAGAGCAGAGACTGAGGGTAGGTTTTAAATAGCATAGCGCATAGAGCAGGGAGCATAGAGCTTTTATTCATTTCGCTATGCGCTTTGCTCTACGCCCTTTGCGTTTTATGGCCAATTCAAATCAAAGGCATCCCGGATCAATTCAATTTCTTCTCCTTAACCTCGCTTTCATATCTTCTATATTTTTCTCTTTGAGGAAATTTAATGCCACCTTAGACAGTTGCCTCTGTTTAAATTCAGTGACGGCCAACTGAGGAGGACCGAATTCTGTGGAGGTTCGGGTCTTTACTTCGATGAAGGCGAGGGTATCCTTCTCTCGCGCAATGATGTCCATTTCACCCATTTTGCAGACATAATTTTTCTCGATAATACGATACCCTCTCTTCTTCAAAAAACGAATGGCCTTTTCCTCGCCCTTTTTGCCAAGTTCCTTTCTTTCTCTTCGTGGCCTGTGTCCGTGATCCGTGTCCGTGACAAATCTCCCAGAAAATAAGGTTTATCTTTTTACGCTATGCGCTATGCCCTTTGCTCTATGCGCTTAAAGATATTCTTTCACCCCTCGGAAGGTCTTGCGATGTAGTCCGCAGACACCAAATTTTTCAATTGCCTTCCGATGTTCCTTTGTCCCATACCCTTTGTGCTTGGCAAAATTATACTGAGGGTACTCCTGGTGGCACTCCAGCATCATTCGGTCTCGGGTCACTTTGGCTATAATGGAAGCTGCTGCAATGGAGTCACAAAGTTGGTCACCTTTTCGGATAGGTTTTTGAGGAATGGGGAGTGAAATACCTTGAAGACCATCGATCAGGATAAAATCTGGAGGGGTGGGAAGGTTTTCAATGGCCAAGGCCATGGCTTTTAACGTGGCCTGAAGAATATTGAAACGATCGATCTCCTCCTGTCCAATAATTCCAATGCCCACTCCTTGCGCTTTTTCAAGGATTTTTTCATAAAGATGTTCTCGCTTTTTTGATGAAATTTTTTTTGAATCAAAAAGTTTTTCTCCGATACCGTCTTTGGGTAGGATCACAGCCGCGGCGACGACCGGCCCAGCTAAGGGCCCCCTTCCTACCTCATCCACACCGGCGATCCGGTGATAACCCCGGAGAGTGTACATCTTTTCGAAAAAATCCATGGGTTGTATTGGAAGGGACGGGAAGAGCATAGGATTCGAAAGTCGGAAGGTTGGAATAATGGAATGGTGGAATGATGAACCCAATATTCCATTCTTCCAATATTCCAGTATTCCAGTGTTTTAATGAGTGACTTGTTTTTTTTCGCCCCGAATACGAGCTGCCTTGCCCTTCAGGCTTCGAAGGTAGAAAAGTTTAGCCCTTCTCACCTTCCCTCGACTGATCACATCGATCCGATCAAGTCGGGGTGAATGGATTGGGAAAATCCTCTCTACACCAATTCCGTAAGAGATCTTCCTTACCGTGAAGGTCGATCGAATTCCTCCCTTCCTCTTACGAATGACCACCCCTTCGAAGGGTTGTATTCTTTCTTTTTCTCCCTCCACAATTTTCACATGGACTTTCACCGTATCTCCCACCCTGAAATCCGGGAGATCTGTCCTTAACTGTTCTCTTTCAACCAGTTCCATCGGATTCATCTTCTTCTCCTCCAACAAATTCAATTAAGTTGTATATTTCAAGTCTCATGTTTCAGGTTTCTTTATTTTAACTCGAAACTTGTTACTTGCAACCTGAAACTCAATTCCAAATTTACATCCCAAGATGATGGCCACTGCTGAGCGAACTGAAAGATGATTATATCCTTTCCCTTCGATGGGTGCCAGGACATATTCAGAACTATCTTTTATCTCCTGAGTTAAACCCCATCCTGTACCAAAAAGGATGAAGAAGGGAGTATTTTCATCTCTTATTAACTTCTTTAAGAATCCAAAATCAATATTCTTTGGATGGGGGGATGCTCCTGTCGCCACTCTTTTCACCTTTTTCTGCCAAAGATCGGAGATTTCCCGATCTGCTTCATCAATGGTTCGCGAGACCCGGACAAGAGAAAGAGATTCTTTTCTCGTTGGATTGTAAACCGACCCAGCACCCTCCACCCAATGACGAATAATCCTCTCGGCTAATTGAACTTGACTTTCCAACGGGGTAATAATGAAGAAACCTCCAACTCCAAATGTCTTCGCACAACGAGCAATATCGTGAATATCAAAATTGGTGATAGCAGTGGCCACCACCTCTTTTCTTTTATCATAAATAGGATGGTGAACTAATCCTAAGTAAAGGTTAGAACCCATGACCAGCCTTCTCCCTTTTCTCCTGCTTGAGAATCTCTTCCAAGAGTTTCTTATCTTCTTCAGAGAGATTGGCTTTCGTTAAAAGATCTGGTCGTCTCGATGATGTCCGCCTGAGCGCCTCCTTTCTCCTCCAGAGAGAAATCGCTGAATGATTTCCTGAAAGGAGGACTTCTGGGATACCACTTCCCCTGAAATTAAAAGGCCGGGTGTACTGGGGATATTCTAAAAGGGAGTTGAAGAAGGAATCCTCCTCGGCTGAGCGATCGGATCCCAAAACTCCAGGAATAAATCTTGAGACGGCGTCGATGAGGACCATCGCTGCCAGTTCCCCTCCTGTCAGGACATAGTCTCCAATCGAAATTTCTTCGTCGATAAAGAGGTCTTTCACTCTTTCATCCACCCCTTCGTATCGGCCACAAAGAAGGACGAGGTGGGGTTGAGAGGAAAGCTTCCGAGCCGAATCCTGATCGAATGGCTTTCCCTGAGGGGTCAAATAAATTGTCCGAGCAGATGGGTTTTGAGACTTGACCGACTCGATGGCCCGTGCAATGGGTTCCACTTTCATCACCATCCCTTGGCCTCCTCCATAAGGAGTATCATCCACGACCTTATGTTTATCCAAAGCAAAATCTCGTATATTAACGGTCTGGATTTGGATGAGCCCCCTCTCGATGGCTTTGCCTAAAATGCTTTCCTGCAAAGGGGAGGAAAACATGTTGGGGAAGAGGGTAAGAATGTCAAACCTCATCTTCGTCCTCCCACAAACCCTCCATTCGGACGACCTTCATCACCCCTCTTTTAAGATCTATGTTCTGGATCACCTCCTCTATCGCCGGCAGAAGGATTTCTCCCCTTTTACCTTCGACGATGTAGACGTCATTGGCTCCTGTAGTAAAGATCTCCTTCACCTTTCCGATCCTTTTCCCTTCCTCTGTCTCAACCTTCATTCCCAAAATGTCCACCCAATAATATTCTTTCTCTCCTAATTCAGGGAGCACTTCTTTCTTGATTAGGATTTCCTTCCCTATCAGAGGCTCCGCCTCCTCAATCTTTTCAATCCCTTTTAATCGGAGGATGAGACGCGGGGGTTGAGGGATTGCCTCTAAAATTTCGTAGGACTCAGGTTTACCCTTTTCACCCATGATGAAAACCTCACGATAGAGAGAAAAATGGTGGGAGTCTTCTCCAAAATACTCCACCTTCATCTTCCCTTTGATTCCATGAGGTTTGACCACCCTGCCGATGGGGAAAAGATTTTTCTCCATGGAACATTATTGAGATTTCGAAAAAGTCCGGAAATCTAAGAGGGCGTGAAATATTTTTCCAGACCTCTCTTATTCGATGATCTCTAAGACAGAACGTTTCCCTAAATTTGCCGAGACAGCTCCCAGGATAACCCGCATGGACCTGGCCGTCCTACCCTGCTTTCCAATCACCTTCCCCAAATCTTCCTTGGCTACAGAGAGTTCGATGACAGAAGTTCTTTCACCTTCGACTTCAGAAACCTTAACTTGATCTGGATGATCGACCAATGCTTTGGCAATATACTCAATCAGCTCTTTTGCGTTCATACCCCACCTCCACTTTTGCATCAGTCCTGGAAGAGATTCATGATCAGCAAGGATTTTAGAAAAAGCGATTTATTCAGTTTTTCCTTCCACCAACTTTTTTGTTACTCCAGATTTAATTAAAAGTTGACGGACAGTCGGGGTGGGCTGAGCTCCCTTTCTCAGCCAACGTATCGCCTTCTCTTCCTTGAATCGAACCTCCGCTGGATTTTTCTTGGGATCATAGGTTCCCACCTGTTCAATAAATTTACCATCCCTGGAAGAACGACGATCCGAAACTACAATCCGGTAATAAGGGCTCTTCTTCCCACCAAATCTCATCAATCTCATAGATGCAGCCATATTGTTTTTTACCACCTCCTTCTTCTTCGCATAGCGCGAAGCGCTAAGTGCATTGAGTATTCCTTATGAAAAAATTAATTCAGGGACGCTATGCGCTAAGCCCTCTGCGCTTTGCGTCTTTATGAGAAGAACGGTGCTCTTCCTCTTCCGAGTCCTTTCTCACCCATTTTGGTAAATTGCTTCATCATCTTTCGAGCCTGGGCATATTGTTTAAGAAGTCGGTTGATATCTTGAACGCTTGTTCCACTTCCTCGAGCAATCCTCAACCTTCGGCTTCCATTGATGATCTGATAATTAGCCCGCTCTTTGGGTGTCATGGAATTGACGATGGCCTCCACTCTCACCAGCTCTCTCTCATCGAAATCAAGGCCTCCCATTCCCCTCATCTGCTTGGGAAGCCCGGGGATCATTCCTAAGATCGATTCCAATGACCCCATCTTTCGAACCTGTTGGATCTGGTCCCGAAAATCTTCCAGGGTGAAAGAATCTCTTCGAATCTTCCTTTCTAATTCCTTTGCCTTCTTTTCATCGAAGGCGGCTTCTGCCTTTTCAATCAGGGTGAGGACATCTCCCATCCCCAGAATTCTTGAAACCATTCGATCAGGATGGAAAACCTCTAAGGCATCCAACTTCTCCCCTACGCCGATAAATTTGATGGGTTTTTGGGTTACGGATTTGATCGAAAGAGCTGCTCCTCCCCGTGCATCGCCATCCATTTTGGTTAGGATGACTCCGTCGATCCCCAGACGCTCATTAAAATTTTTTGCGATATTGACGGCATCCTGCCCGGTCATGGCATCCGCCACCAAGAGCACCTCTTTGGGCTTGATTTGTGCCTTGATCTCCCGGAGCTCCAGCATGAGTGCTTCATCGATATGAAGTCTTCCAGCGGTATCGATGAGCATCAAATCATACCCTCCTTTTAAGGCAATATCTCTTGCCTTCAAACAAATATCCAGTGGCATTTGGGAAGATTCGGGACGATAAAATTCGACTTTTAGCTCCTCCCCTAACTTCTGTAATTGTTCAATGGCCGCGGGTCGGTAGACATCTGCAGGAACGAGGTAAGGCCGCTTTTTCTTTTCCTGAAAATATCGTGCAAGTTTAGCTGCGGTGGTCGTTTTCCCACAGCCGTGGAGACCTACCAGCATAATGGGAACGGGAGGGCTTCCCGAAAGATGAATCTTCTGCTCCTCACCACCCATCAGAGAGGTCATCTCTTCTTTTACAATCTTAATCAATTGTTGAGCAGGTGTGAGACTACCCATCACTTCCTGACCGATCGCCCTTCCTTGGACCTGCTGTATAAAATCCTTGACGACCTTGAAATTGACATCGGCTTCCAAGAGGGCAATCCTCACTTCTTTTAAGGCCTCTTGGATATTCTCCTCCGTCAACTTTCCATGGCCTCTTAGGTTCTTAAAAATGGTATCTAATTTTGCTGAAAGATTTTCAAACATACCCTGAATCCAAAAGGATTATAAATAACTTATTTTATTAGTTTTTCTTCAAATTGTCAATTTTGAGGACTTAGCCCAAAAAAACAAACGCCCCACCGGGGCGTCTTTGCACTCTTTAATCCATCTCTGGTTCTCTTTTTAATGATTAATTGTAACTGCCTTCTGCTTACTGCCTACTTCCTAAGTTTCATCTCTTGGGGTTACAGTCCCTTGATAATTCTCCATTCCCTTCCCTCTTTCTTCAAAAAGAGTGCCTCTTTACCAGAATAGCGATTTTTCTTCTCTCCTTTTCCTACTTCTAAATGAAATTGCTGGATGGCTATTGCTGTTTTTCCATCGATTTGAACAGATCGGTCCCAGCTGGAATAGGAAATCTGATCGAAAGTTTTAAAATATCCATCGATCCGCTTTTCAAGTCGGTTAAAGTCTTCCTCCTTATCTTGATAATCTTTAGAGATACAGGAAAGGTAAAGGGAGAGATCTCTCTTCTGTAGGGCCTCTTGCCTTCGATTCAAAATTTGATAGATTTTTTCTTCTTCCGAAACCTGACAGGCTAAAAAGAAAAGAATGGGGAGCAGAAAAAAGAGGAAGTGTTTTCTCATTTCAGAATTTCATTTTCTCTTCCGGGTTGAATCTTCGCTTTTCCTCGCCCGCTCGGTCCTCCTTTGACCTCGACTCGATTTTTTTCGATATCGAGGATGATCTCATCTCCTGACACAATATTATCCCCTTCCGAAACTTTCGGGTCACCGGTCAAAACCACTTTTCGGTCAAGGTTGTAGAAAACTGCTTTCTGACAATTGGCGACTCGAAGGCCCTGTTGAATCTTCACATTCCCCCCGGCAATCACACGATCGATTCCTTTACCGTCTTCGATGATCACTGCCTCTAAAGAATCCGCATAGATCACAATATCCTTCTGTCGAGCAATGGCATTCCCTTTGAAAATGATCAAATTCTCCTTCCAGTAGGCCTCCACTTTGTCAGAGGTGATATCTATGGGTTGGGTTGTCTCCACCAGCCTGGCCTCTTTCGTCTCTGGGAGAACTTCTTTCTTGACTTTCTCCTTCTCCTTGGAAGATGTCGGAGTGCTGGGTAATGCTGTTATCTGTTTCTTCTCGTCGGGTTTTACTTCTCTCTTAGATGCTGTCTTGTCAGAAGAGGGAGATGGAGGAACTTGAGCTCGATCCTCTTGAATGGGTTCGATTGGCACAGGAGAAATCTCCTTCTTGGCTCCTTCTTTAGGAGGAATCGGCTTAACCGATTCACTCGTCACAGGCAGGGAAGCCAATCTTTCCCCTTCCTTCCTTGTCTCAACCTTTTTCTCCTCTTTCAGGGGAATGGGTTGTTTCCCTTCCTCTTCGAATTTAACCGATGCCACCTTTTCTGACTCTGCTTCTGCACTCTCGCTTTTCTTTTTGGATTCCTTGGTTTTGGTCTTACGAAGGGAGACCTTCTTTTCCGTCATGCCTTTATCAAGAATGCCTCTGGCTGTTTTGTAGTGGGTACTTTTGGGATATTCGGTGACAATCTTCATAAAGGCTGCTTCGGCCTTTTTCCATTGATCGAGTTCAAGATAACTTTTCCCTAAGAGGTAGAGAGTTTCATCCTCTCCAGGATTTTTTGGAAATTTCTCTAATAACCCCTCGAAACGGGAAGCAGAGGCTTGGAATCTCCCTTGTTTGTAATAGAAATTTCCAATATAGAATTCATGGTCGGCCAACCTTTTTTTACAGACACCAACTTTTTCCTTTGCCTTATCGGTAAAGAGGCTGGGGGGATAATTGGCGATTATATATTCAAAGCTGGAGAGGGCCTTCTGGGTGGAGGTCTGATCCCGATCAAGGGTGAGCATTTGATTGTAATAGGACATCCCAATTTGATATTGAACATAAGGTATCTCTTCATGGCTGGGATGGATTTTCTTAAACTCCTCATAAGCCGCAATCGCCTCTACATATTCCTTTTTTAAGAAATGGCAATCGCCGATCTTTAGTTCTGCCCAAATCGTATAGGGAGGGCTATCCGGAAAACTCGACTTCAACTCTTCGAATTTCTTCAGGGCCTCGGAATAGTCTCTTTTATTGAATCGAGCCAATCCCTCTTTGTAAAGTTTCTCGGGCTCTCCCTCAATTTTTTTAATATCTTTTCCTTTCCCACTACATCCAAAAAGAAGGGGGAGAGCGATGAGAAGGAAAATCATCCACTTTAGAAATATTTTCTTTTTCATATGAAAACTTCCAAAAACTTTACTATTATGATAGGAAGAGCTTAGGATGTCAATACAAAAATACCTTTTAAGTCACCTTTTATCTTGAATTTTGAAGGGAAAGCCCTTAAGATTAAAAGAAATTTATGGGAGAGAGGGTAAGACGAATGCGGATTGAGATGGCAAAAAGAATTGATCAAATCCCTCCTTATCTTTTTGCAGAGATAGACAAGAAGAAAGAGGAGATGAGGCGCAAGGGAATAGATCTCATTGACCTGGGGATTGGAGACCCGGACCTCCCCACCCCCAAACCGATTATTGAACGGTTAAAAAAGGCTGCGGAAAATCCAAGGAACCACCGGTACCCCTCCTATGAAGGGATGATTGAATTCAGAACGTCAGTCGCCCAATGGTATGAAAGGAGGTTCGGCATCAAACTCAATCCCGGGACCGAGGTCCTTTCGCTGATCGGTTCTAAAGAAGGAATTGCTCACATCCCCTTAGCTTTTGTCAACCCAGGAGACATCGTATTGGTCCCCAGCCCTGGCTATCCTGTTTATCGTGTCTCCACTCTTTTTGCTGGAGGAACCCCTTATTTTCTACCTCTTCGTAAAGAGAATGGATTTCTACCGAACCTTTTTGAAATTCCTAGGGCGGTAGCCAAAAAAGCAAAAATCCTTTTCATCAACTATCCCAATAATCCGACCTCCGCCATTGCTGAGAGACCTTTCTTTGAAGAGGTCGTGGCCTTTGCCCGGCGTTACCAGATCATCGTTTGCCATGATGCGGCCTATTCAGAAATCGCTTTCGATGGATACCAACCTCTCAGTTTTTTGGAAGTAAAAGGGGCCAAAGAAGTGGGAGTTGAATTTCACAGCCTCTCAAAAACTTTTAATATGACGGGGTGGAGAATTGGGTTTGCGGTGGGTCATTCTGAAATACTCTCTGGATTGGGAAGGGTAAAGACCAATATCGATTCGGGTCTCTTTCAAGCCATCCAAGAAGCAGGGACAGAAGCCCTCCATCATCTTGACACTCCCCTTCCAGAAATCATCAACGTTTATGAGAGACGAAGAGATGTGATGGTAAAGGGTCTGCAAGACATTGGGTTGGAAGTGGATCGTCCGAAGGCCACCTTCTATCTCTGGATTCAGGTTCCAAAGGGATACACCTCTGCCCAATTCGCTACGCTCTTGATTGAAAAGGGAGGGATTGTCGCCACTCCAGGAAATGGTTTTGGAGAGGAAGGAGAAGGCTATATCCGAATGGCCCTTACTGTAAACGAAAAAAGGTTGAAAGAGGCGATCAAGCGACTCAAAAAAATCAAGTTCTGAGGATTTCTTCTGTACCTAACTTTCCATAATGTTAGCATCCCTATGATCGAAAATAAAAATAATGACCCCCTTTTGAGAGATTGTACCGTAATGTCATTCTGAGGCGTTAGCCCCTGCCTGCCGGCAGGCAGGGAAGAATCTCTAATTGATAGGGTATTGAATTATTTAGATTCCTCACGGAGTTTACCCTGAGCGGTTGAAGAGATTCTTCGGGGCCATGCCCCTCAGAATGACAGCGAAGGGCTCAGAATGACAATGATGGTCCTTCTTAACATTGCGCCCCTCCCGCAAAGGGAGGGGAGATTTTGTGGGGAACGGGAGGTATAAAATGGAAAACCTTTTTTATGAGGCACTTCTTATAGCACTTCTCATCCTCTTAAATGGTTATCTGGCCGGGTCAGAGATCGCGGTGGTCACTGCCAGAAAAAGTCACATCAAACAGATGGTGGAAAGTGGAAAAAAGAATGCAAAAGCCTTTTTAAGACTCAAGGAAGAACCCGACCGGTTTCTGGCCACGATCCAGATTGGAATTACCACCGTTGGCGTCCTCGCCTCTGCGGTGGGTGGCGCGGCGGCCATCAAGGCCATTAAACCTGCCCTTCAGGCGGTCCCCATCAAAACTATTTCTTTCGCTGCGGAACCTATTTCCATCGGGATCGTTGTAGTGATCATCACCTATTTCTCTGTGATCTTTGGCGAACTCGTACCCAAGTCCATTGCCTTGATGCATCCAGAAACAATAGGACTGCGGACGGCAAGAACGATTGACGCCTTTTCGAGAATGACCGCATTCTTTGTCAAAATCCTTACCTTCAGCACCTCCATCATCCTTAGGCCTTTTGGCGAAAAACCATTCACCGAGAGAGCCTATATCACTGAGGAAGAGGTGAAGATGTTGATCAAAGAAGGAAGAAAGCATGGTGTCTTTGAACCCACGGAGGAAAAAATCCTCCAAAGCGTTTTTGAATTCACGGACATGTCCGTGAAAGAGGTGATGGTTTCGGATACACAGATGGTAATGATTCAGATTGATAAATCGGCTCAAGAAATCTTTTCACTCATTGAGGAGGAACAGTTTTCTCGTTACCCTGTGTTCGGAAGGGAACCCAATGATATCATCAGGGGAATCCTTTATGCAAAAGACTTCCTCACCACTCTTGCAAAAACAGGACAGGTCGATATCCGGAAGATCATCAAGCCTCCTTATTTCATCCCTGAGACGATGAAAATCAGCCTCCTCTTAAGGGAGATGCAAAAAAAGAGAATTCATATGGCCTTGGTGGTGGATGAATATGGTGGGATCTCGGGTTTGGTCAGCCTCGAGGATCTGATCGAAGAGATCGTTGGGGAGATTAGAGATGAATATGATGTAGAAAGTCCTGTGATTCAACTCTCGGATGGAACGATGCTGATCGATGCATCGATCAGCCTTAGGGATTTAAGAGAAGACTATCATATCGAACTTCCAGAATCTCCTGAATATGAAACCCTGGGCGGATTCTTGATGACAGCTTTGCAAAAGATTCCCCAGACTGGCGATAGGGTAGAAATCGAAGGAAAGCGGATAAAAATTGTAGAAATGGTTGGACAGAGAATTTCAAAGGTAAAATTAGAAAAACTTCCCGAACCCATCGAGGGACTGCCTAGCGCATAGAGCAGAGCGCATAGCGTAAATTGTCTTGAACGACACTTAATCTGACAGACACTGTCAAATTACCTCTTGACTAACGAGTACACCCCAAGTCCTCCCTCTAAGATAGCTCTGAAAATTAACGATTCCTGGTAAAGATGTGCATAAAAAAAACAGAGCCATTTCTGTCTCTGCTCCCTGACCCACCATGGGAGCACAGGAGGATTTTGTTGAAAAAGTATAGCTTTACAAGGGGTGGGTGTTGTGTTAAGTCTTTCGCATGTCAGGTTAAGTTTAATGTTCTTTAGAAACTTGACTAACTGTTGCCGTGGCAGATGTGAGGTCTTCAGATATTTTATGATGATCAGGATCGCGAAGAGTTTATCTAAAGAACAGATAAGGTAGCCCGCGATATTGAAAACGAATCCCTACCCGAGTGTTGATGATTCTCAACGCGCCTCTTTTGATTTCGACACCTCCCAGGGATTTCAAGATTTACACGACGTCACCTAGCCATTCATGTCCTTTCATGTCATAGAAGGCGTCTAAAGAGTGGCCAGCTTTTTCAACGGCATCCAGCATTCAGAGATCACAAGGAAAAGTGGAGATTTTCAAAAATATTTCTGGTTCACCCCGGATGTTCAATCACGTCCTGTGCGTATACCCATATCGCCGTGAGTTAAACCACTCAGGCTTCTGCCCTCCCCTGGGACTCGAGTTCATCGCAGCGGTCCTCCATCCACACGCTCGTGCGCTCGACATCGTGGACCTTCGAAAGGAAGCCGGCAGCACAAAGGACTTTTTGCGCCCGGAAACCGATATGGTTTGTTTTTCAATCAACTGGGACCGCGATCCGGAATCCTTGCACAAGGAGATCCTTTCTGTGCCTCCCGGGATTTTCACCCTATTGGGTGGGCGGTACGCTACGGAAAATCCCGACCACTGGCTGACCACTTACCCAAACGTGACCGCCGTCGTTCGCGGGGATGGCGAGGAGGCCACGGAAGAGATTTGCCGAGGCATGCCGCTCGAAAAGATTACCGGCCTCAGCTATCGCAAGAACGGACAGATCTTCCACAACCCAAACCGGAAAGTGGGCCCTATACGGGACGACCTTTTCCCCATCCGGCGCTTGCGCCGGCATGCCTATGAGGTCACCCTGGATGGCATCGACACGGGCCTTTCAATTGATACGGTGGCCGCCTCGCGCGGTTGCCCTTTTAACTGCACCTTTTGCTCCTTCAGCCGCAACCCCTGGGGCGAAAAGCGGCCATGGTCAGGACGTTCTCCTGAATCCGTGGTAGAGGAGCTCGCCGGCATCGAGTCCAATGTCGTTGGTTTCACAGACGACCTGTTCACCCATGACATGGATCGCGTGGGGAAGATCTGCGAATTGATCTTGGCCCGCGGCATCCGTAAGAAGTACATTATAAATGCTCGGCTGGAAATCGCCCGACGGCCGGACATCTTGCGGAAGATGGAGCGGGCCGGGTTCACCATGCTCCTTCTGGGCATTGAGTCAGCCCAGGATAAAACCCTGCGAGCCATGCGCAAAGGCTTCGACACCGCGGACATTCGGAAATACTTCGAGGTGCTCCGGCACAGCCGCATGTTCCTCCACGGCTACTTTATCCTCGGGAATATCGGGGAGAGCATGGAAGAAATGCTTTATATCTTAACCTTCGCGCGTGAGCTGGGTCTCGACACGCTGGGTCTTTCGACGTTGCGCTTTAATCCTTACTCAGGTTTGGATGAACTCATTGCCCAGAACCCAGGCTATTACATCGCTCCCGATGGGAATGTTTATTCCGACCATTGTTCTAAACATGAGCTCAAGCAACTGCGCCGCCGGATTCTCCGGGAGTTTCATACCGCTGGCCAGCTCTTTCATCTCATGCACAAGGGGTTCCAGAATGGCGCGCTCTCCTTTCTCCCAGCCTTGCTTCCAAGGCTGCCCGCCATTGTTTGGCGCGTGGGGCATCGCGTGGTCAAGGAGACCAGGCGACGTGAACACCGTCAGATCCACCGTATGAAGTGAAATGGCGAGACCTTTATATTTTCCCTTACTCTGTTTTTAGAATACTATTTATTTGAAATCATAGTTGCTGTAGAGGCATCGTTACGGGTGCCTCAGAAAAAGGAACCTGGGTTCGCCTATTCCATCCGCCGGTGGAAGGAAAGCTGATACGAGGGTTTGAAGGTCTTGATGCCGGAGGTTGAGTTCACGTTGAGCTCATAGGGATTGATGTCGAACGAGGATTCATCGACTTTGCCCGAACAGGATGAAGACAGAGCCAATGAAGGCGGAACCTTGTCTTTGATGAATCCGTTATCCTAGAAAAGTGGAGCTGCGGTAAGGTTAGGATGCTATCAAAACATCTTTCGCAAAAGGTTTCCGGACCCTGGCCTTTTTTGGGGTAGCTTCCTGAAAAGAAAAATAACCAGGAGAATTTTTATTGGGTTTCGATTTCGACTTCTCCTTATAAAGGTTTTCAAGTCTTTCTTCCTGGCGTTCAGTTAACATCTGTTTTTGATCGAAATCCCCTGATGCAGATTTGATAAATTGGTCTTCATTCTTATTTAATTTATACTGGCTTAATCCTGACATAACCCATTCAAGTCTGTCCTTATTCATAGGGCCTCTCTTTCCATCCTTGTTAGATTTCAGTTCTCTAAATTCCTATTGCTATCTTCCTCGGAAGCCGTGTTTTTCCGATGCTTCTTTTACCAGCAAATTCTTCCCCATGAAACCTGCCGGGTTCAACATGTTCCTTAGATATTCTCTATTTCCTGAAGCACTCCATACACAGTAGTTTTTTGTCATTGGGTGGGGGAACCGGGGTAACAACCTCCTTTCCGCAACCCGAACATAAAACTTTATAGGATTTTGGATGCCTCAAATAGCTCGGTCTTGAAGCATGGAACCTCCCGTGTCTTCTCCGCTGTAACATTGTTCAACCTCTTTTCTGCGAAAACAGGATTAATAACGGTTTCCGCGGCCGCTATAATCCATCCGCCCTCCCCCAGTTCTTCCTTGGTCGGCACGGGGACGGGCCTCATTCACACTTATCTGTTTGCCCAGGAGTTCCTTCCCGTTAAGGCTTTTAATGGCCGTTTGAGCCTGAGACTGTACAGACATTTCTACAAAACCAAACCCCCGGGACTGGCCATTATACTTGTCTTTGATCACTCTCGCTGAAGTTACCTGGCCGAAAGATTCAAAAGCCTCCCGAATCG
>PDVH01000207.1_pt1 | contig 14996 bp, 14 predicted proteins | sample 1369781 | NCBI WGS metagenome assembly PDVH01 (sample SAMN07795378, study PRJNA414565) | Alkali sediment metagenome, whole genome shotgun sequencing project. | isolation source: glacial lake sediment | place: Bosnia and Herzegovina: Donje Bare Lake | collected 2016-06
TAACGACTCAAACGCACCGAACAATGCAGCAGCAGAATATCCCTTCTCATTCTCACTACGAGCGGCATCAAGAAGATTCTCTGCATCATTGAGGTAATTAGAGGTTTTTCCCATTTCTTGAATAATAATCCCTGAATATACGATCGCTTGTTGAGCGTCATCAAGATATTCTTCTGCAAGTGTATTAATCATCGATGCATTAATTTCCCCCGTGTCATTGAATGGTGTAGAAATGTTCAGCCACCATCGCACGCTTTCACTTCGCTCCTGGGCATACGCAATTTTGTATAACGCAGTGAAATAATCGTTATTCTGGAAACTTGTGTTTGCCTGAGAAAGGTAGGATGCTGCCTCATTCACCCGTTGTTGCGCTGCACCGACACATTGGAGCGTTATCATTCCATTGATAGGAGCGTTCTTTGCTACCTCACTCTTGTTCGTATAGGATTGCATGGTTAGGTTAAGAAGAGACTGTACGAATGCCTCTTGGCTATTAGACGCAAAGTATTGACATATGTAAGAAACGAAATGGGAATCAATAAGCGATTGAAATGACTTGCTCGTACTTGTATAGTACACCTCTTCGTCATACCAGTTCTTTGATTCAAGAAGGCGATCATTAGCGGTATTCAGAAAATCAGTCACTTGATTTTTATAATAATTAGGATATCGGTTCGGTATCGTTGTGATATTAAAAAGATTGCTTGCAGTTTGATATGATTCCCGTGCATCTCTTAATAGACTTGTTGCAAGTGGTTTCATCGCGGTAATGTAATCTTCAGTAGTGATTTTATCTGGTGATTCCGTAACCGGGAATGTCCAACCGGTGAAGTATAACAGAGCGTCGTTGATATCTTCAACTTCGAACACTTTCATGTTATAATTCGTCTGTGCGTACTCGGAAACATTACGGGTAACCGGATAGGTATTTTCCCATGTTATACCATTAATAATTTGACGCTCGGTAACCATTTCAGTGTACGTCATTTGTCCTTTTGGAATTAAAAACCGTGTCGCACCAACAGAATGTGCCGCATCTATCTTGTACGGAATTCCTCCGATCGGACCGATACTTCCATCTGGATTGATCATTCCGGTCATGACCGTTTTATTGTCAAGTGTCCAATTCTCTAAAAGTGAGATCACCGCGACCGTCATAATCCCACCAGCAGATGGACCACCGATCATAGGAGAAGTCGTTCGAACAACAAAGAAGAAATCACACGTACCAGGATCAAGGTGAGGCCGTGAGTCAGTGCTTACTAGCGCACTAGCAACTTTCACCGCGAGACGAGCAGAACCTTGCATATCCACATCAGTAAGCGGGAGTGTATCAACAAACACCCGTCCACTACCATTTCCCTGAATCGAAACTGTGATCGTAGAAATAACTCCGATATACCCCGTTCCTAGTTGAGAGACCGCTGGTGCATATACCGTAACATTCCGATAATCTAACGAGATAAGTCCTTCTGAAATCGTCCCAGCAGGGAGTCCGACCGATGAGGGAACACAAGAAAAACAGAGAAGACAAACACCTAATATTATCAAAACGATCTGGTTCTTCATAAACCTTCCCCAAATTAATTTTGGTCTAATACTATATCATATACAAATAGATTGCTGTGGAATAGTTGTATTATCACCTAGAGTATTTACCCCAGGATTCTTGAAAATATCTCAGGATGTCTTCCCGATATTTTTAAGTAGGTTCACAGGATACCCTCTTTCGTTTATAACCATCCACTCAACAGTTGTCAGAGAAACATGTTGAGAGCTGGAGGGAAGCCTATATGGTACAACTACATGAAATGATCTTACGAGACGGACATCAATCATTACTTGCTACGAGAATGCGAACAGAAGATATGCTGCCAATTGCGGAAAAACTTGATCAAGTTGGATTCTTCTCACTTGAGGTTTGGGGTGGCGCAACCTACGATGTCTGCATCAGGTATCTGAACCAAGACCCCTGGGAACGATTAAACAAACTGAAAAAAGCAATGCCAAACACACCTCTGCAGATGCTTGAGCGAGCAATGAACATTGTTGCGTACTGGAATTTCCCTGATGACGTTGTAAAAAAGTTCATCCACCTTGCAAAGAAAAACGGATGTGATTATTTCCGTATCTTCGATGCCTTAAACGACCTTCGCAATATGAAAGTCCCGATGCAAGCGGCCAAAGAAAACGGTGGACATGTACAAGCATGTTTGAGTTACACAATTTCACCAATTCATACAGTTGATTATTTTGTCGATAAATTCATTGAATTGAAAAAAATGGGTGCGGATTCTGTCTGCATAAAAGATATGGCAGGGATGATTTCGCCGAAACGCGCCTATGACATTATCAAAGGAACCAAAGACGCTGGCGTTAACCTACCGATGGATCTTCATTCCCATTATACGAGTGGGATGACTGGGATGGCGTACCAGCGAGCAGTCGAAGCAGGTGCTGACATCCTCGATACATCAATGTCTCCAATCTCAGGAGGTACTGCTGCTCCTGCGACCGAAAGTGTTGTTGCCGCGTTACAAGGAACAGAATGGGATACGAATTATGATCTAGAGTTACTTATTGAATGCCGGACGTATTTCCTTAAAATCTGGGAGAAGTACCGACATCTCCACCGATTCGATGCGTTGAAGGTGGATCCAAGTGTCACACTTCATCAAGTCCCTGGTGGTATGCTTTCAAACCTCATCTTCCAGCTAGAGGAGCAGGGTGCTCGTGATAAATACCGACAGATTCTCGATGAAACTGCGCGGGTGCGAGAAGAACTCGGGTTTCCGCCTCTTGTGACACCTACCAGTCAAGTTGTTGGAGTCCAAGCAGTCATGAATGTGTTGCACGGACGATACAAAGTCATTCCGAAAGAAACCAAGGATTACTGTCGGGGTATGTATGGGAAACCTCCTGCGGAGATCAAACCAGAGGTCATGAAGAAGGTTCTCGGGCCGAAATGGAAAGAAGATGTCATCGACTGTCGACCATCAGATTTATTAGAACCTCTCTGGGATCAGAAGAAGAAAGAATTAAAGGAAATCGATGGCGGATCACTCATAAAGAAAGAAGAAGACATCATGACCTATATCCTCTATCCCCAGGTCGGTCTGAAGTTCCTGAAAGGTCAAGCAATTGCAGAGTTCACCTCTGACGGTTTACCTCTGCCTATTGATCACCAATTTACAAGAGCGATGGTAAAACAATCATTCCCTGAGGTAAAACAACTCTGGCTTGAGACACAGCCTCCTGAAAAACGAGGAGGATCAGTACAAATTCCAACAGAATTCCAAGTTGAGGTCGATGGAGAACCATACGAAGTCAAGGTCATCCCATCTGGTGGGTATCTTGTCGCTGGTGCAGGAGGTACAACCCCGCAAGAAAAACCAAAGGACGTCGAAGGTGGCATTAAATCAAGCATGCAAGGGACCATCCTGAAAGTAAAAGTAAAGAAAGGCGACAAGGTCAAGAAAGGGGATATAATCGCGACTATTGAAGCAATGAAGATGGAACAAGAGATTAAATGCGAAGCAGAAGGGGAAGTCAAAGAGATCTTCGTAAAAGAAGGAGCTCCGGTTAGTAGCGGAGATCTTCTCATGCAGATCCTCTAAAATTGGTGATGTATCATGCTCAATAAAGTACTCATTGCAAACCGCGGGGAAATTGCAATACGAATCATGCGGGCGTGCAAAGAGTTCGGAATTGCGACCGTTGCCGTGTACTCGGATGCTGATCAACACGCATTATTTGTTAAATACGCCGATGAGAAGTACAATATCGGCCCAGGTCCAGCAAGTCAAAGTTATCTGAATAAACAGAAGATCATCGATGCTGCGTTGAAATCCGGCGCGGAAGGGATCCACCCGGGTTATGGGTTTATGGCGGAGAACTCTGAGTTTGCGGAAATGTGCAAAAAAAATAAGATTGAGTTCATTGGTCCGCCGGTTTCCGCGATGAAACTCATGGGATCAAAGATTGATTCGAAGAAATCTATGATTAAAGCAGGTGTTATCGTCGTCCCTGGAGTTACGGAAGCGATTGCTGATCATGAACGGGCAAAAGACATCGCCCATGAGGTCGGTTATCCAGTAATGTTGAAAGCCTCGGCTGGTGGCGGAGGAATTGGGATCCAACAAGTAGATGACGAACAGCAGATGGAAAAAGCGCTCTCTACAGTCCGACAGCTTGCAAAGAACTCGTTTGGCGATGATTCTGTTTTTATTGAGAAATTCATCGAGAACCCGCGTCATATCGAGTTCCAAGTGATTGGTGATAAGAAAGGCCATCTGATTCATTGCTTTGAACGTGAATGCAGCGTTCAACGACGACATCAGAAGCTTATCGAGGAAACACCGTCCTGTGCTTTGACACCTGAGCTAAGGAAAGAAATTGGTACACAAGCAGTCCTTGCCGCAAAAACCGCAGGATACTACAATGCAGGTACCTGTGAGTTCATGTTTAAAGATGGAAAGTATTATTTCCTTGAGATGAACACCCGGCTGCAGGTGGAGCATCCGATTACTGAGGTCACAACCGGTGTTGATCTCGCACGAGAACAGCTCCGTGTTGCTTCAGGTTTGGAACTTGAATATGAACAGAAGGATATTCACCCACGTGGCCATGCGATTGAATGTAGGATTAATGCAGAAGACCCCTTGAATAACTTCATGCCAGCTCCTGCGAAAATCATCCGATATGCAGAACCGAGTGGTCCTGGTATCCGTATTGACTCTGGCGTCTACCCTGGGTTTACGATTCCACCATTTTACGATTCCATGATAGCAAAACTCATTGTTTGGGGTGAGGATCGTCCCCGGGCGATTGAACGAATGAAACGAGCACTCTGGGAATTCCAGATTGGTGGCGTGCGAAACAACATCCCGTTCCATCAAGTCGTCATGAATAACGCTCAATGGCGTTCAGGTACCTACGATACCAGCTTCATTCCCCGGTACAACATCCTTGACCAAGTCGTAAAATATGTGCAAGAGACAAAAGCGCAATCATCTGGGCCGAAGACCGCGGCGGCGATGGCAGCGGTCCAAGCAGTGATTATAGCTTCGAACAGCGGTCAACAGCAGAAATAATCAATGTCTAAACGTTGTATGAAAGAGAGAGCATTTGTAAAAAAAACACGAGAGTTCTCAAAAAGATTACATATTGATGTTGTTAAAAATCTGCTTGTTTTCGATGAACTTGATTCCACGAATAGTACCGCAAAGGAACTTGCACTCGCTGGTGCGGAAGAAGGAACCGTTGTTCTCGCCCGAACACAAAATCAGGGGCGTGGACGTTTTGATCGCATCTGGCAATCACCAGAAGGTGGTATCTATCTTTTACGACCAAGGATATCAGCGGAGAAGACATCGCTTCTCCCCTTTGTTGCGGCACTCGCTCTCACCAAAACCATCGAATCGTACGGTCTTCATGCAACCATTAAATGGCCAAACGATGTCCGGGTGAATGGTAAGAAAATCGCAGGGATCCTTCTTGAATCAGAAGTAATTGGACACTCGAGCAACTATGTGGTGGTTGGGATTGGGATGAATCTCAATATCGACATAACGCATTTCTCCACAGACATTCAACCTAAATCCACGTCAATGAGCCATGAGTTAGGTAGTGCTGTTGATTATCATGGATTCCTAAGGATATTCTTCATACAGTTTGGGAGCTTTTACAAACTTTTCCTAGAACAACAGTACAATAGAATTATCGATGAATGGAAAACCTATACGGACACGCTTGGTAAAACAATTCGCGTGGAAACATCCACAGAAACACTTAAGGGAATAGCCTCTGATATCGACCAGTCGGGGTTTCTTCTTCTCAGAACCGAACAGGGAGAAATAAAAAAAATAATGAGTGGTGATTGTTTGTATTTCGATGAGTTAAACCATACTTGACATGAAACTCGGTGGTGTTCCTACCGTGATATACACTACCTTTTCACCACCGGTATTTCGTGCATGATGTGTCAACATGGATTTATGCCAGAGGATGTCTCCTTCTGAGAGTTTAAAGGTCTTGTCACCAACTGTATATTCCATTTCACCCTGCAGAACAAGATGCATTTCCTCGCCATCGTGTTGAAACAATTTTGATTCCGTGTGAGGATCAAGTTCTGCGATGATCGCTTCCATCATATGGGATTTTATCATTAATCGATAAAGCTTCCCTGGTTTTATCGTTTTATTTTTTTCCTCACCGTTTTTAATAAAAACGACGTGCTCATCCATAGTTATCACCCTTAGAAGAATGTATGGACTAATAAAGATTTCCAATTCCTCTTAAAAACTAGTTTTTTCCCTAAAAAAATGCCACTTTGTGCAAAACTATATATAATTAACGCATGTTAAGTAGATAATAAGGGGAAAAATATATGAAAAAAATATCTTCAACCTTGGTAAAAATTACGGTGTTGTTCCTTGCGGTCTTTTCATTAATCATCGCAGCAAATGCAGGATATACATCTAGTAACCTGAAATCTCAAAAGACAGCACAGATAATGAATACCCAAACAGCTTTTTATGCAAATATCACCTTCAACCTGTATGAAGGTGAAGGGTGCGAACAAGGTTGTATTCCACTTCGAGGCGTAACCATAAACGCTACTAGCAGAGATATTGAACATCATAACACATCTGGTGTGACTGATGATAACGGTAATTGTGTTCTTCAACTCATGTATACAACGTATCGAATAAGCATCCAAGAAAAGGATCATGAATCTGTGCTTTTTGATTTTGAGGTCATCGACGACCAAGCGTTCTCATTCCTAATAAAAAAAATAGAAACATCATCGAATCGTTTCTCATTCATCCAGATGATGCTACAAAAGATACTATTTGCTAAAAAATTAATACAGTAACTGTCGTTGAACGAAAACATGAATACAAAACAAGATATTCCACAAAAAGCGTACGACCTTGCATTCCAATATGAAGCAAAATTGGGGAGTTGCCCGCAATGTGTGCTTGCTGCCTTGAAAGAAACTCTTGATGTAGGCAATGAAAATATTTTCCAGGCGGCTCAGGGACTGACTGGTGGTACTGCGTTGTCGTCACAAGGCACATGCGGTGCGCTTGCTGGTGGGATGATAGCTATTAGTTCTCTTATAGGGAGAACCTACCATGAGTTTACTGAGGGACAAAAAAAACGACTTGTGTTTAAATACACAAAACTTTTGTATGATAAATTCATCGAGGATTATGGATCTCCGCTCTGTTGTGATGTTCAAAAAAAGCTCTTCGGGCGAAGTTACATTCTCTTGGATAAACAGGATTATGAGGCGTTCGAAAAAGCTGGTGCACATGTCGATAAATGCACCAGTGTTGCAGGTAATGCCGCAAGATGGACTGCAGAGATCATTCTTAATGAACTGTAAACTAATACCTTGTAACAGATAAGTATTTAAATTGACGACTCAATAATATGGAAGGGGAATATATGAAAAAATACGATAAAACGGTACGGGGAAGTAGTAAGGTTTTTTTTATCTCAGTTATATTACTAATCACCTCGTTCTCGGGTATGGTGCTGGCGAGTCATGAACAACCCACTCATTCTATTGCAATGACATATTCGTTTCAATCGCCGACTTTGTCAAAAATATCGATTAATAATGATGTTTATGATCAAATACTGCTTCAAAATGCACCCTGTTCTGGATACCCTGGCGAACCATTCTTACCGACAAAAGGAGCATACCTCCTGCTTCCACCCAACACAAGGGTCAATACCATTGCGATTAACGGTGAGAAAACATTTGTTGGCTCAGGATTTGAGATAGTTCCGTGTGGAAAATCGATTCCGCTTACACCTCATGCGGTGAATGCAATCCCTACGCCAGATAACGTAGTATATACTTCCGATGTTCTATTCCCCGGTCGTTTATTTTCCGAAGTCGGTGTGTATCAGTTCCGAGGGTATTCAATTCTTGTGCTGATGCTTCATCCAGTTCAATACATTCCTCTCACAGGGGATTTGTTCTATTACCCTACAATGAAAGTGACGGTTACCTTAACAAAAGAAACGTTTGAGAATTCACTGTACCGTAGTTTACCCCAAGATAGCAATGACCTACTTACGAAAATTGATAACCCGGCAGTCGGAAGCATTTATCAACAACTTTCACCACATAAGATGGTATCAAAACAGTGTGACCTCCTGATTCTCACGACGGATAGTTTGAAAAGTGGTTTTATGCCACTCGCAGAACAACACAATGATACGGGCACCAGGACGATCATTCGAACCCTTTCGGACGTCGGTGGAAATACACCAGAGAAAATCAGAGATTATATCAGAACGGTCTACACAACATTGGGGATTCGTTACGTCTTATTGGGTGGCGATGCACATGTTGTCCCTGCGAAAATGTTGTGGGTTGAAGGAATGGATGAGAACATCTATCCGTATGAAACCAATATGCCTGCCGATTCCACACGATGGAGAGAATGGCAATGATGTTGATCTTATCGCAGAGGTGTACGTCGGACGAGCTTGTGTAGATAACGCAGAGGAGGCGAATAATTTCGTCCAGAAGACGGTTGAGTACCTCTCTCTTCTACCGGGTGAAACCTACCTTGGAGATGCCACGTTTGCTGGTGAGTACCTCGGCGATTATGGAATCGCTTCGTTTGGGGGAACCACTCTCAATCAACTTATCAATGGATCAAGCGAAAACGGTTTTACTACCATTGGGATACCAGCCAGTTCTTATAACATCGATAAGCTCTATGACGAGAATTACCCTGGTTTTGACCCGAATAATCCCGGGGGGACAGGATGGCCAAAAGAAGAAATAATCAACCGGATTAACAACAGTGTCCATCTGATCAACCATGATGGACATGCTAATTACGAATATAACATGAGAATGAACACGGGGGATGCCAATGGACTTACCAACAATGACATGTTCTGTTTCGTGTACTCACAAGGGTGCATGTCAGGCGGTTTTGATAAACCTGAAGGCGGGGATTGCATTGCTGAATATTTCACCGTGAAAAATACCCACGGTGCATTTGCTGGGATTTGGAACGCTCGGTACGGATTTTTCTGGTCCTATAGTACAGATGGCGATTCGCAACGCTATCATAGACAGTTCTGGGACGCGGTCTTTGGAGAAAATATAAAAGAAATTGGACGGGCAAATCATGACTCCAAAGAAGACAACCTCTTCCTGATTCAACGGTCCTGCATGCGCTGGTGTTATTACGAGACTAATCTGTTTGGGGATCCTGCAGTCGCGTTCGTGAATGCATCAGGAAAGCCTCAGCTGAGCATCAGCGGCGTAAAAGGTGGTATGGGAGTCGTTCAAGCTTCTATTCTCAATAACGGGGAGGTACCGGTGAGTAATATTCCCTGGAGCATCTCAGTAAATGGCGGAATATTCGGGTTTGTCAACATATCCTATGAAGGCTCCCTTGCAACACTTACAGTCGGGAATACCACGACCGTCCAACAGGAAAAAACTATTTTTGGGTTCGGACAAATCTCTATTCAGGTTGACGTCAAGTACGCAGAGAAATGGAATGGAACGGGTTTTATCCTTGGTCCGTTTGTCTCACGAGTCATTCGTATTTACTAAGGAAACCATCAGATTAGATGAGAATAGACACCATCTCATTTTTTTCATCAGCATTACTACATTCATTCAGTGAATAAACCATAAAAGTACCATGGTGATTCACCTATCTGCCATGGTGAAGAACCTTCTGAATAAAGCAAAACTCGTTCTTCCATTCATTGGACTTATTATTCTTGCCTACATTTTCTACTCACTTGATGTTCATAAAATCATAACCGCGTTTCTCTCCATCGAGCCGATATTTATTATATACGCTCTGCTCCTCACCATCCCACTTCTTTTGATCCGAAATGCTGCATGGCAAATAATTTTGCGAGAACAAAAGATAACCGTTGGGTTTTTCTATTCCCTGAAAATCTATCTTATTGGCCTATTCTACGGGAGTATCACCCCAGGATATTATGGGCAGTTGATGCGCGTCCCGTACCTAAAAGAAAAAACCGGCGAACCATTTGGGAAACTCTTTATTAATACCATTATTGATACCTTTGTCCATTCGTTCTCGCTATATGGAATGATGATTATAGGAGCCTTAATGGTGATCGGGACGCTTCCGGAATTACTTCCGATCACAATTGTGTGGATCCTCTGTTTTGCTCTTTTGTGTGTGTATTTTACAAAGAAGGATCGTGGCGAAAAATTCTTCAGAATCATCATCAACTATCTCATTCCAAAAAAGATCAAACCCCATTTTAACGCATTTGTTGATACATTCTACATTGACTTTCCTCGTTTTAAAACGATGATCATTCCCTATGTTTTAGGTAGTATTACCTGGATAATCGTATTTTCACAGGAATATATGATTCTATTGGGATTACGACTTCAGATTCCGTATTTTGCGTTTCTCTTACTCTTTCCAATAGCAAATACAGCAGGTTTTATCCCGATCACGTTTGCTGGGTTAGGAACAAGGGAGTTTACCGCTATTTTTATTTTTACGACACTTTTCCAAGTGGCGGGAGAACAAATTCTAGTGTTGTCGCTTGTTGGTTTTATTGTCACTGATCTTTTCTTGGGATTTCTTGGGTTTTTACTTTCGCTTACCGAATCTCGGATCACAACAAGTTTACCAGAAATGGTTGACCAGTAAGAGTCGCGAGCTTTGTATCTCCTATTTTATCCTGAAGACCGGGATTGTTTTTTTTTAAAAAATGTTTAGATGTCTCTAAGATAAGATAGATGACTGCGATCATCGCAAACACCTCAAGGTATCGGAAGGTGTGTGCTGCGATGAATTTCCCTTCTGCCGTTAACTCTGCAACCTGGATGATATACGCAATTGAAGAATATTGCAATAGATAAATGAATTCGTTTGACCAGGCAGGTATAGAGATACGTAAGGCTTGGGGGAGGATGACATGCTGTATCGATTGAAGTTTGTTCATTCCGAGAGATCTTGCTGCTGTCATTTGACCAGATTCAACAGATTGTATTGATCCTCTTAGATATTCAGCTTGGTATGCCCCGCTGTTGATAGCTAATCCAATTAAGGCTGCCTGAAGCGGTGAAAAAATTATTCCTACCGAAGGAAGACCAAAATAAATAATGAATAACTGTACAAGGAGTGGTGTGCCACGGATCAGTTCGATGTACCCGACACAGAAGCCATTAACGATTTTATTCCCATAGACGCGACCTAACGCAAGGACAATTCCTAAGAAAAAACCAACGGCAATTGAAACAAAGGTAAGGAGAAGAGTGTATCCTAACCCATTCAGAAGATTTGGCAGGGAACTCAGGAAGAATTGACCAAAATCAGTTGCCATTTATCCTCCTGTCTCTTCTTCGCCATATAACGCACCGATTCTCCCAAGGAACTCTCTCGTTCGCGCTAATTTTGCATTCGTAAACATCTCTTTTGGCGAGCCCTGTTCAACAATAACGCCTCCTTCCATGAAGATAATCTCATCAGCAACATTTCGTGCAAACCCCATTTCATGAGTAACGACAAGCATAGCTACCTTACCGCACAGTGATTTCATGACATCAAGGACGTCACCAATGAGCTCAGGGTCTAGCGCTGACGTTGGCTCATCAAATAAAATGACATCAGGGTCCATTGCTAATGCTCTTGCGATTCCTACTCTTTGTTTCTGCCCACCGGAAAGCTGTGCAGGGTATTGATTTGCTTGTGCTTCCAAACCAACTCGAGTAAGTTCTTGCATTGCTCGTGTTTGTGCTGCTTCTTTTTCTATTTTTTTTACTTTTTCTAACCCGATGCTGACATTTCGTACTGCAGTGAGATGATTAAACAAATTGAAATCCTGGAACACAAATCCTATTTTTTCTCGGATTTTATTGATGTTTGTCTTCGGATTCGTAATTTCTTCCCCGTCAAGCCACACCTGACCTTTTTCAGGGGGACTGAGCTGGTTGATACAGCGAAGAAGCGTGCTTTTTCCGGTTCCACTTGGTCCGATGATGACCTTTGTTTCCTCTTTTTCCATGGTAAATGAGACTCCTTTGAGAATCTCAACATTCCCATAAGTTTTGTAAATATCCTTTACTTCCAGCATTGCCATAAATGCTTCCTCCTTTGTTTCATCGGTGAGCCTCCGCTTGATATCCTGCCATTTGATATTTTTTTTCGACATAGCGGAGGATTTTATTTGCGGTAAACACAAGTAAAAAGAAAATGAGGGCGATAAGTAAAAACACCACAAGAACAAGGTCAGGGTCTCTTACCTGGATATACCGGCCTTGTCTCATTAATTCAATAACGCCGATACCAAATGCAAGTGAGGTATCTTTAAGAAGAATCGTGAATTCATTTGACCATCCCGGGATTGAAAGTCGAAGCATCTGAGGCATTATCACATGGCGAATAGCTTTGAGTTTACTCATCCCTAGCGAGTATGCTGCATGGATTTGTCCTTCAGGGATAGAGTTGATTGCCCCACGATAAATCTGTGCTTGATACGCCGCACTTCTTAGCCCTAGACCGAGCACGGCAGCGGTGAATGCATTAAAGTTTATACCAATCTGAGGAAGCCCAAAATAAAGGAGAAAGAACAGTACTAAGAGTGGGATTCCTCTAAGAACTTTCTCATAGATTAAAATTAAATAGGCAAGCGGTCGTGATGCATAGGATCGACCGGTTGCAAGAGCGATTCCAAGAGTCGTCCCAAGTACGATACCAACTGCAGTGAGAAGAAGGGTGATTAAAAGTCCATCAAAGAGTGAGGGGAGTGATTCTATCAGCGTGTCAAGCGCCAAAGGATCACTCCAGGTCCACGTTAGGTTGTAAAGTATTTCTCAACGAGTTCCGCCCAATAGGTCGTCGCCATAACCGCTGTTAATCCTGTGTTGATCTTATTTACTAGTTCTGTATTGCCTTTTTCCACCGCAAACCCGTATGATTCATTGGTCGTGATGTTCAGCACTATTTTCACATTTCCATTCTTTGCAAATGCTTTTGCTACAGGTGAATCGATGACAATAGCACCAACTCGCGAAGGTCCGATAATCAAATCAGCGACAGCATCGGTGTACAAATCATAACTCCTAAATTTATCACTGCTTAATTTTCCGGTAGCAACAAGTGTATCGTTCACCCAATCCCATCCCGTCGTTCCTGTTTGAGCACCAATCGTATAATTTTTCATATCTTCAATTGTTGTTATATTTACGTCTGCACCTACCTTCACAAGGACTGTTTGGTTTGAATCATAATACGGGATGCTAAAGTCAACCTGTTGCTTACGTTCATCATCAATTGTCATTGCAGCGGCAATGACATCGATTTTCCCGGTTTGCAGTGCCGGTATCAAGGAATCAAATCCTATGTCCTGGACTTCAACAGTATACCCTTGGTCAGTAAGGACTTTTTTAATCAGATCAATATCAAATCCGATAATGTTACCATTTGTGTCTTTGTACTCAAAGGGGGGAAAATCAGCTGATGTTCCCACAATGATTTTGTTTTCTGTTTCTTGCGTACATCCTGATAATGCAACAGCACCTATTACCATTGCGAGAACCAGGACAATTGAGAATATTTTCTTCTCGTTTTTCATAATTTACCTCACCCTCAAGTGTTAAAGATAATGGTCTTTGTATTATTTAAATATTGTAGTTATAAAAAATTTGGTTCTCTAAGAGGACGAAAACAACGTTTGTCATTGCCTGGTGAGATACTTAACAAGTCCAGGAGTAATAACGGGTTTATTCTCAATTATAGGATATCCAAACGGTAGTATAGTAGAATGAATTTGATCATGGATGATTTCGATTTCTCGTGCAATTTCTATATCTTTGAGGTTCAGACCCAGGCATATTGCTTTTGTTACAAACACGGTTCCATCGATGGAAAGTTGGAATTTTCCAAGGTGCCGTATTTCAAAATCTGATTCGTCACTGATTAGTTTTTTTGTGCGTCCTTGTGGTTTTTCATAGCCGAGAAGTCCGCCGATAATGATTACATCACAACGTGAACAATCATTTGGTGTGAGAGGTTTTTTTGCTTGAGGATCAAGGATAATACATTTTTTGTTGGAAAACACATCTTTTGCTTTTTCTTTTTCAACCTGTCCAAGCTTTTGGAGGGCTTGGGTTGTTTTTTTGTCCATTACTCTAGTGAAGATAAGATGACCTTTCCAGAGTTTCACAGCGTGTTTGTATTCAAGCAGTAGCCATTCCGAAAGTTTTGGTTCGCAGTGTTCAATGACGAGAGTTGGTTGTTTCTTCATACCCTGAAGTACGAGTACAGAAAAAGAGGGTAATAATGGTTCCTGCGAAAAAGTATTTGAATCAGATGAGTATCGATGGTATGGTTCTATGGATCGAATAGGGTCGTATGAGATAAAACCGTTTTCAAAAGCTCGTCAAGATATTGTAGTTGTTTCTCAAGAGGGGAAACGACGCTTGAACGTATACGCGTTACTTGAGATTGATGTGACTGATGCTCGTGAGACCATTAAAGCGTTAAAAGGAAAAGAGGATATTTCGTTTACCGGTTGGATCATTAAATGTGTCGGTCAAGCAGCCCACGAACATAAACAGGTGAATGCATATCGATTGGGTCGGAAAAAAATCGTGTTCTTTGATCCCTATGCCGATCGAACGTGAGATAAATGGTGAAAGTCGGCCTCTTGCATATATTGTCCGGAGGGCAAACACGAAAACTGTTGTTGAAATCACTAGGGAAATACGGCAGGTACAATCTCAAGCAATTAATCCAACGATTGAGGTGCTTGGGGAGAATCTGACTCGTATGGAGAAAATGGTGATTCATGCCCCTATATTTATTAAGAAACTTGGTCTTCGTTTGATGAGACGACAAGGTCTGTTAAAAAAGAAACACCTAGGAACGATCGGGGTGACTTCGATAGGAATGAAAGGTCGGTTCCCAGGGTGGGTGATTGGGATGGGGGGACCGATTGCAACGCTCGTT
>PDVH01000121.1_pt1 | contig 14969 bp, 13 predicted proteins | sample 1369781 | NCBI WGS metagenome assembly PDVH01 (sample SAMN07795378, study PRJNA414565) | Alkali sediment metagenome, whole genome shotgun sequencing project. | isolation source: glacial lake sediment | place: Bosnia and Herzegovina: Donje Bare Lake | collected 2016-06
CATTATCATGATCCTTAAGGAAAAACAAGGTGAACGCGGTATTGCGATTGACGACGTGATCGCCCTTGCCGGTTTGCAGGGTGTTCCTGCCGGTGCGGCACAGGCAACAATCAATGATCTGATCGGTGAGGATGAGTTCTACCAGCCGCAGAAAGGCACCATCAAACTCTTATGAACCTCCAGTTTATCAGCAATGGTCCTGCGCTCCTTATCCGGAACCGGCAGAAAATTCTTGTGATTGCCGATCTCCATTTCGGGATCGAATCAGACCTCGCCATGCACGGCTGGCACCTTGCTAGCCGGAGCGCTGAGCGGCTCGAACGGCTCTNNNNGGCTCTGTGCGTGCATAACAACAAATTCCCCTGACCTGCTCATCCTTCTCGGGGATGTGAAGCACAGCATTCCGAAAACGACACGACAGGAATATCGTGAGATTCCTGATCTCATTGCGGCGATCCGCAACCTTGTCCCCTTCAGGATACTGCCCGGTAACCATGATATTGGCATCGGGCGGTTCCTGAATGAAGGGGAACTCCTGCCAAAAGGGGGGGTCATCATCGATGGGGTGGGATTTATCCACGGACACACAACACCGGCACCCGATCTTCTCGGTCACCTGATTATTGCAGGGCACCACCACCCGATGGTCTGCCTGTACGATGACGTGGGATGTGCCCTGCGCGCACCGGCCTACCTGCTCGCTGAACTGGACGAAATTGGTCCTTTCAAGGAACACCAGAACGGGCCAGCAACAACTACACGGGTCCTATTCATGCCGGCATTTTATGAATGTGCGGGATTTGATGTGCTCCAGATCATCAAACGTCCATTCAGTCCCCTCTCGCGATCCATCCGGACGTACGGCGCTGAGGTCTTTCTGACCGATGGCACGTATGTTGGTCCGGTTTCTTCTCTGGTGGATGATGTCGCCGCTTGATCGGCTTGACGAACGCGTCAGGTCCTGCGTCAAAAGACGGGGATTTATTGGACTTTCCGACGCGCAGGTACAGGCGATTCCACCGGTTCTCGACGGGCATAACATCATCCTCATTGCCCCGACCGGCACGGGAAAGACCGAGAGTGCTTTGCTTCCGATCTTTTCCAAACTGGTCTCGTCTCCCCCGAAAGGCGGGATTCGTGCGCTCTACATTACCCCGCTCCGCTCCCTCAACCGCGATATCCTCGCGCGCATGGAATGGTGGTGCCACGAGCTCTCTCTCTCCATTGGTGTCCGGCATGGAGATACCCCGGCATCGGAGCGGCGCCGGCAGGCACTCTCGCCGCCTGACCTCCTTATCACGACCCCGGAGACCGTGCAGGCGCTCTTTATGGGAAAGCGTCTCCGCCGGCACCTTGCCGGCATCAGGTATGTTATTGTTGATGAGATCCATGAACTTGCCGGAAGCAAGCGAGGGGCGCAACTGGCAGTTGCTCTCGAGCGCATCCATGTCTATGCCGGGGAGTTCCAGCGCATCGGGCTTTCTGCCACGGTTGGAAACCCTGATGAGATCGGGCGTTTCTTATGCGGCGCACGCCCGTTCACCATTATCCAGGTTCCGGTGGCAAAAGACCTCGAGATTGCGGTGAAGTTCGGTGGCGAATCCTTCAAACAGCAGGTGAAGGCGCTCTCATCGATGCTCGGGCGCAAAGGGTCGACGCTGGTTTTTGTCAATACGCGGGTGACCGCAGAGGCGCTTGGCCATGAGCTCTTCGGGCGCGGGGATGTGGAGGTACATCACGGGTCTCTTTCAAGGGAGGTGCGGATCGATGCAGAGGAGCGGTTCAAGCGTGGCGAGATAAACACGCTGATCTGCACTTCATCGATGGAGCTTGGCATCGATATCGGGAGGGTGGATCACGTAATCCAGTTCGGGTCCCCCCGCGAGGTCGCCCGCCTCATCCAGCGCGTGGGGAGGGCAGGCCACCAGCTCCGAACCGTTTCGCGGGGAACTATTCTTACCACCGGGTTTTCAGACCTTCTGGAGTCGCTGGTAATCGCGCGCAGGGCGCATGCAAACGAGATCGAGATGGTGACCGTTCACAGAAATGCGGCTGATGTTCTCGCAAACCAGATTGCCGCTATCGCCGTGGAGTACGGGGAAATAGAGCGCGGTCAGGTGCGCGCAATTGTTGATCGCTCCTACGTCTTTTCTGACTGCGGTACCCTGCTTGACAACGTCTGCTACCAGATGCAGGAGCACCGGCTGATCCGGCTTGATGGCAGCCGGATCATCACCACCGCGAGGGCGCGGAAATACCTCTCTGCCAACCTGTCCATGATTCATGACGAGCGCAAGGTTCCGGTCTTCGACATGGTATCCCGCCGGACGGTTGGCACGCTTGATGAATCCTTTGTTGTGGGATGGGTGCATTCAGGTGCTGTCTTTGTCACCAAGGGACAGCTCTGGCGGGTCATTGAGATCGCTGACGGGAAGCTCACGGTCGAACCGGCACAGAAAGTACCCGGGGAGATTCCATCATGGGAAGGGGAGCAGATACCGGTACCCTACAGCATTGCCCGTGAAGCGGGAAGCATCCGGAGAGACCGGATGGTGAAGAAGTATTCACTCGAACCGGAGGGCATCCGGTATGCGGTCACCTTCCTTGAAGCGATGGATAAGAACCGCTCGCCTGTTCCCACCGACCAGCTCATCACCCTTGAAAACACGGGCGAGGGTGTGATCTGCAATGTCTGCGCCGGACACAAGGCGAATGAGGCCCTGGGGCGCGTCATATCGATTCTTCTGTCAGCAAAATTCGGCACAACCGTAGGGATAGAATTGGACGCATACCGGATCCTGCTGCGCCTTCCATCCCATGTCCGCGCATCAGATGCCCGCGACGCGCTCATGACACTCGATCCGGTGCACATGCCCGGCATCCTGCGTCTTGCACTCAAGCGGACGGCACTCTTTAAATGGAAACTGGTGCAGGTGGCAAAGAAGTTTGGGGCCATCGATCCGGATGCTGATTTTGAGAAGATCAGCATCCAGCGGCTGCTGGAATTCTTTGACGGTACCATTGTCCAGCATGAAGCGTACCGCGAGCTATTGTCGGACTATATGGACATCGATACCGCTGCTGCGATTGTTTATCGTATTCATACTGGTGAGGTGTCACTCGTTACCGGACGGCTCAGCATCATAGGAGCTGAAGGGCTGCTCACATCGCGTGATGAGATTCCCCCTCCAACGGCAGACCAGGCGGTGATCTCCGCAATCAGGCGCAGGCTGGAATCGGACAATGTCGTGCTCTGCTGCATGAACTGCCGAGACTGGAAGAGCCGGACGGTTGTCTCGCGTGTTCCTGAAACGCCGCAATGCCCGAAGTGCGGGGCCCGGTTGATCGCGGCACTCAAACCCTGGGAGGAGCAGCTGTACGTGATTGCGAAAAAAAAGAAAAAGTCAAAAGAAGAGCGTGCAACTGAGGTACGCCTTCTGAAAAATTCCAATATCGTCCTCTCAAGCGGAAAAAAGGCAGTTATCGCACTTGCAGCGCGGGGCGTTGGGCCTGAGAATGCATCCAGAATCCTTGCAACTCTTGCGGATGGCGATGCGTTCTACCGTGAAATTCTGAAGGCGGAGAAAAATTACGTCCGGACGCACCGGTTCTGGCAGTAAAAAATCAGGGCAGTACCCCGTCCCTTTTTGGTCTTCACTAATACTGTTTATCCCGGCAATTCAAATAAAATCATGTTGCATGTCTGACATGGTACATGGTCAATAATGACGGGTAAAGTAAAGAAAGATATTACATGATTGACTCGAGTTTCTGCTCGAGGAAATCGAGTCCCTTCTTGATATCTTCAAGATTTTTTCCGCCGGTGAGGATGATTTTTCCCGAACTGAAGAGGAGCGCGACAATCTTTGGATCCTTGATCCGGTATACAAGCCCGGGGAACTGTTCCGGCTCGTACTCAATATTTTCCAGATTCAACGTTATGACTACCTTATTCAGGTTGATATATTTCCCGATGTCATAAGAGCAAACGATATTTGTGATCGCAACCCGGGGCTCCTTGTAGGTCTTCACGCCTGCCGCTTTGAGGGAGTTGATGATAAGCTTAAGCCCCTTATCGAGTGCAGATTTGTCGCGGATACCTGTCAGCACCACCTTTCCTGAAGAAAATATCAGGGACGCGATCTTGGGGTTTTCAATCCGGTACACAGCCCCAGGGAACCTCTTGGTGTTGAGTTCGCAGCTGGGGATCTTTCTTGATACTTCTGCAAGATCAATGGAATCAGCTATAATGCCGGAAGCGACGATATTCTCTATTTTTAATGATTCGTACCGTTTGCCTGCCATCCACTATACTATGCTGCTCGTCCAATCATAATACTAATGGACAACCTTTATGTCCCATTCTCCGATGAGAACGGGACTTTTTTTTTATATTGATGAGAATCGTGGCTCAATGAAGTAAAACCACCTAACTTTATTAAATTCAGAAAGTAATGTATTACGGCGCGAGGGTTGCCAAGCCAGGTCAAAGGCGCTGGATTCAGGGTCCAGTCGCGCAGGCGTTCGAGGGTTCAAATCCCTTCCCTCGCATAACTATCTTCTCTCTTTCTGACAGGTTCTCATTTACAATCCCCGAACGATCTCTTCAACCGCTGCAATACACAAATCCACTTCCTGCTGCGTGTTGTAGAGCGCCAGGCTCGCCCGTACCGTCCCATCTGGAATTCCGAGATGCTCCATCAGGGGCTGGCAGCAATGATGTCCTGACCTCACCATGATATCGGCATTGTCATCAAGCTGCTGTGCGATCTCATGGGGGTGGAGCCCGTCAACAGTGAACGAAACAACGCCGATGCGGGACCCGGTGCGTTCAGGAGCATAGACATACACCCGTTTGATCTTTTTCAGCCCCTCTATTAACCGGGCCGTAAGCTGTTCTTCATGGTCCCTGATCTTTCCCATACCGATCGTCAGCAGATAATCGACCGCAGCACCAAGCCCGATGCCGCCGGCAATATTTGGCGTCCCTGCCTCAAACTTCTGGTAGCCTTCTGCCGCGGTATATCCTTCTTTTGTCACGGTCTCGACCATCCCTCCGCCAAGGATCGATGGTTCGATCAGATCTTCTTTCATCCAGAGAACTCCTGTGCCGGTCGGCCCCAGCATCTTGTGACCTGAGAATGCGAAAAAGTCGCAGCCAAGCTGATTGACATCGACTGGCATATGGGGAACAGTCTGTGCCCCATCAACAAGAAAAATTGACCCGTGATCGCGACAGAGCTTTGCAATCTTCTCCACCGGCACGACCACACCGAGTACGTTTGATGCATGGGTGACGGCAACGAGCCGGGTGGCATCTGTGATTGCTGTTTCCAGCGCAGAAAGATCAAGGGAATAATCCGGGCTGATGCCGATGATTTCAACTTTAACACCCTGTTTTGCAAGAGCTCTCCATGGCAACAGGTTTGAGTGGTGTTCAAGAACCGTTGTGAGAATACGGTCGCCGGCTTTCCATTCAAGCCCGTGCGCAACCATATTGATCGCTTCCGTGGTATTCTTGGTAAAGACCGCGATACCATCCCTCCCGCCAATGAACTGTGCCACTTTCTCGTGTGCATGCCAGTAGCGCTGTGATGCGATCCGGGTGAGCCGGTGCACACCCCTGCCCACGTTCGCACGGTAGCGGTGCTCGAACTCGACCATCGCTTCTATCACGGGTTCCGGTGTGAAGCTTGTTGCGGCATTGTCAAGATAGATAATATCCGAAAGGATTGGGAAGTCCCCACGGATCCTATCCACCGGGAATGTTCCTGTTGTCTGTCCTTCCGGTTGTGCCACGATCATTTCCCCTTTTTTTCTATCGTCCGTTCGCTCCCCGCGTGCCGCAGAGTGGGATTGAACTGTAAAGTCTTCATTCAATGCAATACCCCGCCTGCTGCATACGTCCCGCATCTTTGGCGGGAGTGCTTTCCAGCGCCAGAGCCCCCAATTGCAATATTCAACTGGCAACCCCTTCTTTGTTGCCCACCGTTCCAGAAATTCGCTCCACCTGCGGGATTTACCAGGGTACATTACCCTCAATTCCTCATACTCGCTCTCCAGCATTGACGGGCAGAGGTAGCAGCCTATCCGCTCTATACCCCTCTCATACAGGGGGTTGTACGGGATCTTCTGCCACCAGAGGTACAGGAATACCTCGAGCGCCCGCCAGTTCCGGATCGGGGAGATGTTGAGCTGGAGCAGATTATCGGGGTTCTGGCTCGTCTCATCGAGATCGGCGCGGTTCCATGACTCGTACCACCGGTTGCCCTGCACCGTGACGCACGGGCCGATCTTTGCAAGGAAGAGTTTGAGAGGCCGCATTTTTAAGAGCTTGCAGCACCAGCGGTGATCTTTTCCCGGCGGCCCTGCTTTCTCCACCGCCTGCCAGAAATCCCCGACCGGCGGGATGATCTCGACCCCATTTGATTTGACGAATTCAACGGTCTCGGGGAATTCGATGCCGGTGTCGATGAAGAACGCATTTGTCACCCCCGCCTTTCGTGCAAGGTTGAGGACGGCTGTACTGTCCTTCCCTCCGGAGAATGAGACATTTACCGTCGGGCGGTCATGCATGTGCTTGCGGATCGCACGGACTGCGTTGCGCTCAAGATTTTTCAAATGGTAACGGTTCTGCCTTACCGCAACATCCCAGCCGGGATCCGGCGGTGTGCGTGATTCGACCGGCATGATCTCTTTGACCCTGATCGAACCACCCTTTACAATGCCGGTACCAAAGCGTTTCCGGTATTTCACGATCACAGTCCCGTCTGGCACGGAGGATTTCAGCGGGAACCGTTTGCCTCCGATTCGTCCCTGCTCGTTGCGTGCATCACTTTGGGTATCAAGATCCACGATGCCTCGCGTTGCACGTTCAATAAGATACGGGAGAGATTCCGGGGCGATATCAAGGCTGAATGTTCTTGCAACGGGATCGAACGTGAGCCAGCCGAACCGTTCCCCGTGCATGATCACGAGATCGGCGCGATCGATTCCGCCCGTTTTATTGAGCAGTAAAATCCTGTTGAGCGGGACGTTTCCGAACCTTTCGTGTATGAGCTTTTTGATGAGCGAGGTATCTGCAGCAAGTGCCGGGCGGACGTCGTACGGCTGGAGGAGGGAGATCTTTCTCCCCTCCGCTCCGCATGCACAGGTCTTCCCGATCAGCGGGACGTTGCAGCGGTCACACCAGTAAAGAATTTTTTTGACCGGCGGCTCGCGCATCACACAGAATGATGGAGCGCTGAGGAAGATAAGAGAAACGATCGGGAGGTGCATGACCGTTCTCTGTATCAAAAGAAACAAGGGGTTCTCTCATCACATCAGGAGGTCTGGCTGATCGGCCAGGCCAACCTCTGTCCAAAAAGGTCTATCAGGGTACAATTTCAAGCGATATAATGCCGTATTCTGGCCAAAAAACCGCAGTATGTGCGCAGTTTTTAAAACCATATGCTGTAATCCGCCATTTTATGCAACCTGACTACTTGGTATCAGTGAATCCGGGATGATACCGGGCTCCGTTTCCCGCAGGGCATAAGGGGTCGTTTTCAGGAGGCAGGGACATCCCGTCGTATTGTTGTCACTGCTTCCCGGTCCCGTGCCCATGCTCGCCCGGAACCCAACGATCACCATCCTTCCGCAGCTCTTTTTTCCAGATCGGGACGCCGGTTTTGATCGCTTCAATAATGAAGCGGCAGCCGGCGAATGCCTCCTGCCGGTGTCCGGCACCAACAATAATGATCAGGATATTCTCTCCAACCGCAAGCCTCCCGATTCTGTGGATAATATCAATTGAGAGAAGGTTGTGGGTTTTTCTTGCCTCCTCCGCAATACGCTTTAGTTTCTCTAACGCTACGTCCTGATATGCTTCAAGTTCCATTTCCACGATATCATCATCGCGGACGATCCCGTCAAATATGACAAACGCACCCACACCACGCTTTTTTGCCGCGCGGATGACATCCCCGATATCAATATCTTCTTTCTGGATTGCAATCATGTTCGCTCTCTTGGCGTTACCCGCCAGCAACCGGTGGAAATACCGCGATCTCGTCACCGTCTTCAATCGTTGTCTGCGGTGCATCAAGGGTGTCAATCCGTTTGCCGTTTTTCATCAGGACCACAAAATCGCGGAATGTTCCCTTCTCATTAAATATCTCATCATAGCCTTCCCTGTTCTTTGCGGCAATATCCCGGATCAGATCGTTAAAGCGGGTTCCTGCTGCTGCGTCAACTACAATATCGGTCCCGAGCAGTTCCCTGAACCGTGCAAAAAAACGGATTTTGACCGTCATCTCTTTTTCCTCGTGGCAGTGTTTGTGGCGCCGCAGGATTCGCAATTGGGATTTCTCCTGACTGCAATCTCCTCAGCCTGCGTCCGCATCCCGTCCCAGATCAGCAGCCGGTTTTTAAGCAACTCACCGCGTTTTGTGAGGAATTTGATCACTTCAGTTGCCTGCACCGTACCAATGACCCCTGCCGTTGCCCCGACAACAGGCACTGTCTCTTTTGGGGGTGCGTTAGGAAAAATGCACCGGAGGCATGCAGTCGTATTCGGGATGATAGTGGACGCCTGCCCGTAAAAACCCCGCACCGCCCCATGGAACAGGGGGATGTTTTTCCGGATCGCCACATCGTTAAGTATATACCGTGTGGGAAAATTGTCCATTGCGTCCACAATGCCATCTGCAGATCCCACGAGCGATGCCGCGTTTGATGCATCGATGGTGGTATCGATTACTTGAACGGAAATATCCGGATTCAGTTCATGCAGTTTTTCTGCGGCAGATGCAGTTTTTCTCTCCCTGATATTCCGGTCAGCATGAAGGATCTGCCGGTTGAGGTTGCTTATTTCCACCACATCATTATCCATGATAGTAAGTGTACCAACACCGGCAACTGCGAGGTATATAGCAACGGGTGACCCGAGACCTCCGGCACCTGCAATAGCAATATGCGACCGTTTCAGCAGTTCCTGCCCTTCATCGCCAAAGAGCGCCATCTGCCTTTGATACCGCTCCCGTTCCCGTTGTGATATCATTATGCTCCTGTACATTCATTATGTGTGCTCCTTAATTGACATATTTTTTCCTGGTTGCCCGTCTCCAGAAACCTGCACCATGCACTCAAAAGGAAATCAAGGGAAGATTGGCACCAATAGGTCCATTCCCTGAAGTAAACTTATTTGAGTTCTGATGGTGATTCTCCATAGGACATCTTAATCAGTCCGATCCAGAAATTTCCAGCATGCTTCCCCCGTGTGGTTGTTCATGAACCAGGCACAGAAACATGAGGCGCTACGAAAGAATATTGCATCCCGTAGATCCATGCTTGTCGCATTTTCCGGTGGTGTGGACAGTTCGCTGCTTGCAGTTCTCGCAAGGGAGGTGCTGGGTGATAAAACCAGGTGCGTCCTCCTTGACAGCCCTTTGGTGCCGAGAACCGCGATCGCTGATGCAGAGCGGATTGCAAAGGATCGGGGTCTCTCTCTTGAGATCGTTCCGGTTCGCCTGATGAATGATGAGCAGTTTGTGAAAAATCCTCCTGATCGCTGTTATCATTGCAAAAAAAATGCGGCAAAGATCCTGAAGGAGAAGGCGGATGAGCAGGGGTTTGCCTGTGTAGCTGATGGAGCCAACGCATCCGATATCGGTGAACACCGTCCGGGCATCGCAGCAGATGATGAGGAGGGGATTTGCCACCCCTTTATTGAAACAGGGATCACCAAACATGATATCAGGACAATTGCACGGAAATGCGGTCTTGATGTATGGCAGAAACCTCAAAGCGCGTGCCTCGCATCCCGCATTCCGTATGGTGATGAAATAACAGAAGAAAAACTGAGCATGATTGAAGAGGCGGAAGAATTCCTGCATGATAAAGGGTTTGGTCAGGTCAGGGTCCGGATCGACAGGAACAGTGCACGCATCGAAGTCATTAAAGTGGATATGCAAAAACTACTGAGTATAAACAGAGATGTAGTGAAAAAACTCAAATCGATCGGGTTCTCCTATATCACGGTCGATCTTGAAGGGTATCGCAGCGGGAGCATGGACGAGGTGCTCTGAGATGATCGCTGAAGTAATAGATGACACTGGCATTCTTTATGTCCCAAAAAGGCAGTCAACAGGGTACTAAAGGTGATATGATGTACCGGAAAATGCCCTGCATACGGATAGATGGTGACAGGTCTGAAACCACCATGCACGACGTTGTCGAGGAGATCCCTGTCGCCCTGTTCGTAAACGGGCGACATGCGATGACTGCGATGATGAGCCCGGTGAATCTTGAGGACTTTGTCACCGGCTACATGTTCACTGAACAGATCATTAAAAGCCCAGACGAGATAGAATCGATCAAGATTGAGAAGAACCGTGTCAGCGTCATCACCGGAAACCTGTTCAAGGTGCTCGGCCCGAAAAAGACCATCCTCTCTGGCTGCGGCGGGAGCACATCCTACATAGATGCTGACAAGCTCCCGAAAATCAAATCAGATTTTATGATCAGCGCAGGAAAAATCCAGGAAATGATTAAGACCGTGCTGGATTCCGATATCCACCATACAACCGGGGGAATCCATGTGGTCGCGCTTGCCGGCAAGGATAAAACATTCTCGGTCGCTGTGGATATCGGGAGACATAATGCACTTGATCGGGTAATCGGGTTCGGGCTCCGCAACGGTATTGATCTTTCACAGACCATCGTCATTTCATCAGGACGCATCTCTTCAGAGATGGTGCGCAAATGCCTGATTGCCAACATCCCGGTGATCGTGTCGCGCAGTGCGACTACAACACTCTCAGTAGAGATTGCAGAAAAGACCGGGCTTACGGTGATCGGGTTTGCGCGGGGAGCGAAGATGAATATCTACACCCATGCTCAAAGAGTCAAAGGGATAGCTTCGGTAACTACCATCTCATATGATCCAAAGGGGAAAAAACATTGAGGCGTCCTTCAGGTACTAATTCTTGTAAGTTGTTTCAGGCTTGACCCAGAAAAAAGAGGTTGAATAAAATATATCGGGACGTGTATTCTTTGTTGGACACAACGACACTTCGGAACGATATTCTCGCGATGAAAGAAGAGCGCAACGCAATCATCCTTGCCCACAATTACCAGATCGGCGAGGTGCAGGATATTGCGGATGTTGTTGGTGATTCACTGGAACTCTCGCGGGCAGCAGCTGAGATGGACGGTGAGGTGATCATCTTCTGCGGGGTGGATTTTATGGCAGAGACTGCTGCGATCCTGTCTCCCGAAAAGACCGTCCTGCTGCCTGTGCCGGACGCCTGTTGCCCGATGGCGGAGATGATCACGGCAGGAGAGCTCGCGCTTGTCAAATCCCGGTATCCAGAAGCTGCAGTGGTGTGTTACGTCAATACAAGTGCTGAGGTAAAAGCGGAGAGCGACATCTGCTGCACCTCCTCGAACGCTGTCAGGGTGGTCACCTCACTGCACGAGGATCAGGTGATCTTCGTGCCTGACCGTAACCTTGCACGGTATGTGGCGAGGTTCACAGGAAAAGAGATCCTTCCCTGGGAAGGGTTCTGCCTCGTCCATGACCAAATAACAGCGGATCAGGTGCGCACCGCGCGGGAGGCCCATCCGAAAGCGAAAGTACTGGTGCATCCTGAATGCCGTCCTGAGGTAATCGATTGCGCTGACCATGTGGCAAGCACATCGGGTATCATACGGTATGTCTGCACAGCACAAGAAAAGGAATTCATCATCGGTACCGAGGTAGGCATCCTGCACCGGATCTCACATGAATGTCCCGGTAAGAGATGCTATCCCCTTTCAGAGGCAGCGGTCTGCCGTAACATGAAAAAAACAGATCTTTTAACAGTACACGATGCACTTGACCGGCTCCAGCCGCGTATCACGGTTCCCCCGGGCATTGCACGCAGGGCACGTCATGCGATCGATCGGATGCTGGTGATTTGATTTTTTTTAGGACATTCTTATTTCATCTGGTTGATCACCTCTTTGAAAACACCCGTTGTCCATGTATGTGCGAGATGCTGGTTCCAGGTTCAAAAACGTGATTTAATTGGATGCATTTAAATGACGATTACACACCAAAATCAACTCTGGCAACACACCGATTGGTATCAGTGAGAAAAAAATAGAACATGTTGATATCATTCTGACGACTGTTTGAGCACACGGATGAGATCCTTTTTCATCCGCTGTACCCGCTCGTCATGAGGATTGATCGCAAGGACCCGGTTATATGCAGCGAGCGCCTCGCGGTGCCGCCCGAGCATCTGGAGTGCTGTGCCCTTGTTGAACCATGCAAGGGAATCATTGGGGTCTAAGGCAAGGGCGCGGTCAAAAGCAGAGAGTGCTTCTGTATGCCGCTGGAGTTCCCCGAGAACAGAGCCCATGGAGAACCAGCCTTTTGCATAGTTCGGTTCGATCGCAAGACCCTTCTCGTATGAGGCGATAGCCTCTTCAAACCGCCCGAGTTTCTTGAGCGCTGTTCCGCGGTTGATCCATCCCACTGCATTTTCTGGGTCCAGAGCAAGTGCACGGTCGTACGCGTCGACTGCTTCGGCATGCATGCCAAGCCGGTTGAGTGCCGACCCCTTATTGTTCCATGCGCCGGCATCATCCGGATTGATGGTCAGCGCACGGTCATATGCACTCACAGCCTCCTGGAACTGCCCGAGTTTTGTCAGCGCATTTCCCTTGTTGAACCAGGCATCTGCGTCATCAGCATTCAGTGAGAGCGCTTTATCATAGGATACAATCGCGTCAGCATGTTTTCCGAGCCGGTTGAGTGCTGACCCCTTGTTATTCCATGCACTGGCATCTGTCGGGTTGATGGAAAGCGCTTTATCGAGTGCTGCAATTGCTTCGGGGTATTTTCCAAGCCTGTTGAGCGCGTTACCCTTGTTATACAGGAGATCGGGATCCTCAGGTTTGATTGCAAGGGCACGGTCGTATGCTGCAATTGCTTCATCATACCGCCCGAGCTTGTGGAGTGCGAGCCCTTTGTTCTTCCACCCGACTGGATGGTTCGGGTGCCGGGCGAGCGCCGCGTCATAGGCAACGATCGCTTCCTCATGTCTCCCGAGCCGGTGAAGCGCGTTACCCTTGTTGTTCCAACCGACAGCGTGTTCGGGATCGAGGATGAGGGCGCGGTCGTACGCGTCCACCGCCTCCTCGAAACGTCCGAGTTTGTTGAGCGCTAGTCCTTTGTTTTTCCATCCGATTGGGTGGGACGGGTTGAGAGTGATGACCTTCTCGTACGCTGCGATCGCTTCCTCATGCCGTCCGAGTCTGTCGAGGATTGATCCTTTGTTGTTCCATGCGTCAGCATCATTTGGGTTGAGTGAGAGTGTACGGTCAAGCGCCGAAAGGGCATCGGTAAATTTCTCCAGCTCAATGAGTGCAATCGCCTTGTTCTGCCAGGCTTCTCCGTCATCGGTTCTGATCCTGATCGCACGGTCGTATGCTTCAAGCGCGTCGCCAAATCTCCCGAGATCGGCAAGGACATTGCCTTTGTTGAACCACGCATCACCATCATCTGGGTTGAGTTTAAGCGCATGGTCGTACGATACAATTGCATCTTCGTGCATCCCGATCATGTTGAGAGCTGTTCCCCGGCTGTTCCAGGTCGGCGCATCATCTGGATCGAACGCCAGCGCACGGTCAAATTCTGTAATCGCATCCTCTATTCTGCCGGACCGGATCAGGGCAAGACCTTTGTTGTGGAGGGCAACTGCATCACCAGGGTTCAGGGATAGTGCCCGGTCAAAAGCTGCGATGGCGCCATCAAGGGTACCAATCCGGAGCAGGGACAGTCCTTTGCTATGCCATATATCAGCATCGTCAGGAAGACCTTCGAGAGCACGATCGAACACCTCCACTGCCTCAGGGTGATGACCGAGGATCCCGAGTGCCAGGCCCTTATTGTAGAGAACAACCGGATCACCAGGGTCAATCGAGAGCGCCCGCTCAAACGAACGCAGTGCATCGTCAAACCGGCCGAGCCCGATGAGAGCCGAACCACGCCCGTTCCATGCTGCAGTCCGGCCCGGGTCGATGGCAAGTGCCCGGTCATATGCACCGAGCGCTTCCTGGTTCAGGGTTATATCCGCGAGTGCGTTTCCTTTCCTGTACCACGCACCGGCGTTGGATGAGTCAAGGGAGAGCCCGCGCTCAAAAGCGCTGACCGCGTCTCCCGAACGTTTGAGCAGGACGAGGGCATCCCCTTTTCCAAACCATGCGGCAGCGCATCGCTCATCGATTTCGAGTGCAGAATCAAATGCGGCGACAGCCTCATTATATTTCCCAAGCTTATTGAAGGCGGAACCCTTGCCGTACCATGTATCCGCAGCCCCGGGTTTTATAGTGAGGGATCTGTCAAAGGCAGCAATCGCCTCTTCCACGTGCCCCATCCTGCTGAGCGCCCGACCCTTCCAGTACCACGCATTGGCATGGTCAGGATCGATCGCAATCGCCTGATCGAGAACTGATACCGCTTCGTCAGCCCTCCCCAGATCATGGAGCACCAATCCCTTTGACACATATATATCCGGATCGCCCGAATCAATTGTTATGGCCCGGTCGTATGCTGCAAGCGCCTCTTCAGTGTGGTTATTTTTGTGTAATACATCGCCCTTGTTGTACCAGACCGCCGCGTTGCCGGGTTCAATTGCAATTGACCGGGCAAATGCTTCTATTGCCTGATCGTAGCGACCAAGACGGGCCATGGTATTACCGAGATTGTTCCAGGCATCGGCATCATCAGGAGCAAGTGATACGGTCCTGGTATAGGCTTCGAGCGCATCGTCATAATGTTCGAGACTGTCGAGAGCGACCCCCCGGTTGAACCAGAGGATTGCATCATCAGGTTCAAGCGCGATTCCTTTGTCGTAGGCGTCAATCGCCTCGGAATATCGGCGTAGTTTCTGGAGGGTGTTCCCCCGGCTGTTCCAGATCGCCGCATCGTCAGGCCCGGT
>PDVH01000210.1_pt1 | contig 14757 bp, 16 predicted proteins | sample 1369781 | NCBI WGS metagenome assembly PDVH01 (sample SAMN07795378, study PRJNA414565) | Alkali sediment metagenome, whole genome shotgun sequencing project. | isolation source: glacial lake sediment | place: Bosnia and Herzegovina: Donje Bare Lake | collected 2016-06
TCTTTGAATTTAATGGTCTTGATGGAGGATGTTTCATCGGTCTGTTTCGAGACTGTGAACATTCTAGTTCCGGCCAGGGTGCGCCACCCCCACCATGTCCTTGACGGACTCATACCCGTTCTCTTCCATGAACTGCATTATCTCCCTGGATGTCTTGCTGAAGACTTCTAGTCCCTCGGTCCACACCGCGGTTCCGATCTGCACCGCAGTCGCGCCCGCCATTACATACTCTAGCGCATCTCGTCCTGACGAGATTCCTCCCACACCGACTATCGGGATCTTCACGGATTCGAATATCTCGTAAACGCATCTGACGCCGATTGATTTGATCGCAGGGCCTGACAGACCGCCGAACTTGTTGGCCAGGATTGGCATCCTAGCCTCTGGCGAGATGGCCATCGCCTTGAGCGTGTTGATTGCCACAACAGCGTCCGCCCCTCCCTTTTCCGCGGCGATTGCGAGTGAGGATATCGAGGAAGTATTGGGTGTTAGCTTAGCGAGCAGGGGGACAGTAGCCAGCTTCTTTGCCTTCCTGCAGATCGACTCGACGAGATCCGGGGTCGAGCCCAGCTCCGCCCCGTAGCCTTTCGCGTGGGGACAGCTCAGGTTCAGCTCGACCGCGTCTATTGATGAGTCCGCACTGGAGCTCGACTATCGAGGGGTTTCCGTGACCCTGTCTCGGTTCTTTGCCTACAGACTTCGTTACTAGCGCGCCCGCACCGGCCTTCGCGACCTCCAGCATGCTCCTGCCCGTCTCATCCAAAACACCGGACGCAAGCATCGTGGGGTTCTTCATCATGAGGCCGCAGAGGCTCACTGAGAGGTGCGCCATACAGTTCCCCTTGGGATTACCTGACCGGCTAATAGTACTTTTCTGAAGCGCTGCTGCCAGTGTGATTGATTGTGAGAAACAGCCTCGGCTATTGGCGCGCTCGCCCGACGTCTATGCGTTCCTTTTCTTCGCCTGCTTCGCCTCGTAGTCCTTTATGGCCTCTCTTAGCGCGTCTGAGGCGAGGTTCGAGCAGTGCATCTTGGTCGGGGGCAGACCGTCCAAAGAGTCGGCCACGTCCTGCCGGCTGATCTTCTTCGCTTCCTCCAAGGTCTTGCCTCTTGCGAGTTCCGTGATCATCGAGCTTGTGGCTATGGCCGCCCCGCACCCGAAGGTCTTGAACTTGATGTCCGTGATGACGTCGTCCTTCACCTTGATGTAGAGCCACATCACATCCCCGCACTGCGGGTTGCCCACCTTACCTACGCCGTCAGCATCCGGAATCTCCCCGACATTGTGCGGGTTCGCAAAGTGCTCCATCACCTTCTCACTGTACACAGGTGCCACCTTCTCCCGGCCCCATGGGACTCTTCTCGTTGAAGGGTGATATCTCCCTCAGCTTTGAGACCACGCCGGGCAACACTTCTAGTAAGTAGTCTACCTCCTCTTGAGTGTTTTCCCGTCCCAATGTGATCCTAAGGCTTCCATGCGCTTGCTCGTGGGTGAGTCCGAGTGCCAAGAGGACATGCGACGGCTCGAGTGAACCGGTCGAACAGGCCGAGCCTGTGGAGGCTGCGATGCCCCTGAAATCCAGCTGGAGTATCAGCCCCTCGCCCTCAATGAAATCGAATCTAAAGTGCGCGTTATTGACCAGTCTCTTCGTCTTGTGGCCGTTCACATACGATCGCGGGATCAGCTCCGGGACCTTCTTCATCATCCTATCCCTGAGAGTCTTCATCTTCTCACAGGTCGGTTCGAAATCCCTCATCGCGATCTCCGCGGCCTTTCCGAGACCTACTGCTCCAGCGACGTTGACTGTCGAGGACCTGAGCCCGCGCTCCTGGCCTCCGCCCTGGATCACGGGCTCGATCTTCGTGCCCTTCTTCACAAAGAGGACGCCCACCCCCTTCGGACCATGGAACTTGTGCGCGGACAGAGAAAGCATGTCGATGTTGTCCGCCTTGACGTCGATCGACATCTTGCCAATCGCCTGTACTGCATCCGTGTGGAAAGGAATGCTCTTCGACTGCGCCATCTTGCCTATGTCGCGAATCGGCTGGATAGTGCCGATTTCGTTGTTGGCCATCATCACTGATATCAGGACGGTGTCGTTCCTTATCGCCCTCTCAATATCCCCAACATCGACGAAACCATCAGGCGAGACTGGAACGATGGTCACGTCGAACCCGAACCTCTTCAGGTATTCGCAAGGTTCGAGCACTGCATGATGTTCGACAACGGTCGTGACGATGTGCCCCTTCATCTTGCCCTTGTACATGGCAACGCCCTTGATTGCCAGGTTGTCAGATTCGGTGCCCCCCGACGTGAAGACGATCTCGGTAGGGTCTGCATTCAGCAGTTTGGCAACGCTCTTTCTGGCGTCCTCAAGGGCTATCTTCGCCTCTCTGCCGAAAGAATGGATGCTCGAGGAGTTGCCATACTTCTCCAAGAAATATGGTGTCATGGCCTCCACGACTTCGGGGAGCACTGCCGTCGTGGCGCTGTGATCGAAGTACACGCGTTTCCTGGCGCTGGCTGTCATTGCGGTACAAGGTGATGAATACGGACTGGTTAATAACTTTGCCGTTGCCTGCATGTCCTGACATCCGGATTCCCCTGATCTCTTGCATGTGGAAGATGAAAACGCTAATACTATTGACCGCCATGCCAACCCGAAATCGATGGATGTCAGCAAGATTCGCAAGGACTTCGCCGTGCTTAGCAAAGAGATCGGCGGGAAGCTTCCGATATACTTCGACAGCGCATGCCAGACTCTAAGGCCGAAATCCGTCGTGGACGCGATGACGGAGTACTATGAATCCTTCCCATCCTGCGCCGGCAGAAGCGTTCACAAGCTGGCCACCGAGGTCTCCTTGAGGTACGATGCCGCAAGATCCAGGGTTGCGGACTTCTTCGGTGCAGAAAGCCCGACCGAAATAGCCTTCATGAAGAACACGACCGAGGGATTGAACACGGTCATATTTGGAATGGGTCTGAAGAAGGGCGACGAGATAGTGACGACCGACTATGAGCACAACTCCGTCCACGTCCCAGTGGTTCAGCTCACGAAGACCGTCGGTGTCAGGCACAGGATGGTTGAGTCAGCGACGGATGGCACCTTCGACCTCGAGCGGTTCGATAAGGCGATGAACAAGAAGGTCAGGCTTGTCGCCATATGCTTGACCTCCAATGTCAGCGGCTACACTCTGCCTGCTAGGGAGGTCGTCGAGATAGCCCATTCGTATGGCGCGAAAGTGCTCTTCGACGCCGCGCAGGCGGCCCCGAGCATGAAGGTCGATGTGCGCCAACTCGGAGTGGATTTCATGGCAGCATCGGCCCACAAGATGTGTGGGCCTTCCGGGGTCGGCATATTCTACGCGAGGTCCGAGATATCTGACAGGCTCACCCCACTTATGTTCGGCGGACACGGGGTCACAGACACGGACATCGCGTCCTTCAAGCTTCTTCCTGCACCCGAGCGGTTCGAGACGGGCCTTCAGAATTACTCCGGCATAGTGGGGACGGGAGCCGCTGTAGACTATCTCTCTGCAGTAGGAATGGACGCGATTCGGGAGCACGAGATATCGCTTAACAAGCGAATGACTCGCGCTCTTGCGAACGTTCCTGGCCTCAGCGTCATAAAGCCCGGAGACCCGAACATGAGGGGCGGTATCTTCAGTTTCAACATCGAAGGGCTGTCAGCACATGACATTGCCATGATTCTGGACAACTCAAACAACATAATGATGAGATCTGGTATGCATTGCTGTCACACTTACTTCCATTCCCGTGGCATAGACGGGTGCGCGCGCGCGTCCTTGTACATCTACAACGAGGCAGAAGAGGTCGATGTCTTCACGGAGGCTGTCACCGACCTTGCTGCCAAGTTCGGCAAGAGCCACTAGAGGGTCTGGGACGCGAAGACCAGTAACTTCGGCTCGTTCTCGAGTGTCACCAGGATTGTGCTGACCAGAATCGTCGTTCCGGAACCGAAACTCAATTGCGGTGACGATATGTCCATCTCGTAGACAGAGCTCGAGTTGAGATCGCGACCATCCCACGACCAAGTGTGAAGACCGCAAGACGGTTGGGCTGCGGCAGTCCTTCCTTCGCACTCAGCGGAGACGGATCCCGCCCGTATTGAAATCACGATTGGATTGCCATCAGACGCAAGAGGGACTCTCCAGGCGGTGGAGAACTCAGAGTTCGAAATGGCGGCCCTGTCGACTATCCCGGAGAGATCCTCCAGGATACTAGAGAGCTCATGGTGTCTATCGACGAATGCATCTCTGTCGAATACTCCCGCAAGCACCGCGACGACTACGAGCGCGCAGATGGACATCGCCACCTTTGACACGACGAAATCCACTATCCAACCTCCAGCAAGATGCAGCAGGTCCTGTTGTCCAGCATGCAAGACAACGTGAGCTTGAATCTCGGAGTGTAGACGACCAGGCCCTGCCCATCGAGGCCGGTCATCCAGACGGGAGGGTCGGACGCAGAGCGTACCGTTGATCCTCCCCCAAAGAACCTCAAGACGACCGATGACATGTTTGCCCCTCCTCTGTGGTCGCCGATGGTAATACTCGCGAATCGCACCCGAGTTCCTCCATCAAGGTCAACGTCGAGGGTGCGTGCGCTCCCCGGACCTTCGATCCCAACAACCTGCGCCATCCCAATGACCATGTCGAGCTGCAGCTCAGCTCTTCTCGCATAGTCCCGAGCCCGTAGGTTGTCCAATGCTTCCGAGGCGGGGATTATCGAGAGCGATGCGACCACCGCCACTATCATCAACTTGAGAGGGAGCGACTCCAATCCTGAGTTGTCATCACGCAAGCTCATCATCTATCAGCTCGGGATCACTGGTATCTCGAAGCTCGAATCAATCCCGTAGTCGCCCTTCGCCACTGTCACCGTGACGGTCGTTAGCCTGGTCCCGAAGCTCTCAACTGAGAGACCAGTCAGAACGACCTGTCCATGTGAGTCCGTCACTCCCCTAACGGGTCCGCCATCCTTGGTTTTGATGTTCGCTCCATCGAGAATTACGGTCGCGCCTTCGAGTCTGTCTCCGCTTTGATCGGTGACCGTCACCGTCATCACGATTCCCGTCTTCGTGTACAGTCCGTCCTTGTCCTCATCGTGGACGAGTATCTCAGCGGGACTCGCGAACACCTCACCGATCGAATGTGGTGCAGATATGGAATTCATCCAGCCCATGATTATGGTCAGGCCGAGCCCAGCTACAACCACCATGATAAGCAGCTGAAGCGGAAGCCCTTCGATCCCTCCCGAACAGTCTTCTCTCAAGCCAATCTTCCATCTTCCCTTCCTCATGGCACAACCCCGCCTTGCTTGTCCTCAGAGGTGCTATGACAAGGAGGCATTTTGCCAAGCTCTGCTACATGTACACTACGGCCTCTTTCCTAGGCACGGCCCGCCCAGGATACGCTTCTGCCAGTGTGTTATCATGCATGATTCCCACGAAAGCATGTTCTTATACGCTCGAGGGCGGTAGAATCCTCAGTGATCCCGGCAGATGCCTGACAGGCCCTGGAGTGGGAAACGAATGGAATCTTCGAAGTGTCCGAAATGTGGTGATGAGCCTTTCTACATAGAGCATGTTGAGAAATGGTATTGCTACGGATGCAACACATACATCGAGGAAGATGAGGACGAACATATCTGCACACCTGAACCATCGAAGTCGGATTCCGCGAACGCGATAGCCCAGGAGTTGCGCGCCCTCGACGAAGAGCCTGAACTCGTGTGCAAGAGCTGCGGCGCGTCGCTTCAGAACCTCAAGGACGGCAGACTGTACTGCTTCATGTGTGAGAGTTACCAGGATGATCTGAAATCGGAACAGGAGAAGGTGAAGCCGATCAACGAGGCTCAGACGCTGATCGAGACGGCGATTCCTCCGGTGGCCGTTGAGAAGGTCCCAGAGATCATTGAACCAGCGGTCCAGGCAGAACCCGAAGCCGTTCCTTCCTTGGTGGATGTTCCGGAGGTTCCCGAGCCTGAACCGATAGTCGAGGCCAAGCCAGAAAAGCACGTTGAGATCAAGATGTGCTCCATTTGCGGTCAACCGTTGAAGTACATCGAGAAATATCAAAGACACTACTGCTACGGCTGCAGGAAGTATGCGTCTAGAGAGGCTACTGCAAAGCCCATCGTCACTGTTGAGAAAGCGCCGTCGGACTCAACGAAGTGTCCGGACTGCGGGTCAGCACTGAAGTATGTTGAGAAGTACCACGAGCACTACTGCTACACTTGCAAGAAGTATCCATTGAAAGCCAAGGTGCCGAACGGGACGAAGGTCCTTGCGACCGCGAAACCCGAGGTTCTTACATGCTCGAAGTGCGGAGAGCCACTGAAGCACATCGAGAAGTATCAGAGGCACTACTGCTTCAGCTGCAAGGAATACGCGCCTAAGGGATTGAGCGAGCATGCGGCGGAGCCGAAGGAGAAGAAGACTTGTCCAACCTGCCACGAGGACATGAAGTACATCTCCGAGTACAACGAATGGTATTGTCTCAAGTGCAAGAAATACTCTCTTAGGCCGAGCAAGCCAGTGCTTCTGTTCTGAAATTGGAGCTAGAACGGTCAGAGAGCCACCGGGGAGATTTGAACTCCCGACCTGCTGATTACAAATCAGCTGCTCTTCCAGCTGAGCTACGGTGGCATTTACGGATTTGCTGAGTAATGATGGCTCGGGCATATAGCTTTTGATGGCTCGGGGTGATGCGTGCCTGGAGGCCATTTGTCGCCCTGTCCAGCATGGCGAGAACGGGACCAACGATAGGGGCGCAACCTTTAAATGATGGTTAAGTATCCACACAATTCGCGCATCAGCGGTGAGATTCGATGACCGAGAAAGAGGGTGCGAAGAAGCACCACGAGAAGGAAGAGAAGGCCGATCCCGTCGAGACGAAGATCAAGGCGGGCGATATCGTTCTTGCAGAGTTCGATGCTTGGATCCAGGACTCGAACGAGCTCTTCGACACTACGAGCGAGGCTGTCGCCAAGGAGCATGACACCTACAACGAGAAGATGGTCTACGGCGCTCAGCCGCTGATAGTCGGAAAGGGCAGGCTCTTCCCAGGTCTCGACGAATCGATGCTCAAGGCGGAGGTAGGGAAGGAATACGAGATCGTACTGACTCCTGACAAGGGAGCAGGCCCAAGGGACCCGAAGATGGTCGAGCTTCACCCCGTCAGGGAGTTCCTCAAGCAGGAGATCGAGCCGAGAGTGGGTCTCGAAGTCACCGTGAAGAACAAACCCGCGATAATCACAGCCGTCACTGCTGGCCGCGTGAGGATCGATTTCAACAACAGGTTGGCCGGACGCACACTGAAGTACAAGTACAAGATCACCGAGAAGCCGACGAAGCCGGTCGACGTCGTGAAGCTTCTCCTCAAGATGTCCTACGGCACATCGGATGGGTTTGACATAGAGCACCACGGCAAGACCTACAAGATCAAACTGCCCGATGCGTGCAAGTACGACCAGAGGTGGCTGCTCACCAAGTTCAGGCTCGTGACGGACCTCAGGGAGATTGCGGGCGCTGAGACGATATCCTTCATCGAGGAGTACGAGAAGCCGGAGAAGAAGGAAGAGGCAGAGAAGAAAGAGGAGAAGGCTTCAGAGGAGAAGAAGGAGGTTCCGAGGGAGAAGGCGCCCGAGGAGCTCACCGAAGAGGACAGGACGAAGGCCTGATCGGCTCTGGGTCGGTTCTCCGAGAGGTTAGCCCAATTTATATATCATCTTGCGATTAGTGTTCACCAGCGCGGCCCAGAAAGGGCGTGTGGCCTAGTCAGGATATGGCACTTGCCTCCTAAGCAAGTGGTCAAGGGTTCGAATCCCTTCACGCCCGCCAGCCGCTTCTCGAGAGGCGCGCAAGGATTCACGACAGCCCTTATCCCCCTGTCACGGCAGGCTCTGAATCTGATGGAGACGAGTTCTACGGTTCGGTCTTCTCATGAATGTGATTCCTTAAATTCCTTGGCGCGGATTCTCTTCTCATGACGTCTAGGTTGTTCAATTGGTCGAACCTCAGGGTTCAGCTGATCGTCGCGCTGTCCGCATTGGTGGGAGTAATAGTCATTGGAACGGTGGTATACCACAACTTGGAAGGATGGAGTTGGGCCGACTCCTTCTACTTCTCAGTCTGTTCGATAACCACGGTGGGCTACGGTGATCTGGCGCCCACGACCGAGGGGGCACGGCTGTTCACTGCATTCTATGTCCTCGTTGGCGTTGCAGTGGCGTTCACATCCCTGGGTGTTCTGGGCGCGAACTACCTCCGCAGAAGTCAGGAAGTCTTGCTGCGCATCCGGTCGGCCCAGCAGTCCGAGGATACAGACGTCTGAAGTGTCTCAGACTCAGCGCGTCGATCAGAGGCTTGGTCATCGACTGAAAGGTGACGACATGGAGATATGACCATCCGCAGAAGGAGAGTGCTGGCGTCACAGATTCTCGCCGCGTTCCTCGAACTCGTCCTCCCACCAAAGAGCGTATCTCTTGTGACCATTGTCTCGCTGCCTCAGGGCTTCTCTGGCAAGTTCGTGCGCTATCTTGGCGTGCCTTTGGTCCCATATCTTCCTGGTGCCCTTAGACACGACGAGGTAGCTGGGCGCTTCGTCGATGAGCTCTGGTGGAAGTCGTGACAGCGTATAGACGTCGCACGCCCTCTCGCCACTCGGGATGCCTTCAGAATTGAACTGCGCGAGATGCATGAACTCGTGGGCAAGAGTCCAGTGGGTTGGGTATTTCCAGGTACCCTTCCTCGTCCTATGGACGTCGACCATCAGCTTCACACGTCCTTCGTTGGACTGGAACACAAGACCGTCATAGAACCGCGTGATGCCAACCTTCATCGTGGTCTTCATTTCGGGGAAGAAAGTGCTCAGCCTTTCCAGCCTGTCGACGAGCTCGGTCCGCACTTCCGGAGGCAGACGGAGCGCTCTTCGCGTCCACGAAATCTCCAGGGTCATCTCCCGCGGAGATGGCGTTCTTGTTGAATAGCCTATCCCATGGGAGTCAGCCGGATTTGACTATGTGCCCTTTGATGCCCACTACCGTCGTCCTTACCGGAATCTTCTTCCCGGACCTCTTCACGGCCTCGTCAACTATCCTCCGGAGCCCATGGCAGCACGGAACCTCCATATGGACCAGGGTCACGCTCTTCGGCGTGCCCTCCTTGAAGATATCAGTGAGCTTGTCGAGGTACCCCTGGGCGTCGTCCAGTTTGGGGCAGCCGATGATCACGGGCTTTCCTGTGAGGAACTTCCCGTGAAAGTCTCTGTAGGCGAACGGGACGCAGTCTGCGGCGATCAGTATGTCCTTGCCTTTGAAGAAGGGCATCGAAGGGGTCACGAGCCTCCATTGGACAGGCCAGTTGGTCAGCTCTGGAGGCAGTTCAGCCTCGGCATGTCCGCCGCGCTTTGCATCCGTTTTCTTGACCTCGTTGGCAGTCAGGGACATCCGCAAGGCTCGACGCCGATCGGCTCCTTCTTCTGTTGCTTCTCCCGGTGCAGGTGCTGCTCGACTGCCTTCTCGTCGAATTCGGGGGCGTCCCTCTCGACGATCTTGAGCGCGTCCGTGGGACACTCTCCTATACATGCCCCTAGGCCGTCACAGAACACCTCGTTCACAACCTTTGCCTTGCCATCTACTATCTGCAACGCCCCCTCAGCGCATTGGGTGACACACGCTCCGCAGCCATTGCACTTGTCCTCGTCTATCTCTATTATCTTCCTCTTTGCCATCGGGATCGCCTCGCAAGCCGCTCTCTGAGGAGTGCCCAGTCGTTCCGGCTAGAATATACCATCCCCTGAGAGATTAGGTCTGTTGTCGTGTCAGCCTAGCCCCTCACTCTGCCCCTGAAGGTCAGCTGGGTCTCCTCACCACGAACCCAATCTTTTACCATCTGCCCGAAGACCGCTCCCATGAACCCGCCCAGTATGAACAGGAACAGTAGGATGATCGTGAACCTGAAGAACATGGCATAGTAGAAATCCGAGAGCACCTGGTCCAGGTTGTACACGGTGTACGGGGCGGAATAGAGCAAGACCGCCAGCGCGTAGCCAACGGCCGTGTAGAAGAATACTGAGACCATTGCCAGGTCGGTGCGTCTTATGAAGTACCCCGCCGGCATGCCAGTGAGAATGGACAGCAGGAACACGACCATCAGGCTCTTCCCGAGGGACGGCGTAGATATGTTGGGGAACATGAAGTCGAAGGTCATGAACGCGATGGGCGGGGCGCTGAGCGCGGACACGAGCGCCAGCTTGATTACATCGTCCCTCGTAAGCCTCATGCGAGTGCCTCCTCAGAGGAGTAGGTGAGGTTCACGGTCACGAGACTNTTGAGATAGACCTCCCTGAGGTACTCGTGCTCGAATTCGCCNATGATAAGCATGATCGAGAAGTCGTGCGTGTAGGGAAGGGTCTCTAGCGTGTAGCTCTGGCCGAGCCCCTGGCTGTAGTTGACAAACCCGTAGAGCTTCGCGAGCGTGACGGGGTCTGACACCTCGAACCATAGGGTGAAGTTCTTGGTGGTCCTAGCAGGGATCTCAAGGTACTTACTGGGGCCCACATAGTCCTCGGCAACGGCGATCACCCTCTCATCCGGGCTAGATGCGTTCTCGAGCTTCGCATACCAGGATAGGGTGTACACGTGCAGCGTGTAGCGCGACGGATTGTCGAGCTGGACGTTGAAGGAGATGTTCAGGTGCCCTTTCCGGACGATCTCCGCGTCGTGGCTTGGGTTCACCAGGGAGATGTCCCGCTGAGCCTGAGCTATGGCGCTGTAGGTGTTCGCCGAAACGAGGCATGCCGTCACGAAGAATAGCGAGAACACTAGATAGAGAGTCCCGGTGACCCAGTGCTTCTTGGCCCTTTCGACGATCGCCATTTTTCCACGGTTCAATCCTGGTGCGCGCTACGCCGGCGGCTGCTTGAACAGGTAGCAGGCGACCCTGTGGCCTCCTCCGACATCGATTAGCGGCGGCTCAACGACATGCGCGAAGCTGACCACTACCGATTTCTCGGCGCCCTTGAGAGTCTTGATCTCCGCTGGCCCGACCGCCTTCGCTGCCATATTGCCCTCGCCGGCCCTCTGCTCGAACAGTTTCTTTGCCTCACCGGCGAACTGCTCCCACTTCCCTGCTTCAGCGCACACCTTGACCTTGACCGAGTGGCCAGTCGCAACCGGAGAGAGAAGCAGGTTGTGGAAGGCGGAGTCCCGGTTCGTGAGCATGCCCTTGGTGATTATCTCGGCCGCCTCCTGCGCGACCCTCGCCGCTCTGAGCTTGGCCGGGCGGCACGACACAATCACCTTTCCCGTCTCTCCTGTCACCTTGCCCGCTCCTTTGAACTCAGGGTAGCCACTCCTGATCAGGCCCTTGACGAAGTCCTGGAGGAACCCCACGGTCGTCTCGACCTTTGTGGCCTCGCCCACTGCCTTCTGGGCGGAGTCCTGGCCGACGGTGAGGACCACGGAGGCATTCGACACTTCCACGTCGAGTATCGTGCCGTACATGGGGTGGCCGCGGCTCTTGAAGTCGACCGATTCCACGAGCTTTTCAAGGAGTTCTCGCGCGACGTACTCCCCCGACACGGACACGGACCTGGTCTTCATGACAAGCTCCTTGTCTCTGGGCATCGTGTCCATGGACCAGATCGCCTGGAACATCGGCAGCTTGTCCTTGAGCTCCGCCATCTTGGACTTCAAGAACTCAAGCACCTTGGTGGTGTCGCCACCTTCCTTGATCTCGATTATCAGAGAGAATCCATTTGGCTCTATCTCGCTGACGTGCGCCTTCATGGGATGCTCGGCGGAGGACAGTTTCTCGTCCTCGAGCAGCCAGTTGGCGAGGTCCTTCCCCTCCCAGCCGCACTCGTTGAAGCCGAACGGGCATCTCGGCCTGAACCTGCACCCGAGCGGCACATCGGTCGCGCTCGGTATCTCTCCCTTGATGTGAATCCTACCATGCTTGTGCTCGGGGTCCGGGACGGGCACCGCGGAAAGCAGCGCGCGCGTGTACGGGTGTTTCGGTTCGAATATGACTTTGTCCGTCTCCGCGAGCTCGACCACGCGTCCGAGGTACATGACCCCGAGCCGGTCGCTCACGTATCGGGCAACCGCGATGTCGTGTGTGATGAAAAGGTACGGTATGTTGTACTTGTCCCTGAGGTCGAGCATGAGGTTGAGCACGCCCGCCCGGATGGACACGTCAAGCATGGACACGGGCTCGTCCGCGACTATGACCCTGGGGTTGATGACAAGAGCCCTCGCGATCGACACCCTCTGCCTCTGCCCCCCGCTCAGCTCGTGAGGGAACCTGTTCAGGTACTCCTTCGCAGGAGCCAGGCCTGCGTCCTCAAGGGCTTTCGTGACCAGCTCTACCCTGTCCTCGAGGCTGCTGCCGATGTGATGGTTGATCAGCGGCTCCATTATGGTCTGGAGGACTGTCGTGCGTGGGTTGAGGCTCTCGTAGGGGTCCTGGAAGACCATCTGGATGTTCCGCCTGAAGATCTTCAGGTTGTCGGACTCCAGGAGCGCGATATCCCTGCCCAGGAAGAACACGGATCCGCCCGTTGGGTCCTCGAGCCTCGTGAGCAGACGGCCTGTGGTTGTCTTTCCGCATCCACTCTCCCCGACAAGGCCAAGGATCTCTCCCCCATGTATCTCGAAGTTCACGTCGTCGACGGCCTTCACGAACACGGGCTTGCCGAAGGTGAAGAACCCACGGCTGAGCTCGAAGTACTTCTTGAGGTTTGTGACCTTGACCACTACATCTGTCCCCGCGGGCATCAGCTACCAAGCCTCCTCATCTTAGGCTGCAGCTCTCTGGCGTAGTGGCAGTAGGATAGATGCCCTGGCTCCAGCTCGATCCCGGTCGGGGTCGCCTCGGAACAGTTCTTCTGCGCGTACTGGCATCTTGGATGGAACGGGCATCCGGAGGGCGGGTTGACGAGGTCCGGCGGAAAGCCTGGAATGGATATGAGCCTGTGCCGCTCACCCTCGATCGACGGGAAGGAGCCCAGAAGGCCTGATGTGTACGGGTGGGCCGTGTTCTTGAACACCTGGACGGTCTTCCCCGTCTCCATGATCCTCCCGGCGTACATGACTGCGATCTTGTCGCTCACTTCGGCCACGACGCTGACATCATGCGTGATGATCATCATGGCCATCCTGAGCTGTTCCTGTAGTTTGCGTATCTCGAACAGGATGCGGTCCTGCGTGATGACGTCCAATGCAGTCGTCGGCTCGTCCGCGATTATGAACTTCGGGGACAGCGCGAGCGCGAGGGCTATCATGGCACGCTGCTTCATACCACCACTGAACTCATGCGGGTAGTTGGTGATCCGGTCCTCAGGGATGCCGACGAATTTGAAGAGCTCCTTGGCACGCTTGACCGCTTCCTCGTCGTCCACATCTTCATGGAGCTGGATTGCCTCCATTATCTGGTCCCCCACCCTGAAGACGGGGTTGAAGGCATTCATGGCGCCCTGGAAGATCATCGAGATCTCCTTCCATCGTATCTTCCTGATCTCCTCGTTGAAGTCGTCGAGGCGGCCGTCCTTGAGCTTGGACTTCCCCAGAAGGTCGAAGGTCGTAGAAGTAAGTGAGTGCGTGGATTCTGTCGGTGAGATCGCCAGCCTCATCCGCAATCTCCTGAAGGCGCTTCTTTGTGGCAGGGTCGTCAACGAGCTTCGTCTGTTCCATCCGTTCCTCGAGGGTCTTCTTCTCCTCAAGCAGGGGTGTGAGCCTTGCCCTCAGCGAAGAGATTTCGCGCTCCCGAGCCTTCATGTCCCTCAGAGTCTGGTTGTACTCCAGCCGGTACGCCTTCGTCCTTGACGGCTCCCTGAAGAATATGTAGCCGCCCTTGATGTAGCCGTTCGGAGGCAACAGCTGCGTGATGGCATATGCGGCCGTTGTCTTGCCACATCCGCTCTCTCCCACCAGGCCCATGGTCTCACCGGCGTCTATGCTGAAGCTGACGTTGTCCACGGCCTTGACCCAGCCGTCTTGGATCTTGAAATGCACCTTCAGGTTCTCGACTTCGATGAGCGCCATTTGATCACCTCTTCCTCAGTCTGGGGTTTACTACTTCGTCGAAGGCCCTGCCGATGAGGTAGAAGCTCAGCGATAGGAGGGTGATGCAGATTCCTGGCGGAAGCAGCCACCACCAGGCCGTCAGGGAGTGCCCGCTTATCTGCAGGAACTGGAGCATCATGCCCCAGGTGACATGGTTCACGTCGCCGTAACCGAGGAACGCTAGTATGGCCTCGGTGACTATGGCGCCGCTGATCGTGAAGGTCATGTACAGGAAAGTATAGGGCAACACGTTCGGCGCGATGTGCCTGAATATGAGCCGCGACTCGCTCGCACCAGCGATGATGGCCGCGTCCACGAACGCCCGCTCCTTGAGCGAGAGCGTGACAGAACGTATGACCCTTGCGATGCCAGCCCAGGATAGTATCGCGATGATTATCATTATGTTGATAAGGGACGGTCCGAAGACAGCGGCGAACAGCAGCAGAATGACTAGTCCTGGCAGACTCAGCATGACGTCCGTGGCGCGCATCAACAAGCTGTCGATGATGCCGGGGTAGAATCCCGCAACAAGTCCGACCACGGTACCTATCAATACAGCGACGAAAGCCGCGGTGATGCCCACCATGAGCTCCGACCTGGTACCGTAGATGACCCATGCCAGTATGTCATGACCCTCATAGTCGGTGCCCATGAGGTATCTGTTG
>PDVH01000211.1_pt1 | contig 14745 bp, 15 predicted proteins | sample 1369781 | NCBI WGS metagenome assembly PDVH01 (sample SAMN07795378, study PRJNA414565) | Alkali sediment metagenome, whole genome shotgun sequencing project. | isolation source: glacial lake sediment | place: Bosnia and Herzegovina: Donje Bare Lake | collected 2016-06
CTTGTATATAAATATGTTATAAAGTAATAAAATGAAACCTATGTAACAGAATAATAGCCCGATTTTTAGTTCAAACTATTATGATATGTTACTTAAAATTATTAAACAATGTAAGTGAGAAGAATTTTCATATATCAATGAAATCTCAAAAGGTCAATGAAATCATGATTCTTAATAAAAATACCATACTCTCCTAAGAGCCCACTTTGAGAAGGTTTATAAAAATTCTTTCAATTTTTCACGCTCAGAAGAGACGCAATGACTAGGAATCAACCTGCATGATTTTATATCAGATTATGATGACATCGTAAAGAAGATGATCGCTCCAATAACAACATTACTGGCCCAGAGAATCGCGGTCGACCACATCAACCTTGGTGCTTTTATATGCGTCAGTGTGAAATCGTTACGCGCCCATCGGACGACGAGGAAACCTCCGGTCAGAAGACCAGCAGCCCCGAGGGGGATATGGATAATGGAGGAGGTGTCAAACACGGTTGTGGCGGGATCCAAGAAGGTGTTATACGTCATGATGAGACTGGGAAGCATGACCAAGAGGAAAGAAACCAAAATCATAAAAAACGCGATCGTCATGAGTTGGGCATGCCAAATGTATTTCTTCTTTCTGAAAAAAATATATCCGACCCACACCATTATGAAAATTGATGCCTGAAGTACGAGGTCAAGTATCTGGGATAATGTTGCTGCCATTGGGTATCCTCAATTTCATCGAATTAATTAAAGATATAGAAAATCATCTTAAAAATGATTTAAAAACGATTTAAAAATAGTCTTTCTTTTTCAAGGGACAATATCACGAAGATTCGATACAACATCATGGAGAGAAAACATTTGATGGATGTTATTGAATTGACTCTGAGACGCCTACAACGAAGATAATCAGGAGAAATGCTGTTCCCTTTTTTGTGCTTGTCACTCCATCGTCGTAGGTTGCGGTGACCACGATCGTCGTTTTCCCAAATCCAAGGATAAGACCGGTGCTTATCTTTATGATCTCCCCTGGTGTCAGGTTTGTAATGTTCCCTGTCCTCTGTTTTCCCTTCATATCTATTCTCCAGGTGATATTAGTTATCGGGTCATCACCATTATTTTTCAATTCAGCACTAAAACCTATCCCACCTTTGAATCCTCCGATAGTAAGATTTGACGATGTTGTAATCAAAATAGGATGAATCGATGACCAGGCGGTTTCCGCCCCGTTCTCATCTTTGGCTTTGACTTTCACAGAATACGTTCCTTTTTCCGACCATGCGTGTGATGCAGTTGCTGTTGTATTTGAGGAATAGGGCCCTATCCAGCTGCTGTTTTCCCCATCACCCCAGTCAAAGAAATATGAGATGGTATCTTCATCTGGATCTGTCGTGATCGCTGAAAACGTATAGGTCTCTGCTTTTTTTCCTGAGGAAGGACCAGTCGGTGCTCCAGGTGTTTCTGGTGGTTGATTTTCCCAGATATTAGAGAATACGTACGCTGACCCCGAATCAAGCCCGTTATCATCATCCCGACAGGAGGAAATAAGGGTGGAGTTCCCATAGAGCGACACCGCCCACCAGCCAAACGTATCCCCTTCCTCGCCATCTGATGCAAGGAGTTTCTTCATTTGGGTCCATGTGGTGCCTTTGCGGGTAAACACGTATGCTGATCCGGAATCGACGCCGTTGTCATCATCCTGCGGTGCCGGGAAAATACGTATGCGGAACCAGAGGAGTCTCCATCGTCACTATCTCCAGGTGCTCCAATCAGAGCAGTATCCCCAGAAAGAGAAACAAACCAACCAAAAAAATCATCACTCTGGCCGTCTGAGGCGAGAAGCTTGGCTTGCTGGGTCCAGGTTGTCCCGTTCCGGGTGAACACATAGGCTGATCCTCTGACATCATCATCAGCAGATGCACCTATGAGGGCTGTGTCCCCTGCCAGAACCGCACGGATTCCAAAATTATCTTGTATTGCCCCATCTGTTGATAGTAGTTTTGCTTGCTGAGTCCACATCGTACCACTGCGTATGAAAATATATGCTGACCCTGACGCATCACCATTATCATCGTCTAGCGGCGCGGAGATGAGGGCGGTGCCCCCACAGAGGGAAACGGAGTAACCGAAATAATCCATTTCTGCACCGTCTGAAGGGAGCAGTTTTGCTTGCTCGGTCCAGGTAGTACCTTTACGGGTGAATACATAGGCTGACCCGGAATGCTCTCCGTTGTCGTTATCATAGTATGCTCCGATAAGCGCGGTGTCATTATCAAGTGAGACAGACCAGCCGAACAGATTGTAATAACCCCCGTCTGAGGGAAGGAGTTTGGCTTGCTGAGTCCAGAGAGTACCATTACGAATGAACACGTACGCAGAACCAGAATACTCTCCGTTGTCATTATCTAGCCAGGCGCCGATGAGGGCGGTGTCCTGACTGAGGGACACGTAGCAGCCGAAATTGTCACCTGCATCGCCATCAGAGGGGAGGAGTTTCTGCTCCTCCGTCCAGTTCATTGCGAGACGTGATTGATTATTCGTCTTCTGGGTCACTGGTGGCATCCTATTATTTTTTGAGGAAACGACAGCAGGAAAAACAGGTGCCATCAACAAAATACACACGAGTATACCGATTATCTTTTTCTTCATGTTACCTACAACCCACGTAAATTAAGGGGTTACAGGGATTTATATCTTGTGGATTCCTTTAAATTCTTTTAGAAAATATTATATTCTACATAAATTGGAAATATAATTACTCTGAAGCCTCATGTATTAATAGCTCGTCCTTTTGTTAAAAACATATCTTCGTACTGGAAATCTATGAATATTGTATGAGTGAACAACTTCGGCATTCAGGGTTTTTTCCAAAATCTTTTTGAAAGAGCGCTTCCCGTATCATCTGATATCCCTTACTGACCCATATCTCTTTGATTGAATTTCTCTGTACGTTCCCCAGAATTGTTTTTTTATGATAATCGTTGCAGCACATAATGACGTCCCCGTTATAGAGGATGTTAAACGAGTTCGAGAGATGATAGCATCCGCCGGTAAGGAGCAATAACATATTCTGAATCAGCCTGTACTGGAAAGGGATGCTCCTTGATGTGAGCGTGATGTCCTCAAAATGAGAGACAGCCCCTGCCCTGTTATTTACCATGCCTATCTCTCTGGCGATGCCTTTGTTTTTCCAATATTTTTTAAACGCATTCAGCTCCGGATAATTGTCTTTTTGCCAGATGAATCTGACAAATATTTTTACATGCGTCTTTGAGGAGCGAAGGTTTTCGATGTTTTTTAGGACAGTATGGTAATCCAGTCCTTTTCGTATGTGTTGATATGTTTTTTCTGTGGCGGCATCGATGCTGAAGCAGATCCGGTCAAGGTTGGTTGTGTTGAGTTCCTTGATTTTCTCCTCGGTCAACAGCATCCCGTTGGTCACCAGACCGGTTCGTAATGTTCCGTTGCTGATTTTTTGTACACGTCGTATTTTATCGAAGACGGTTGGATCAGTCAATGGTTCGTTTTGGAGATGTAACCAGAGAAAGGTGTCTTTTGTGGTATGTTCCGTTATTTCTTTGATGATCTTTTCAAATACTTCGTCGGTCATCTTCCCGGGTTTTGTGTTTTTTTGCTGTGCTATCGGACACATGATGCAGACGCCGTTGCACAGGTTGTTTGTCTGGACCTGAAACAAGGTAGGGAAGGGGACCGGTTGTTTTGTGAGATGATAGTGGATTCTTCTTTTGATGTTCACCGCCATTTTCCAGGGGATGAACAGGGTCTGATCTGATTGTCCTTTTGTTTTTTGTACGACGGGTTTCGTCTTATCGTTTTTTCGTTGGTGCTTGATCATGGGGGCTTTCTTCAACAAACAAGATGATGCTTTTCTTTATTAATCGTATGGAAGAGGCGGCAAAAGGTGAAAAAAAACTGGTTAAGGGAGAGATTCGATTGGGAGTTTTTGGATGAGCAGTTGATATTTCCCATTCCTGGAAAGGGGGATATGGTCGACAAAATCTATGGTTAATTCCAACCTGTCACCGAACAGTTTTTGAAAGTTCTTCTGTATGTTCTGGGTATCGGTCTCTGTGTACTTGGGTGTTTTTACGATATGTAGGAGTAAGACCCCTGGTGTGTCTTGATAGAATTGACATTCCTGTATATGACTGGTGCTCTTTGCAACAAAATCGTACATGCCGGTAACAGAGAACGTTTGGTTGTTCTTTGCGAGGGTGAATTCCTGTGTTCGTCCTTCGATTCTTTTTAGGAGTGGATAGTGGCATCCGCAGGGACAAGGTTTGCTGGTGTACACCCCTATGTCACCGGTTTTGTATCGGATGAAGGGAAATATGAAACTGTGGAGGCTCGTTCCGATGATTTCACCGGTTTCATCCTCGTTTTGTATTGGTGTTCCGTCTTTGCCGAGGAGTTCGACGATGCTGAACTGTGGGAACAGATGAAAGGAGTTGCTGTGGCTGCAGGAAAGACCGAATGCGACTGATTCCCGCTGGCAGTATTGTTCGTAGATGTGACAGTGGAAGGTGTCTTCGATGAGCGTCCGTTGCCAGGGATAGAGGGTCTCTGCGATGCTGACGATATTTTGGAGGGCGGGGGTAAAGCTGAGAGCGTTGTTCTTCATATAGAACGCGAGTCTGGTAAGACTGGATGGATAACTCAGCAGATGTGCTGGGTGGAAGGCGATCATTTTCTGAACGAGAGATGGAAGGTCTTTTTCGTTCATATTGAACGATGAGACATTGAGGGTTCTTCCCAAGCGTCCGTATCTCCATGGTTCCTTTTGTCCGAGGATGATGATGTGTTTTTCGAAAAAATGCTGGTTAGTCCACTGGTTCTGTATCGTGCCGTAGGCCAGCATCCTTGCGAAATATTTGCCTTTCTCGACGTAGAACTGCAATGGTTGTGGATAGTTCGTTGCTTTGAGTGACTCAATGTTTTTACGGACAAGGTCTTTTGTGAGAAAAGGTATTTTCCTGAGGTCCTGGAGGGAGGTGATATCAGTGGGGTGAAGGCGGTGTTCATCGAATAATGTTGTATAGTAGGGAACATTTTTGTAGGAATGAAGTAAAAGCCTTTGTAACTGTCCTAATTGGTAGTGCTCCCATCGTTCTTTTTTCCAATGTTGCGATCCTTTGAGAAAAAGATAGGTGTTCAGATACGTTGGGAAATTCAATACCGTTTGAAATTCTGAGAGTATCGTCATAATTTATAAATTTTATATGAGGAATAGGATGACGGCTATTTAACATTATAATATGTAGTGGATTGAATGCTTTGGAAATGATAAAAATCTTGGAGGAGGCTTCAGACAAACATTTATTTTCAGTTTTTTAAACCCTCAATAATCAGGACTATACCAAAAATGAACGGGATAATCGTGACCGTGCTGTATAAAATAGAATTCCCATCTTCTCCGAATTCTTGAACATACCCTGAAAATAACCCTCCATTAGAAAGAGAATAAATAAAAATTGAAACGCATACTATGAGGATTACGCCAATAGTAATTTTTAAGGATTTTATGACTATCTTTCCTTCTTTTTGTTTGATTGCATTGTCTTCTTTTTGATTCATTATTTCCATTAAATCCACACTGAAATTTTGTAACATTTCTTTCCTTAAAAACGTATCCCTCTGAGAGAATGCATTGATATGTTTTATTTGTTTGAAATGACATGAATAAAAAAAGAAAAAGGTTGTTTGGTTTACGTCACGTTGAACGTACTATCCGGAATGTCTTCAAAGGAGTAGTTAGTGAAGATGAAGTCCATTGCCATGGTGGTCTGTTCCATCGTCATATCCATGTCTGCTTTGAGAGGCAGTCCTTTTTCGTTCCAGATCCATATTTTTGTCGTGATGTTTGTTCCCATGAATGACATTTTGTATTCGAAGGTCGTCGCGATTTTTCCATCGATGGTCTCTGTCTCGAATTGAATATTTGATTGGTTGTTCAGCAGGTTTTTTATCATTTCACTGTCGAGATACTGCAGTGATGTCGCTAATGATGAGAAGTCCGTGGTAAGTACGTATTTTCCCTGCGATGCGTCATAGACGTATGTTCCATCAGGGCGTTGGATGACGGAAATCGTGTTTGTCATGCCGTAGGCTGACGAGGTGATTTGCTCTTTGAAGTACGGTTTTTCTTGCCAGATCTTCATGGTCGCGGATTGTGATCCGTACTGTGGCATCGTCATGGTCATAGCGATCTCATAGTATAGTGAATCGATACTGGTCGCTTTCTCAAGTATGCCTTGGACTGATTCCACTGTTGGTGGGGTGGCGTAGATATTCGATTCGTTAGCTGATTTGTTTTGGTTATTTCCATACAACCCGGTCGCGAGGCCGACAACACCAATTATAACTGCGACAATTACAACGATTAATACCTGATTTTTTATCATTCTTCCATCTCCTTCTGTTTTGTACTCCTTTTTTGACTGATGTTATTTAAAGATATCCTGCCTAAATGTCAAAATGAAAAAAAGATAGGCTGAAGAAAAGAATCCTTCCGTTTTAAATGGAATAAAAGGATCGAATTCGACTCTAGGTTTAATATATCATATATGGCATAATATATTCATTATTGGGTAATGTAAATGGTTGGAAATGATAAAAATACTTGAGGAAAGAAAGGGGAATAAAGGAAATGTCAGGCGAATGATATTTCAAGGGAGGAAAGAAAATGGAAAAGAATTACATTTCCTTATTTTCCCCATATGTATATATTAGTTAACAATTGTTAATATACTTTTCTACCAGTTCATTCCCAAATGTATCCCAATTTGTACTGCCAAAATATAAACTATTAAAAATCAGAGGGAACAGCTTTTTCTCAGGATATGCTTTTAAAGGAGTATCTCTTTTTGATATTATAGTACGACAGGAATTACACATGAAGAGAGTTGGGTTTTCGACGGTAGAGGAAATACTTGATGATTTACTGAGAACATTGTCAGAGACTTTCAAGGAAAAAGTACGAGGAATGACTTGTGATGAATTTATCTTTAAACAGCATTTTAATTTAGGGACGATTATCAAAGAAAAATATTTTTATAAGAACTCCATGAGAGAGGCAGTTGTCAGAAGTTTAGGGGATAAAAAAGAGCATCGTTTTCTCGATGGTGATGTGTTCTCAGGTATTGTGTTAGAAGCACTCTGGAAAAAGATCACCACCGAAAATAAAAAGTAACCATGAAATGAAACAGAAGCCTCGATTGGGAAAACGTTAATATAAACGAATGATTTCTTTTGTATCATGCAAAGAACGGTAAAAGAAATCCTGCAGGCTAAACCAACGCTTGAGGGCGCAGGTGTACGGCTCAAACGAGTCTTCGGATATCATGATATACCTAAATTCGACCCGTTTTTACTCCTGGATCATTTTGGTTCTCCACACCCAGAAGACTACATCTTGGGGTTCCCCTGGCATCCTCATCGAGGCATTGAGACGGTGACCTATATGCTCAATGGAGAGGTCGACCATGGAGACAGTCTCGGAAACAAAGGAGTCATCAGGTCCGGTGATGTTCAATGGATGACTGCTGGCTCTGGGATAATCCATCAGGAGATGCCACAGCGGTACAACGGGTTCCTGCAGGGGTTTCAACTCTGGGTGAATCTCCCAGCGAAACACAAAATGATGAAACCTCGGTATCAGGGGCTTGTCAAAGACGAAATCCCCACTGTTGAAAGCCAAGAGGCGACCGTCAAGGTTATCTCAGGATCCATCGACGGTGTGCAGGGACCGGTGCAAGATCTCATTGTCGATGTCGACTATTTTGATATTACTATTCCTGCGGGTAAGACTTTTTCCCGCGTTACAAAAAAAGGGTACACCACCGCAACATACATCAGAGAAGGCAACGGATCTCTTGCGAATCATTTGGTCGGACCGCACCAATGCGCCTTACTCACCGAGGGAGACAGCGTCACCATAACGGCACAAGACACGCTGCATTTGTTATTTATCTCAGGAAAACCGCTGCATGAACCTATCGCGTGGGGAGGACCTATTGTTATGAATACGCAACAAGAACTGGATGAGGCATTCTCCGAACTTGACACAGGGACGTTTATCAAACAGAACAAATCAGTTAAACCATCAACAAAGTTTTATACAACATAGCACCCGTCTCTGTCAGGGGATTCCCTATCTATTTATACAGGAGCCTGTTTCCCTGCTTGGTGAGCTGATGAAATACGTCATTGTGTATTTTTCAAGATTCGGCAATGGAAAGAAACTTGTTGAGTATCTCGCAGGAAAGCTGAAGGAGAAAAAAGGAGAGGTGCAGCTTTTAAAGGTTGACGAAGCGGTCCCCACTTCCATGCCTGAGGCAGACGTCTATGTTTTTTCCGCTGCAGCCGAGGCCATGAGCATCCAGAGAGATATGAAGAAGTTCATGAAACAACTCATGGGGATGGAGGGAAAAAAATATGGTATCATCAACACCCATGGGATGAACAAGGACCGGCTGGATAAGATGGAGAAAATCCTTTCTAAGAAAAAGATGGTGAAGATGGCAGGGGTAGATTTCCACGTGGAAGGAGATGATGTTCAAACCGGGAATGGTCTTATGAAAGGCTGGGAAACCAGGATTGATGAGTTTACGGGGAAACTAGAACAGAACTGAGCAATCTTTAACCCAGAGATAATTATAATTGGGAAGGCGTGTGTTTTTCCATCAATGGACGAGAAGCGATTCAAGGAGCGACAAGCGGGATAGCTATTGGAAGGTTTGGTACATTCTATAGTATGTCTTTTGAAAAACCTGAATTTGATTTTGTTGGGTTATTCCCCCGCATCATTGTAAATGAAAATCCTCTATAGAAAAGGAAAAGTCCCTTTTATAAAAAGAACGTTAGATCATATCGTTTTCATTTCATGTTTTTTGCGCGAATCAAATAAACTTTTCCTCAGCAATCATCGACTAATTCAGATGGGTTCTTTTCAAGAGGTATTAGTTATATTTACATACAAAGATGTTCCAAGGAAAAACATTTTTCCATCAAATAAAATGTTAATTCCAGAAAAACCAACCGCACCAATATAATATCCTGTATATTCATACGCAACTGAAAAATCAAATTTTGTTATGCCACCATTAAGGGGGCCGCTCCATTTTTTTACACCGGATAATCCGATTGTGAATAAGGTACCATTAAATGGATGATCATAATGATGGCCTTCGTCAGAATCGTCTTCACCAAATCCAATATATGACAAAAATTTTAATGGAAAATGTTCCGTAAGGAACATATTAATGAAGGAAAAAAATAATGCAAGAATCTCATACCATTGAGGAGTATTTTGGGAGGTTTCATAAAAAAATGCTATCGTCCCAAATATTGGACGATAGAAAATAACAGGGTTTCCTTGTCCTGTTGTCAAACAGAGAATATTACTATTGGCAGCGAGTTGATTTTTATTGAATGTTCTTTCAAGATACTTAATGATTCTTTGATTCTGATTTCCACGAATGACAAACCTTTGTGCCCTCTCAACGCTCAACCCCTCCGGCAACAATCCATACTTGTCTAACTCCACCACTGCTTCTTTGAAGATGGGAATCGCTTCTTCCCTGGTAGATGTCTGATTCAATCGTGCTCTGAACTCAACAAGATACTGCTCCAGGTTCTGGTATTGTTCCCTGGTGAGTTTCACCGTGGTATCCCCATATCCTTTGATGCCACAGGCCTGGGTGGTGATTTCCACAAGGTCATCTTCATGGGATGCTTTGACAGCATTCTGGTTGATGCTGGGTGCAATTGCTATACCGATGAATAAAAGGATGATTCCAATGACTATTATTTTTTTCATGTGTTTTCCTCCGCTTGATTGTATATATTACGTTTTTCATATCATACGATTCTATTTAAATGTTTGGTAACAATAAAAATAAAAAAAAAGAAGAAAAAATGGGATTCCGCTCTCTTTATGAAGGATACCCGCCGAGTTTCAGGCTGGGGTCGCCGAAGAGCGCCCAGTTTGTGATACTGAATGCGTCGAGTTGCTGGATGGCGTGTTCATTGATGTATTTTGTAATGGCTTGGGTGTGTATTTTTCCCAGGTTAGTGATGCTGTTATTTCCATATTGCCAATAGAAGTTTATCTCTAGTGCCCCATGTAATGTCACCGGGTCGTCCACGCCTTCGTCCTCGCTGCCGAGGCTGTATCCGGTACAGCCGATTGTCGCGACCGCTCCCCCATGTGCTTTCATGAGAAGACCTGCACAGAAACAGGTGGGGATGGGGATGCCGTAGCAGAAATGCGGATGGTGTGCTTTCGTCTCTAATAAAGCGGGAATCAATGAGACGTTGTACAAGGCGTTATGGCATGCTCCGACGATCACAACCGGTAATTTATTTCCATTGATGAGCAAGGGGTATGATGCGATGTTGAATCCACCGGTCCAATTCACGGGATAGGTGCCGTCGAACCAGATGGTGTTCCATGAGTAGGGGTTTCCATGTCCTTCGAAGTAGACAAAACTTGCTCCTTCGTTGATCGATTTGAGGATATCCTTTGGTGTTGGGGTTCGTCCGCCGGTGTCCCGGTTTGTGGAATAGCATTTCACCAGGCGCAGGCCAGGGATCGCGTTGCTCGTGATGTTATAGGCAAGGTCGCAGAGGTACTCCCCATCTGGTTTTCCTTCGTAATACGCATAGGTTTTCCCACCGATGCCGACAAAGGTGTTGTACCAGGTTTTTTCCTCTGCCCCGGTGCTTTCGTAGGTCACGATCTTGTTTACGATGGTTTTTACTTCTCGTATGGTCGTGCAAGGGAGCCGTGAGACGTAGACTTCAGGGTTCATATCGAAGGTGTCGTTTTTGGCACCAGTCGCATTCCAGGCGGCGTACACCCCATCATTGTTGGAGTCCCAGCTGTCAAACCCACCGGTCCCATTGTACAAGCACCCGTAATACAGATCGGAGATGCACCCGGAATCCTCGAACAAGGGGATATTGACGTATCGGACTGGCACCCACCAGGCTTTATACCCAGCGGACCTGGTGTCCTTGTCTTTTGCGAACAGGTGTGACTTTAATCCACCGACGAGGAGCACATAGGTGATGTTCGAGTTGTCGTACTCGTTTTTGATGAAATATTTTATCTGCTCAGGGGCATCATATCCATTGTATTCAGAAAGGATTGATTCGACGGATTTGAATTTGGTACTGATTCCTTTGCTGTTCTTAAAATCAATCAGTGATTCGAGACTTGCGTTGAATTTCTCAGGGGCGATCACAAGCATGTTATACGCGGTGGAGAGCGGTTGAGGTGTCGGTGCTGTGTATTTCACTTGAACATCAAAACCACACGCGTATGAGATCTCCTTGTTCAACGGTGAGTAACGGACAGGATAACAGAGGATTTTTACAAAGGTTACCTGCTGGTCATGTTCGTTGCGTCCTGCATTTAAATCATAGCTAAACCAGGTATCAGGGTAGAAGGCGGCACTCCCATACACCGCCGCATTCGCCCCATACGAAGTCTGTTCCCCCAGGGATGATAATGGGGTGATACGTGCAGGGATCACCTCTTTTGTGAGAGCTACTGAGCCGATATCCTTTGGAGTGCACATCACCTGGATATCCGTTGACCGAAAAGGAATCTGAAACGTCTTCACATAGATAGGCAGCACCGGCTTATTCGGTTCTATCAGTTGGGTCGTTGTACCATCAAAGTGAATCTCGACAAATCCATTCTTTTCTGAGAACGTGGGCTGCGAAGAAAAGACAACGGATGTTGATACGGTTTTTTCGTTCATCGCTTGTTCTTTTGAGACAGTCGTAGAAAATGCAGCAGCCCCTAGCCCACTGAAGACTAAAACTCCGATGAGTACTATTGGTAGTATTTTTTTCATAATTTCCCCCTATTACGTTGCTATGGAGCATCAGGTATTAAAAAGTATTCCCTCAGAGGACCCATGTTTTTAATGTGAATTAAAAAAATGGAAAAAAAAGAGGAAGGGGTTATTTCACGCCTAAGACAATGCATCCCAGGACTATTCCTGATGCCGTTGCTGTGGTCGTATCAACAGTTATTTCGATATTCGTCGCACCAAAACCCATGACAGGGAATATTACCCATTGTGTTTTTCCTACTTTCAGATCAATGGTCCCATCATTATTTTCATAACCGGGAAAAATCATTCGACCATCAAGAACAAGTGTTATTTTTGCATCAGTCAGATCTGTTGTCCCCGTATTTTTTATCATCGCTTGCAGTCCCCAACCACCTTTCATCGTAATTTCAATTGGTGATGATGAAAGCGCGTTGATATTTTTTTCCTGAGTGGTTCGGGCAAGAGCGCTTCCCACGGGAAGCAAGGTTGAAATCAACAGCCCTACGATTAAAATCCCTATTGCTTTTTTTATCATAGGATAACCTCAAGGGAGAAAACCCAAATACTCCCCAAAAGGTTTCTTCTCGTATTATTGTACAAAAAGAAAAAAAATAGACGATTATCAAAATATCGTCCAACTTATGTTATAATTATTATTTCTCTTTCATTCTTTAAAAACATTAATAAAAAAAGGGTGGTGTTTTTTTACTTGCAGTACATGATTCCAGACATCTTCCCAGTTTTCTCCTTGGATCCATGAGATGTAATCCCAATCTCCAGGGATGCTTGCATCGCTTGTGATCCAATTCCATTTTTTTGTTTTCTCTGGAGTGTCATCTAGGTTTTTTTCTCTGATTAACATCCATACTCCCGCAGGTTTTTCCCACCACCAGGTATCGGTTTTATGGCCAGAGTATACCATGTGTGAACTGGTTTGGTCGACTTCGTTCCAGCTTTTTATTGTTGAACCGCATCGATGAACAGTATCCCAGTCTCGGGCGTCATACCATACGATGACATCCCAGTCGCCTGTGACAATCCATGAGCCGATGACATTGTCCCAGTTTTGGAATTGTTTCCAGACCTGATCTGCTTTCCCTTTTGTTGTTTTTATAAAAACATACGCTGATCGATATTTCCAATCCATTTTCTCTCGCTCCATCCACTCTGTTTAGTTTTAACATTTCACATAGTCAGTTTATTTATAATGATTTGGTTGTGAGTTAAATTCTGTGTTACATTTCATTCCGGGTCATAGAATGAAATAACGATCATTGGAGAAAGGGTCGTAGGATCCCATAGTGTCTCATCGGATGACAGACACATAATCCTATTATCTTCTTTATCAAGCTTTGAATTTCTCCCCCACCAACAAAGCACATCTTTTGCTATCTTCTAGATTCATATTTAAATGTTTGAAGACGATAAAATTCATTCTCTGAAGCTTCTCATTTGGTTTTTCCCTAACGAAATACAAGTGTATTTATATGACAAGCAACAAGATATCATAGGGGAGTCATAGAAGGTAAGACTTTTTTTAGATGAATCTTCAAACACTTTCCTTCAATGAACGACTTTCCCCCTTTCCTCCCTATTTATCCAAATGTTTTGCTTAGAAATATATTCTTAGAATCCTTCTGTTTTTTTCTGCGAAAACAAAAAGAGAAAAAGAAAAAAAAGAGGAGAGGGAATGTATCCCCTATTTAACTATTGAGTTCATTGTGTGTAGGTATTGGAGACTAATTCTACTAAGAGATCTTGTACTGGTTGTCCACCCCCAAGTGTATAATGAACGTACCACTTGGCATTATAACCCGTTTCAGGAACAAAATATTGTACCCAAGAATAGTGCCCATGCATACCAACAGGAAAATCTACTGAGACATTGTAGGCGTTATAGGTTCCCGCTGGTACTGTAATATTTGTCATCTCACAATGGTATGGTAATACTGATTGAGTTATTGTTTGTGTTGGATTGTTGAAGAGAGTGATGAGCCCCCAGTACAATGTGCATTTTTCCTCGAGTGTATAAGAACATCCTGGGAGTGCGCCGTCTCCCACGGTGAGCGGAAATGGTAAAAACACCTCAGGTGTAATAAACGAAGCTGTACCACCTTGTTGATATTGTGCTGGGAAGGGTAATATGCCTCCGATCAACCAAAATACTAATCCCTTTATCTGAGAAACGTCACGAATGAGGGCGAGATCGGTTTTTCGTAAATTCAATTCTTCATTCCACTTTGTCAAGGCAGTAAATTTCAATCGATATGAACCGATATATGCCCGTCCTTCACTATTTTTTGAAGTAATTTTGAGAGTATAGTTACCTCCTGTGTCATCGGTAACAGTCTGTGTGAATGAAGCGTTATAATACAGTCTGTACCACAAGGTACTACCATTGTATCGATACTCTGCTCTATGATAATTATAAGTCCATGAATCTCCTTTTTTCCACACCGGGACATCAACACTTGTGGATTTTGGTCGGATTTTTTCTTTCACGTTGATATTTGTTGCAGACACCACCGTCGTGGCCACCAGCATCAAAACTACGAGTGCTACGATTTTCTTTCTCATGTTTTCATTCCTTTCCTTCCAATTGTCAATATTTTTTTTCCTCATTTCCTTAAATTTTTTTTTCTTCTTTTTTTTCTTGAGAGTGGGGGTTGGCAGGATTTTGGAAGTATAACAAAGGGGATAATATGAAGAAAAAAATATTCTGCCAACTTCCTCTTCCGCCCATCAAGTTGTATTTCCTCCCGCTTTTCGATTTCTTATTTACATTATACAAAATATATTTCTATGACTTTCCGCCTTTTGCCTCCCTAAATCATGACGTATGTATCATATATTATGAATTAGTATATAAAATTATAACATTTTAAAC
>PDVH01000212.1_pt1 | contig 14672 bp, 11 predicted proteins | sample 1369781 | NCBI WGS metagenome assembly PDVH01 (sample SAMN07795378, study PRJNA414565) | Alkali sediment metagenome, whole genome shotgun sequencing project. | isolation source: glacial lake sediment | place: Bosnia and Herzegovina: Donje Bare Lake | collected 2016-06
TCGCGCGAATCAGGTGGAACAGTCGTTCCTGTGGGATGTTGGCTTTGAGATAGTGATCTGCGGCGATGCTGTGCCACCTCGTCCGCTCCTCCTTTGTCATAGAGCTGTAGACGAAATCGCGGAGGGAAGCATGAATCTCGAATCTTCCCGGAGCGACCTCCCTGAGCATCGAACCTCTCCTAGCTTGACGCAGTTCTCTTGGAATCGCATCGGCCGTGAATGGCTGCTGGAAAACTGAAGCGAACTGCAGTAGAGATTTCTCATCTTCAGGAAGGCCGGCGTAGAACTTCTCCTCGAAGAATCTGGCGACCTGATATTTGGCGCCCGTGGGACTGGACTCCGTGACCATCTCAAGCGATAGCGGGTGGCCATGTGCCCTTCGATATTCCGAGACCTGAGTAGCTCGATCGCTGCCCTCTTCTCAAGGCCTCCGAGCTCTATCTCCGCGACCTCCTTTTTCGCAATCATGTCTGAAGCGTCGTAGAACTTCGCACCTGCCTCGGATGTCACGATCATCTTTGCTGAACCGCTGCTATGCTTCAGCATCTTGAGGAACTCTTGGAGGTTGTCGGAGGAGTCGACATCGTCGAACACGAGCGTGTATCCGTTCTCAGCCAGCTCCTCGTCGAACAGATAACTGAGCTCGCCGAGTTCGAATTTCCCGGATGCAAGATACGTCGCGAGTCTCCTACTACCGTTCTCGGCAAGGAATCTGCCGAGCGCGTCTGCCAGAGTCCGAGGCACGTCCCAGGGCTTTGTGGAGTACCAGAAAATCCTCTGCCCGGACAGCCCTGACACAACCTTCGCGACGAGCGTGGACTTGCCTATGCCAGCTATCCCACGGATCGAGAGCACCTTCAGAGTCGGCAAGGCCAATGCTTGGCTGACTGCCTCAAGTTCTTTGGAGCGGCCGAAGAAATCCTTCACAGTCGGCAGAGGTGAAGATCGCCTTATGGATTTGGATCGGGATATCGATTCGGCGGATATCTTTGCTGGATCGACCATAGGAACAATCGAGTTGTCTCTGACGTACTGGAGCACGTCGGTCGCCTTCGATTTGCCAATCGTCGTGAGGAAGTAGACCTTCCGCCTCGCCTTCCCTTTCCGGACATGTTTCAACGTCTCGTCGACGATTCCAGAGGCCTTCAACTTCTTGAGCTCGATTGCCGCATGTGCCCTCGAGATCGAACAAGCTTGCGAGATTCCATCTTGCGTGACATCGAAAGGTGCCTCGTACTTGTCCTCGTACTTCACGTAGTTGCTCAGATGATACAGAATACGTTCAGAGACAGTCAGTTCACCAGCCATGCCTCCACCTTGCGTCCGAGGAGACCTAGGTGACGATATTTAAAGACAATTACTACATGCTGTCGGCGATGATAGACATCTTGACGGAGTTATGCGCTTTCCATCTCGGGCACGGGCTTAGGCCTCTCCTTCACCAGCAGCAGGACCAGCGTGACCGTGAAGATCCCAAGGCCGCCTGATATGAGGAAAGGCACCATCGTTCCTGAGAACGGATTGGGGAGACCGATATCCTTGGCGAAGAATGCGTCGAGCAGCAGGCCCCCCATGGGCGCGCCGAGGACGGAGCCGAAATTCGACATGGATTCGAGCATCCCGATCAGCCTCCCTCGGACCTCTTCTGGAACGGTGTCCGCTTGAAGGGCTCTAAGAGCAGGACTTGACACCTGGAATGCCATGCTCCGCATGGCAAGCAACAGGATGATCACGAGCAGCACGCCGCCAAACGGGATGAGAATCGTCCCCACAAATATCCGATCTGAGAGCCGCCCAGCCGGAAACGCGACCAAGGCTCCGAGCCCCATGGCCGTTCCGATGATGACGGAGATGACGTCGGCCTCGAGCCTGGGGTATTCCAGCAATAGAAAGAGTGCCATGAGCGGGCCGATGCTTGCGAAGGAGAATCCCTCCATCGCGGCGTTCGCATAGAGCACTTTGAGGTTCCTATGACCCTGTCTGTCCATGCCGTCAGGTCGAATGAGCTTTCCAAAGGATATCTTGGGGCGGTCTTTCACGGGAGACCTTGCATCAGTCACATTCGCCCAGACCATGACTGCTCCGATCAATGCGACAATGGCAGTGAAGTAGAACGGGAACTTGAAGCTGTCAGTCACGGAGAAGCCGAGATACTGATCCGCTACGAAGTAGAGTCCGCCGCCAATGAATGGCCCGACGACCATTCCGAGGTTCGACGCCATGACGATCTTGCCCAGGGATGCTCCTCGGCTGGCAACTGGACAGGAATCAATCACGAGCGCCTCGCTGACAGGCCAGACCATGGCGCTCGCGACGCCTTGGAGACCTCGCACCAAAGTGAGCCCGGACCAGGAAGTGGGGACGGTGAACAGGACCGCGAGCAGAGCGTAAAGGAAGCTGCCGATCAGTATGAGCCGCTTCCTTCCTACTCTGTCCGAGAGGTTTCCGAAAGGAGCTGCCAGGATTGCCCTGGTGAGGACAAAGGAGGAGAACAGAATCCCTACTTCAAGGCCTCCGCCGCCGAGGAGCTTGACGTACTGCGGGAAGAGGGGCATTATCAGTCCGAAACCCAGGCTGATGATGAAATCGAGTGACGCTAGGTAGTTGACGTTCTTTCTCGCTTCGCTCTCACTCAACAGGCACGAGTTCAAGAGAACCTGACCTCGACGAGCAGATCAGCCGAACAAGTCGACCCCTGCTCGCATATTTCGCAGGATGATTGGGACCAGGGATTTGTTCGTAGCCCTCATACCACAGTCGGGGTGTGCGTAGGCGATGTTCTCTCTGCCCACCTTGCTGGCTATTCCCTTCAGCTTCGCGGAGACTGTCTGGGGCGAATCGACTTCCTGCTCGACCATGGGGGTGACCGCGATACATCCCGCGCCCAGCTTCTTGGCGGCAGCCTCGAACCCCTTCTTGGATACATGTTCGATGTTCCTGTCTTGAGAAGATGGTCCACGACTCCGAATCCGCCGACGAATCCGCAGACATGGACGCTAACCTTGTCTCTCGGGAGGCCTTTCGCGATACGGTCGAGGAGTTCGACCCTCTCGGCGAGGTCCTTGTAGCCCTGCGAGAGGAACGGCTCGTCTATCTGGACATACGCTCCCATGTCGACGAGCGCTTTTGCTATCGGAGCGAGGGCGATTGCGATGTCCTTGTAGAGGTCGAAGTCGACTATGCTCTTGTAGTGGGACTTGATCTTCCGACTGCCGCATGTCATTCCAAGGGTGGTGGGCCCTGTTAGGGCAAGCTTGATCTTCAGGTCCGGGTGCTTCGATCGGATGTACTCCAGGTCCTTGACTTTCGAGAAAGACTCTGGGCCGTTCTTGATCGATATCTTACTGACAACCACGGGCATCCCACCCTCGACAGCGAGCCCTTCGAACGATTCTGCGAAGTAGGACACCATGTCCGCTCTCTGCTCGCCATCAGACACGATGTCCACTCCGTGAGATAGCTGGAATTCGAGCGCACGGTCTATCGACTCGTGCAGGTCCTCGCTGAACCTGGAGAGGCTGCCTATTGTGGTGGTGGTCAGTCTAGCCATTTAAGTGGCTAAGAATCATGACCCACTTATAAGCCTTTTTGAAGAATGAGCAGACTGGAAAAGAGTTAATGGGGGTTAGCGCCGTTGTCGTCCCGTGAAGCTCATAGTAACCTCATCCGAGGATAACGCGTCGATGAACATACGAGCGCGTCTCTTGGAGAAGCCCGGGTGGACGGAAAGAGGCGAATTCGATGGGAATCCTGCGTTGGTCAGGGACGACTTCCTCATGGTCCAGGTCAACAAGATACATCTCGACGAGGACTACGTCGACGACAGGGTGAAACAGAGGTTGGGAAAGGAAGCCGAGGTTGTCATCTTCGCGTCCAGGCACAGGGCGGAATCGCGGATCCCGACCCTTACCGTGCACCCGATCGGCAACTACTCATCTGCAGATTTCGGTGGAAAACCGGGCACGCTCTGCAAGTCATCGCCCCAACTGATGACCTCCGCGCTCAGGTCGCTCGCCTCGAACGCCAAGGGCATGGGCTTCAACGTCTCCTTCGAGACGACGCATCACGGTCCGAGCGTCAGCTGCCCCGCGTTCTACATTGAGATCGGCAGCTACGAGGAGCTCTGGGGGAGAGAGGACGCAGCCGAGGCGATAGCCAAGTCAATCATGAGCGTCAAGGACGAGGGATATCCAGTCGTGGTCTGCGCGGGAGGAGGGCATTATGCCCCGAGATTCACCGAGGTTGCCCTCTCGAAGAAGGTCGCGATAGGTCACATGGCAGCAAACTATGCGTTGGAGTCACTAAGCGAAGACCTGATCAGACAGATGGCAGCAAGAAGCGATGATGCCAAGAACGTGTACTTTCACAAGAAGGGCATGCCCAAGCCAGCATACAGACAACTCAGGGAGAGGTTCGCCTCGTTGGGCCTCGATGAGATCAGCAGCGACGACCTAGACACACTCTGAAGGTGTGAACAATGACCAAGAGCGGAGCAAGAGGAAGGACCTACGATAGCATAATCAAGAAGCTCAAGTCCCTCCGGAACCCGAAGAACATCGAGGGAATGGCAAGATATGGCCTCAACTCACCTACCACGCTCGGGTTGTGCATGCCAGACCTCATGAGGATCGCCAAAGAGACTGGAAAGGACCACGAGTTGGCTCGGCGACTCTGGGAGTCAGGCATATACGAAGCCAGGATACTTGCATTCATGATCGATGAATGGAGACTAGTGACTGAACAGCAGATGGAGCGTTGGGCCAAGGATTTCGACAATTGGGGCATCGTTGACGGCTGCTGCGGACATCTCTTCGACAAGACTCCGTTCGCCTATAGGAAAGCAGTAGAGTGGAGTAGGAGAAAGGAGGAGTTTGTCAAGCGGGCAGCCTACACGATGATGGCCACACTGACGGTCCACGACAAGAAGGCTGAGGACGAGAAGATGTTGAGGTTCCTCCCGCTCATCGTGAAGGGGTCGACCGACGAGCGCAAATACGTGAGCAAATCGGTCAACTGGGCACTAAGACAAATCGGAAAGAGGAATCGAGAGCTCAACAAGAAAGCGATTGAGACAGCGGAGCGGATCAAGAAACTGGACTCGAAGGCCGCCCGATGGATAGCCTCGGACGCTCTGAGAGAATTGAGGGGCGAAGCGGTCCAGAAGAGATTGCTCAAGCGACCGTAGTGCCCTTGAACGTCTTGCCCTCAAGTGCATCGCGAAGGTTGACCAAGTCGTTTCCATCTACGATCGCGAGTGAAATCCTCGACCTTTCGAGCACCCTCGCTCCCACAGGGTCGAAAACGTTGTTCGGGCCGGCTCCAGTTGAGTGCCCCACAAGATCGATCAGCTCCTTGTGAGTCATGTTTGAAATCCTCTTGGCATTCGGGTCCTTCTTCGGATCGGCCGAGTAGGCGCCGTCGACGGAGGTGGCGTTGATAAGCCTCTTGGCTTTCACGCGTTCGGCGAGCAATGCGGATACCGCATCAGTCGTGATTCCCGGGCTGACTCCACCCATGACGACAATTGAATGCGCCTTCCCCGCGTGGAGAGCTTCGTCGTAATCCTTCGGCGGTGAGTGACATGCGCGATCTCCGAGCGCCGTTATCAGAAGACGAGCGTTCAAGCGCGTGACCTCGATCCCCATCTCGTCGAGGAAGCTCTCGTCTGCTCCGAGGTCTCTCCCAGCTTTGATGTAGTAGCGGGCTATCTTGCCTCCGCCCGTCACTACGTACAACTTGTACTTGGCAGACATGCCGATGAGGATCTTCGCGACTCTCCGGATATAGGAAGTGTCGCCTTCGTCCCTTACCAGTACGGACCCTCCCAGCGACAATACGACTGTTTCCATGGTGCTCAACTTTTATAACGGTGAACGCTCTAACCCGTACAAAAGGCTTGGGACTGGTTCTGGTGACCGAGCTTACAGACCTGCAGACATACGAGTTCCGCAGGAGCCTCGAGGAGGTCCGGAAACTTTCGGGGAGAGGCACGGAACTGATATCGCTCTACATCCCCCCTTCGAAACAGATCTCTGATGTCTCGAACTACCTCCGTAGTGAATACTCTCAATCGTCCAACATCAAGTCCGCATCGACCAGGAAGAACGTTCAAGCAGCCATCTCGTCGATTCTTTCGAGACTCAAGAACTTCAAGCAACCGCCGGAGAACGGCCTTGTGTTCTTCGTAGGGCACAGGTCGATAGGCGCGGACCAGACCGACATGGTGCAGTTCGTCCTCGAGCCGCCGGAGCCAGTCCCCACTTTCATCTACAGATGCGACTCGAAGTTCTTCACGGAAACCATCGAGGGGATGCTCGAGACAAAGGAGACCTATGGGCTCATCGTCATCGACAGGAGCGAAGCCACGATCGGATACCTGCACGGCAAGAGGATAGAATCAGTGAAGAACATGCAGTCGTTAGTCCCAAGCAAGCACGGCAGAGGAGGCCAATCCGCGCGTAGGTTCGAGAGGCTCATCGAGATTGCCGCGCACGAGTACTACAAGAAGGTCGCTGATGTGGCCAACGAGTCCTTCCTGTCGCGAAAGGACCTCGTGGGCATACTCGTAGGCGGCCCTGGACCCACCAAGGAATTCTTCGTCAAGAGCGAGTACCTGCACTACGAGCTGCAGAAGAAGATCATTGATACCTTCGATGTCGGATACACCGATGAGTACGGCCTCAAGGAGCTGGTTGAGAAGGCCCGAGAGTCTCTGAGAGACATCGACCTGATGAGGGAGAAGGACCTCATGCAGAAGCTGTTCGAAGAGATCCGGAAGCCAGATGGTGGTCTCTCGATCTACGGTGAGGAGCAGGTCAAGAACGCTCTCATGATAGGCGCGGTCGACACGCTCATCCTCTCGGAGGACCTGAGGAGAGTGAAGCTGAAGCTCACCTGCCCTTCATGCGGTGCAAAGAAAGAAGCCCTGGCAAAGGATTCGACAGAGGACGTGAAGTGCGACAAATGCAGTGCCATCATGAAGGTGGACGAGGTCGACGACCTCGTCGGTGAACTCCACAAGATCGCCGGGCAGAACAACACCAAGATTGAATTCGTGTCTGGAGAATCCGAAGAGGGCGGGCTGCTGCTCAAGGCTTTCGGAGGAATCGCAGGCATACTGAGGTTCAGAGTGAGTTGAGGTTGATGGCCGAAGACGCTTTCCAGAGATTCAAGGACGAGATATCGGAGGCAGTCTCCAAGACGCTCCTGGAGCTGAATGTGGAGACCGATATCGTCATAGACAAGGCGCCCCAAGGGATGGGAGATCTCGCATTCCCCTGTTTTCCCCTCGCGAAGAAGCTGAAGAAATCCCCTGACGCGATCGCCAAGGACATCGCTTCGCGTATCAAACCCAAAGATTTGATTGAGAAGATCGAGGCGAAAGGCGGTTATGTCAATTTCACGGTTAGATTCGACAAGCTTGCCCAGAAGGCGCTCGACGAGGCTTTGTCAAAGAAGGNGAAATTCGGGACCCCAGACAAGAAGAAGGGTGTGCGGGTGCTCCTCGAACACACGAGCGTGAACCCGACGGGCCCNATCCATGTCGGCAGGGCGAGGAACCCCATAATCGGCGACACACTGGCCAGGATCCTCCGGCAGGCGGGGCACGATGTCACGACGGAGTTCTATGTCAACGATGTGGGCCGCCAGGCAGTCGTCATGTCTTGGGGAGTAAAACACGTCAAGCTAGATGCTCAGCCAGAGCGCGACAAGGACGACTACAGGTACGTGCTCTATTACCAGCAGGCCAACAAACTGCTGGAGGAGAACCCGGAAGTGCTCAAAGAGATCGACTCGATGCTCTACAAACTCGAGCACGGAGATCCCGACACCGTCAAGCTCGCTAGGGAAGCGTGCGAGCTCGAGAGACTCAACGTCCATGTCGATCGGTTCACCTGGGAGTCGAAGTTCGTGGCCGATCGCAGCGTCGAGAAGGTCATCGCGAAACTCAGGACATCTGAGTACTGCAGGGAGCAGGATGGCGCCTACTATCTAGAACTGGAGAGCTTCGGGATAAGTGGGCGCGAGACCAAATGGTTCTTCACGCGCGCTGACGGTACGTCTGTCTACACTACACGGGACCTCGCATATCACATTGACAAGTTCGCCAGGTCAGACATAGCCATCAACATCCTAGGCGAGGACCACAAGCTGGCCATGCAGGAACTGTCCGCAGCCCTCTCGATCATGGGCCTGGAAAAGAAGCCTGAGATCGTGTACTACGCCTTCGTCTCGCTTCCGGAGGGCAAGATGTCCACACGCAAAGGAAGGGTCGTGAACCTGGACGATCTCATCGATGAGGCAATCGAGCTCGCGTACGATGAGGTGAAGAAGCGCAGGACCGACCTCTCAGAGGAACGGATGAGGGAGATAGCCAGGATCGTCGGCATAGGTGCCCTCAGGTACAACATCGCCAGGATACAGGCTGAGAAGCAGATCGTGTTCAAGTGGGAGGATGCCTTGAACTTCGAGGGGAGCAGCGCGCCCTTCGTTCAGTACGCGCACGCGCGTGCGTGCTCCATACTCAGCAAGGCCGAAGGGTGGGGCAGGAAGTTCGACGCCGTCCACCTGGCGAGCTCTCAAGAGATGGACCTCACGAAGCTGATTGCGAGCTTCCCATCAGTGATCGCGGTCTGCGCAGAAGACCGCAAGACGCATGTGCTCGCGGGCTACGCTCAGGACCTCGCGGCGCAGTTCAACCAGTTCTACAGGTTCGTGCCTGTCCTGAAGTCCGAAGGCGCTATGAGGGACGCGCGACTCGCATTGGTCGAGGCGAGCATGTGGACCTTGAGGAATTCGCTGAACTGCCTTGGACTCGACGCGCCCGAGGAGATGTAGCGCTCAGAACTTCAGGTTCCATTCCTTTCGGGAGTAGCAGTCCGAGACCAATCTGCTCACAATCGCTCTTTCGGTATCTGTTAGGATCCCTTCCTCGAACTGGACCTGGAAAGACTTCGAGATTTCGTAGGCAATTCTTTCCTTGACATCGCCGATGCTGACGGTCCTTCCCAAGAGCGAAGACAGACTGGCCACGCGCTCGGATGGTCTTGACAGGGAAGGTGCCTTTGACTTGTCTATCTTCAGAACGGCATCCATTGCCTCCAAATCCGTTTGGACTATCACGGTGCCATGCTGTAGAACGGAGCCTTTCCGTCTGAGCTGTGCGTTCCCGGAGATCTTCCGTCCGTCCACCTCAATATCGTTCATGGGCCGATAGCGGGCCTCGAGGCCGAAGGAACTGATGGCACGAGCGATCGCCGAGCATATGGCGCGGAACGATTCGCCCGTTCCGGACGGGAGTTCGTCCTCATGCACGACGAGGCCGTAGATCAGCTGGCCAGTATCCGTGAATATCGAGCTGCCTCCAGACTTTCTCCTCACGATGGCGACGCCCCGCTTCGAGGCTTCTGCTGCGTGTATCGACTCCGATATCTTCTGGAAATGCCCCACAGAAACGGTTGGCTGGTCGCGGACGTAGTAGTGCAGAGTGCTTGGAACTGCGCCCGCAATGTGGGCCTCGAGCATTGCGTCGTCCAAGGCCGCAGACTCGGAGGGCGAGACGAGACCGCTATCCACCAGGCGCCATATCTTCGGCATGAGTCCTCAGCAGAAGAGAATGAAAAGTATCGTTAAGAGGTTTCCTAGTGTTTGAGCCGGGTGCCTACTGCCCTTCCTCGCTCTTCTTCTCGCGCCTCGGGCCCTTCTTCTCGCGCTTCGACAGTCTGCCCCTGAAATAGAGCGCCAGTGGCACCAATATGATGACCGCCGCGACTCCGCCCCACAGTAGCGGTTTCTTCCAGCCGGCTTCCTTCACTTTCAGCGCCTGGTCCCCGCTCGCCGTGTACCTGCCGACTGTGAGCTGATCGGTGCATGTCACGTTTACCTTGATCGTGTATGTGCCCTTCGTGCCGAAGGAGACAGGGAACCTGATCTGCACCTTGCCGCCGACTTCGACCACCGTCACTGCGCTCGAACCGTTGAACATCTGGTTTGCAGAGCTCATGGCAGTCCCGAGCAGCTTCTCGGTCCCGTCCGTCCTTACAACCCAGAATGTGACTACCACACCTGAGGCGGGTCTGCTACCGGTGTTGGTCAGGTTGACCAGAATGTAGCCCTGACTGCCCTCCGAGAAGTTCCCGGGCAACAAGCTTGTCTTGTCAGTCGTGTAGTATACCCTCTCGATCTTCAGCTTCGGCCTCGGACCCTCTAGGATGTTTATCGTCTTCGGGGCGATCTGCCAGTTGCCAGAAAGGTCGGTCACATTGAGCGAGACATGCATGGCCGCAACGTGTGTGTAGTTGTGCGTGACGTTCGTGCCCGCAAGGCCAGTGTAGTTCTCCCAGACACCGTCTCCGAAGTTCCATGTGAAATGGAGCGAGGAATTCTTGTCAAGGTTGTCGTAGCTCGCGGATGCGTCGAAGACCACCGTTCTGTTCTCAATGAGGTTGCTTCCGCCGGTCTCGTTCTTTGCGGTGAATGTCACAGTCGGTTTGGTCGTGTCGTTAACCTTGACGGTCAATGTGGTGTTCTTCCAATGGCCGACCACATCCATCACGTTGAGCACGAGCGTGTAATTGCCAGAGCTCGCGTACGAGTGCGTGGCGTTCTGCTCGGTCTCATTCCAGGCGATCCTGTTGGATGAGTTGCCATCACCGTAGTCAAACTGTACCCAATCGATCAGGCCAAGACCGTCGCCTAGGCTCGCAGCGTCGTCTGTGGATCCCGTGGCGTTCACGACGAGCATTTCTCTCTGCTCGATCGAGACGGAGTTGTCCGTCGTGTTGAGCGTCCTGTTCTTCGCCCTTATCACGGGCGACGGCAGCAGATCGTCGCACACGACCTTGAGCTCCCTATCATCGCATATGACTTTGATATCCGTCCAGTTGACAAGACCTGCGACATCCGTGATTGTCAGATTGACGGTCCGCTCAGCTGCGGCGGTCTGGTACTCGTGAACGACAGTCTTGTTCGAGGTCGTAACGTCGAGCGACCCGTCCCCGAACTTCCATGTGTAGGTCAGCGGGTTGCCGTTCGGGTCGGCGGAGTTCCCTGCGTTCAGGGTCACATTCGCTCCGACCCTCACGATATACTTCGTGATGTTGTTCCCAGAGTCACGCACTGCGTATGCGGCGTTCGCCTCGGAGTTGACTCCAGCCGAGGCAGAGGGCGTCTCGGACTTCTCGATGCCCATCTCGATGGCCACTCCGCTGCCAGCGCCAGTTGACGGGTCGATCGTCACGGTTCTGTAGCCAGCGATGGTCCCCTCGAAGCTCGTGTTGGACACGCGCTCGAAGCTGCTCACCAGTGCGATCGAATATCGGTAGTCTGCAGAGGCAGTGTCGTAACTGACTAATACCATCGAATCGTAGCTCGTTGCGCCGATGTCCAGCGTACCGGCGGTGTAAGCGCATGTGTACGAGTAGTTCACACCCGATACGTTGACAACTGAGCCGGAAGCAATGTCATTGACATATCCAGTGACCGTGGGACTCGAGAGGTATGCGGTCTCATTCACCATTTGCAGCGTGTCGCTCACTTTGAGCAACGTGTCGCTGGTCACGTATTGTGTCCCATACGTGTCGACCAAGGCTCTGAATGCATTGGCCTCACCGGAAGACAGCACGCCGTCGCCATTGCCCATCACAAGGTCGACCTGCATCCTGAGGCTCCCCAAATCGTTGTACATCAACCCGGGGTAGGCGTCATCGTACGACCACGTGGTGTTCACGTCCAATGTGAACGCGCGGAAGTTGGCGCCATAAGTGATGTCAACCATCTCCGTCCTCTTCGTCTGCGGGCTCAAGGATATGGTCAGGTCGATGTCAGAGGATGCTACTGTCACAGTCTGAACATGAGCTGAGGCACCATCGCCATCGACAACCAGTACGAAGTTCCCCGCGTAGGCGTCGAAGGACATGGCTGCGCTGTAGCTCTTCAGAACCCGCTTTACCCACGGTATAGCGGAGTCCGTGTTGATGAGATAGGCAACGACATTGGAAACGGTCTCGGAACCAAGAGTCACATATGAAGACACGATCTTGGAATCGACCAGGTTGATCGTCCGCGTCGCACCGCTGGTTACGACGACCTGCTCGACGTATGTCTCGAACCCTTTCTTCACGATCACGAGGTCGACATCACCAAGTACAGGTGAGCTGAACATGCTCACAGTCGCATATCCGAGCTGGTTCGTGGTGTCCTCCGCAACGAACTGCTTGGCGATTGGGTCGTAAAACCCGACCAGGGCCCCGACGACTATGTAGTTCGACGGGTCCCGGACCGTGATATTCCAGACGTATTGCTTCGTTGGGAACTCGGTAAGCTGCACCACACTCGTGGTGTAGTTGCTGGTGGCGTCGAACCTGAACTGGGTCGCATCGAGCTTGTCATAGTGGTCCGCTTGAGAGACAGCTTGAGAGACATCGACTCTATAGTAACCCGAAGGGGCGTTCAGAACGGCATAGGCGGCCTTCGACGGCATGTAAGTGGCAGCTATCACACCTCCCGTGTGCACCTCAGTCAGATTCACGTAGGCATTCGTGACAGGTGACCCGCCTGACAACACGGGCACGTAGATGTTCTTCGCACTGCTCGACTGACCCTCGAACCCCGCGGGGACGATGACCAGGGCCGACATGGCCATGAGCAGAACGACGAGGCTGGCTGATAGCTTGCTCATTGGGTCGCTCTTCATTGAAATTCCCCTCTCTCTCCTGGGAATCCAAACCGAGACCCCCTTTGGAAAAAGGTATTCCGGCGAATAGATTGCCCCTTTATAAGCTTTAGCTATGAGAGGCAATGACCTCCTAGATAGCCAGTATTCGCGCTCGCGATAGGATTGGTGTCGTGCTCATGTGACGATCTTCTTGACCTGGTTGGTCTCGATCGCCCTCCGTATCTCAACCGCCAGCCGTCTTCCGGTGCTCATGTTCGTACGCCAAGTCGTATTTCCGTACGGATGCCCGACAGACATGTGCACATTGGTCCCGCCGCCAACTCTCGGAGCCACATCGTAGATATGGAACTTGAGGTCCTTGTCGACGCATGTCTGGAGGCAGAAGGGGCCTATGATGCCTGGGGGATAGTGCTCCTGCGTCGCCTTGACATACTTCTCTGCCAGGTCGAACGCGCCCTCGAGAAGCGATTCGCGCATGGTCGCAGAGTTGTGCCCGCAAACGGTGTACTCGGGTGTCGCCTGCGCGCCCATGAGCGTCATCTGCTGAGGCGCGGGCAGCCTGACATGGCCGTCGAGTGAAGTCTCGAACCTCCAGTCGACTCCGATCAGCTCGATCCTCTCCATCCTGTTCTCTAGCGGGGAGTAGAAGAAGTCGAGATTGAAGACCGGCCCTATCACGTACTCCTCTATCCTTGCGCTCGCCAGATCCTCCTCGGTGATCACATTGTGGAATATCAATGAGCGTGATTTCTCTCTGAATTCCTGAGAAGACGCGGCCGTGAAGAACCCGCGCTCGAGCTTCTTGACCTTGTGGTGGAGTTTGACAATGACTAGCCGGTCTATGTCCGTCGGGTCCTTGATCTTCTTGGGGAACGGAAGCCCTGCCTTCTCTAGAAGCCAGTAGTAGTCTCTATCCTCGCCTCTCTCCTCGCTTCTGAGCAACGCCCTGGAACCCACCATCGGGACCGCGAAGTTGTCCTCTATCTCCTTGAGGTCCACGTATGAAGTGAACGATCGGTTCGGAACGAAGAGGATGTTCTCATCGACGAGCTTCTGCTGGTACTTGGGCTCCATCATCTCCTTGAACTTCTTCAGCGTCCAGCACTCGTCTACGATGCCCCGTACGACCTTCCCGTCCGCATCCCGCTGGCATTTGAAGTACTTCGAGTAGGTCTTGTCCCTTCCTTCCTGGCCTATCCCGACGGTCCTGAATCCCTCCTCGACCGCGCCGTCGCAGACATCGAGCGCTGAGTGCGAAGCGACCACGCCGATCTTGACCTTCTTCAGATCGTAGCCGTCGACGATTTCGAAAATCCTCTCTCTGCTGATCAATGCGCAACCCCCTTGAAGAGCTACATTTCGCGGGCTCGTGCGAGTGATTGGATTCGGAATATATTACCTTGCGCTCGGAGGCTTGAGCGAGATCTCGTCCAAGCGGATGCCTAGCTGAGAATAGACCGTTTTGAACCCGAACTTCTCGTACAACCGCTTGGCGCGCGGGTAGCTAGTGTGCAGATAGCAGGAGGAAACCTTGCCCGCAAGGTCCGTTATGCCGCAGCGCATCAGCTCATCGCCTATACCCTCACCCTGCCGGGAGGGTGTGACATAGATGTCGTAGATGAGACCAGTATCGCCGTCGAGACGAGTGATCACAAACCCTCCGTCGATGTAGTAGACCGCGTAGTTCCTGTCGATCCTGAACCTCCGTAGCCTGAACAGCGAGTTCATCGTAGGCTCGTCGTAGTACTCGGAAAAGAGCTTCACCAGCGCGCTCCTGTTCGCGCTCGACGCTGGCTGACCCCTGTGCTGGTATCCCTTCGGCCGGTCGAGAACAAGACGCCACATCGTCATCGGATCGAACTCTCGGATGAACCTGCCTATGTCTGTCGAGAACACCGCCCAGGATTTCTTCATGGTCGTCAGGTAGTGGACGAGGCACTCCGCAGCGATCGCGAGGTCCTCATGCGAGCTTGCGACTAGCATCCCCTGCTTCCTC
>PDVH01000213.1_pt1 | contig 14636 bp, 23 predicted proteins | sample 1369781 | NCBI WGS metagenome assembly PDVH01 (sample SAMN07795378, study PRJNA414565) | Alkali sediment metagenome, whole genome shotgun sequencing project. | isolation source: glacial lake sediment | place: Bosnia and Herzegovina: Donje Bare Lake | collected 2016-06
TAATGAAAGTATTATTAACTGCTGACCTACATATAAAACAGAGGCACCCTTTTAGTAGGGTGATACCTGGCAAAAGTTGGGATAGGGTTTGCCAAGAGAAACTAAACATAGTTTCTCTTTTCCCTAAAATAGCTGATACGTATGAAGTTGATTTAGTAGTAATTGCTGGAGATATTTTTGACACATCTAATCCACCTGAGTCACTTAAAGCAGAGTTTGTTAAAATATTGATGGCATTCAATACTAAAGTGATAGTGATAACTGGCAGACCTGGTGATCATGATTATGTTTCTGAGAATAACTTTGTTCTTATGGATATAAGGGAAGCATTTAGAGAAAGCCAAAATATAATAATCCATAATTCTAATTTCTATCCTATGCCTGGTGCTCCTAGTGTTCTTATCTATCATGATATGCTATCTGGTATATCTGATTTATATAAAAAGACTATACCACTTGATCATGAGAAATTCCGGCCATTTAAAACTATCCTTATGGGTGATTATCATGCTCCTTATGTTAAGAAGTATGCTGATAAGAACTTCATCTATCCAGGCACCCCATATCCTACTAGGTATGGAGAAGATTCTCATCATATTAGTATAGTTGACATAGACACTAAAGGTAAATTGACTAGTCATCAATCTATCCCTTTAAAGACTTATAAACTTTTGGAGTGTGACAGTTTAAAGGATAGGGCTAAGTGTGATGTGCCTTATATCATAAAATATAAGATAAATTGTTTACCTAATAAATTGACTGATACTCTAAGGGAATTAGAAAGCATCAAACGTCAATTTGTTAAGGATGATGTTAATAATCTTTGTATGGATGTTATATGGCAAGTATCTACTTCTGAAAATAAATCTTTAGATGTTAAGAGCAAAAATAATTCAAATACTTTAAAAGAAGTATGCTTAAGCTACATAAGAGAAAATGCTGGCTCTCTTGTTAAGCAAGAGGAAGCATTATTCCTAAAGTTAGAAAAAGAGGTAGAATAATGTGGTACATTCATACTATCAAAGCTGTTGATCTTTTCTCTTGGAAAGAATTAGTGGTTGAATTTGATGATAAGGAAATCTATGCTATAACTGGTGATAATGGTTCAGGCAAATCTTCTATTTTTGAAATAATTAAATGGGTGCTGTTCAAAAAGACTAATAAGAAAAATGTAGAGCGTTATGGAACTACTGGAGGTGAAGGAACTTTATTGCTATGTGATGAAGAAGGTAACTTGATGAGTATAACCAGAAAAACTTCAGCACCAACTGGAGTTTTAATTGATGGTATAGAAAATACTCAAGAACTACTGGAACATTATTTGGATTGCTCCTATACTTCATTTATGTCAGCTATCACTTGTGATCAGAAAAGAGTTTCATCATTTGTCAATGAGAAAAGTCCAGCAGGTAAAAGTAAGATTTTTGGAGATATGGTTGGTGCTGGTATTTTAGATAAGATGAGGGAAAAACTTCAGAAGCCAAAGCAAGAGTTGGAAAGGATTTATGACTCAAGTAAGGCAGTGGTAGATACTTTGTCTATTCAGCTTGATGAAATCCTTGCTCAATTTATGCCAGATACTCCTGCTGATTTTCTCAACTCTCTTAAGACTAAAGCTGGCAAGCTGAAAGAGTATAGAGAATTAATGGTGGTCAGACAAGATGAATATAAAGTGGGTCTTGATCAAGTTAATTCTTGGAAAAGGTGGAGAGAATCTACTAAAGTATTAAAGGAGCTAACTACTAAAATTCAAGAGGAAAAAGCGCTGATTCAGGGCTTAAAAGCCTCTATTAATCCGGTAGAGTATAAAGAGAAGGTAGAAGATATTGAGAAGGTTTTAGAAGAAGCTAAGAAGGTTGCTGCCCAAACCCAGGAAATTCAATCTAAGATAAGAGAAGTGTCCAAAGAAATTGGTTCAATGGTGAATACTATTAAAGATGGAGGCAAGTGTCCAACTTGTGGCACTCAATTGAAGGATAAAAATTCAATTGAAATGGTAAAGAAAAAAATTCAAGACAAAAGAACTGAATTAGCTGTTCTTGATTCTGAGTTTTTAAAATACAAGAATCATATAGAGACTAATAGGATAATGCAGCAGAGGCTAGAAAATTGGATAACTAATGCGGATATTGAAAAAAGAAGATTAGAAAATTTGGTTAATGCCTTAAAAGCTGATATGTATTCCTATAAAATGATCAAGGTAGATAAACCTGATTTTATAGAACCAGATTTAACTCAGCTATCAGATAAAATAAACGGTTGCTCTGAAGCTATCCATAGATTATCTTTAGAGATAAATGATGGTAAGAATACTTTGAACAATTATAAGTCTATTCTTGCTAAAAATGAAGAAGCTATTAAAGTGCTTAAGGATAATGAATCTAAGTACAATTGCTATAATTGGCTTTGGGATCATTTACCTATTATGAAGCTAAGATTTATTGATGATAATAAGGTTATGGTAGAAAGTATTGCTAATGAGCATCTATCTAAAATGGGTCTACCTTTTACCATCAGTATAGAAACTCAAAGGGAAATGTCCAAAGGTAATAAGATAAAGGATGAATTTGTTTTTAAGATAATAAATGTCAACTCTAACCAAGAAGCTCATAAGGATGATCTTTCTGGTGGAGAAGAGGTTTGTATCCTTTTGGCTATGCAATTTGCTATTAACCATGTATTTAATACTAACCTTAATTTTGAGATATATGATGAAATATGTGGGCCACTTGACAAGAAAAATAAAGCTGTAATAATTGAGGCTATGAAGGATAGAGGAAAACTGAAGCAAGTTTTAACTGTAAGCCATGATGATGAAATTAGTAATTCTTTTAATGCGGCAATTAGTATATTAAAAGTAAATGGTATAAGTCAAATTAAATAAAAAGGAGTTTTTGTGGGAGTATTAAGACCGGAGTATATTTCAGAAATAATGGATTCTATAGAATGGCCTGATAACCTAAAGGATATTCCTATAGGAATGAAATGTCTTATTGCTATGCAGGTTCAAATGAATCTTCAGCAAGCAAGGATGTTTGACCTTCTTAGGATAGCTACTGGGATGACTGAAGAAGGTGATATGCCTGATGAAAGTTCAGACAGCGTACAGTCTAATTCCCAGATTAGTACTGTTGATAAAATGATAGCAGAAGGACTGAAAAAGTCCACTGTGTGTGGCACATGTGGAGTTGGCGTTGTCCCTACTGAGATGGGTTATTGCCCTAAATGCAAGAGTGATCTTAAAAGACAGTTAGCTATGGAGCTGCAAAATAAACCATATTGAGGAGATTATAATGATAGATAGTGAATATCAAACTTATTTAAAGATTATGCCTTGGGAAGATTTTTATGAATTGTGTAATTGTAAGATTCCAGTTCAAAAGAATATCCTATGCTCTAAAATGGATGAGTCTTGTCCTAATAAATTATGTATGAAACCTGATAAAGAAACTATGCTGAGATGTCCTGTATGGAAAAATCTAAGAAATTTTTATAGCAGTAAGCTTTGGGCAGAAATTAAAAATAAGGAGAGTGAATATGGAAGGGATGACGAAAAAGGAAGAAGTCAAATTGCGCAAAGATATAAAAGCCTTGGAAGGAAACCAAGTCACCAAGTTGGACGGTTCAGAACAGATATTATCTGAAGAATTGGAGAAAGAAGATGATCCAAGAGTCTTTGAAAAGTGATTTGGTTATTGGCCTTGATATTTCAGAGACAAGGACTGGATGGGCTTTAATACAAAGTCCAGATGAAATATTAGGCTATGGGGTAATAACTCCATTCAAGGCTATAAAGGATAAAGACCCATTCTTTGGCACCGTTCTATTGGCTTATGCTTCTGAGATTAAAAGAATTTTGAAAAATTGTGAGCAAATTAGCCAGCAAGAGATAGACTTTATTGTAGTTGAAGATTTAAACATAATGTTCAATAAAGGTAATAAAATGCTGACCAATTTCCAGTCAGCAGCTAAACTTGCCTGTGCTATCTATAATAAAAGTATGCCTGTATACTTGATCAATAATAAAACTGTTAAGGCTTTCTATAAGATCAATACATTTAAGGCTAAGTTTACAGAAGATACCTTGGCTAAAGCTAAAAGGTATCAACAAAAACCTGTTAAGATTCTTATGGTAGAAGCAATCAATAAAAATCATAAATTGGAACTTACATATGCTCAAAATGATGAAGCAGATGCTATTGCAACGGCAATAACTTATATTCATAAAAATAAGAAAGGAAGTTGATGTATGGCTTTAGTTAAGGTAAGAACTCAAAAGTCAGAAGATGGCAAGATTATCAAGGAAGATAAAATATTCTGGTGCCATGCTTGTAAGACAAGGCATAAGGTTTCTCTTAAATGGAAATTAGCTGGTTCTATTCTAAGGCCAACCATAGAGCCGGATTTTATTGGTAAAACCGTAGTAGGTTCTGGTGGAGTTAATTTTGATGGAGTTCAAACTAAATATTGTCACTGTAAAGTAATAAATGGAACTATTCAGTATTATGATGACTGTGAGCATAGTTTTAAAGGTCAAACTGTTCCTATGGTTGATCTTGACTTTATAGATGAGCAGGAAGTCAAAGATGCCAAGCAGTTCTCTACTTTAGATAGCAAGTCTCTTTTTGGAAGATTTTTTGGCCCAAAAAGAGATGCAGCAGTTCTCACTATCCAAGACCTTAAAAAAGGTGATCAAAATGCCTAGCCCATATAACAAAAAGTATGTTGACTCAGCTATTGCTCGTATGAATAAAAAGTATGTCATGGTTGATGAAGATGAAAATCCAAGAAGGATATATCCACCTTTAAAGGATGGAACTAATAAGCTAAAGGATATGATGGGAACTAAGAACTATATTAAAATATTGACTCAGATAGGAACTAACAAGTTCATTTTAGTTCAACATTATATCTATTGTGAAGATGATCTTTGGCTATGCGGAGATGCTATAGTTCTGAACCAAAATCCTGATAAGAAAATATTGACTCAGGTCTTATGTACTAAGACCAGAAAAGAATGTTGTGCTTATCATGAGTATTCCCATGAATACATTACCTTATGCCCTAATTGCCGGAAAATAATAGTGATGTGTAAACATGCTGATACTGCTTGTCAGCATTGTAATTGTGGCATTGGTTCTGCTAAAAGTATGATGCTTCCTTTCCTGAAATTAGATTGTGAATTTTGTCCAGTTAAAATTGGATGGGATAAGGTTAATGAAATCCATAAAAATGATAAGAACTTCTATCAAGGGCTATTGAAGATTAGGTCAGATATTCTACAGCAGCTTAGAGCCAGATTTGATGATGTAGAATTTGATGGGTCAATATCAGATTTTTATTCTAAACTAACAGACCAAGTCATTGAATCCTTAGAAAGTGAGGAAAAGCATGAATGACCATCAGCAAGTAGTAGATCAAGTTAGGGATAGTTCAAGACGCTCCCTTCACTGCAAAGCTAAACGTACACCAGAAATGGCAGCCTGTACTCATTGTAATAAGCCTCATGTTATAAATGATAGGGTTATTAGCTATATCTGCCCTCACTGTAATAAATACCAAAATGCAGATGAGGCAAGAAAGAAGTATGAATCTGGAGATTATATCCATACTGAAACTAATCAGGCACCAGCATCAGGCATAAAGTCTGATTATATTAAGCTAAGAGATGAAATGGAGATACGTGCTGATCTATTTGCTGGTGGCAAAACAAGAGACACTATGGGTGTCAATAAATTTAATAATATGCTGAGAAGAGAACTGGTAAAGAATAAATGTTATAGAGGTTTGGAAGGATCAGGTGTATGATAACATGGGAGGAGTATATAAGGGCAAAAGATGCTGATGCATTCAAAAGAATGTATACAGAACTGCTTTTAGTTTTATTCAATGATATACTTCCTTGTGAACATTATCAATATAATTTAGTTAAATGGTTAGAGCATAAAGATAAATCTGCTAAGATGAAACTTGATAAACATAATAGTTCTATAGAATGGCTATTGACGGATAGTAAAGAAAGAGCACTTTGCTTTCAAGTTTTAGATATAAGTGATATGAGAAAGGAACAGATTGTTAATGCTATATCTGCAAAATTTAATAACCCAAAAAGGTTTTTTAAATTCTTTACTTCATATGCTAATGAATATGGCAAATCATCAGAATGTCAAAATTCTCATAAAGATGCTGAGGAAAATTTGAATGATACCAAATCAAGAGAATAAAGTAAAAGAGATAAATGCTCTAATAAATCTGCAACAGTCTAACATAGTTAAGAATAAGGCTAAGAAAAAAGAACTATTCATTAAGCCTATAAGAAAAGGAACTTGCATTGGATGTAGAAAGAATAATAAGACTTTATTGAGACAAAGATGGGATATATGCTATACTTGTTTAGGATGGTGCAAAAGATTTATAATGGAAAAATATGGATATTTTCATCATAGACATTTAGGGGAAGCAATAGCAGAACTGGTGAAACCTATTCCTTGTATATTCTATGACTCTTGTGGCAATACTTTGACCAGATTTAAAGAAGATGGTGGTACCAATCCTTATAAGAGAAGGATATGTGATAAATGTAAACCAATTTGGGATGCAGGTTATAATGCAGCAATTTACCATATTAGAGGAAGGATAGAGCACAAAATAGCACATTATGATAACGAACAAAAGCCTGGCAGAACAGTTCCTCATAGTTGAGAATTATTTGAATGATAAGATAAAGGATAAGAATCTATCTTTTATCATTGATGCTACTACTACAGGATTTTATGGCAAAAACTTTGCCGGATGTAAAATAGATACTTATAAGAACATATCCAGATTTAGATTTTGTAAAACTTTAGTCATCATGTTTCCTATAACATATGATTACTTTGATAAATATTTTGTGAAGCTATCTTTAAGCAAAAGAGAGATTCACATACCTGAGTGTGAAGAGTTGATTATAGTTGATGAATCCAGTTCAAAAGTATTATATTGGATTCATAAGATGCCAACATTCAGGAACCTTATGATAAATGATATTGTGTTCCCTAACTTTGATCTTGAAGTTGAAGAATATTCACTAATCAAATGGTCAAAATGTTAATCAGAATGGAGTAGCAATGAGTGAAAGAAAATTGATTGAGGAAAGAGCTATCAGTGTACAAAGTATGCCACCAGGTGAACATACTTGCAATGCCAAATTATCAACAAGAGATGGATATTGTCAGTCACCAGGAGTAGCACCATACAAAAGGTGTCCTAATCATGGTGGTCAATTTACTGAAGCTGCTTTAGATATATTTAAGAAAGCAGTGCCATTAGATATAGCCGTTAAACTTGACGCTTTGATTAAAGATACCTTATCCATGGATAATGAGCTGGCTACTGGTAAGGCTATGTTGGTGCAAAGCCTTGAGGATTATTATAGATGCTCTCACGTATTGACAGAGTTTCAAGAGAATCCCCCAGTAAGGCCAGAACCAGGTTCTTCTGCTGAGGATGCTGAAACCTATAAGTTAGCAGTTCAGCTTCACATAGAAGTATTGCAAGATGCCCGTAAAGGTCAAGCATATGCCTTCAAACAGTCTCATGCATTAATCAGAACTCTGGCTATTGCAGTGGGGAAAAATTCTCAAATTAAAGAAGGTGCTAAATTCCAACTTGATGCAAAGCAAGTAGCCTCAATACTTAAGATTCAATTAGAGGTAATGAGGGTACACTGTAAAGGTTGTCCTAAACTAAGAGATGTCTTAAAAGGTATCCAAGAAGGAACAAAAGACATTCCTATTCACAGCAACTTCTCCAACTCTACTAAGGAAGCAATTGGCAAGAGGGCTTACAAAGGGATGATGGAGAAAGTTAATCAAATAGGTGATGAATTGTATCCTGAAGAGTAATGGCTAATTTATTATACTCTACCCAGATACTTATTAATTAGTTTATATAAGAGAGAATAAGGGATAAAGGATAAAATTACCTGATTAATTTTATCCTTTTTGCTGCATCTTTATTCTATTATATTTTAACTAAAGAAAGGAATAGAGCTATGAAGAAAGCAGTAAAAATTAGGAAAGCAAGCTATATTAGGGAAGATGAGGAAAATTATAAAGCTTTCTTTGAAGAAGAAAAGCCTTCAAAGACTTTCCAAATTGATAGTGGTATTTTAATACCAAGGAAAATTAGGAAGAATAGCTATGCTTATCAACATTTACTGAAAATGAAAGAAGGAGATTCTATAGGTAGTTTGACTCAAGCAGAAATTACTTGCTTTACTTCTACCTGTAAGAATGCTGGCGGAGATTATATCACAAGAGTTGATGGTGAAAATAAATTTCGCTTCTGGCTTGTAAAAGCTATTAGGGTGATCAATAATACACCTACTGAGGAGCAACTGTGAAAAATTCAGAACTATTGGCTAAACTACAAAGGCTGGATAAGCTTAAAGAACTTATTGATACTAAGGTGAAACAGATATATGAGGAACATGGTAATTTAACTGTAGAACTTGCAGATGAGTTTCTGCATAGAAAGGGGAGCAACGATGACCCAATACTAAGGGTTCCACTCACAATCAACCTTGGGAAAGGACAATCTTGGGAACTAAGACCTAACTATATGAAAAATGGTCAGTTCACTAACCTAATCTGGAAACCTACTGGTGTACAAGCTTTTTCTATTAATCATCTAATATCAGAATAAGGAGTTGATCATGGGAAAGAAGAGTATTTTGACGCAGAAAGACCTTAACAAAATGAAGCCAGCTGAAGTTCTGGCCATCTCTATTGAGCAAGTTCCACCAGGATTTGACATCACCCATGATAAGGGTAAAAATCCTCAGCTGGTTCAAATCAATCCTACTGCTCCAGTAGCAGAACCTTTGCCGGAAGTAGCCCCAGAAGTTGCCCCAGAAGTTATTCCGGAAGTTGCCCCTGCCAAGACCTATCCGGTAGATACAGCATCCAACAAAGGTATTCTCTTCCTTCGTTTCTTCAAACGTGATCCCAATAATGATAAGGTACTTACCAAACTCAAAGGGAAAGTTTATTTCCCTAAAGAGCAAATATCAGAGGGCTGGTATATTGCTTGTGTGATTGATGAGTTTGATAAGCATGGTATCATGGACACTATTGAACTCAAGGATGTCACCCAGTCATTGTGGAATTCCCGCTACATCATCGGGATATTCACCAAGCGGAATTATACCACTAATGAGCTTGAAATTTACCCATCCGTTCCCCGCGAAAAGCTCAAGTTTGAAGAGCCACCGTGCATTTTTAGGGTAAAAATGCCGGCAACGGTAGAAACCGCTTCAAGCAAGACCACCATAAAAGACCTTCTCCAGACTAAAGAGAAGGAAGCTTTGCAAGGGATGTTTGAAGGCAAATAAATTCCACCACATCAATAGGAAAGGATTAAAATGAAGTCACCAGTAAAAATTAGTAAAGATTATCTAAGGAACCGGAAAGAAGCAGTTGATCAAATGAGGTACATATCCAATTTTGATCAAGAGGTAATACTGCTGGTGACTTTAAGCCCAGACTACCGTATCATAAAGAAGCATACTATTGCGGTTGGTGGATTTAGTCAGGTTGATTTTCCTATTGATGTTTTATTTGAGCGTGTCATAACGGATAGATGTAGGTTCTTTATCATCGGGCACAATCATTCTAATGGAGTAGGATTGCCATCAGAAGCTGATGTTAAGATACTGAGGAAAATTATCTTTGTCTGTGAATTTATGCATATAGATATTATGGACAGCGTTATTTTTCCTCATGGTAAGGAACCTATGTTTATGCGCTCTAATTTCCCAAGATTGTTTCAGCATAACTACACAGAAGATTTTGAAAAGGCAGTAGCTAAATACACTCCAAAGAAAGTGAGGGAAAATGATATCTGAAGATTTTTTTAGCGGAAAGGTTTATGACCTTTACAATTTCATTAAATCAGATTCCGTGAACCAAGATACGGATGTGATCATTAATGATCTTACACTTAAGGTTAAGGATATGGTTCTTGATGGCATAGCTGTCAATTCCCAATATCAAGAGTTCAAGAACTTCCAGACTAAGAAAATGTTTGATGAGATTAGTAACTCTGTTGAAGTTATTGAAAAGGCTAAGAGTATTTGGTTTGAAGTGGATAAATCTGGTGATGAGTTTGGTGAGCCAGAAATGGCCAAAGTCTGCATCCATCTATCTGATTTCTTAAGGGATAAGTATCAGGTAGAGATTGATGAACTGAAGATGTCTCCCCATATCAAGTTGGTATTGGTTCACGCTCTTATGTCAGTAGACTGGATCAAAATCTGTAAAGATTTGGTAGAAAAGAGGTTGTTTCAAGACAAAAAATAATTGGGTAATTTTCCATTATTTAACCAGATGATTTTTAAGTATATTAATTAAGTAGAAAAGAATAGGTTGAGGCAGTTAAACTAATTCACTTTTCAAAAGGAGAGAAAGATGGCCAAAGCTAAACCAGCCCCAGAGCCAACGGATGATGATCTTGATGCACTTCTCAGTGATGATCTCATTGATGAATCTGCAGCAGAAGTTCCTGAAGAGATAGTAGATGATGAACCCGTTGCCCCTGCCAAAAAGGGTAAAGCCAAGCCCGTAGAGGAAGAGATTGATATTGATGATCTTGAAGATGAACCAGTTGCCCCTGCCAAAAAGGGTAAAGCAAAAGCCAAGCCCGTAGAGGAAGAGGAAGTTGATGATGAACCCGTTGTCACCCCTCCACCTAAAAAGGGTAAACCTGCTGCACCAGTAGCAGCTCCGGCCAAAGGTAAAGCAGCGGCAAAACCTGCCAGTGATGAGCCCAAAAAGTTGGAAGGTTTGACCAAGCAGACTGAAGAGACAGGTGTTATCACTTTTGCCGAAAATTCTGGCAGCCAAGGTCTTCTCCTTCTTATCCGGAAGTTCGGGTTTGACAAGGATAAGATTCTGAAGACTTTGGAGAATAAAAACATGGAAGCTTTCAAGAAAAAATACTTCTCCAAGGCTACCGTTGAGAACAAGTACGGCAAAGTGGCAGGTATCATCAAGAACCTTCAGAATGCCGGCTACAAGTTAGGAGAAACGGCAGAGTAACATTATTACCAATTTAAGGAAGAGAACTTGCTGGAATGGCCTCAACCTATAACACAGGAATCATTAAAACTAATTTAATTATTAGTAGATTCCTATTATAGCCAAATACAGCTTAAGTTCTCTTCCTTAATCAGATCTACCTAAAATTTTAGACAAGGAGCTGATTGTGTTTAATCTTAAGAAAGGGAATTCATTACAAGCTGCAAGTATAGCTGCTATGATGATGTCTCAGGCAGGAAGAGGTTTTATGAGCAGCAAGACTAAGAATATAATCATAGAAGCTAAGCCAAGAAAGTGCATCAATCCTACCTGTGACAAGAATACTTCTAAGAATTATGTCTATTGCTCTTCAAAGTGTAGCCTTGACCACAAAAATTATCTTAAGCAGAATCCTGAAAACTGTGACCAGTGCATTAACGGCTGGAATTGTCTATTTAAAGCCACCTTTGGCTCAGTCCGTTGCCGGTCAATATGGAAGAGAGTTAAATAATGGAATGCCCATCTTGTGGTAATGAAGGAAATAATATTCTGCTTGGTAAACTTGGGAAACTTACTCATTTTAGATGTAGAGATTGTGGGATGGTATTCTCAAGTGAAGAAGAACTTTCTGATGAGGATGAAACTTGTTTTGAATAATTTTCCATAATTATTCCATATAGTTATTAAGTATTTTATTATTAAGAAAGGAATAATTTTATGAAACTAATAATCACTATTGATTTAGATAATGACGCTTTTCTACCTAACCCAAGGCCAGAAATTTCTCGTATCCTAAGAGAATTGGCAATTAAGTATGATAATCCTACCATTCATTCTATGGTGATCAAGGACATCAACGGCAATACTACCGGAAAAATAGAACTGAGCCATAAATGAGATTCTTTTATCATATCTGGCTCAATATCCATATATATTGGAGAGCGTTAGTCCACTGTGAATTAGGACATGGTGAAGCTACTAATGCTGACGGCTTTGACATAAGAGTATTCAGAAGTTACCTGTTCATTCCTACTAAGTATAGGTATATGGGATGCACTTGCGGAAAAACTTTTTGGCAACATAAATCTTTTAAAGAGGAGAAGTAATTATGGCAGTAGAATGTAATCTGTGGCCTATGTCTTTGCTGACTAAGCCAGTAGGATCAAAAGACCGTAGATTGATCATCCATCCTAAAGAGGCAGTATTAAGATCAGGAATATGCAGGAACTCAGAAGGATTATTGTCAATAGTAGATGCCTCTGCTATCAAAATTCCTTATGGCAGTTATATCCCTGAACGTAAAGAAGAGGGTCATCGTCACATCTACTGTAGGGATAAAGATGGCAAGTATTATCTATATGGTAGAAGGTTAAATGTTCAAGGAACCTATACCAATATCCTACCAAAAGTAAAAGGGTGTCCTAACCTTCCCGAACTTCCTTTAGAAACTGCTTTGGATTTAGAACTAATATGGCCAGGTCATCCAGATGCTCAAGTATCTTCTGCTATTAAGGATTGCCCTGATCAGTTAAAGCCTATGTTCTTTGCTGTCCTTATCCATAAAGGAAATTTACTCATAGGCCAAGACTCCCTTTATTATCCTATGGGCAGGTCTTTATTGAGGGATTTAGTTGACCTGAATAATATGACTAAGAGTTATGGTGCTGTCATATTAACTGAGAATAACCGGAAGGTTATGTTAGAGAAAATGCTCAGGTTTGCTGACTCCCATAAGTTTGAAGGCTTTGTTCTTAAAGGTAAGGCCTGTGATGATTGGTGGAAGCTTAAAGGTCTTTGTGAGGCTGATGTCTTTGTTACCGGATTTAAGGTGTCTTCTGCTAAAACCAGAATGGGAATGATTACTGCAGTTGAGATAGCAGTATATGATGATAATGGCCAGATAATAGATATGGGTAATGTATCTGGCTTTTCGGTAGAAGAGATGATTAAGATGATGGAAGCCCATACTAAATATGGCACTACTAAGAATAACCCATATATGTTTAAAGTTCTAAGAGTTGTCTATCAAGAAATGGCTGCTCAAAAGAAGTTAAAGCATTGTTTTAAAGATTCATGGCGCGATGATAAAAATGATACGGAGTGTCTATATTCTCAATTCCCTGAATAAAGGAGTTGCTTATGGTTCAATATCAAGATAGTATTCTAATAAAGAGTTTATTGAATATTGTTTTGGTACTTTTATTATCTTGCTTTTTATTTTCTTCTTATGCTGTGGCTAAATTCTGTTTCAATCAGAAGGTAATAAATGAAAAGAATAATGCTAATCAAACCAGTACCAAATAATCATTATGTAGAGTTTCTTAGCATAGCAGAAGTCTATAAAGAAACTGATAAAGCCTATTATATTCACACCCCAGATGAGGTCACCCTTAAAGTCTATAAACATGAAGCAAAGGAAGTGGAGGGTAGATTTGTGAAGTTATCAGAAGTAGCCCGTTGTATCAAGTATTTGGAGATACTTAAATGGAGATTATTGACTCCTGAGTTTGCTCTATCTTTTGGCAACGGGAAAAGACCCATAGAGTATTATTGGATAAATGAGTTTAACTTTGGTAGTGCTTTCTGCTACCTTTTCCGGAAGGTTAAAACTAAGATCAAGTTTGATAATTTGTATACTACCTGCTTTTGCCCTAAGAAACCTTTTCTTCACCCAGAATGGGCAAGAATAGAAAAGCCCGTAAGTCAAGATGTTGAGGCTACAGAACTTCCTCATGTATCTTGTGTATGCAGTTCTGATCTACATCACCGTCCAGTTAAAGATATAATAGCAGAGATAGAGGCAATTCCTATTTCTGCTATTATGGATTATGTTAAACGTGTTAAGTTCACTAATGCCCAGAAGTATAAACTTTGCTTAGCTTGGCACTTCTTTGTATGGAGCAAAGTTTCTATATCCAAGGCTGAGGAAAACAAAGGGTTTATTAACGGTTATAAGGTCTAATTAAAGACAGGCTATTTAACCGTTTAAATAAGGCTTGATTCAGGCCTAATAAGCTATACCGTATCCTTTCCCCTATAAATTACCGATAGGCTTAAATAAACGCTCTAAGATAGATTGAATCAACCCTCAACTTTAAAGGATTCTATTATGAAGAAGTGGATCAATATTTGGTGGAGATACTTTCAGATCAAGTTCTTTACAGCAAAGCTTATGAAAATGGATTTAAGCACTATGGTGGTCTATAAGAAGTTTGATAGATTCCATATTTCTTCAGTGTTCATAAAAGAAAAGTTTATATGCCGAACTTACACCATTAAGAAATTGTCAAGAGAAACAGATAGGCTCACTATGAAGATGGTTCCTTTCTATGTCTCTACCTTTGAATATAAAGATAGGAAGCCAACTGAGAGTATGCACCATGTGGTATTATTTAAAGTTCTTGGTAATGACTTATGGTTTGTTGGGGCTATGTTTGGTGATAGCCATTATGTTGATGGCAAAATAATGGAAGATGTTGATCCAGTCAGAGCTATGAGAGAGTTTGACAGGGTCATTGAAATATTGAAAGGTGAGAAGGAAGAGGAAGTTGATTACAAGGAAGCTCTACCCAAATA
>PDVH01000215.1_pt1 | contig 14504 bp, 21 predicted proteins | sample 1369781 | NCBI WGS metagenome assembly PDVH01 (sample SAMN07795378, study PRJNA414565) | Alkali sediment metagenome, whole genome shotgun sequencing project. | isolation source: glacial lake sediment | place: Bosnia and Herzegovina: Donje Bare Lake | collected 2016-06
TGAAGAAGAGGGCTGAGAAAGCATACAGGTTTGCGTGTGTTGCTCAAGTAGCTGTACTAGTTTTGAGCATAATTTCTTTTAGTGTAGTTTTATCTGATTTTGCAGTTGGTGGGAGCACCACGCCTGTTCCTATTGGGGCAAATACTCTGGGCACAAAAACTATTACATTAGGGGGAAACGAATATCCTCTTTCTGAGGCAGTAACTTCACCAGACACTATACCTGGGTTAGTTGAAAATGGAGGATTGACAGCAGGGGGTACTAAAGCCTTGCAAGATGCTGGATTGCCTAACCCTATACTTCAAGATAATCAAATAATGGGGGCCGCCGCTACGCCGGGGGAGGCATATTCAGCATGGACGCCGCTTGGGACGATTGGCGGCGGGTCATTTCCTGGAGAAGCAGCAGCAATCGGGAATTCTTTAGTTGCAGGTGTAGTTTGGGCGGGATTGGCTTATGGGTTAGGACAGATGATTGGAAGCATGGCACACATGCAAAAGGGAGAGACGCAGGCATTGAGCAGTGCTCTTGCTGCTGCAGCATTTTCTTTCCAAGTTTCGCAAGGGACAGGATTGGCACAGGAGCTTTCTAGTGTAATCGGCGGGAGTGCTGGATTGTCTGCTGGGCTTATAGGAGCAACAATTGGAGGTCTAGTTTTTGCCTTGACATACAAGAAAGAGGGGAAAAAGACAATAACATTTTCATGTGTGGCGTATCAGCCGCCTGTTGGCGGGGCGAAATGCGAGGAATGCAATAAAGATGCCAGCTTCTCAATAAGGAGACTCCTGGAAAGGAAAGTTGCGCCCGAGTTGACCCGAAGGATGTCAATAGTCCCACAATAACTCCTTGGACCGATGTCCTTGCTCCTACAGGATTGAGTTACATTTCTGATACGAGTATACGCCCACCTGCACTTGGAGTTAGAATAGTAAAGGGACAGGATGGATGCCTGCAGGCTTTCACTCCGCTTGTATTTGGGGTAAACACAAATGAGCCTGCACGATGCAAGATAGACTTCAATCATACCAGAAACATTAGTGACATGCAGTTTGATTTTGGCGAAACTGCAAACTTTGAATACAATCACACGCAGAGAATGAGGCTTCCAGGGCCGGCTTATCTTAATGAGAGTGCTGGAACAGGACCAATTTTGCAGAATGATGGGACGATGCAGTTTTTTGTGAGATGCGAGGATGCAAATGGGAACCAGAATGCGGATGAATACTCTGTAAAGTTCTGCGTTGACAAGTCCCCTGACACTACTGCTCCAAGCATTGAGCAGACTTCCATACCTTCGGGCAATCCTGTAAGGTATAACGCAGACAAGGTTAGCATTGCATTCTATCTAAACGAGCCTTCGGAGTGCAAGTGGGGAGTAATGGGAGGACAGCCATTTGAAAATATTCCAAACACAATGGAATGTGCCTCCGACCCTGCAACAATAAATGCATTCCTTAGCTATACGTGCATAGCAAACTTCACGGGAATAAAGAATCAGGCATCCAATAGTTTCTACATAAGGTGCAAGGACAACCCTGGAAAGCCCGATAATGAGAGGAATGTAATGACACAGGATTACGTCTATACGCTTATGGGAAGCCAGCCTTTGAATATTGTTAAAGTTGCTCCAAATGCAACAGCAACTGTGAGAGGAAGCACTGAAGCAGTGACTGTTGACTTGACTGTTGAGACAGACGACGGGGCAGAGCAGGGAAAAGCGATATGCTTCTTCTCGCCTCTTGGAACAAATGATACATATGTGCAGATGGCTGAAACAAACAACTACCAGCACAAACAGACTCTTCAGCTTATAAGCGGGAACTACAAGTATTGGTTCAGATGCACTGATTTGGGAGGAAATACTGCTACTGCAACTACCTCATTCACGGTATTCTCTGACAGGGAAGCTCCAAAGGTTTCGAGAGTGTACAAGGATGCCGGAGGATTGAAAGTCGTGACAAACGAGGATGCGGAGTGTGCCTATTCATTGAAGGACTGCAACTTTATATTTGATGATGGAATAAAGTTGGTATATTCGAACGCGGGAATAAAGACAAATAGCTATCTTACATGGAGCCCAAACACAGTCTATTATGTTAAGTGCAGGGACATGTATGGAAACGAGCCTAATCCAAATGAATGCAGTGTTACCATAAGAGCAGTTGAGACTTCTGTGACTACGGCTTAATTTTTGAAATGTCTGTTTGTTTTTCTCTGATTTAATAAGGTTTAAAAGTTTGGAAAAGTTGGATTTTATATGCCTGTCAACTTTGAGGAAGTTAATAGAAATATCGAAAAGGACGGCTTGGACACGGAGTTAATTAGGATTGTTTACGAGGGGCTGACTGATTTTGAGGCTAAAGAGATATTGGCGCATCAGGGCGGGGAGAATCTTGGCAGTGGAAAAGTTTTAAGCCCTTATCCTCAAGATAGGGACCCGATGTACAAGGAAAAAGCGGGCAGCATAATATATTTGGGAGCGGATTAAAATGAGTCTTTTGAAAAATATAATCCTGCATAAAAGAAAGGAAGTAGATATTGCAAAAGAGATTGCTCCCTTATCTGAATTAAAGAAGAAACTGAAAACAGCCGGAGAGAGCAGGAATTTTTTAAAGGCATTTAAGAAGAATCCATTTGTGCTTATAGCAGAAATTAAAAGAAAATCGCCTTCTGAGGGAGATATAAGCAATGACGATAACCTGGTAAAAATCGCCCAAGAATACGAAAAAGGAGGCGCGGGAGTTATTTCTATATTAACAGACAAAAAATTCTTTAATGGAGATATAGAGGAGATGCCTAAAATAAAAAGCGCAGTATCCCTGCCTATTTTGAGGAAAGATTTTATAATTGATGAATATCAGATATATGAAAGCAAGGCGTATGGAGCGGATGCCATTCTCCTTATTGCAAGAGCGCTGTCGAAACAAGAACTTGAGAGATTTATAGATTTAGCGCATAGTTTAAGTTTAGAATGCCTTATTGAGATACATGATGAGCAGGAGCTTCAGAAAGTGCTTGAAATCTCTGAAAAAGTCAAGATTATCGGGGTAAATAACCGAAATCTCGATACATTGAAAACTGATTTGGGAATCATAGAAGATTTGATGAGAAAAATTCCAAATGATAAAATAATAATCAGTGAGAGCGGGATAGAAAACCAAGAAGATGCCAGAAAGGTTAAGAGACTGGGTGTCAATGGTATTTTGACTGGAACTTCTTTAATGAAGAGCAAAAACAGAATGCTTGCCGTCAAAAATCTTCTTTCCTAGACGTTTGATTGTGAAGATTGTGCGATTCTAATTTTTGATTTTTATTCTTCAAAGAACTGCCCGAAGCGCTTGCCCTCTGATTTTGCTGTCTCGAGCGATTAATTATTTAATCAAGAAATTCAAGCATCTCTTTTATCGTGATTATTTTTACCTTGTTCTGTGCTTTGAAATGCTTGTCCTCTGACAAAATGGGGCAGTTGAATGCCAAGGCAGTTGCGATGAATGGAACATCGTCTGAATCTATCGCACCAATTATCTTATCCGCGGATTCTCTATAGGGGGCGACTATGCTCGTTGGAATTATTTTTACATAATTCAGAAACCTTAGAATAAGCATATACAACTCCCTTTCTGACAACTTTGATTTTGCCATTATTTCCTCTTTATGGCTCTTTATCTCTTCAAATTCAACTTCGGGAAAAAGAATATTTAGGCTTGGCTTTAGAATGACGCTTCTTGCAGCACCATCCTTGATTAAAGCAGAAATGAAAATATTAGTGTCTATCACAATATTCATTGAATCTTGTAGCGGCTGCCCTATTTATCTTTTTGCTCAGCTCAGCAACATCCTTCTTTGTTAACTTGCTTTTCGAGGCTATTTTGTCCATAACCTCCAAGTCATTTACTCTCTGTTCTATTGACTTTCTTGCTACCTCGCTCCATCTAATCTCGCTGAACTTTGCCATTTTCTTGTGAAGCTCTTCAGGTATTGATAGAGTCATGTTCGTCATACTTATTTATGTGATTACACGTATTTAAAGTTTACTGTTATCCTTCAAAGAATTGTCCGAAACGCTTGCCCTCTGATTTTGCTGTTTCCAATGAGGCAGCCCAGTATTTTCCAGTATCTTTTAGCTGGCTTGGATGTATGAAAAACCAGCCTTCGCGGTTAAAACGCAGGGCAATTACAGGATTAAGCCCTATCATCTGCGAGAAAAGCACAAAATCGCTTATTTGCTCTCTTGTTATGTAAACTGTTGACTTCTTGGATGATTTTGCTTCTATAACAAATCCTCTCTTGCCCATTTTTGCAGCAAACAAATCGCATGGGGAATTATCATTTACGCCTGAGCCCGCAACTCTTGCAGCTCTCCAGCCATTTTGAGTAAGAATATCGAGCAGCTCGCGTTCTGCCTTTGACCCCTTTGCTTTATTGGACATTTTTTACAGGTCCTTTGCCTGCAAAGTTCTTCTGCCATTTGCCTTTGTTCTGTCTGATGCTTCTTTTAAGAGATTCAAAACCTTCTTGTTAAGAGCCTCTGGAACATCGCTTGAAACCTGAAGATCCGGCACAGTGGCTTTTATCTTGCTTTTTACTATTAATTCTATGTCTGCCATTTTTATTATTTTTTGCCTCCTTTTGGTTTTTTAGAGCTTTTTCCTTCAATCTTCTCATCAACTCCCTTCTTTTCTTCTGTTTTTGCATTCTCATTCTTTTCTTCCTTTTTTGTTGCTAATTGAATAGGTTTCATAAGAGGGAATATAACTGTTTCTCTTATAGGCTTGCCTTCGAGAAATGCAAATAATCTCTCTGAAACTCCGAAACCGCAGGTTGGGGGCATTCCATACTTAAGAGCCTCTACAAATTCAAAATCATGGCTTTGGGCTTGAATATCGCCTGCCTCTTTCATTTTCTGCTGCTCTTTGAACCTTTCTTCCTGGTCAAATGGGTCGTTAAGCTCTGAATAGCCGTTGCCAACTTCGCTTCCTGCAAGAATTGGCTGGAATCTTTCAACTTTTCTTGGGTCTTTTGAGTCCCTTTTTGCAAGAGGAGAGACATCAACGGGAGTGCCTATAAGAAACGCCGGCCCAGAAATCTTTTTCCTGCAATACTTCCAGAGAGCATCTATCATTGCTGCGCGGGAGGAATTTCTTTCATATTCAACTCTCAACTCATCGAGCTTATCCTTAATCTCGCTGTCTGCTGCCTTGAATATGTCTATGCTAGTCATTTTTTTGACAGTTGCTCCGTAATCTATGTGCTCCCATTTTTTTGCCAAATCAAATTCATAATCTCCCAGCTTGAATTTTGTCTTTCCATAGACTTCCTTTGCAATTGTTTTGTACATATCCTCAACAAGATTCATTCCATCCTCGTAGTTTGCATATGCCCAATAGAATTCCATCTGCGAGTAGTCCTGCAGATGCTCTGCGTCCATGCCTTCGTTCCTGAATTGCCTGCCTATCTCAAAAGTCTTAGGGTAGCCCGCAACCATGAGCTTCTTTTGCCACAATTCGCCCATTGAGATTCTCAGATAAACATCCATGTCAAGCGCATTATGATGAGTGACGAAGGGTGTTGCACTTGCGCCTCCTGCGCAATTTTCAAGCGCGGGAGTCTCGACTTCCAAAAATCCCCTTTCAAGAAGAAACTTTCTTATTGTGTTCCAGAATTTTGACTTTCTAATGAATGTCTCCCTGACTTCAGGATTCATCAAAATATCAAGATACCTCTTTCTGAGGCGCTCCTCATCATCCTGAAGCCCATGCCATTTTTCAGGCAAAGGAAGGATTGATTTTGAAAGCATTTGCACATCGGTTGCAAGAATTGAGAGCTCGCCTCTCTTTGTCCTGAATACACTGCCTTCTGCTCCTATGAAATCTCCTGCGTCCGCATATTTCTTGAAGAAGTCAATGGTTTCTTCGGGGGTTTCCTTTTCCTGAAGGACAATTTGAATCTTTCCATAGCCATCCTGGAGAACACCAAATGCTATTTTGCCCATATCCCTGATGCTCATTAACCTGCCCGCAACCTTCGCAGAATCTTTTGTTGAGGTTTCAGATTTTAGCTTCTCGTACTTCTTCTGAAGCTCTGAGGAAATATCCTTAACTTCATACTTTGCGGGATATGGATTAATGCCGTGCTTCCTTAGCTCTTCAAGCTTTCGCAATCTCTCTTTTACTATCTCGTCTTGACGGGACATATTCGGGAAAAATAAACATGATTTAAATATCTTTAGATTCCAAGAATCTTGAACTCTTTGAAATCCTGGAATTTCTCTTCTTTTTCTTCTATCTTTCTAAGAGCTGCGTGGGCCGGGCCCCTTTTGCAAAGAGCAATCATTGCATCCACATTATCGCTGTCGCCCTCAAGGAATATTTCCACACTGCCATTTTCAAGATTTCTTACAAAGCCCCTTACATTCAGCTTATCTGCATTGTCCTTGACAAATTTTCTGTAGAATACTCCTTGTACAGAGCCGGACACTGTCAGCCTTGTTGACTTTTTCATGTTCTGAGAAAATTATATAGATTAATATACCTTACTGATTTCTAACTGCTTGCTATGTTTGGAATTTCGTCTACTTTTTCTTCCTTTGTTTTTTCAAGGAATGTTTCTTCTACAAGCCTCAAATAACCAACATCTTTCCATTCAATGCCCAAAAGCTTTGCCGCCTGCTTGTCTACATCTTGAGGAAGGCCCGCAAGTATCACTCCTTTCTCTGAAGAATCGATGATTGCAAAGTCGGGCATCTTGCATTTCAGGATATCGTGAACTGAGTACTTGAGAGGCCATTTCCTTATTTTTGACTTTGTTCTTGAAAAGAATCCCTTATAGTGCTTAGCCGGGAACGCCCCCAGCATATTGGACAAAGCGCCCTCAAATGATATTTCTTCGTTTGGAATGAGCAATGGAAGAGATATTACGAAGCTGTCCTTGAGAATTTTTGGGTACATTATCTCTGAGAATTTTGCAAAATCGTATTGTTCCGTCCTTTCTACTTCTGCGCCATTTAAGTCCAGCAAACCTACAGAGTATCTTTCTGCAAGCTTTGCATATCCGAGCTTGTTAAACAATTCCATTGTGTCATAGCCATCTGCTCCTTCTGCTATAAATATCTCCGCAACGGGGTTTTTGTTCTTCAGGCAGAATCTAAGCACCTGCTCAACGAATGCTACTGGAGTACTAAGAGATTTTTCTCCTTCCATAGGCTTCAGACTTGGTTTTAGAATTATCTTGCTGTGCTTTTTTAGTTCCTTGCCGAGGTTTATCAGCTCGAGAAGCCTTGGTATTGTCTCTGAATATGAACGAAACTTGATTGAAACACCCTTTGCCATGTTTCTAATACCAATCTTTGCCTTTTTAATTATTATTATGATGCACTAAAATGTTTGAAAAGAAGTTTCAGAGCCTTTTTTCGTCTTCTCTTCTGTCAATTTCGTTGTTTACAACGGCAACTGTCTGCGATGCAAAGTAAACTCTCTTTCCTATTGAGACAGGAGTGCACATTTTTTTGAGTCTCTTTAGTTCCTTCTCAGGCAAACCCTTGTGGTCTCCGAGTATAAAGACTGGATTTTTCTTTATATCTACTGTTCTTATGTCTTCCCCGTCCGCATCGAGCACATAAAGGTTTTTTCCTTCTTTGTTCATGTCTGAAACCAGTTCTAGAAAGCCCTTTTTCTCTATCCAGAAGCCGGGAAAAACTTCTCTCTTTTCTCCTTCGCGGTATTTGTACAGCATCTTCTTCAAAACTGAAGAAACATCCTTCTTTGCAAGATAAATTTTGTCTACTCCTGTCTCGCCTTCTGTAACTGGGAATAATTCGAGATGTCTTGGAGGGGTTGGAGGCCCGGCAAACAAAAGATGAAGTTTTGCGTCAGTTCTTAGCTTGTGGCTTATAAAGAAAGTGGCAATTACTGTATGCACTGCAATGTCTATCCTGCCAGATTCCTGCAAATCCTCTTTTATGTAGCTTCCAGCAGTCGGAGCTGTTCTTGAATAATAGATGAATTCTCTCATGGGAGAATTCATTATTTATAGGTTAAAAGGTTTGGGGTTCTAATTAAGAATAAACTCGGGTCTTGCGAAGATATCCCCCTCGTCTACAAGTCTATAACATCCTATGAACTTGTCTTTAAGAAACAGGGCAAATGGAGATTCCAATTTTTTGTCTATTTCCATCAAATCTTTCCTGAAAAGGGGTTTTCCGGTGAGAATTTGCTTGAGGCTTTCTTCCTTTACTTGGGCAACTGACAAAACTGCGGAAACTATTTCTCCAGGAATGAGAATTTTTCTCAGGCTTTCTTCCTTTCCTGTTTTGTATTCCTCAACTGCTTTTTCAAAATCATATAAATTAACTGAATTTTTCTCGTCGAAAATACCTGCCTTTGTTCGCCTCAGTTCGAGCATATGGGCTCCGCCTATCTTTTTTCCCAAATCATCGCAAAGCTTCCTGATATATGTGCCCGCCTGCACTTCTGCAATGAACAGAACATCCTTTCCGTCCCTTTCCAGAACCTCAAACTTCTTTACTTCTCTGACTCTTTCTGCTCTTTTAACTCGGCTTCTTACGGGGGGCAATTGAGTTATTTTTCCTATGAAATTCTTTATTTCATCGTTTAGAGTTTTGTCATCAACATCTTTATGGAGGCGCATGATTCCGACATAGGTTTTATCGCGGTGCATAAGATAATCGTTTAAACGACAGGCTCTGTTAAGCGCTACGGGCAATACTCCGGTAACCATAGGATCGAGGGTTCCAAGATGGCTTGTCTTTCTCAGATTTAACGCCTTTTTTACAAATTGAGAGACTGAAAAGCTTGTTGGACCTGTTGGTTTGTCCATGTTTATGATAGAAAACTCTAACAATTCTTTTATTGTCCTTTCTTTCCTTATCTTTTCTATGTCAATAATCATTTTGCATCTCCCTTTAGATAAGCCTTCCTTTCTTTTTCTGGAAGTTTTTCTATTGCATATCTCAGCATTGTTCTTGGCATTTCTTTATAATGCTTTCCCAGGAATTGTTTTAGTACATTTATGTCGCGCTTGCCTATTTCTCTCAGCATCCAGCCTGTCGCCTTGTGGATAAGGTCGTGCTTGTCTCTGATTAATATCTCTGATAGTTTTAACGAATCTTCAAACTGATTTTTGCGGATAAACGCGAATGTTGTGAGGACAGATATTCTTCTTTCCCATAAATTATCTGATTTTACTAGTTGATAAATTATATTTCTGTCTTTGTCTAGGAGATAATCCCCTATAATGTTTAACGCTGACAAGTCTATCAAATCCCAGTTGTTTATGTTTTTGGTATTTTTAAGATAAAAATCAAATATCTCTTTTTTTCTTTCTTCGCTTGATTTTTGGTATTGTTTTACGAGAATTAACAGAGCAGTCAGACGATGCTCATGAATTTTTGTGTTTAGAAGTTCTTGAATATCATCCAATGAAAGAAAGGAAGCATATTTTTTTACCAGTTTTCTTTGTTCTGGCACCATGACTCCAAGAAAAATATCTCCGTCTGCATACTCTCCCTTTCCAGTTTTGAAAAAACGCTGCAAATCTTTAGCTTTTTTTGGATTTGCGAGCCTGGAAAAATCTTTTTTTAGTTCTTCAAGAGAGGACATTAATGCCTGTTCATAGCCCTTCTTTGTATTTCGGGCTCTTTAACTTTTGAGACATGCTTCGCCGCTTTCTGCTCCATTTTTGCTTCTTTAATCTGTTCCTCTTCTCCAGACTTTTCTTTTTCAGTCTCGGCTTTCTTTTCAGTCTTCTCTTCTTTCTTGTCTTCGGCGGTTTTCTCTTCTTTAACTTCTTCTTTCCTCTCTTCCTTCTTTTCGGCAGCTTTGTGAAGTTTTTCATGCTTGGCCTTAAGGAATTTAAGATGCTGCGGAATCTCAGCAAGTTCCACCTTGACAATGTTTCCTTCTCTCCTTGCTTTCACTTTTATTTTTGAAGGAGGATTTGTCCTGCCCCTGCACCAGATTTCATTGTTCAAGTAAATATCAAGTCTTACGTTGCTTGCATCTCGGTCCGCAACTTTCATATGTTTTGCAATGAACTGCTTTATTGCTTTTGCTGCCCTTCCTGCTCTTCTATAGTACGGAACTTTCAAAAATTCCCTCCTTAACGGGATTACAAACTCCCTCTCATTTATTTCTGCCATTTTATCCTAAATGCTGCTTGCGAGTGTGCCTCGGCTTCACTTTAAGTTTAGTTTGTCTCCAATGCCTTCTATGCTTGGTTATCTGAGAAGGATGAACTCTCTTTCCTTTCCCGAATTTTCTTATGACTGCCCAGAAGGGAGCCCACTTTGTGTGCTTGTTGTGCACAGAAAGTTTTACCTTTTTATGGTATTCTCCTCTCATTCTACAAACCTCCAGCGGTTTTCTAAGAGTTCCAGCAACCACATCATTTTGCCAATTCCTCCATGAAATCTTTTCCTTTCTTTGTTAATTGCCTTCCAGAGCGCTTGCCCTTGACTTTTTCCACAAGTCCTGCAGTCTCTGCCTGCTGCAAAATCACCCTGATTATTTTTCCTCCGCCTTTTACAAATATTGCAGGCCTGACACCCCTGTCTTTTCTTCCCCCGTATCTCGTTCTCATTCTTTGAACTCCCAAAATACCTTTTATGTAAATCTGTCTTAGAATGGAAGCTGCCCTTTTTTGCCAGAAATCTTCCTCAGAACTTGGCCTTGCCTTGTTTATTCCTGTCTTGACAAAATCAACCCATTCAGGCTTCTTGAACTCGGGAATATTTTTCAAAGCTTCAGCTAGAATCTTGTTGTATTTTCCAGGTTCAACTGTTCTTACATTTGCCATTTTGCATGAAATTGGCCGTGCTTTACAGCACTAGAGCGGTTCTGTTGACCGTTTAGCCTAAACTTTCTTTATTTTAAAGGCTTATAAAGATTGCTATTATTTATTCCTGGCTTTCCTTGTGAGAATTATTGTGAAGCCTATTATGGCATAGTCGCATTTTTCCTTTAATTTGGAAACTATATCCTCTGCCATTGCTTTTATGTTCTCGCGATTTCTGCCTGAAGCTTTGAGTGCAGAAATTCGGACTTGCTTATGATTTTTAAATGCAAGCTCTAAAGATTCTATTACGCCCGGGGTTATGCCGAACTTTCCTATCTGGAATGTTGTTATTTTTTTCATTTTTATTTCTCAAGAAATTTGAGGATTTCCTCCTTTTTTACAATCATTGATTTTGCCCTTTTGACGCCGAAAGTTCCTGTTTTCATGTCTGCTTCCTTGAAAATATCCTTTCCCTTGAATATGTGAACTTCAACATCCCCCTTATTTTGCTTCCATGCTCTGCTGAATGCTGCGCAAAATAGTGCAGTTTCTTTTATATCAGATTTTGTTGCTTTTCCTTTTATGTTGCAGAACGGGCTCCCGGGGGCTTTCGTGTGCAGGACTATTTCATTATTAGCTGACTGGGCTACGATTAATTCATTCTGCTCTGCATTCTTGCCGGCAAGAATGGTTTTCCCGGAAATAGTGCAGTATTTCCTGAAGTTTACGGTTTTTGACTTTTCCATGGGAGAAATAAGCAGAAGCGCTATTTAATGCTTTTGAAACAATCAAATCGGATGAGAATGACCAAACTTATCCAACATTACTTTTAATTCCTTATGCTTCTTCGCATATTCTTCGAGTGTTTTATGTTCCATTACCGCATCTATCGCCTGTCTCATAGCCATGGCTCCTGCTTTAGTTCCTCGAGGATGAGAGTGCATCCCCCCACCAAGCTGAAGAACACAGTTGTTTCCAAGAAGCTTGAGAACGTCTGGAATAATTCCTGGGTGCAAGCCTCCTGAAGAAACTGGAATTACCGGTTTCACGCCGTGCCAGTTTTGCTGTAAAACGCCTGCTCTAAACCTTTCGGGTATTTCCTCGCTTGTCATTTCCTGGTCAAGCATTAGAACTTCTTCTGCGCTGCCGACAAGCTTTCCTACAACCGTGCCGATGTGGATATTGTCGACTCCAACAAGTCTCGCAGAATCGGCGAGAACCTGCATTGAAACCCCGTGCTTGGGATTTCTCGTGAATGTTGCATGCATTGCCCTGTGGGCATGAATTGCCTGTTTGGAATCCTGGCAGTGATTTCTTAATGTCTGCAAGCCAGCCCATCCGGCCGTCACGATATCGCACATAACATACTTGAAACCATAATTTGCAGCGATTTTTGCCCTCCTAATCATCTCGTTTGTTTCTGCAGTAACATTGATGAAATAGTCTTTTATATCGCCTGTGACTTTCTCTGCCTTATCGCGCATCTTTGCGCAAAGCTTTGCCCTGGCTTCAAAGCGATTGAATTTCTGGTCTGTCAGATTCTCATCATCTTTCAGAAAATCAACTCCGCCTGTCCAGGCATCGAAGCCAACCTTTGCATGCTCTTCCGTTGTCATTCCTACTTTTGGCTTTGGAACGGTGCATGTTAAAGGTCTTTTGGGGACTTTCATGAACTTTCTTACACCAGGAATGCCAAACTGGGGGCCGAGGAAACTCTTGAGCATTATTTCAGGATATTCAATATCTTCTATGCGAAGATTATTGACTGCTTTCATGCCAAATATATTCCCAACAACAGAAGAATATATCTGGGGCATACTTCCCAACTCAAATAGCTCAATCGGATAGGCTATCTTTACAAGATTTCCGGATATGTGGAAGGCCCTTGCTCTTATTTTTCTTATGTGCTCTTTTAATGTTGTCAATTCAGTCCAAGTGCCATTGCTGGATTCTGATGCTACTCTTCCTATTGCTTCTTCAATAGAAATCCCCTGCTTTGGCTCAAAACGGAAAAGACAAATGACATCTGTTTTCTTCGGCTTGTAATTCAAATCTACAAAGTCTAGATACTGCGTCATTTTTCTTAAGAGCTAGCAGATTGCTCCCCTCACAAATCCAGTTGGGACAACATCAATAATCGAGATGATTGTTTCAACTCCGCCCGTATCACTCGTGGACTGGAGAGTTATCTTCAGTGTTGTTGCCGGAGCGGTACTTGGCACATTCAACAGGAGAACTGTTACTTCCTTCTCCTGCCCGGGAGGGACTGCACCGGCCCAGCCCTTGCTTATAGCCCACTTGTTTACTGTGTCTGCTGAAGCGCCCTGCAGACTCTCAATACTTTTTACCTGAATGTCATAGTTCTCGTTGCTCTCTGTCTTTATCATACAATCAACTTTCCTTCTTCCGCCTGTGCCAAGACGGACATCCTGGCCCCCTTCGCCAAGACACTTTATCCCGAACTTGTCCGCGCCGAAAAGGCTCTTTATTTCATTCTTAACCCCGGTACTCAAGTCCTCTGTAATCTGGATGCCTGAGCACATTATGTTCCTGATAAAAATCATGCCTACGATGAGCAATGTGACACCAAGGACGAGAACAACTATGGTGTTCATTGACATTTCCATTGCAGCTTTTTTTCTATTATTTGTCATTTTATTGGACTCCCCCCATCAAACCTGAGAGACCCTCGCACCCTGCGGCTGTTGGATTTGAAGCGCATGCCTGGAGCGTTTGCTGGGCATTGCCGATGACAACTATAATCTGCCAGATGGCATAAACAGAAATCACAATTCCAAGGATTGAAAGAACGATTCCCCAGATTGCCCAGGCATTCTTTGCCTTTTTGTACTGCACGATACCAAATGTAAGCCCGATTAGGCTTAAGATTATTGGAATGACCAAGATGCCAAAAACAGAGCCGATTATGCCCAGGATAACAGAAGCTATCCCTGAACTGTTTGAACAGGCGCATTCACACTCCTCTTTTTTCATGACTATATTTGGGCTCCCTCTTTTATAAATCTTATGGGAAGAGAGCGTTTTTATAGGCAAATATATGTTCTTATTCGAGTAAAAATGGGATGGCTGGGCAGATGGCAGTGTTTTTGATTTTTAGAATCCTTCTTAAGGAGCCAAAAGTCACTAAAAAGTAAGCTGCTTATGCCAGAAATTCCAAAAATAAGAAATTAAGCTTTTGTTTGTTTCTTGGATTCTTTCTTCCTGGCTTCTTTTTTCTTCTTTTCGCCTTCTTTAGGCATGCAGGCAGGGCACTCGGCGCATCCGGGGCACTGCTGACATCCGCATTTCTCGCACATGCCATTATCTGAAAAGCTGCATTTTTAAAACTTATGAAACACCGGGAAGTTTGGGAACCCTGCATTCGAATTATTTAAATAATCCATATTTCTTATGTCTGTATGAGACTTGAGGTGAATCTACAACCTTTTAGAAAAAGGTTCTAGGAGTCCAAAACTAAAAATGAAAATACAATTGACTGTAGAGAAGAAATATTTCTTTGGCTTGCTTCTAGTCGGGCTGATTTTAGTTGGGATTGTTGGCGTTGTTGCATTTAATAACGATGTTACCCCTACAAGCGGGAATCCTCCCAATTTCGGGCATAGCGTTGATGAGATGGACTGGAGCAAGACTATACCAAAGAATGTAAGCGCTGTTGGATTTTGCATAGGGACAAACTGCATAACGGCATGGCC
>PDVH01000216.1_pt1 | contig 14488 bp, 14 predicted proteins | sample 1369781 | NCBI WGS metagenome assembly PDVH01 (sample SAMN07795378, study PRJNA414565) | Alkali sediment metagenome, whole genome shotgun sequencing project. | isolation source: glacial lake sediment | place: Bosnia and Herzegovina: Donje Bare Lake | collected 2016-06
ATAGGACGTGCAATCCCAGAGATATCGAATTGTTGATAGCTTTTCTTTGAGCAACGGATATCCAAGATCATTATGTTCAAAGAGATAGTCTCGCCACAATGGTCCATACGCTGCATCTACATCTTCTGTGGTGATTTTCGGATGTACGATATACCAATAGTAAATACTTGTAGGAAGTTCAATTTGTTTTTCTGTTCCATTTTCAAGAACCGTATATCTGATTGTTGAAGAGTAATTCCCAGCTCCATCATCAGCCTCCACAATATCTGCGTACTGAATCCATTGATCATGCTCATACAACGATTCAGCGTTTTCTTTCAAAAGAGCAGCAGATGGCACCCTCCCACCAGGACAACACGCGATGGAAAACGCGATCTCATCAGCATACTGTTTGCTTGCATTCAAAAGAATATCAGCATAGGGTTCTGGTGTACTGAGGTTCTGAAATTGTCTGATCAATGCTCGTTGAATCCAGTGTGGCGATTTTGCGATAGCAGCAATCACTTTGTCAGATAATCCTTTGGAATATGGTTCCATATTTTGTCCCTTCAACGTCAGGTTTTGTGAATCATATTTGATGTAGTAATCAGACCCGGTTGAGATTTCAACTTGTTTGGAAATTTTTGAAACGATTTTTTGGTCGGATGAACTCGCCCCATTCAACGAACGAGAGGCTCCTACCACCCCTGGAAGTATAAGAATAAATGTTACGAGAATCACAAGAAAAAACCTTATCGTATATTTCGCGAATGAAGTGCGTTTCATGAAGGACTCCCCAATATTAATACCATGATCCTATATAAATAAATTTATGCGGAATGTCTAGGGAGAAAGTCTTTTAATTGTCGGAGCGCCTGAAGTTTTTCCGTTTCTCTGATTTTTGCCTGTTCGATCCCATTCTGGATAATTTCTATTGATTCATCCATCTCTTTTCGGTCGACAAATCGTGGTACACCATCTTTTCCACCATACGCAAACGTGAATCGTACGGGATCGTCCCATGATGGTTTTTCTCCATAAATAAGTTCAGATACTAAGGCAAGCCCACGCACCGTATTTGGCCCTACGCCCTTCAATGCCAATAGTTCCTCGTAATCTTTTGGATGAACATCATAGACCTCCTTCATCTTCTGCCAGTTGATGGTCTGGGGCATATCAAGATGTGGCAGTGTTGTTTTGTTACGACAAGGAGACCGCCAGTTATCCAATGTTTTTTGATCCTGATGCCGAGTAAGATTAGCCCAATCACGTCTTAAATGGAGAGGATTATCGTTGACCAGATCAACAGAGACTTTCTGGGCAACTGTACTTTGTTTTGCGGTCATATCTAATACTTTTTCTTGTCGATGGTCCCCGACAATCGTATTATGTGGCTCACAGATGAAGCTTTTGACATCATCAGATAACCAATGATATCTACCGCCCATTTTTTGTTCTCAGAAAAGATAAACACATGGTGGTACAGCGTATGGCCATCTTGTATCGCGGTGTTATCGACCTTTGCTGCCATCCGACTGCAGTACTGCAAGCGTTCAACCAATGATGTTGAAAGATTGTATCTATCACCAAATATTTCTATTTCAGCAAGGGTATTTTGTGAGGCTTTTCCTTTCCCACCAGCAAGAGTAATCCCAAATTCTTCTGGGTTTATTGCCTCTTTCAGTGCTCCACAGGTCACCGTAGTTGCACCACTTGAGTGCCAGTCCCAGGCTAACACACATGATAATGCTTGAAACCAGAACGGATCGGAAAGTCTACGAAGAAACTCATCAGTTCCATATTCATACACAATGACTTCGCTAATCCCCTTAGATAGTGCAACCATCCGTTTGAATAACCAGCGTGGTGCTTTCCCTGGATGAAGAGGAAGATTTGCGACTCCTGTTTTTGGCATATTCAACCCATTCTATAGTTAAAAGTACATATAACCTTTCAGGATAGTTCAATGAAAGTATAACTTTCCACAAAAACGACAAGGTATAATAAACCATCCCGTTTCTCAGACAACAAATATTTAGGAGACTTCTCAGAATTAGAAAAAAGGTATTAAAGTAAGAGAAAGAAAATAGTAATTGACGCCTGTTGATTGTAAGTCAATCTCATACCAACACTTAGAAAAACAACAGTATATGGGGACGAGAAAATGGAAAATCAAGACTATAATTCGTACATAAAAAAATTTGATTCATATATGAAGAATTACATCCCATCAACGGAAGCATGGACTCCGGTCGATGATTCATTGTATACACCACATGATCTCTTTCGCATCCCAATAAAAGAAGCACAAGAAATGCAATTAAAATCCATTAAATACGCGTTTACACATCATTACACTAATAATAATGTCTATCAGAATTTTTGTAAAGAACGCAACTTCTCACCAGATGATATCAAAACATTAGATGACTTAGATAAGATTCCACTCATTCCTGATTCTTTCTTTAAAGATTATCCTGCAGGTAAAGATTTTGCATTGTGGCTAGGGAATCTTTTCACAGGCAGTCTGCCGCGGATTGTTATTAAACAAACGAACCCGACCTATGATGAAGTGATAAATGCATTCAATGACGCAGGTATGGCAGTTGCGTACAGCAGCGGAACCAGCGGTCGTCATACGTTCATTCCTCGTGATCAACGAACTTTTTTTTCATCAGAGTATGCGATCACTAAATCCGTTATATCCATGATTTATCCGCTCTGGGACTACCATATGCATGGATATTTACTGATGCCCAATCCAAAAAAAACAAACGTGTACGCAGGGAAAGTCTGCTCTGTCTATTTCGATGCAATCCAGGATGTGCAGGTTGCGATTGATCGTGATATAACCACGGAACTGATCCAGATGACGATAACCGGTCAGAAAGGAGTGAAAAACAAAATTGTGAAATATTTTGTGAAACGCGAATCAGAAAAAATGATTAACGAGATTATCCGTTGGTTGGAGTACCATGAAAAAACCAAAGAGAAGATCGCATTAGTTGGTGCTCCGTTTATTCTTTCGTTTGTGATGAAAAAGCTGCAGAAAGAAGGACGAAGCTTTGATTTTGGTGAACGCGGCGGGGTTGGTACTGGTGGCGGTTGGAAGGCTTATGAAGGATCTCGTGTGCCAGTCGCTGACTTCCGCAAACAAGTCGAAAAAGTACTCGGTATCCCTGAGAAATTCTGCCTTGACATCTACGGCATGGTTGAGGGAAACGGCTGGATGGTTCACTGCCCAGAGGGACACTACCTTCACTCACCCTATTCATATTATAAACCTCTTGTCCTTGATAACGAGTATAAACCTGTTGGATACGGTGAATGGGGCAGATTTGCATTCCTCGATGCCGCAGCCTTTAGCTACCCGGGGTTCATTATATCTGGTGATAAAGTAAGAATGCTGGAACATTGTCCAGTATGTAATCGTCCTGGTCCGGTACTAGAACCGGAGATTAAACGAGCATCTGGCGAGGAGATCCGCGGATGCGCAGAAGAAGTCCGTCGGATGCTCTCTGCTGATCTTGCAAAGGACTCGAAGTAAAATGTTAACACCATGGGAAATCAAACGAAAAGAAATGGTTCCTCCGCTTCACATGATTAAGATGAACATCGGAGGCGCGTTTTTTCTGATGAAGGTTTTATTACTTAATCTTGGAACACTGAAGATGATGAAGAACCAGAAAAACAAAAATATCTATGTTCGACCAACACCATCATATATTATCCCAGATTACAAACCTGAAATGAAGAATTGCTACTCGCAAGAAAAATACCTCAGACCAACATTGTTTTGTAACTGCCGAGCACCAGAGATTATCGCGTTAGCTCATCATCTTGGCGCGTACCAAAAATCAGACCAGGAGTTTGCGAAAGAAGCTTTTGAGTTCACAAAAAGAAAGATTATCCTTGAAATCATACCCTTGGATGATGTCGATGAAGTAGTACAGCGAGGTACAGGATCCTGCCTGCATAAGATCTCTTTGTTTATCGCACTTTGTCGCACAGCCGGAATCCCGGCACGATACAAATTTTTTGCACTTACCATGCTCGATAACTGGATGGCACCCGCCCTTGAGCATGCACCACTCATGAAACAATGGTACGATGCTATGGGGTTTTTCTTGTTACACGGTGAAGGTGAGGTGTATATCGACGGTAAATGGGTCACGGCCGATGTCGGTGCTGAGCCACAGCGACAAGCAGCAGCCTGGATTCCGGTGACGAAACTTGGGGAAGATTCTGCTGGACTCTGGTTATTCCCTATCCCAGGAACCACTTTCCGAAGAGAATCAATCCCACTCGGCCTAGGAGTTCCATCACGAATTCTTATGAAAGGACTCGTGCCAAGCTCAGTGGCAGGAATCAACATTGGGATTTTAGAACAAATTGAGAAAGGCAGGAAAATCATTGAAGAAGCAGGCGGAGAAATAGCATATGACACAGAAGCACGTAAGAGACGTAAACAGATGATGCCAAAAACGAATCTGCTAAAAAACCCTGGCTCCATCGTTTTTGAGGAAAAATAGATACAGAAGACCTACCGTCGATATCTTTCGTATCTAAACTATTTTGGACCAGGGGAGATTATCGATTGTATGACGATTGGTGCAGCAGATATTGTGCCCATTGCCCAACATTTAAATGACTGTCGATAAATCCGGTTCCTACCGTAACAAGAGCTTGCATAGAAAGAGAGAATAACTTCATCATAAAAAAACCATTTGGAAAAGATAATATGCTCCTAGTCTTTCTGGGAGACACTAGCATGGTCAGTTTTCGAGAAATGAAAGACAGGGGATATATCCCACAAAAAACCTATCTGAAGCTGATGATTGGTGGTGGTTTTTCACTCAGTAAAGTTTTACTCACAAGCCCTGGTGATTTGAAAAAACTCCGGGTGATTCATGGTGCTGAGGAACGATTCATCAGACCAAAACGATTGTATGAACTGCCACCTTTTACAGAAGGAATGAGATGTGGTGTTACTGAGGAGAAATATCTCAGACCCACCCTTCATTGCAACCCGTGTGCCCCTGAGGTTGTCGCACTTGCCCATAAGCTTGGTGCATTCAAGAAATCCGAATATGAGTTTGCGGAAGCAGCGTTTGAGTTTACAAAAGAAAATCTGGACCTCGAGATCTGTCCTATGGATGGTGCAGAGCAATCCTTACGAAGAGGGACAGGTACCTGTTTTCATCTTATTTCTGTTTTTATCGCATTGTGTCGGTGCGCCGGGATAAAGGCCCGATATAAGATGTTTGCAATGAACATGATAAAAACCTGGTACGACGCACTTGTCGGTGCAGACCATCTCGTGAAAAAATGGTACGACTCGATGGGGTACTTCATGATCGAAGGTGAAGGTGAGGCGTACATCGACGGAAAGTGGGTGGTCGCCCATGTTGGTCCCACTGCAGAGAGACAAGCAGCAGCAGGTATCCCTATCACGAAGTTCGGGGAGGATTCTCTTGGTGTCTGGTTCTTTGCAATCCCTGGTACAATCATGTATATGGAATCAATCCCTTATGGATTGGGCGGAGCTACGAATATCTTAAAAAAGATTGCTCCAGGGTCCATGGAGCGCGTGAATATCAGCATTCAACATCAAAATCGAATGGGAAAAAAAATAATTGAAGATGCCGGAGGCAAGGAGTCATACGATGCTCTTGCGCGGAAAAAACTCGGACCAAAGGCTCCAACCATCGACTTATCGAATAAAAAAGAGATCATCTTTTGGGAGTGAATGGAATATGGATCTAATAGGAAAGAAAAAAAACAGCGGCTTTATGAATCAACAAACCAAACACTATCTCATTTACCTCATCATTTTTATGGCAATGATCGCGATTATGGATCAATACCTCTCGTTTATAGAGACTACTGCGATACCGAATGTACTACAGGAATATTCTGTAACAGATACTCAATATTCCTGGTGGAAGGTACTTTATTTTATTCCAACGTTCTTAATTTTCTTATTGAATGGACTGACTGATATTATAGGAAGAAAAAATTCTCTCCTTATTCTGATTTTATTGTTTGGGTGCTCGTCACTTGGAATAGTCTATGCCACGCCATCGTTCCATCTCTATATGGTGTTCTTTGCAATCATAACATTTGCTACCGTATCGAACATGTGGACAATCCCGATTAGCGAGGAAGCACCAGCGGAGAAACGTGCGAAATATGTCTCCATCCTATATTTCATGAGTTTGATTCCCCTTCAGGCGATAATACCACCGGTGCTCTCCAGACTAGGACTCAGCTGGAAATGGATGTATGGCATCATGTTCCTGTTTATGATACCGGTCCTTATCATGTGGTTATTCATGAAGGAGACAAAACGATATGAAGTCATTAAAGAGGAACGCAAACTAGGCATACGAAAGAAACATTTCTACGGCATTGGTGTCATTAATCGAAGTGATATCAAATATATCTTGTTCTCTGCAATCATATGGATGTGCTGGTTGGTTGTTTCGATGTTTGTGGTGTGGGCTGGGCATTATTTCATGGACATCCATGGATATACTCTCGATCATTGGTCATTGATTTTGCTTGGCAGTCTTCTTCTTATGATGGCGGGTGCAGTTGTTGGCGGTTGGACAATGGATAAAATGGGTAGAAAAACCGGTTTGCTCATTGGTTGCGCGGGACTTGGGCTGTTCGTTGGACTCATTGGATTAACGCCAGTCTCGATTGCGAGGGGAATTACGATTATCGCCGGGTTTTTCCTCGGGTTTTCTTATACCTGGATTATTGTCTATATACCTGAGATTTTCCCTACAGAGCGACGAGGAACCTGTATGGGATGGACAACGACGACAGCTCGTGTCTCGTATGTCGCTGGACCCGCACTTGCTGCCATTATGTTGACCGTATCTCCATCTATGGAATGGTTTTGGGTAGTAGGAGGACTCCTCATGATAATCCCAATTATTCTTGTTTTTCTCTTCCACCCCTATGAAACAAAAACAAAAGAGCTTGAGGTAATCGAAGCGCAACGATAAATGGTCTTGCTTTGTCGTCCTTAGCCATAAAGTTCACCGCGGAGACGAAAAAGTGGTGCGTAAGAGGGGGTTTTAATCTTTTTAAGGGACTTCGAAAGGGCTTCATTCAGGAAATCGGTATGGGTTGTACAACAAGTCCTTTATAGCGCAGACAACAACAATACTTGTTGAGGTAACCCAATGAAAACGATCTTGCGAAGAAAAGATAATACAAGTATTTTTTGTCCATCTGTAAACCAACGTCATGCCACCTTCACCGTAAAAACGAAAGTCATCGAATTAACTGTTGCGTGTATCCTGATTGCGGTTGGAATTTTTATCATGACCATTGCACAATGAACAGGATTATGAATTGTATTTAAAGCAACCCCTGGTTTTTCTCCCATTTTTTCGAAATTTATATAAAATAGAATTACCTAATAAGAACATAAGGCGATGACCTCGTCATCGGTGCCTGCGATGAGCATCTCCTTGGCAAGAAATTTCGGAATGGAAAACTACAGATTGATGTCGCGAAACATTTTTACGATGGGGAACGAATTGATAAAAAAACCTTAAAAAAATTTCTTCTTGATGCAACGATTGCGAACCTAGTGGGAAAGGAAACAGTAAAATGCGCAATAGAGCTTGGGCTGGTCAATCCTGATTGTATTCTCAAAATCAGAGGGGTCCCGCACGCGCAGATTGTTCACATGATCTGATTTCTATCGATTGGTTTTATTGGCAAATTCGTTGATTTTTTCAATCATATTTTCGTAGTGCGTCCCCATCCAATAATATTTGTTACAGACAGAGCAGTACCAGAACTGATCTCTGGTTTCAAACACTTTTGGTGGTACATGGGTTTTAATTGCTTTTTTTTCCACAGATATGAGTGGAGTATTACAAAGTGTGCATCGAGTTAATACTTGTGTGCAATCAATCTGTATATTGGTAAGGACCTGTGCTAATTGTTCATTAAGGTCCATCGTTTGTATCTCTAGAACCTCCAGTTTTACTTTTTTCCCTCGAATAATTAATTCTTTATCACGGGAGATAAGAAGGCGTTTTTCAGCCTTCGCGATATGAAGCACCTCATCGTCGTTGGTCGTTCCATCTGGATACAATGTATCAAATCCGAAAATCCGAAGCCATTTCGCAAGCGAGCCAAGCATCTGATCGCAGAGCAGTTTCATAATAATACACTATAACATGCACGGGGATTTGTCTTTTGTGTCGAAGAGTATGTTTTCCTCGTTTTAGAGGTATCTTCGCACTTCAATCATATCGAAATTGTAGATTCCTGGGTTATCATAGGAAACGAAAATATCCTGGCATATATTCGTAATATTACGTGCATAGTTCATATTATTCCTCCAACCCCCAAATAATATAGATTCTATATTTTATATCTTATACAATGTTTTAATAAAAGTATATTTAAAAATTTCCAGATAACAAAAGGTGTAGTGAACCTTCAAATGTTTAAAAATCGTCCGTTCTTGTAAATCAATTCGTTATCAGCATATACTTCTCCGTTTTTCCGTAGATCACACATCATATCCCAATGTAAACTAGATTTGTTTTTACTGCCGGTCTCTGGATACCCGCTCCCCACCGCAAGATGAATCGTACCACCAATTTTCTCATCAAACAAAGTGTTCTTCGTATACTTCTTCACCCCATAATTCGTCCCAAACGCAAACTCACCGATCCGCCGCGCACCAAGATCCATGTCAAGCATAGAGGAAAGGAATTTTTCTCCTTTCGACGCGGTTGCTTTCACCACAGCACCTTTCTGAAACCATAGTTGAATGTCGTCGACTTCACGACCCCCGTGTGATCCAGGAAACGAATAACTGATGTGTCCTTCCGCTGAGTTTTCAACTGGACCTGTGAATACCTCACCGTCTGGGAAATTCTCCCGTCCAGAGCAGTTAATCCATTTTCTACCTGCAACAGAAACGGTAAGATCTGTATCCTTAGCAAGAACATGGATTTTCTTTTTCATGTTGAGGAGCTTTCGTATCGTCTCCTGTTCATTGTGTACAGTTCTCCAATATTTAATCGGGTCTTTTGCATCGACATGCGAACTATCAAAAATAAAATCCTCATACTCCGCAAGAGACATCTCTGCGTCCTGCGCAGACGCCTGTGTCGGATACTGGGTCACACACCATCGAAGCTCTTTCTTTGCAGCCCGGTCAAGGAACGTCTTATGAATCTGCTGATGCGCCACGCTACTCATTACTTGTTTTTTCGGATCAATGTTCGTCATGTTCCGGGTATTCTCAGGGCTGATAATGGAAAGGCTGGCGTCGATATGCTCGATTTCAAATTTACTGATAGGAGATACGTATTTCAGTTGATTTTCTGAGGAGTACCTGTAATAAATCTCTGCAAGCCCATCGATACCAATATGGGTGAACGGATGCGCACCGACCTCAACAGCTTGTGTATAAACTTCTTTGATCAACGGGGCAGCGAGATGACTCCCTGATATTACAAACAAATCGTTTTTCTTTAGACTCAAGGAGTGATGGACCAAAATATTGGCAAATTTCTCTAATCGTTTGTCAATCATACTATATTCCCAGTACGGCAACAAGTGAAATGATAAAAGAGTTTCCTGTCGATTTAGATTTTTTCCCAGTCTTTTAACACGGATGCCCAACGATATTTATTAACCTCATCAATTTCATCGAGCTTTTTAATGATACGCTCGTAGCCTTTCATAAGGGTACGCGTCGATACCTTCACCACGAAATCATACTTCCCTGTTGTGATCGTCACATGAGTGACACCACGGATATTCCATAATTTATGCATCGTTTCCCGAAGCGGACGCCCGGGTTTGACGGTCACAAAGATATAGGCTTTGACCACGGTGAGTGCAAACGATATGATACCCATCACAATCATCACGATTCCAATGACTTTAATTATAAGCATTACAGGGTCTGTGGAAAAGTCAGTAATAACACCTAACTGGAGTAGAATAATTGAGAAGGGGATTGCAAAGATAATCGTGGATGCGCGAAGTGCGTTGTTGACACTGGCTTTCCCCATACCAAGAGAACGAATATACAAGACATACGCGAAGAATGTTGTACCCATGGTGAGCGCAAGTAAGAGGAAATAATACGGATTAATTGATGTTGTAAATGCAGCGATGAGATGACCACCGCTTGTAAACATATCAAAGATGAAAAGAATGACCGCAGTAAATATACAGGAGAACACAACGTTCCATAAACGAATATTGATAGAGTCGTTCGGTTTATTGTGAATTCTCATTATTTTTAATTTTCTTTGATAGATCGAAAAGACAGCCCAGGTGGGGTTCACCACAAGGAACACGATAATGATCGGAAGCCACTGAAACTCTCCTGTTAAACTAATTGATGCGAGAATCGCACCAAAGGTCACAATAATCGAAGATTGAACCTCAACGAGTGTTGGGACGTCTTTTTCTGTAATCGATTCCATAAGGAGGAGATACAAGATGACTATTTGAGAAAACGACAGGATCACGGATGGATCTTGAACAGTTGACACGATTGCACAATACCCGACGGTATTGATCGCGTTCATAAGCCCGGCAACAAGATGGTATTTCATCTCGCTTTTCTGCACCATACGCACGTGTTTAAACGAAGGATCAAGGATTTTCCCTCCAACACTTTTCCCTTTTAATTTTATCGACAGAATCAGTGAAATCAAAAAAGTAACTATAGCTCCTACGAAAAAGAGAGAGAAGGCAAACGCCCAAGGATCAAATTTAAACGCTGATTGACCACCAACAAAACTATCAATCCCAGTGACTGCGGCAGTAATAAAGGAAGAGGTGATCGCCAGGACATAAAACAGGTATTTTTTCCTAATGATCATGCTTTCGTCTCATTATTGGAGGCTGATTTCTTTCTCGATGATTTGGGTAGTTGTTTTATTGACTCCTTCAATCATTTGAATTTTATCGGTGACATCTAAGAGTTCTTCGAGGTTTTTCACCTGTGCTCTGACGACAATATCGTACTCCCCAGCAATTATCGAAATCTTTGCGATATTATCAATTTGTCTCATTTCTTTGATTGCTTTATCGCTTTTCCCTGGTTGCATCGTTATGAGGATGTATGCGCTAATCATAGTTCTTCACCCATCTTTCACGCGGAATATTAATTCTTGGTATAAAGTTATCTGTATAATAATATGCTCAGTTTAAAGAAAAAATTTATTCAATTTCCATGAGAGTATTTTCTGTTTTATGTGTGCTAGTTTTGGTATGTATATTTCCTCGATGAATTAGAGGATGAATATTTTACAACGGCATTTTTCCTATTGGTCTTAGTTATAGAGATTGAAAAAAGAATTTCAAAGGGATTGTTTTTTACGATGTGTTCTTATTTTTTCTCAGAAGGTGTTGTTATTTTATTTAATACTTTTTAATAACAAAAAGTAGGTATCACCTGAAGTATGATGTGATTTCGTTCAGGTCAAATGGAATTGATAAAATAACGGTTAATGGTAACATCGGTTTCATTTACCAATATCGAAACTGGCTCTATTGGAAATTTATTGATATTTTTTAAAAAAAATTTTAAATTTATAATGTTCTATTTCATATATAAATTATTTAAATGTTACAGAAAAATATTAAAATAGATGAAACATAACAGTAAATGTGAAAATGCTAAACAAAAGTCTAAATACAGGTGTTGATGTGGAGGCTTCACAAATCTATACTTCTTCTAAAGAGTGAGGGAGTTATGAAAACGAGATTTAATTTAGTATTTGATCATTCAAAAAAGAGAGAATGTATAGAGTGTGGTAAGCATCTCAGTATCATCGAAGGGTACCGACACCCAACATTGGGAAATGATTACTTGTTGTGTTATGAATGTTTTGTTAAAGTAATGGCAAGTGTTGAGCGTTGGGGAAGATTTGTTCTATGGAATTCGTTCAATCCTGACTCACCAGACCCTACATATATCAATAATTTTCCTTTTCCAGAAGAAGATAAAACAATGAGACATAAAAAGATAGAACGAAGGTAAATCTTAACTGCTTTTGATATTGTAATACTAAGGGATCCATATGAGGTTTTTGAGAGAGTGGATTGAATTTATTGATTATTTGAAATCATTCGATGGAATAAAATTATTTTATTAAGAGGGAAAAAGATCAGAGATATGAGAGGGAGTTCCAATTTTTTCAGAAATGTTATCCTGATAGTTACAGTTCAGTAAGAAGGAAGTTTATTAAACAGATGCAGGGTTCAAAAAAATATGGTCCATGTCTCGATACTTGACGGGTACGTCGATGAACCAACCTGCCTTGGTGTTCCACCGTATATCAGTCCGTACCCTCGATATATTGCTGGCGCGGTCTGGGATTTCGATGCACATGCCACTGTTTCGTATGTCACGATCGACCAGATTCGAAACGACATATCGTGGCTTGATACTCTTTCAAAATCTGATATGCTTGTTGTTATCGCAGGGATGTCTGTTCCCGGGCGGTACCTCTCTGGTTTCCCAGTCAGTCCGTACGAACTCGTCTCTTTGCTGAGTAATCTTTCACAACCTGTGAAACTGCTCTGTGGTCCTGCGGCACGGTATGGGTTTGGGATGTCTGGTGGTAAAAGCATAAAAGAAATTGGTGTCGTAGAAGATGTTTTTGATCTCATCGTTAATGGTGATGGTGAAATCGTTGTTACGGAGTTATTAAAAAACAATCTGAAAAAAGAAACCATCGATCCTTCTCTGTGCAGATCCAATCCGCACGTGATAAAGGATTTTGCTGTGAAAGGCGCAGCAGTTGCGAAGCAACACCCATTTTTTCCAGATTATCTTATCACGGAAATTGAGACGTACCGCGGGTGTCCCCGCAGTATCGTTGGTGGGTGTTCTTTTTGTAGCGAGCCAAGCAAAGGCCTTCCGAGTTTTCGAACCATTCATGATATTTGTGCAGAGGTTGCTGCGTTATACAAATCTGGTGTTCATCACATGAGAATTGGGAATCAACCCTGTATTTTCTCGTACATGGCAAAGGGTGCTGGGACACTTGAGTTTCCCCAGCCGAATCCTAAGGCACTGGAACAGTTGTTTCAAGGAATTCGCTTCGCAGCACCAGATCTCAAAACTCTTCATGTTGATAATGCAAACCCGGGTGTGATTGCACGGTTTCCAGATGAATGCCGACGAATTGCAAAAAGCATTGTAAAATATCATACTGCTGGTGATGTCGCGGCACTTGGAGTGGAAAGCGTTGATCCTGTGGTCATTAATAAAAATAATCTGAAGGCTTCAGCCGAAGAGGTACTTGACGCAGTGAAACTGCTAAACGAGGTCGGGTCAACGAGAGGAACAAATGGACTCCCGGAGTTACTACCTGGTTTGAATTTTGTCTTTGGGCTTGACGGCGAAACAAAAAATACGTTTGCCCTTGATTATGAATTTCTGAAAAAAATCTATGACGATGGTCTTTTCTTAAGACGCATCAATCTACGTCAAGTTATTCCAATCCCTGGGACAAAAATGTTTGAGATCGGAGAGAAAAACGTAAGAAAACATAAATCAGAGTTTCAACACTTCAAACGAAAGGTTCGTGAAACCATTGAACGACCGATGCTGCAGCGACTCGTTCCGCAAGGAACACTGCTGATCAATGTATGTACTGAAGTATATGAAGGAAAGTTGACGTTCGCACGACAACTGGGAAGCTATCCTTTACTTGTCGGTTTCCCTGGTGTGTTCCCGCTTCACATCTTTTATGACGTGAAAGTCGTGGAGTATGGGTATCGATCTGTCACCGCGGTACCATATCCTTTGAATCTGAATACCGCTTCTCGGGAGACGTTAGAAGCAATTCCTGGTGTTGGAAAGAAAAGAGCGGTAAGGATCTTAGCGAAACGACCGTTCCATACCAAAGAAGAATTATTGAGAGCACTTGATGATCCGAAGATTGCTCAAAACATTGGAGAGTATGTTGAGTTGGAGTGATATATTAATGGAGAGCTACGATATCCGAAATGGATGACCATGAAAAAAAGTAACCTTGAATCGTTAGAAGAACAACTTGGGTATACATTTACAAACGAGCAGCTATTAACAACAGCGCTTACGCATAAGACATACGCGTTTGAGGCACAGACGCCCCTGGAATATAATGAACGATTAGAATTCCTTGGAGATAGTATTCTGAATTTTATAATCGCTAAACAACTCTATCAAAGCAATGAATATTTTTCTGAGGGAGAGTTGACACGCAGACGTGCTATTGCTGTCAACAACAACGTACTTGCTGATGTTGCGATACGGCTAAATATCGGTTTGTTTTTGCTGTTAGGGAAAGGAGAACTCAAACAAGAAGGAGCAAAGAACCGTACGAACCTTGCGAATGCCTTGGAAGCATTGATTGGTGCGATATACCTGGATTCGGATTTAGATACGGTACAGAGCTTTATTTTTGAGAAAATCTACACCAAAAAGTTCCAGTTCTGAGTATTTTTTCTC
>PDVH01000217.1_pt1 | contig 14348 bp, 16 predicted proteins | sample 1369781 | NCBI WGS metagenome assembly PDVH01 (sample SAMN07795378, study PRJNA414565) | Alkali sediment metagenome, whole genome shotgun sequencing project. | isolation source: glacial lake sediment | place: Bosnia and Herzegovina: Donje Bare Lake | collected 2016-06
CAAAAGGTGAAAACAAAACTCAACCTGAAGTGCCTGGAGAAACCGGGCTATTCTACTTAAATAAAAGAGGTTATATTATGAAGCGTTTTTCTGCACTTCTCGTAGTTGCAATAACCATTTGTTTCGGTTGTGCTCAATCAACACAAACCATAATGTCGGACCCCGCAAGAGTTCAGCATGTAGACGGTGTTGTTCAGAGCATATCAGGCAACGAAGTTCTTCTCTTATTGAAACTGCCGGAGTTTAGAAAAACTGCAGACACACCTGCCGCAGAGATTTCACAGCAAATCATAAAGAAGGGCCTATTTATCGAGGGATTGAATATAGCTATAAATGGCAATAGTGGAGAAATATCAAAAGTGATCGACAATTCGGTTACCATCCTTTTCAATAAATCTCCTAAATATTCAATCGGCCAGGCTGTGAAATTAGAAATCCCCAAGAAAAGGATCGCTATTGTTGATTTTACAGTAATTAGGGGAGGATTAAAGGAAGCCGGCACAATTCTGATGGAACAGCTATCCACATTATTAATTGAGTCAAGACACTATACTGTTGTAGAAAGATCAAAGCTGAATACAATCTTGGAAGAAATTAAGTTACTCCAATCAGGGCTTACTGAGACGATTCCGGAGCAATTGCGACCAAAGCTCATGTTTGCCGATTTGATCCTGACGGGAACTCTGGCCGAAATCGGAGATAAATACGACATCAATCTTCGGCTCCTTAATGTCAGGACCGGTCAGGCTATTGCTGCCATTAATGTATCCGCACCGCTCTTTAAACCTGCGGAAATGAGGGATTCCAGTGACCTGAACGAAACACTTGAAGAGGCGAGCCTTGATCACTCTTGGGCAATCGGGCCGAGAGGGAAAGATGGTTTTGTAAGAATAGATGAAAACACCGGGGCTGAGAATTCTAAGAAATCGCTTAGAATGGACTACACTTTCGATCTAAGTAAGAAAGAACAATCCTGTCCGGGTATTAGAAATAACAAGAAACGAGACCTTTCCCTTTTTAGGGGTGTAGAATTTTATGTAAAGGGGACGCACCCCATTACGGGCTTCATAAATCTTGACATATCGGACCGTGATGACCCCAATATAAGAAACAGATGGTTCGCAAGATATGAAATTACAGACAATTGGCAATTAATAAAGATACCGTTTGATCAATTAAGCTACTTAAGAAGCGGCGGGCTTATTAAAAAAGAAGGGTTTAAACCTGGTAAACAGATTCTGGACATGACGCATGTGGAAGCATTAATATTTGGAACCTGCAGCTACTTGGTAAGCGAGGAAACGAAAAAAGGCTCTATCTGGATTGATAATATCCGTTTCTATAAATAGCTCTTACAAAGATCAGCTCTATGTAACATCAGTAAACACTTCGAGTCTTTCTGTAATATAGTTTTTATAATTCAATCAATCTCGACAACACCTCAAACAGTAATCAGTAGCGACCTGGGAAAATTACAATAAAAAAGGGGTTAGCGCTGATCTCTAACCCCACAGTGTAATTTTTTCTTTCTACGCCTTCAAGCGATTGATCAAACCACTCAGGAACTCTTCTCTCTTCCGGAGAAATCTTCGAAACTCCCTGTCATCAGTGTTCACTATTTCAACTCGGAGGTCGTGGTGATACCTCTCCAGAATCGCCAGAAGCTCTTTTTCCTCGTCGGCTGTCAACTCAAGCTTTGACATGGCTTTACCTCCTTTCCATTAACTAATTCCCATACCCCGATCTTCCGTTTACTTTTTCAGTAACGCCTTGGTTGCGCCGATTGGATAAACGGGGAATATTTCAAACTTGAGAAGATCGATCCATGCAGCTCGTGTAGCAATCAACCCGATCTCGTCGCACTCAATAACCCAAATGGATCTGCGGCCCTGAAGGTCCTGAAATCCGAAAAGGACGGTCTTCACTTCCTTTGGCCACTCCCAGTTTGCCATCTTTGTCCTGACTTCTCTTTCATCCTTCGGCTCCCAGGTGCATATCATCATGAAGTACATATACTCACCTCCTAACTTTTTGTTAAAGATGCGGTTAAGCCTTGACACAATTTCCCCGGGAAGGGTAACGCCGTCCCGAGGAACTCCGTACAGGTAATTTGGAGAACCGTCTCCCCATAGCCACTCGATGAATCTCTCAGATTAGCTAATTTAACTACAATGGCCTGCAAAATAACTTTATCGTTTTAGTTAAGTGGGTTGAGGTGGAGCTACTATTGGAAAGCAACAGGAGTTAAAACAGGTAAGGAAATCAAATTCAGATAAACAATCTAGATGTCGTTTGTGTCAATTATTATAGATACAAAAAATGCAGATGTCAACCGATGACTTCGGGTCGAATTGCCTCACATTAAATGTTACCCAAGGGGGTGAATAAAAGAGATCGTTGACTCATAATTCGATGTTACTGAACATCGACTTCCAAAAGGAGGGTAATCGATGAGTCCACGATCGAAAAAAGAGTGCACCAAGGCAATCCATTTACGCTATAAAAATGGTTCGTGCTATGAAAAAACAATTATCCTGAACGAATTCTGCACAGAGTATTTCCCCTGCCAGAAAGCAAAGTCTTATCAAAAGCAAATATCAAACGACAAGTGAAGGTGGTGATTGGGCCAATCGAGGTTTTGGATTGCACACAGCGGAAATGATTTTTCAGCCCTGCTTAGAACAGGTCAAGCTGCGCTACTCCCATGACCCTGGCTAGAAAGTAAAACATCAACCCGACATATGCGAGGGTCGAGATGGCGTGCCTCAGGAAATAACGGGAAAAGACTCTACGTTCAGAAAGGCATCTCCAGGTATAAAGAATACCGATCTGCAAAAGATAGATCGTATAGCCCAGTATGGTCAAAACCTTCGCTGCAAGACCCCAGTTACCGAAGTAGGTGAAGAATGCTATCAGCGCAAAGGCAAGGTGTGCAAACCCAACTTCATACTGGTAATACGGTTTGTCTGATTCCCATCCGAGCCGCCGGGCATCACTCTTGTGAAATATAAGATGACCGGCGAAGCTGAGGAGACCGACAACCCCAACGGCGGTTATGATGATAGTATCGAGTGCGGCGTCGATATTTTTGCCGAACAACTCATAGTAGCCGAAGAAAAGGCCAATTGTGCCTATAGCTATCCTCAGTGTTGCAATGATGTGTGCAATCATAGCTAACCCCTGATTTGACGGAACGAATACCTCTGCCACCCGGAGCAAGTGCCCATAGCGGCATTACACGAAAGCAATTGCCTTTTTGCTGTCTTCTACTGCCGTTTCTACTGAGGCTTAACTTAACTATGCATGGTATCGTAAATATTGTCAACTATTTAAAATCATTGACACCTCCCGCCGCCGTCTACAGCACACGGAACCCACAGCCTTCCCTTTATTACAAGTGCGCATAGGAGCATTTTGAAACTTTCGCCCCTGTTTGCCTTCCATTATTTTTCTCTTAACCTCGAGCTGAACGCTTGTTTACCTTTTAACACTGCCTCTCCGAGCATAATCCGTCATCGTCTGAACCTGATCTAAAGAGGATCCCTTAGATCCACGAGACAATCATGTTGATAATGCTGTCTTTAAGTATTCCATGTTGGAAAAAATACGTCCGGCGTTATTATGAAGCCTGAACACTTACTATAAACGAACATCCATAGACGCCATCAAGGCTGATTTTCGGGCAGTTCCGTGAATCGGAATGCTCGTCACATTCGAAGGCAGTGAAATTATCAATTTCTGATTGCCATCTTGAGTAATACAGTTTAAAAAGTAATATAAAATCATTTATACTGGTGTACCACGACAAAGGATATTAAAATGATTGAGTACACACAATTTTATGGCTTTTCAGAAAATCCCTTTAACATATCTCCGGATCCAAAATTCTTTTTCTCAGCAGAAAGCCATAGAGAAGCCTTAGCTGGATTGTTGTATGGGATCAACGAGAGGAAAGGATTTGTCCTCCTCCTGGGAGAAGAAGGTATCGGCAAGACCACACTTATTCACCATCTGATGGCCACATTAGACAGGAACGTAAAGACCATCTTCTTTCCTCAAAGTCAAATTGCCTTTGAACAAATGCTGAAGGAAATCCTTCTCAATCTGGGAATTCCGATAAAAATCGAAGTCAAGGGATCCATGCTCCACGATCTCTACAACTACCTGATTCGATCCCTGGAACAAGGTGAGAATGTTGTGATCATTATTGATGATGCCCACAACATAAGCCTGGAGGCAATTGAAGAATTGCGCTTGCTCTCAAATTTGGAGACCAGTAGATCAAAGTTGCTTCAGATTGTGATTGTTGGTCAGCCGGAGCTTAAAGCAAAACTCCGCTCTAAAGTTATAAGGCAAATTAATCAGCGGATTGTGGTCAGTTCTCAGATCAGCCCTTTGACTGAAGAAGAATCCCTGCGATACATCGATCATCGCTTAAAAATAGTGGGTAGCGGCAGCTCTGAAATCTTCACAGATGAAGCTTTATCCCTTATCTGCCAGTACGCAAAAGGAATCCCCCGGGTAATCAATATCCTATGCGGTAATGCATTGTCTGTTGGTTATGGCATCTCTGAGAAAAGAATCTCCCCTTCCACTGTGAAAAAGATTCGGAGAGAAAAAGACATATTAACAGAGGAACGGTCTCCAAAACCGTCTTCGAGGATAAAAAAAAATCTGCCTCGCAAAATTGCCTATGCTTTTCTGACCTTGGCTATCTTCGCCATGGTTGTGTTCTTTAATAAGGACTATGTGAAACATCTCCTGACTACGCAGAAGTTAAAAAATGTAGCCGAACTTTCGGCCCTTAGGGACAAAGTTGAAACTTCTAAGCCTAAAGGTGGACGGCATGTTGTTCTTGAACCGTCTCCAAACACTCCGACTCCGGAGGTCAAAAATGGCTCACCCGAAACTCCACAAACCGCTGCCTCATCGGCAACTACTATGAATCAACCCGATACGGAGATTCGCGTAAAAAAAATAGTTGAAGTGAAAGTAGGGACGACTCTATCTCTATTGGCTCTTAAATATTATAAAGAAGCGAATATGACCCTCATAGATCATATTTTGAAACTCAACCCGGATATCACCGATCCCAATCTGATCTTAGTCAATCAAAAAATCAAGATTCCGGAAATTACAGAATCGTTGCTGCTTCTCCAGTCTTCAAATGGTGAATTCAAAGTTCACGTGGGGACTTTCCTGAATCGTGGATATGCTACTCGATACATAGATGATGTTGACTTACCCGGGAAAAAGATGGAGGTTGTCCCTCGGAAAGTATCGCAGACAGAAACTTGGTACAGAGTGCTGGCGGGGCCGTTCGTCAGCAAGAATGACGGATTGAAGGCCATAGATGAACTGAAACAGAAGGGACTTTTACCATCTCTCCGCTGACTGCCGAAAAAAGAATATGAAAGGCGGCAAGGACAGCAAGACCTTCGACGCCCCGTAATGGCTGGCCCGTCATGTGTTCTCATTTACAGAATAGGATTGAGTAGATAGTGCGGGAATAGAGATTCCGTCCTCTAAGGCGGAATGCATGGCGGCGGAATATTAAACACGGGCGAATGGCCGTGCAATTTTCGCCAGTGGCAGTCCATACCCGCCTTTCACTTACAAGGGAACGACCTTCGTGCCGGGTCAAGGCAATAATGCTTATATCTTCCCGGGAGTGGGTCTGGGCGCCATTGCATGCGAAGCAAAGCGCTTCACCGACCAGATGTTCCTCGCGTCAGCAAAGTCGCTGGCTGCTCTGGTTCTGGAGAGTGAACTCGCACAGGGCCGGCTTTATCCATCGTTGCAGCGGATTCAGGAAGTGTCCGCTGTCATTGCAACAGCCGTAGCGGAAGTCGCTTACAGCCAGGGTCTTGCGCGCAAGAAGAAACCCGCAGACCTGCTGGAATACATCAAGTCGCAGATGTATCAGCCGATTTATCAAAAATGCGTCTAAGAGGAATGATAGAGAGTAATTACAGAACGATTTTAGGCTGCTGAATCATATCAATGACGTGGGAGGATACGATATGAAACTAAAAAACATTCATAAGAGTTTGTACGTCCAGGTATTGACGGCGATCACCATCGGTGTTCTGCTCGGGCATTTCTTCCCCGAAACCGGCGCAGCCATGAAACCGTTGGGCGACGGCTTCATCAAGTTGATCAAGATGATCATCGCACCGGTTATCTTTTGTACCGTCGTACTCGGCATCGCGGGCATGGAGGACATGAAGAAGGTCGGTCGGGTCGGCGCCAAGGCGCTTATCTATTTTGAAGTCGTCTCGACGATTGCTTTGATAATCGGCCTGCTGGTGGTCAGCATCGTTCAACCAGGGGCAGGCATGAATGCCGATGTCTCCACGCTGGATACCAGAGCGTTGACGACTTTCACAGCAAAGGCGGATAAGCAAAGCACGGTCGACTTCTTGATAAATATAATTCCCAATACTGTAGTGGATGCCTTTGCCAAGGGTGATATTCTGCAGGTGCTGTTCTTTGCCCTCATGTTCGGCTTTGCGCTTTCCATGCTCGGTCAGCGTGGCAAGATGGTCTATAAAGTGATCGACGAGGTTACACACGTGCTGTTCATCATCGTAAACATAATTATGAAGGTCGCTCCCATCGGCGCCTTCGGTGCCATGGCCTTTACCATCGGCAAGTTCGGACTCGGCTCCCTGACCAAGCTGGGTATGCTGATGGGCAGCTTCTACCTGACCTGCCTGTTGTTCATCTTCATAGTGCTGGGTGGCATCGCAAAACTGTGTGGATTCAGTATCCTCAAGTTCATCAAGTACATCAAGGAGGAGTTGCTGATCGTGCTGGGGACCTCCTCATCCGAGTCGGTTCTGCCGCGCATGATGGCCAAGATGGAGAATCTTGGCTGCACCAAGTCGGTGGTCGGCCTGGTCATTCCCACCGGCTACTCCTTCAACCTTGACGGCACCTCCATCTACCTGACCATGGCGGCAGTCTTCGTGGCCCAGGCCACCAATACACCGCTAACCTTGATCCAAACCCTTACCATTCTGGGTATACTGTTGCTGACTTCAAAGGGTGCGGCCGGGGTTACAGGCAGCGGCTTCATTACTTTGGCGGCAACCTTTGCTGCCATTCCGACCATCCCGGTGGCCGGTCTGGCCCTGATCCTGGGCATCGACCGTTTCATGTCCGAGGCCCGTGCCCTAACCAACCTGGTCGGTAACGGTGTGGCGACTGTGGTAGTCTCCCGCTGGGAGAAGGAACTCGATATGAAAAAGATGACGCGGATGCTGGACAAAGAAACTGATCTGGAAGCCGACGAGCCTGAATTAATTTCTGAAGGCATCAAGGCGCCTAAGTCGAGGTAGCAAGATCGGGCTTGATGCGTTGTACGTTTATCACCATCATTCGCAAATTAAAAATAAGGCGAGGAGAGAATTATGAAAAAAACCATGGTAGTTTCAATTGTAATCGGATTGATCGGATTGTTAGCATTCGTAGTTTTGTCATGCGCTTCTGGTAAAGACGATGCAAAGACCCTGGTGAGGAAAGCGGTTGCGTATGTGAAATATCTGGGAAAAGAGAAGGCGATTGCAGAAATCAATAAGCCCAGGGGAATGTTCGACAAGGGCGAAGCATATGTATTCGCATACGATCTTCAGGGCGTTATGCTTGCTCACCCGAAAAATCCGGCACTGATCGGAAAAAACCTGTATAACGTTCCGGACACCCAAGGTAAGTTGTTCCGCAAGGAGATCGTGGAAAAGGTGAAGGCGAAGGGTTCCGGATGGGTCGATTATACGTATTGGAATCCGGAAACGATTGAACTGGAGCACAAGACGACTTACTGCCAGAAGGAGGAAGACATCATTATATGCTGCGGGGTGTACAGGGAGTATACCTATGAAGGAGATTGAACCAAAAAAAGTTTGTCAACGACAAAGCTCTTCTTGTGACAATTGGTATGGGTAAGACAATCCCTGTTAGGTATTGCCGCTGTCCCGACAGGAGCAAAGTCAAAACATAATATTTCTTTGTGCGATGAGGTGAGAATAAGTAGGTCGAGTGCGCGACTCCGATTTCTCTCGATGGTTCGCCTGACGGAACCCTACTTTGTGGTAGCGTAGGAGTGCAAGCCGCCCAGGAGAAAGTTGACGCCGAAATAGGTGAAGAGGACGCAACAAAACCCGATGATGGACAGCCATGCCACGCGGTTGCCGCGCCATCCCTTTACGTTACGGGCATGAAGGAGAGCTGCATAGATCAGCCAGGTAATCAGAGACCAGGTCTCTTTGGGATCCCAGCTCCAATAAGCGCCCCACGCCAAATCGGCCCAGACGGATCCCGTGATGATCCCCAGCGACAGCCAGAGAAACCCGAAGAGCACCATCTGATAGTTGAGCTCGTCGAGCTGCCTGAGATCGGGAAGCAGGCAGAGTGCAACGCCGGAGGTCTGTTGTCTCGATTTCCTTGCGATATAGAAGATGCTGATGCCGAACGAAACCGCGAAGGCCGCATAGCCGAGGAAGCAGGTCACGACATGGGCGATGAGCCAATTGCTCTTCAGGGCAGGGAGAAGCGGCTGAATCTTCGAATTCACGCCCGTGGAGAAGGAAGCGTATGCCATTGCCAGGAAGGCGAAGAGGGCAGGGAACACGCCGAGAGCTCGCTGCTTGGTCCGGTATTCCATGACAAGATAAATGAGCATGATCGCCCAGGCTGCGAATACCAATGATTCATACAGATTGGAAAGAGGCGCGTGCCCATAACCTATCTGGTATGATTCCCACCAACGGAGAATTATTCCCGCCATTTGTATGGCGAGCGTAGCCGCTCCGGTGACACTGCCCCAGAGCATAATCGTACGGCGGCGAAAGATGACTCCCGAAAGATAGAGAAGCGCACAGAGGAGATAGGAAAAGGTGGTTATGCTGAGAAGGATCGAGCTTGTAATCATGTCTTGCTTCCTCCTCCCTCTTGCCTCAGTTCAGCCTGCAGACGGTTGCAGAGTCTGTTGAATTCCTGCTCAAAAGAGAGCTCGTTCCTGTTGGTCCTCCCGGCAATGATAATCTTTGTACCTCCCTTGTCCGGCGCATCTGCCTCGGCCCAAACCCACAGTTTGCGGTGGCTTACATAATAGGTGAGACCTATTCCCACGAGCATCGCTGCAAAGCCTAACCAGACAAGCCAGACTCCCTGGTCCTGCTTCACCTGCAGACCCGTATAGGGTATCCGGGTGGCATGCAGGACTTTTACACGGTAGTTCTCAACCTTGTTGCCATGAAAATCTCTGTCAATGAGAATCAATGACCCTACAGGCTCCCTGCCATCCCTGGAGATGAGCAGAACCATAGCGGGGCCGAGTTGCCGGAAGTCCTCGACGAACCGGAGAATCTGCGCCCTGTCCCGCGTGCCGGGAATATCCACCCACTCCCTGAAGGGAACGATTAGCCGGCGGACCGCTCCAGATGCTCTGTCCGTGAGCTCCACTTCCGCATCCTTGAGTACGGCGCCATAGGATGCCTGATAGAAGGTGATGCCGTCATACGTGAGGGGATCGTTTACCCTGATTTCCTGCTTGAGGACCTCCTTTCCATCGCGGATCAGAGTCAAATCCGAGCGGAACTCCCGAGGCATGCCATTGTCATAATAAGACACATCAAACTTGTCGCACCGAACCTGAAAAGGAAGATTCAGTCCGCGATGACTGCCATCGATCATGACTTCGCTTACGGCTTCACCTTCGAGGATGTTCATGAAGCCTTTGAAGCCAAATATGGAACCGACGAGAGCGCCGCAGAGCACCAAAAGAACGCTCAGGTGGACGACATAGACCATGAAGGGGCTCCAGCGGCCTTTCTCGGCCACTCCTGCCAGGTGGTCGGCTCCATCGAGCCTCTGCAATGTGCCGAACTCTTCCGAAATGATGCTGATGAGCCGCGCTTCCGTCTCATCCCGGGGGAGGTTTGAGGCAAACTGACAGTTAAGGCTAAACTTGGCAAGCTTCTGGGGATCCGCCTGCTCTTCGCTGCGCCGGAAGACCTTCAGTGTCTTTGGCAGTCGCTCGATGGTGCAGACGACGAGATTGGTGCACAGGAAAAGAAGGAGGAATCTAAACCATCCGGTATGATAGAGGTCATTCAAGCCGAAGGTCGTGATAAACCAGATAGCCCGCTGGCCATAGTGTCTATGGAGATCTGCTTCGCTGAGCCCCTGGGGCATCAGGGTTCCTACGACGGACGCGGCGGCAAGAACGAGGAATATAAAGACTGTAAGTTTCGGGGATGCGAGCTTTTGATAAATGCCCTGCCAAAAGCCTTTCTTCTGCACTGTCAATCTGCCTTCAGATGGTTTCTTGTGATATTAGTAACCTTTTAAATAACCTTGTGTCAAGAAAAGAGGATACGTATGGGAACCCGCGCCGGCATCTGATAACTGCAAGGCCGATTTAAGGACAGGACGGGAGATAAAACCGCAACACGCAATTACGGTGCTTCGAAACAATTTACCATTGCTGTGTGAGACATATGCGCTGGGTTTAAAGAGAAGTGTGATGAAGAAGAGAAGAGCAAGAGTCATGGTTCACATATTGTGCCGTCAGTCGCATCAAGGGGCTCCGTTGCCCTCACGTAGCGCGCCCCTGTCCATATAAGCACTGCGGCGAAGGCGACCCGCAGGGCCCCGTCCGAGAAATAATGGGCAAAAGTCCCGCCTACGCAAGCCCCTATCAATATCCCCGTAATCATCCCTGCCAGAATATCTGTCTTCACGTTGCCAAGTTTCCAATGGGTGTAGGCCCCGACGCCGCCGATAGGGGCCATGGCGAGAAGCGAGGTGCCCTGTGCTGTGTGCTGTGTAAAACCCGTAAGGAGCACCATGGCAGGTACCATGATGATTCCGCCGCCAACGCCCATCATGCCTGAGAGAAATCCCAGGAAGACGCCGGTTGAAAGCAGGACAAGAGCTTCCGGCCATCCCGTCTCCAGGCCTTGAATCCGGGGAAGATAGGGCTTGGCAAGGAGCAGGAGCGACATGAATATTAGAAAGTAACCGAAAGAACGTTTCAGCTTCCACTCGGGAAGGGAATGTGCAAAATGGCAACCCGCGCGGGTGGTGAGAATGGCAGGCGCTGCTAACAGGACGGCCGCAGTGACATCAATCGCGCCATTAAGGCCATAGGCAATCGCTCCGGCGCTATCCCTGTGATCACTATAGTCACGAGGTTTGTCCCATGTGCCCTGTGCTGGTCTATCTTGAGAACGTCCACCATGAGGGGGATCATAACGGCGCCGCCGCCGAGACCGACGAATCCTCCGAAGATGCCCCCACACAAACCTATTAAAAAGGCCATATAACCTCTATCTCTAATTAAGGACTGGATCCGGCTGCCTGTCCGATTGTGTGTTCGTGATTTTTCCAGACAGATTTCTCCGTCGCGCTGCTCTTTCGAAATGACAAGGAGGGGGCTGCTCCTTTCGAACTCCCCACTGTGTCATTTCGAACCCTTCGGTTTACTCAGGGTAAACTCCGCGAGAAATCTTTAAGATCCCTCGCTTTGCTCGGGACAAGGATTTCTCAGTCGCGCTGCCCCTTCGAAATGACAAGAGAGGACTGTTTCTTTTACGTCAGCTCGGCGCGATGCCGTTCGTAAAGATCGTAATTGGCCTTAAGCATTTCCTGGACGGGCAGTTCATACGGACAGCGTTCCTCGCACTCCCCGCAGTCTTCACACAGTTTCACGCTCTCCATCATTACCCGGGAAAATTCAACGGCGACAGCCGGCGACATCCTGGAGGCGATCACCTTGTAAGCCATGGCCGGTGTAATCATTACGCCGTGAGGACAGGGTTGGCAATATTCACACCTGTGGCAAAACTCCTTGCCAAGTTCAATGCGATATTTATCCATGAGCTCCCGGTCTTTTTTGGTTACCCTGTTTTCACGCTCGTAAAAAGAGACGACTTCGTCAACAGATGCGACTGAATCAAAGCCCGGAAGAGGAATGATATCAGGATGCTGGCGCAAGAATTTAATAGCGATTTTGGCATTGTCAATCACGCCGCCGGCAAAGGGTTTCATCGCCAGAATGCCCATGTCTCGCTTGCGCGCTTCACGGTGAAGTTCATTCTTCGGCTCATCCTCGATGAAATTAAACGGAAACTGAACGGTGGCAAAGATACCGGTTTTAACCAGTTTCACGGCCATGGCAAGGTTATGAGAAGTGACGCCGATAAACCGCACCTTTCCCTGTTCCCGGGCCTTCATGACAGCTTCCAAGGCTCCCTTGGGCGCGGTGATAGCAAGGAGATCCTTCTCCTGGGCTACCTGGTGGAGCTGGTATAGATCGATATAATCCGTCTTCAGCATGCGTAAACTATTTTCGAGTTGCTTCATCGCTTTGTCGGCGTCTCTCTGAAATGTTTTGGTTGCCAATACAATTTTTTTCCGCATACCGTCAAAAGCGCGCCCGATCTTCTCCTCGCTGTCACGATAAAGATTGGCCGTATCGTAAAAGGTGACCCCCCGCTCGTATGCGCGGCGAAGCACCGTCACCGCTGTGTCAATGTCCAGGCGGATAATGGGAATTCCGCCAAAGCCAATCTCCGAAATTTTCAAACCTGTCTTTCCCAATTTTACGTAACGCATGACCGCTCACCCTTATTGCTTTCCAATCGTTATTTCTGCCAACAATTTATTGATTATATTCTACACAACGAACTTATAGCAGCTAAATTTTCTTGCCGCCAAGTTTCCTGATCAGATCTTTAAAGACCGTAATCTGCTGCGCACCGACAACTTTTGTTTTCCCGTTGATGATGAATGTCGGAACTCCCGTCAGATGGATCTTTTCCGCCCCCTTTCTCGATTCCTCGAGGCGATGGGCATAGCGCCGCTCCTTCAGGGCTTGCAGAAGTTCATCTGCATCAAGCCCGGAGACGCGGGCGCTCTCTGTCAGCACTTCCAGGCTGCCAATGTCCTTTGATTCTGTGAAATACGTATAAAATATCCGTTCATGAAAAAGCTCATACTTCCCCACATCGCGGGCATATTCGCTCGCTTCGAGGGACATGCGGGAATTGGAGAGCAACAGCCGGGGGCCGAATTTGATGCCGAATTCGTCACCCCTTCTTCTGATGTTTTCGTACATCTTTTCGACATCGGCGCCGGGGAACCTCTTCGCATAGGGTATACCCTCAGGCGGCGTCTCGGGATGCAATTCAAAGCTCAGCCATTCATCCCTGATGTCAAATTCTTTTTTTAATGAGTCGACAATGCCCTTGCCTATATAGCAGAAGGGTCAGATATAGTCGGAAAAGATCCGTATCTCAATAGTCATGCTCACGTTCCTTAATGCAGTATTAAGTTGTCATATCGACCCCTTCGGGTTACTCAGGGTAAACTCCGGGAGATATCTTTCTATTTTTTTCGCGAGACCTTCGCGGGGATACGGGACTCGCAAGGCACTTTTGTCTGACATAGTCCACAGGACCCAACTTCAAAACCATAGAGGGACTTTATATGCTTCAATGAATCACCGTATGAATGGCTGTAGCACTTCACCTTGTCATGGCCGGCCTCGCTGAGCGCTCCCACGGGACAGCGGGACACGCATTTCTTGCAGGTACCTTGCGTATAGAAGAGACAGTATGCATGGTGATCGACATAAGGCCGGGCGGTTGCGGGGATATGGATTTGCGCCACAACGGAACCCACGCGCACGGCCTTTCCGCGCGGCGTAATCAACCCGTCACAAAGGCCAAAGGTACCCCAACCCGATGCGTAGGCTGCGTGCCTTTCGGACCAGTTGGAGGCAAAACCGTACGAATCGGACGTCTGCCGCGACCAATTGGGTGATAGCACAGGTGCAACGGCCCTGTATCCTTTGCTTTGCAGGGCGGCTACAACATGCCTTCGAAGTCTATTATTGACCTCCTCGCCATAGAGGCGGGCCCTGGCCCATCGCTCCGGCGGGTATTTCTTTTGTTTCCGGGAATCTATTTTTGTCGCCTCCGTCTGAGGGAGAATCCAGCTTACAACAGTGAGGTCTTCCGGGGCGACCCTGGCCTCCGGGAAGGTTTGTGTAAAGATCTCTAACGGCGTCCAGTGAAAAGGCCCTACATGTGTCTTGTAGTCTTCGTAGAGAGGATCATCTCCTCGTGAGAATCCGACGAGGGGGTCATTCCATGCCTTTTCATTGTCCTCGTTCTGAAGGGTATTCTCCGGGGAACTGTTTATGAATTCCCGGATGATACCCTCCACCCAATTTGCCAAATCCGTCTGTTCTGCCATAGATATTACTTGCTCCCTCTTTATCCCCGCTTTTCTTTCCTGGTGTTGCTGCCGTTTCCCCATAAAGCAAGGTTTTGCTAAAG
>PDVH01000218.1_pt1 | contig 14344 bp, 16 predicted proteins | sample 1369781 | NCBI WGS metagenome assembly PDVH01 (sample SAMN07795378, study PRJNA414565) | Alkali sediment metagenome, whole genome shotgun sequencing project. | isolation source: glacial lake sediment | place: Bosnia and Herzegovina: Donje Bare Lake | collected 2016-06
TGGCCACCCGGCATCCATGCGCGGGCCTGTCCAATAAGTTGCCTCTGTGTGCGGTGCTGAAGCAGAGAGATCTGGAGCGGGCGTCAGTCGCGAGCTCCAGACCCGCATCCAGGGAGGAATATCCCGGAGTCGAACTGATTTGCCGTTCTGCTGCTCCTGGGGCTCCCGATGAAAGTGAATCCGGCACTGGTGAACCCTCAATATCTCAAAGTGGTAAGGCAGGAAAAACCAGATCGGCTTATAGGTTAGAGTCTGTGCGTTAGCTACAATAGTAAAACATCAAAGGCAGGGTCAGAAAATGGCCCTGTCTATTTTGAAAAAACAATTATATACGTTTAGTCTATTCGATATTGGCACTAACAACAGATGCCATTTGCATCATATCGATAGTCTGACCTTCTTTTAAATTTGTAAAATCAGTTAATTTGCCAGTCTTGCTGGTAGTTTTGGTGTTGTTAAATATTTTAATTAATTTAGCATCAGCCACAATATTCTTGCCGGCATTTTCTGGTTTACCATTGATTGTTTTGGTTTGTAGTTTGTTTGCCTTGATGTAATCCCACAACTTTTTGGTTATCTCAGTACGAGGAAGTGAGCTAGCACCCAGGAATGCCGCCAGGTCCGCTTTCAGTTTTACCGGTTTATTCAATCCTTTTTCTTCTGCCATGTTTATGCCTCCATTCTTTAGACCGTAGCCGAATTTTGCCGTTATCACAAAACAAAAAAGACGAGAGCCGCCTATACCGTCTTGTCTTTTACTGGAGTCCTTCATTCAATATCCGGTCTCTAAGGGTGACAATCACCACGAAGACCCTGGGATTCTCTTTTTGTTAACTTCCAGTAGAATAGACTCAATACGCGCAACGCAGCATTTCGCCGATTATAAGATAGTGTTGCTCATCACTAATGTCAAGAGCGGTGCCTAAAATATTAAAGCCCCTATAATCAGTTTTACAGCTTACGAACATTCTCAGCAGCAGGGCCCTTAGCACCTTGGACAACATCGAAACTGACACGATCACCCTCGGCCAGTGATTTAAAACCTTCTCCCTGTATCGCGGAATGATGTACGAATAGGTCCTTTCCACCGTCCTGCTCGATAAAACCAAATCCCTTTGTATCATTAAACCATTTAACTTTTCCTTCTGGCATCTTTAACCCTCCTTTGTATTTGGTTTCTCCGTGGAACAATTTGTAATATCAGGACAAGAAGGATGCGATTGAGGCAGTGGCAGCATAGGCGAAGGTGAAAAAATAATCGGGAGGAAAAATTATGAGCGTCCACGAGCTTGCCGGTAAGCCGGCTCCGAGGGGACTTCCCTCATCTTCCATGCACATTCGTGGCGTACTTACGTATAGCAAATACAAAGCTTCAAGGCTACTGATCGGACCAGCTCATTGAATTCAGTTCGAAAGGTGCAAATGCTTGGCAGCTTATTTTCTGTTCAGGTAAGATGTGGGCAACTTCCTGTAATGTTGATTTTTGTTTTCAGCTTAGCGATGCAACGTTTCGCTTGTTAATAATCAACGCTCACTTTGAAAAAAAATACCATCCCTGAGCCCTCCTATTTAAGCGAACATCCTTCAAAGGATTTACTTCCGGAACTTGGATTCGGGTTTTACGCCTTCTCTCAGGAGAAGTACTTCAACTCGTCTGTTTTTCTTGCGTCCGGCTATTGTCTCATTACTGGCTACCGGGTATCTTTTACCATATCCCCTTGTCGTGATCCGGTCCGGACTGATCCCCCTGTCGACGAGCCGTGCTTTCACCGTATCGGCCCGTTCCTGGGAAAGAGCAAGGTTCGTCTTTGCCGAGCCGACGCTATCTGTATATCCCTCAACTAACACGTTGATATAGTCATATTTCTTCATAAATTCAAAGAGCTTATCGACTTTGTCATCGGCCTTCGGCGACAGAGCGGCCTTGCCGGTGGTGAACAACACATCACCCAGCGTCACGATAATCCCCCGGTCGGTTTGTTTGACCATCAGTTTGGAAAGCTCTTCGATATATAATTCAGCTTTCCGTGCCAGTAGCTCGGCCTCCATCTTGGTCCATACCAACTCACGGGATTTATCATAGATTTCTTTTTCCGCTTCCCGTGTTTTCATATCGGCCTCCATCTTGGTCAATTCCAACTCACGGGTTTTTGCATCGACCTGCCTCTTTGTTTTCTTAATCAGCTGGTCCTGTTCCTCGCTAAGGGCTTCTCTTTCTTTCTCTGCCATCTTCCATTCTGTAACGGTCTTGGCAATTTGCGTCTTCCTCTCCGCCAGATAGGCCTGGTGGTCAATCTCTTTATAGTCTGAGGCCTTCTCACCAACTTTGATTGCATTGCCGGCTTCCATAAGTGGCCCCTGGGCATAGGTTGTCACATTTTGATCCGCCTCCGCCTGCGCATATGCCTTGAGGGCATGGTTCAAATGATCCCTGGCCATCATTTCCTTCTGGGACAGTCCGCATCCTGCCACAAGGAAAATGAACAGAGCAAGTAAGATCCAGTCTCTCTTGATAACTGTAAATTTAATACAGGACATGTCTGTTACCTCCTTGAAGGGTCATTATTTGGGCATGCGCTCAACTTCATGCCGCAGGGTATTGACGGTCTCTCGCCTCTCTTCCGTCGCTTTCTTCGCTTTGTCAGAAATGGCCTTGACACGTGCATAGTCCGCATCAACAGAAGCCTGTTCCGCCATGCGGGTGGCCGTTTCGTAATCCTCTTTCTGCAAAGCCTTCTTGGCGGCTGTCATTTTGTCTAACGCCACCTTCAGATCAGCAGGTGCATCGATGCTCGCATTACTCTCCTTGGCAACACTGATGGCCTTCTCACCTTCCGACATTTTCGTAATCGAAGTCTCACGGGTAAATTTTTTTGCGCACCCAATGACTATAAGCAATACAATAACTATTATAATAACGATAAAGAACAAATGTTGCCTTTTTCTTTTCTTAACGTTCATTTTTTACGGTTCCTTTCTCTGACTTATTTAAAATATAATTTCGATGGTTCATCGGTTTACTTACTGTCCAGCTGTCCAGGCTTTAGTTTCCCTTTCTTTCCTCACTTCCTGAAGCAGTCTCCAAAACAGAATATTCTGAACGTGCCCAGTTCCGTATTGGGGAGTGTTATTATTTTTAATAGAAATATTGAAAGGGCATCCTGGAATACGAAAAAGTAGTCAAAAAGTATCCTAATGGGAATAAAGCTTCATCTCCATCGGTAAAGCAACGACTTTCCTTCCTGAATCTGGGTGACAAGCAAACGCAAAAACCATTCTGCAGCGGGTCATAAGCAATTATTTCAATACAATCAAGCAAGAAAAGCAAGTGCAAAACTGATTGAATGCGATTAAATTAATGATTCATCTCTTAAACACTATCGGAAAAACTTTGACCTATCCCTCGAAAATCAGTCCAGATTGCGTGAGAATTCTATGGCAGAATCTGGAAAAGTGAGAAAGTCGGATTATTGCTATGTTAGCTGTGCTTAATTTCTACTGGTAATCTTCAATCCTTATCATTGTGTTGGTATCAAGACTTGTAAGTGTAAAGTTCACCTATGAGTTTTCGTAATACAGTATATATTGTAAAGAATATACATAAAGTACACTTTTCTTTTCAACCGGTATTTTTAAAGAAATTTTTTGGTACGTACTATTTTATAAAAAAATGTGAGGACTGTATAAATATTATGTGTTTTGGCTGAGACTCGTTTGGAGCAAAACTTCCTGCTTCTGTCCCCCCTTATAAAAATTTTCAAAAAATATATGGGATCAACCTTCTAGTGGTCTTCATGTAATCCTCATATTCTACAAAGTTTTTCTTTAAGAGGCTTTCTTCGAAAAACAATTTTAAAATGATAACGAGGGTGAGAACCAAACCTGTGATCAGTAAAAATAACGAAAAGCGGTCAATTATCAGCGGCCAAATGGTAAGTAATAGCGCCGAATACATGGGGTGCCTTATAAATCTATAGGGTCCCCACGTTACTAGTTGTGCTTCCTTTTTTACCAGGGGAGTTATATTCAAATTTTGCCCACCCGTTATGATAGCCCAACTGCCGAGCGCACACCCCATAATTTCCAATGCAAGCAATAGATGATTTTCTGCTAGAGGTCTGCCCGATGCAAAGATCAGGATAAGGCAGATGAACTGCATGGAAACCAGGATGTATGCTTTGATTTTATCCGCTTTCATTCCTTGATCCGGGACTAATATGAAACTTTAAAAAAGATTTGGCTGGTCTTGGTTGCAAGGTTATCTATAAATATAACAGATACCTCCTCTTGGTTCTATTTATTCTTTTGTATGTTCATGGCAAAAGTTATAATCAGGTAGTAATTATTATGTTGAATAGTACCAATGTCTCTGACATAAGAAAATTCCCCGCCCACAGGGCAGGACTTTCCGGGAAGGAAACCATGTTTACATTGCACCCCTTATCCCCGCCTACATGGCGGGGCTTTCTGGATGTGCTCCCGTTCAAAAAGCATTGATATTATCTATTGAATGTAAGCCATTCATGTACATTGAAAGGAGAATGAAAATGACAATGGAGAAGCGGAAATTCATATATCCGGGAAAACGTACAACCCGAAGGCAGGTGAGATGATCATTATGCCTGCAAATGAACCTCGTGCCCTGAAGGCCATTAAGAGATTCAAAATGCTTTTGATCATGATAAGGTCGTAGATTATTTACTTAAAGAAGCTCAAAAATTTTGATGTATTGTTAAGACTGGGCGTGGTGGGAAATCAGCACAAATTTGTAACTGAAAATGTCTGTTTACAACCGCACCTACATGATATATAAACAGCCCCGAAAATATTCTTAGATAATACCGTTCTGAAAAAGCTCTCATTTAACATTTCGACTACTCGGTCGGGACAAAGATTTCTCGCCTGCGGCTCGAAATGACAGAGGAGTGGCTCAAAATGACAAACAGGGTAAATCCCGTAAATACGGGACAAGGATTTCTTGCGGCACTCGACGGGTAGACGAGTGTGGCAGTTCAGACTGGTAGTCGGACACGCGGAGGTTAATCCATGCAAACAGAAGTTATTAAAGCCAACATCATTGTTTTCATCGCCAGTTTCTGCACCCTGGTTATTGAGCTGGTGGCAGGAAGAATTATGGCGCCTTATGTGGGCGTATCCCTTTATACCTGGACGAGCATTATCGGTGTTGTCCTGGCCGGCATCAGCATCGGCGCATATGTGGGGGGGCTGCTCGCAGACCGGTTTCCTAAGCCCTCGACGTTAGGCTGGCTCCTCTTTTTCTCGGGAGTGGGGGCTTTTTCCATTTCACCGCTCACAAACCTTCTGGGAGCAACCCAGTTTCAGACCACACTGATGATGCGGATTCTGCTTCTTACCACCTTAATCTTTTTTATACCTTCCTGTATCCTGGGCATGATTTCACCCGTTGTGGTTAAACTTACGCTTCACAACCTGGCAAAGACAGGCAATGTTGTTGGGAAGATCTACGCCTTTTCGACACTCGGCTCCATCATCGGCACCTTTGCCACCGGTTTTTTTCTGATCTCCTGGATGGGGACCAGAAATATACTTTTAACCGTCGGGTTTATTCTCATACTTTCCGCCCTAATCTTCGGGGGGGCATTCGTCAGGAAAAAATCATTGGCCATTTTCTTTTCCGTTTTCATCGCAATTTTTATTTCACTTGCCTTTATTTTCTACAGCTACGCCTTCAAGATGCCCATTGATGACAAGACCTATTTTTTCAAGGAAAGCGACTACTATACGATCAAGGTGAAGAAACTCCTTACTAAAGACGAGAAGACATGGGCAGAGGCACTGGTTTTAGACCATCTTATCCATTCCATAAATGACCTGAACAATCCCTTATATCTGGATTATGAGTACATCAGGATTTACGAGGAGTTTATGAGATGGCGGGTGAACCGGGCTGGATCCCTAAAAACACTGTTCATCGGGGGCGGGGGTTATACGCTGCCGCGCTGCCTTGAAATAATGTATCCCAAGGCGGAGATCGATGTCGTGGAGATCGATCCGGAGATAACGAGGGTTGTATATGATTATCTGGGAGTGCCCAGAGACACGAAGATCAGAACCTTCAATGAAGATGGCCGCTGGTTTGTCATGAACTGCCAGGATAAAGGGAAATATGATTTCATTGTAGGGGACGCGTTCAATGGCCCAGCAGATGGCAGAGCTTTTAAAGCCGGACGGCATACTAATGGCCAACGTGATAGACAGTTACCAGAAGGGGCTGTTTATGCCTTCCTATATAAAGACACTAGAGGAAGTGTTCGGGAAGGGAAATGTCCACCTGGTCACTCATAAGCCTTATGAAGAAAGTTCAGGCATCAGCACACGTGTCATTGTGGCAAGCAAACGAGGCATCAACGTAAATGATTTCACTGCTTTCATCAATGGACAGGCCAGCCAGGAAGTCATGTCCCACGTAATGCCCCAAGAGCGCCTCCAGGAATATTTGGCTGAACGCCCCTCCATCGTCCTGACCGATGATTATGTCCCGGTGGATAATTTGACAGCCCCAATCTTTGAAGAGAGGTTTGGGTATCAGAGGCATTAATTCTATGCAGGGGAAATTATGACTATGCTTACAGACGTTCAACTTGAAAGATATGCGGATGTGCTCATCTGGGCGCTGAAAGTTGCAAGGAAGAATCCGTTCAAAAGGAACGATACGATCCTCATTCAGTACAACCCCGCGGCCATCAGACTTTCAGAGATTCTCTATGACAGAATACTTGATATGGAGATGAACCCGGTTCAGCGGATGGGCCTGACGATAAACATGGAACGGGGTTTTTACGAGAAGGCTAATAACAGACAGCTTGTTTTTCTGACCCCCGGAGATAGGGACCTTTACGGCAGCATCAACGGAAGAATCTTTCTCCATGCGCCAGACGCCCTTACGCACCTGAAAGACGTCGATCCTGCGAAAATCGGGAAGGCCCTGGTCGCGAGAAAGCCGCTCCGTGATATTATGAATAAACGGGAGGAGAAAGGCCATTACAGCTGGACCCTCTGCACGCTGCCGACGGAAGAACTGGCAAAACAGGCGATGATGACGCATGACGAATATGCCCGGCAGATCATCAAGGCATGTTACCTGGATTTTGACGATCCCATATCCCAGTGGCAAAAAATTCTCACTGAAGTAAGAAATATTAAAAAATGGCTGAACAGCCTCATCATGAAATCTATTCATATCGACTCCAAAAGCGTTGATCTCACGATAACGCCCGGTGCAAAGAGGATATGGATAGGCATTTCGGGGCACAACATACCGAGCTTCGAGATATTTACCTCACCGGATTGGCGGGGAACGGAAGGCCGCTACTTTGCAAATCTGCCTTCTTTCCGGAGTGGTAATTATGTGGAAGGTGTCCGCCTGATGTTTAAGAAAGGCACGGTGGGCGTGGTCGAAGCCGAGACGGGTGAGGATTTTGCCAAGAAGCAGCTTGCCATGGACAAGGGGGCACGCCGCGTCGGTGAATTTTCCCTCACGGACAAGCGCTTCTCCAGGATCGACCGCTTTATGGCCGATACGCTATTCGATGAAAATCATGGAGGGGAATACGGGAATTGCCATGTCGCTCTTGGATCTTCCTACACTGTTACGTATGATGGAAATCCGTCGAAACTTACGAAGGAAAAGAAGAAAGAAATGGGTTTCAATGACTCAGCCCTCCACTGGGACCTCGTCAATACGGAAGATAAGACGGTGACGGCACACCTAGCCTCGGGGAAAAAAATTGTGATCTATGAGAACGGCATGTTTAAATACTAGCTGTATCAGGCCTGACCTTCAGTGCTTCTTCCTATAGTCACTCGGCCTTTCATATGTAATGCCCTGTGACCATATTCCGCGCCGTTTCGCCTTTGCTTCTATTTCAGCCTCAAGAAACTGGTGTTGATATTGCTGATCCTCCAGATAATCGACATAGGCTTCAGCCATGCCCGCCTTAATCATTTCCAGATTTACGTTTTTCTCCCCTACCCAAATAATAGAGACCATCCTTTTGTGACGGTCCATCTCTATCTTCATGACTTCCAGGCGGACATCCTTGCCGAATACCATGGAGGAGAGAAAAGATTTCGCCTCACTTGCAAACGGCTGTCCAGGTTTAATTATTCGCCGTGTCTTGCGGTTTATTTTATTCAACTCAGGGGCATCGGTTCCATAAAGGCAGACATTCAGTGTTTTGCGATTTCTCGTTTTCACTGTGACGTTGTTCCCGTCAAAGACTCTGGAAACAAAACCTTTAACTGTTTGCACAGGCGTGCCGGCGATTGCCGGAGGTGTGATGAACAAGGCAACCAATAATACAAGCATGATTGCAGATATCTTAGTAATCCTCATGCCCCCGTGGGTAGTACCACGAAGGAATGAAACCTGTCCCCGCGGAGGCGGGGAACCATGAATAATTATCATGGCGATCCTGCGCTTGTTCGCCCTTCGACTGGCTCACCCTTTGCCTGGCTTAGGGTGACATTTATTTCCGTATTAATATGTTTACTCACAGATATTCCTGTGTACTAACATTTTTATGGATAATAATTTGTGGCGGGTAATTAGTCAAGATAAAGAACTTTTAGATTAGAGTCCTGACGCCATCCGTATTGTGTCGCTCTCTTCGGGAAATTTAAACACGTGGAGGGATATTTCGATCTTTTTCAGCAACTCCGTACCGAGAGAGTTGCTGATATTATTGCATAACTTCTTGAATATTTTTTCTATCGTAGCATTATCGATAGAACCCATTTCTGTAAAAATGGCGCCCATGATCTTGTCATGTTCATACCATCCCCTGATATCCGTTTCCCTCGAAGAAGAAACAAGGGCTTCCCTGATTCGTTCAAGAATGTGGCCGCTGTACTTTCTGGTTTGCAGCCCTGAGAGATTTATAAGCATTAGAAGGAATGGCTTCCCGGAGCGCCCGGTCCGTTTTCGCTCCATGCGGAGCATATGGCGAAAGTGGGACGAACAGTAAAATGTATCGTCATCTTGAACTAATAATTCTTTTAATGTTTTCGGCGGCCTCATCAGGAGGTTGGATAACTTTCTGCCGTTCAATTCCGGCATGTTATGTTGTTTGTAGAATTCGCATCCCATGATATCAGACAGGATATCTGGCGCGAATATTTCAACTCTGGTAAATAAGTGACTAAGTTCGACCTGGGAGATATTATTTATTATATAACAATATAGTACAAGAGTAAAAGATTTTTACAAATAAAAAATTTTTACATTCAGCATCATACTTGATTGTTTTTCTGTCTATAGTGTATATAAACACTAAATCCAATGTTTTATACAAATCCTGCCGGGAATGTCCATGGCGGGGTTATAATGAAACTCATTGATACCGCGGCGGGAGCCGTAGCAGTCCGGCACGCGAGATGCAATGCGGTTACTGCTTCAATTGACCGTCTGGACTTTCATAATCCTGTATATATTGGAGATTTTGTAACCATAAGAGCCGGCCTGAACCTCGTAGGCAGGACATCCATGGAAGTGGGTGTCCGGGTGGAGTCCGAAAACCTTGTAACCGGCGAGAGGCGCCATACGGCGTCTGCCTATTTAACTTTCGTGGCCCTTGACAAAGAAGGACGGCCTAAACCTTTGCCCAAGCTGATTTTGGAGACAGACGACGAAAAGCGGCGAAACCGGGAGGCGAAGGCCAGACGAGAGACACGCCTCACAGAAAAAACGCAGGAAAAGGCGTGCCAGCTTGATCACGATAGCTGTCAGTGACTTTTAAAGATAATGGGTAAAAGTTGATATAAATTTGACTAACCATGAAAATTGGGATAGCGTCTTTTTTCAAATTTGGGGGCTGAAATCCTTTATCCGCCCCTTTCATTTGTTAAAGATAGAACCCTCTCATCGGTTTCTCGCGGGGATTTATGAAAATTTTTAATAGAGAAAATCTCTTCCGTTTGATTCTTGTAATCGTCGGACTTGCTCTTGCATTAGTGATTGGCGAGTTTGGGCTCCGAGCCTACTACTCTATTAAAGACAAAGACCATAAGTATTACGTCTGGCCCCCCAATTTACACAAGGTCTCCCGGCCGATACCCGGAACTATGCCCGGTGTAGACGGCATAGCTCGTTTTGACGTCAATTCCGACGGCATACGGGGGGATGAGCTTACTCCGGATCAACAATACAGGATATTGGCCATCGGGGGAAGCACCACGGAATGTCTCTTTCTTGACCAGGGAAAATCCTGGCCATACGCGCTTCAGAATAAATTAAACGGCCTGCACCTGTCTAAAGTCTGGGTGGGTAATATAGGCAAATCCGGTCTCAATACAAGAGAACATTTCATGCACGCGAAATATCTTTTGCCGCAGTATCAGGGAATTGATGTGGTCCTCATATTAGCCGGCTGCAACGATCTGCTGCGAAGACTTATCGAAGACAAGGATTACGATCCCTATTACCTGGACCATTACGATTACTGGGAACAACGGCTCATCAGGGGGGCTTTTTCAGAAACGCCGTATAGAAAAGGCAAATATCGATTTCACAGCGGCTATTATGATGAACTGGCCATCGGGAGTCTTGTCAAACAGGTAATGGTTATTTATTCCAGACGTGACATGATTCAGGATGAAACAGGTAACCTGTTTGTTAATTTGAGGAATCGTTAATTTGAGGAATCTCCGCAAGGGGGCGACAGAGATCGTGGAAAATTTGCCTGATCTGACCTCTGGGCTGGAAGAATATAAAAGGAATCTCAATTCGATAATTGATATTGCCCAGTCCCGATCCATTCGGATTATCTTTTTGACGCAACCCTCGTTGTGGAAAGAGAACATGACCAAAAAGGAAAAGGATCTTCTCTGGTGCGGATGGATCGAAAGCTCAAAATCGAAGAGGTACTATTCGGAAACAGCGCTTATGAGAGGGATGCAAGCATACAATAACTCTCTGCTTGAGGTGTGCAAGGCTCGCAATGTGGAATACATCAACCTGGCAGGCATTTTACCGAAGAGCGATACAATATTTTACGATGACGTTCACTTCAGCGACAAGGGATCACTGATGACGGCGGATGTTGTTTTTAAGTATTTAAGCAAGAAAAAACCTTTTACGAAATCTGCAAGTTAACATTCATGGCACACCGGTACCCCTCACCATTGAAGGGTCCGTAATCGAAGGGGTGAAGGTTGTCGAGCTCCACCCCAACAAAGTACGCTTTTCATACAACGGTCAGCCTTACGAAATCTCCATGGGCAAGTAGATTTAAGGTAATGTCTGAACACATCAATTGATCGATATCAGCTCGACATCAAAAATAAGGGTAGCATTGGGCCCTATGATGTTTCCTGCGCCCCGCTCGCCATATGCGAGATTGGAAGGGATAAAGAGCTGCCATGTTGATCCAACTTTCATAAGCTGAAGAGCCTCGGTCCACCCTGCAATCACACCGTTTACCGGAAACTTTGCCGGCTGTCCCCTTCTATAGGAGCTGTCAAACTCTGTATCGTCTATCAGGGTGCCGCGATAGTTGGTCGTCACAGTATCTGTTGATTTAGGTGTCTGTCCTGTACCTTCCTTGATAACCTTGTACTGCAAGCCGCTGGACAGCGTCTTCACGCCCTCCTTTTTCTTGTTCGCGGCAAGAAAGGCTTCGCCTTCCTTCTTATTCTTCTCAGCAAGGGCCTTCATTTTCACCGCCTGCTTTTCCGCCAGCTCTTTTTGAAAGGCCGTCATTACCTGGTGCATCTCCTCATCCGGCATTGCCATTTTGGCCCCCGTCATGGCGTCTTTCAGCCCCTTTGCAAATATATCCGGGTCTATGTCCACAGACTGCTGTTGCATGCCCTTACCTACATTGACACCGATTGCGTAACTGACCTTGTCTTTCTTGGTTTTCAATTCTGCTCCCTCTGCGGCCCAAATCTGTCCCGTGAACAGGAAAACAGATGCCATTATTGCCAATGCTGATCTCATAGAACCTCCTTCTCACGATCTTTATTCGCACAACAACATATCATTAATTTTATTATGTATCACTTTCCCGCAACGCATGTCAACCATAGCAGAGAATAAGTTCCACGATAATAGTATCTGCCTATGAGCAATTATGGTGTTGCCTGGACACATTTACCGTTTCATTACCTTTATGCTGCATGTGGGCATCCCATTATTTTAGTGTGCTCTAAGTAACAATTATTATTCTTATTCTTTAACAAATATTGGGGTTTTACCCCCATTTATCTCTACATAATCTAGTATTAAATCCAATAAAGTTTTGAGATATAAAGGACGATAACAATATAAAATACCATAAAAACTTAATACACCATCGTGAGCGAAAAAGAAGATATACGAACGATGTTAAGCAAAAGAGACATAGCGAAAAATAATATTCCTCCTGTGGACGATGACCGTCCCCAAATAAAATATGTGCGCTGAAGCGTGGTATGGAAATACAAACCGGGCACCCTATTCTCGCTTCTTTCTTCCAAGGCAGGGCTGTTTCAGCCCTGCCTTCCTTCTTGTATCACATTCTCGAAGACAAAGATGTCCAATGGCAATCAAACAGGACCATCCATAAATAGATCGGCGATAAAAGACCACTGAGTTTTTGAATCTGAAGAAATTTTTTCGATTATTGTTTCGAAATCTTTCCACATGGTTTCGTTGATTATTTCACAACTATGTCCCCAGAAGAAAAAAACGCTGTCGCTCTTCATCGCGTCGTCAAACCTGCGCCAGAAATCGGGAGAAAGAAAATGACAACTGAAATTAAATTCGAGGGGATCATCCGGCGGGAAGACGTTCTCCCCATTCTGACCACTTCGCGCCCAGATATATCCGGCAGACCTGACAGAAGCCTTTACAAATTCATTATACGCGTTAAAGGGATAAGAGAATCCAAGGACAGGTTGTTTGAAAATGCCCTGGAGCACATCACGGCTCGCCCTTACTTCCCAATCCAACCGGTCAGCTGAAAGTTCAGTCAGATATGGATGGGTCATGGAATGGCTGCAAACCTCAAATCCATCGTATACAGCGGGCAGCTCATTGATACCAAGGCGCCATACCTCTCTACCGCCATGAATCCACCCGAATGATCTTTCCCCACGATATAGTCCCGGATTGAGGCAGAAAGTGGCTCCAGCATTATAACGGCGCAGGATGTCCGACAGACGGATATCATCAACAATCCCATCATCCCAGCATTGAATCACTTTCATCCGGAGATCCCCCGTTATCAGATTGGTAGGATTATTGATAGCTGACTTGTCGGATATTGTCAATTGAAGCTATCCGCAGTAAACTGCTGAGAATCTTCGATCCACAAGGAATAATAATTTTTCTCATTCGCTCACTTACCGCGCAGCAAGCTACGGGGAATGTGCTCGCTGCCGGATTCAGTCTCAATAGGGGTAGTCATCACGAAGAGGAAATGATAGATTTGTTTTTTCTTACGTAAGAAACAAAAAAAAGTTATAAACGTTTTTCGGAGGTTCAATAATTGGAAACCATGAGGTTTGCGGAGATGCAGAGCAAGAGAAGTGTAATTGTGGTCGGCGGAGGAGCGGGAGGTATGATGGCCGCCGGCAGGGCCGCTGAACTGGGCACACAGGTGATTCTCCTCGAAAAGACCCGGCGATTGGGCCAGAAAATTCTCATAAGCGGGAAGACGCGCTGCAACCTGACAAATGCTAGGGACCTGGAAGAATTTATCTCCATGTACGGCCCCAACGGCCGCTTTCTCTACAGGGCATTTCAGCGCTTCTTTCGCGAAGATCTGATCGCCTTCTTAAAGCGCTACGATGTGGAAACGAAAACAGAACGGGGAGGGAGGATATTTCCGGTTTCCGATGATGCCGAAGATGTTGTCAGTGCATTCAGGAAATACCTCGTTGATCACGGCGTGCGGATAATAACAAATGCCAAGGTTACAAAGATTCAGGTCAGCCACAAACAGGTAACGGATGTACAGGCAGAGGATGGCAGCTACCCGGCCGACGCCATAATCCTGGCTACGGGCGGTAAGACCTATCCGGCAACAGGCTCCACCGGGGATGGCTACACGATAGCCGCCGCCGTCGGTCATACCATAATCAGACTCCGCCCGGCGTTAGTCCCTCTCATCGTGGAAGAAATGATCATCGCAAAGTCCATGCAGGGAGTAAGCCTTCGAAATGTCCGCCTGACAGCCTTTCAGTGCCGGGCGGATAAGATTAACCCATCTCTGACACCTGATAGCGACACAGGCCGCGGCACGGAAAAAAACCGACCGCGCCGGCCGGTTATTGAAAGTCGCATGGGAGAGATGATGATCACCCACTTCGGTATCGGCGG
>PDVH01000219.1_pt1 | contig 14328 bp, 11 predicted proteins | sample 1369781 | NCBI WGS metagenome assembly PDVH01 (sample SAMN07795378, study PRJNA414565) | Alkali sediment metagenome, whole genome shotgun sequencing project. | isolation source: glacial lake sediment | place: Bosnia and Herzegovina: Donje Bare Lake | collected 2016-06
AACTCCGCCCATATTGTAAACAAAGCCAGAGATAAGCGGCTATGCTTGAGTTCAACGTCCCCCATTTAATTAATTGGGTCACACTAATCGGAGTTTCAGTAAACCGCCGTATCGTCATGCTTGGTCCTTTGATGCTGACCGCAGAACTATAAATGATGTTTCCTCTGCTCCCATCAGGTAGCACGCCATCGACGATTGGTCTGCCCTCGCTGACCGGCGCCCCCATCTTTTCACTTATAGCTCGAGTGAACGCTGGTGCATCTTTTTCCCCGACGACCACATTTGTCTTAATCATGCCGAACACTTTATGGATAAGATGTATCTTCTCGTTCGCGACAAAATGAATATCCTCAAGATAAGGGTCCCGCATAAAAGCTTCGAGAGGACCACCACCAACCAGTGTTTTAATGATAAAATATTGAAGAATACTTTTTTGAAATTTTGTTACTTTTACGTGTTCCACCTCACGGATTTTTCCCTTCTTTTTTGGGATTTCTAACTTCCCTGCTTTCTCATCAACAACAACAATCTCATCAATTAACTCCTTTAGCACCTCTCGCATTTCATCATCAGTAATAACACTTTTTTTTTCAGGTGCTTTTTTTACAATCAATTTGAGAATCATGTCAAGCTTTTGTTGAATGATATCATCCACCACTGGTTCGACGACATGATATTCAACCTCGTCCATATCCATTGTCCGATAGATATGGATGAAAACAACCCCTTTTGTCGGATAGATGAAATTCGGATATGCCTCATTCCTTACCTCGCGGGGTACCTTATTATAAAAAACAGGATTATTCATTTTTTGTCTTATCGACTCGAGATAGTCCTTTAGATGTTGATTTTCAGCAAGCAGCTGTTCAATTTCTTCTCTTTGCATCATGTCCATGTTGTAATTCCCTCAGACCCCTGATCCCTACTCCTATGAATCCCCAAAGCGTTCCTTATTTTTTATATCGAAATAGGCAAACCTTTCTCACCCTCCCGATAGAAGGTCCATATGAACTGAACCACCTCGTAATAATCAAAAATCTTCTCTTCAAGCATACGTTCTATGATATGTTTTCTGCGGTCAAATTCATCGTAGATTTGCATCGGATCTGATAATCCAGCCATTTTTGCGATACGGGACTCCAAAATATAGCTGTTTCTATTTGCTTTAAACGTCTGGGTATCGTCGACCGGGTTCCACTCGAATGCTTTACGGGACATAATTCCATCGACTTCTTTGTTATATCCTTCAACCTCATCGACTGATAAAACCCGTCTGATGCGTTTTCCTTTCCGTTCGACTGCCATTTGAATCAATACAACATCAAGGTTATCCATAAATGGTTTCGGAATGTTGATAGGATGGCCCGTGAAACGTTGAATGACCTTTGTCACACTCCCTGCATGAAATGTCGTAATTACTGGATGGCCAGTTTGCATTGCTTGGAAAACAACACGGCCTTCAATCCCTCGAGTTTCCCCTGGGATGATATAATCTGGTCTTGATCGGAGACCAGCGCGAAGTAGATCCTCAAGCTCGATGTGTCCCTCCTTTGGACCTGTTGATTTTGTCAACAATTGTTGCCATACTGCATGAGGAACTTGGACCTCAGGTGTGTTTTCCACAGAAAAAATTTTTTTATGCGGCGGAATAAAAGGGATAATCGCATTCGCGGTCGTGGTTTTACCAGAGGCAGTTTCCCCACAGACAAACAGACTTCGACCATATTGAAGGCACAGCCACAGGTAAGCAGCAACACCAGCATCAAATGTTCCCCAATTTATTAACTGGGTGACGCTAATTGGTGTTTCACTGAATTTCCTGATTGTCATGGTAGGTCCTTTCAAACTGACGTCTTTGCTATGGATGATGTTAACCCGACTTCCATCAGGGAGTGTCCCATCTGCAATCGGTTGTCCTTCACTCACCGGACTTCCGATTTTTTCACTAAATTCTTGTGAAAAGGTGTTTGCCCAGGCTTTATCGATAAAAATGTTTGTTTTAATCATCTCAAAAACCTTATGGATGAGATGAACGTTTTCACCGGTGATAATATGGATATCTTCCAGATAAGGATCTCGCATGAACGGCTCAAGAGGGCCACCTCCGATAATATTCTTCGTAATATCATATTCGATACTCTTTTTTTCTACTGATGTGACACGCAGTTTGCCACCAGTGACTTTCGTAGCACCTGCTGAGCGCTCATCGATAATCGTAAGTTGGTCGATGAGGGATCTAATAGCTTCCTTGATTTCCTCGTCGGTTTTAACCGCCTTCCAGAATGGTGCTTTCTCATAAATTAATTCAAGTATTTGATCTCGTTTTGTTTTTTCATTTTCATTGAGTGTTGGTTCAATCGCATGATATTCCTTTGCCTCCATATCCTTGGTTCGGAAGATATGGATAAATACCGCCCCTTTCGTTGGATAGATGATATTGGGAAATTTCTCATCCCTTAAATCCCGTGGTACTTTACTATAGAAAACAGGACGTTCTATTTTATTTTGTATTTCATCGAGATACATCTTCAGGTGAGGGTTTTCACTAATGAGTTTTTCTTCCTCTTTTTTTTCCATCTTCGTCATCTGGTCCCCTCCCTAAAACGCTGCACCACTGGATTCTATAATCAAGCCTACTCCAGGCCGGACGGAAAATCTCGTAATTGGGTCATATTTAAAACGTGCACCGTTGAATTTCTCAAGATACATATTATACACTATACCGATGCCTGGGGCGGTCTCCCGAGCTGTCCTGAAATGAATTGTGGTAATCATCCGGAACGTATTGTGTATCTCTTCTGGCCATTCTGTAGGATTGGCAGTGATGAAAATGATTTTTCCACATCCAGTCAATCGATTAAAAAAGCTTGTCAGGTCGATTAAATTTTCACTGTTCAAGCTGTCTTTCAGAAGTGTAGAGAGCGAATCAATAAAAATAATCTCTGGGTCAAATAACTTTCTTCCCGTGATCAAGCCCTCAAGGAATGTTTTCCGAGGTAGTGTCTCTGCAAGAGTCACCTCTGTTGATATAAAGAATAATTTCCCTCCCATGAGATATTTTCTCACATCATATCCTACTGAGGCGGTCTGTCTGAGAAAGCTTTTAATGGTAAATTGTGTCGATACATATGAACAAGAACAATTATTTTTTAAAAGGCTGTAGCAGAATCGTTGGCAGAAGATGCTTTTCCCGGTTCCTTCTTTACCTTCGATGAAGATTAAGGATCCATTGGGGATTACTTTTCCGAATCGTTCGGCAAATCCATCTTTTTCTCCTTTTCGTTCCAGAATGATGGATTTTACTCCTTCCATAGTTCCTCACATTTTTTTATTTCATGAACGCAAATTCTTTATCAATGGCTTGTGGTCCTACGATTCGTAATACATGGTCGCCACCTAAGACGGTAGTATTGACATAAAGAGATGTTATTCCTTCTACAGGAATCGATGTATTCTCGAAATAGTATTGTGTAATCCCGAGGAGTTCGCCATCGATAAAGACCTGGAATGTCTGATTCGACGTGGTAAGTCTCACACCACCAATATTTTTCAGATAAAAGATATAATAAACTCCTGTCATTGGGATGATATTTGGATCGTTGATAATGTCAAAATCCGTATTGATCTGTTCTGCTACACGGTCTCCACGATTTGAAAGACTTGTAGTGACGTTCATGGTCACCGCGATAAAAACACCTGAGACCATTCCAGCGACAATGACCGCAGCGACGAAGAAGATTACATGTGTGCCAGTTAAACTAAATCCCATTTTTATTATCCCTCATATGGTATATGTATAGTAGTCCGCTATACCATTGTTTGTGATTATTTTAATCCGTTGAGAACCAGCGCCTGGAACGGTTACAATTTGGAAATTTACTGTATTTTCTGGATATAAATTCTCACGAGAACATGTGAATTGATATTCGGATCCGTTGATTAAAATTTGAAAATCTTTTGTGAAGAGGGTGGCGCTCCCCGTATTTTTCACTGATATATTATAATCATAATTAGATCCGTTTACTGAACGGAGGACCGTGGTTATGTTTATATCGGATTGAAGTTGATTCTGATGTCTTTCTTTCATCTCATCATAGGACTTGTTCATATCTTCAAGTGTCGGAAGAAGGTCACTTGCTATAATTTCAACTGCCATGAATAATGTTAATCCTAAGATAGCAGCAGCTGCTATCAATGAGAACCCCATCTTTTATACCCTCTAATTGAGTTCTATGGATGTGCATCCATTGAATCTAATAATCGATATGTAATATGATTAGTTGATAATAAAGTTTCTTTTTTATTGGTAAGTTATTTTTGCCCGTTACCTTCGAGGCTTTTCGCAATTTTCTCTAGGTCCCGTTCGATTTTAGTTAGGAACCGGTCATCGAGCTGTAATCCTTTAAGTCTCTGGATGTATAATAATGATTGGAGATGATCTTTTGTAGGGAGATATGGTGGTCGGATACCAGTCTGTGTTGGCTCTTCTGTTATCCCCTTTGAATAATTAATCAGATCTAACCGCACATCTTCGGAAATCCAGCCGATATCCACATAATATCCCAGGGTATCAGCAAGATTGTTTTTCCCCGTCTTGTCAACGAGGTACTGAAGCCATTTCATGGTCACGACGATGCTTTCCGGGTCGCTGGGTATTTGTTCTAATGGTTGAATGTTTCCTTCGATAATGTCGGTTGATTCAAGGGTCTTTATATCCCTAGTTCTCAAGGACGAGATACTTGCCCCTTTCACCCCGTCGATTCGATGTTCTTCGATTACTTTAATGCGTTTGTTCAACTGCTCCATTGCATCTTGGAGTCTTTTCATATCGGTAGATTGGATGGAAGACGTATTGATTGTTTGTGTTTCTACTTTCCTTGGCTGTTCTGGTTGGGTTGGTATAAATGCTTTATTGTTGGATAAGATGCTTTGAATTTTATTAATTAGCTGGTTGAGTTGATTCTTGGTAATTTTAATATTTTTTTCTTTAATTTTTTCTGTAATTAACTGTGCAATCTTTTGGGGTAATATGTTTTGTCCAACAAGGAGTGATAATTCAGTAGTAACCTCGTTGTCTTCGAGGAGTCTCTCTCCTTGGTTTTGTTCTCCTTCGCTCATTCACCTGCTCCTTTCTATGAACAGTGTTCCTTTATTTTAAATTTATGAAAAATTCATTAATCATGGTATCAATATTTTGCTCCATCAGGAGTGACTCTAATGATTTGTTGAGGAGGTCATCTATTTGGTTCTCATTGAATGGTTCTTGGACTGTCGTTTGTATTCGGATTGGTTGAACCGGTTGACTCATTATAGGTGTTTTAGGGCTAGGTGTTGTAACTGGTTTAATGTTTGGTTCTGTGGTTGGTTTTTGTGTTTCAATGGTTGTTTTATTTGGGATGTTGACCCCGTTTTTTTCTAAGTTGGACTCAAGATCGCCAATTCGTGTTTTGACGCCGTCTACCTCTTTGATTATATTCTCCAATGCATCAAGTCTCTTTTTTGTGACCTTTGATAGACCGACAAAAGGGTTCATTTGTTCTGAAACTATTTCATATAAGCTGACAAGGTCATCAAGATCCTTTGAGAGATTCTCAACTTTCTCGTTAATAGAGGTAATTTCTTCCTGATTTTTTTTAATCTGGAAATCAAAGTCCTTCAGATTTTGTAGAATGGTGCGTCGTTGTTCGAGTTCTTCACGAGCTGCGTCAGCTGTAGATCCTGGTGTGTTATCGGTTATTTTTGTCATTTCTGTTTTGTTCACGATAGGTTTTTTTATGGGGTTTTGGCCCGGGGCGTTCTCTTTTTTCTCTGTTGGTTTCTCTGGGGTATCGAATTTTATGATTTTTCGTTCTGGCTCTGGTCTTTTCTCCGTTTGTGCGTTTGGTTTTATTTGCGGAGGTGCCTCTGGAATCTTCTGAGTTGTGTTCGTTGAGTTATCTTTAGTGTAGGTTCATGTTTTCCTAATTTTAACTTTATCTGTACCCCTCCGTATTTTCCGAACCTCTAGTTGAATCCCAACGATATCAACAATAATCGTATATTTATACTTTTATGTATTTGGGTCGGAGCGTCACGTCTCATCGTGATGTATTGGGATTTTCCTTTAGTGAACGACATTTGCATTGCTGGTCTTTATTTGAAAAATATTGGGTGTTTTTCTCTTGAACATCTTATTGTTTTATAGTTTTTTCTGTCTTTCTTCTCTAATTCTTTTGTTAAAACAAAATGTTTTAAAATAATCAGCAGATAGAGAACAAAAAGAATAATATAAGATGTATCAATTCTTACTGTGGTATTGGAGATGTCGACGATTCCAACAATCGAAGAGTTAAAACGTATTGATACAAGCCATGATTTAATACTAAGCCTTACTCCAAGTGAGGAGATTATTCAATTCAACAAAGAAAGCGAGCGATTTACGGGATATTTACGTGATGAGGTGTTGCATAAAAAATTCAGTGAGGTTTTAATCCCACCTGAATCAGTAAAACAGTGGAACGATCTTCTCGATACGATTCAGAAGAACATATGGATTGATAATTTTGTCCTCCCTATTATAACCAAGGATAAGCAGGTATATATGATTACCTGGACTGGTTTTCTTGTCAAAACTGAAAATGGTTCAGTTAAGGATATCTGTATTTTTGGCAACCCATTAAAAACAGAACCGATAAAGAAACTTGAACCCTTTGCCCCAGAATCTAAACCTGAGCTAAAAAAGGTGGAGGTACAACCTGAAATCCCTACACCTCATCTGGTACAGTCTTCTGAACCTATACCTGAACAAAAGAAACAGGAATTACGACCTGAAATCGGGCCGACAATAACAATATTACCCTCCGAGCCTACCTCTGAACAAAAAAAACTAGAGGCTCAATCTGAAATCCAAATACCTCTTCCAGTTAGATCCTCTGAACCAACGCCCGAACAAAAGAAACAGGAAAAACGACCTGAACTCCAAGTGCCTATTGCAACATCACATTTGGAGCCCGTTCCTGAACAGCAAAAGTTAAAAATACTGCCTGAAACCAAGATTTCAACGCCATCTCCTATTACGGAAGCATCACCAAAACAATATGTTAAAGAAATTCCGGTGAAACATGGACTTAATAAATTAATGTTCGCTCATGAAAAAAAAATCCCAGATGAAAACTTACACTCTAATGAATCAAGAAAACCGATTCATCCTGCTGAGCCAGAGAAATCGAATGTGTCCGTGGTGCCCCTCGATAGACAAAAAGACCAAACAACGCAAAAACTGGATGTAATACACCAATCGCTTTCAGAGCTTTTAAAAAAATATGAATACGTATCCGAACGTCTTGAAGAGCTTGAGCAAAAAGACCAGCATGGGGAAGATAATCACAAAGTTCTTGATGCTCTTCGAAAACCAACCAAGGAAAATACAATTCCACCGGCAAAAAATCAAGAAACTGTCACAGCAAGCCCCCCCGATGACGATCATCAACAGTCTGAAGAGGCGAAATATTCGTTTTTGTCAGATCCTTTTGGATTTAAACGGCAACATAATGAACTGGATCTAAAAAAGCAACAGATAGAACTCCGTATGAAAGCGTTAGAATCCTTCGAAACACGTTTGATGAAAGAAAAAGATGTTTTTCACGCACGTGTCGAAGAATTCAGCAAGTGGCAAGAAAAATTAAGGGCATTGGAATCGGAAATTGAGAAACGTCGACAAGAGCTGATGAAACAAGAAGATTCGATCCTTGAAAAAAGGATATCATCTCCTGTATCTCAAAGGAATGATCTTAAGAGGAGAGAAATTCAGCCTCATATCGAATCTGACATGCCTCATTGCACCGATGAAACCCTTGACAAGATTCCTCAATCTGCGGCAATAATCCAGCGAGGTATCTTAAAACAAATCAATACTCCTTTTGTAGAATTACTTGGTTATACAAATGAAGAAATTGTCGAGAAAAGTTATTTTGACTTTATCGCTCTTGAAGGACTTGCTGATGTGGAGAAATATTATCTTGATCGATTGAAGGGCGATAATATTCCTCAATATAGAACCGTGTTTGCAACAAAGACTGATATCAAAATACCTGTTGAAGTCAGTATCAAGCAAACTATCTATAATGGTGAAAAAGCAGAGATTGCGATTGTCACCCGGTTAAATTCTCATGAGACAAGTAGGATGTAATCTTTGGTTAAAATAAAAAAAAGAGAGAGATTATTTTCTCTCTGATTGTTGTTTTTTTATTATAGTTCACAGACTTGGTATTGAAATGCCATTGGTGCTTGAGCAACGAAGACACCAGATCCACCGAAATCTGGTACAAGTGTTCCTTCGACTGCATCACCAGGCATCATTCCACCGGTGTCTGTTAGCACTGCTGTCAGATTGACTAAAAGTATCGCTTGGTCCGTGGCGCCTATTCCATTGGTTCTCAATATTGAATTATCACGGTCATGAATTGAAATCACACCGTAATTGGTTGCATTTAGTTGACTGAGATTGAGTGCATGGAATATGCTAGCATATCCATTGCTCGATACTTTTAACGCAAGATTGAGGCTCAGGACTGAAAAGTTGTCCAATTTGAGGTAGAGTAAAGTCCTGTTCAAGTCGATATCCAGTGACCCGGCTCGTGGTGAAATTGCGATTGCAAGGTATTCAACTTTTGTTTTATTGGTATCAGTAAGTCCTGTGACTCCGATCACCTGAAGTCCACTTGAGACATCTCTGATTGTTTGTTTACCTACCGAATATGCTCGTTGTTGGAGGTTTTCTGCGGTCTGAATAATCACACTTGCAGCGACTGCTGCGACAAGGATCATAGCGATGAAGACAATTAATGTACCGATACCCACAGCTGCGTCTTCATTTTCTGTGATTGTTGTATCTTCTGGTCTGTGTTTCTTGCCTGGTTTGATGGCAATAATGGTATCGATTCGGAGGCATCCGAGACCTTGGGAGGAATCTACTAATATAAATCCATCTTTGTAGTCGACGTCTTCAAGGATACCTGTTACAACGTTTGCTCGTTCTTCACCAGGTTCTTTGGTGACTATTTTGCAATATTTGCCTACCAGCTTTTCCATATACCGTTTTACCATTTCTTTCACCTACCTTTCCTTACCTGCCATTCATAATCATGGCAGTTTTTCACATGTAACATGTTCGCAAATAACACTATATAAAGATTCGGCGGTGAACCATCAAAATGGCAAAATTACAGGGCGGCAATTATGCCGTCTTCTCCTGTTGATTGAGCCATTCCTTCCAATGAAACAAGGAAAAAAACAACCACCCTACCACGTCTCCTGGATCAAATCACCATCGTAATAACCAAGAAATCAAAACAGATAACATTTGTATAACAAGGTATTTATATTATTCAGGGGGACTTTTTATCGAGGAAATCAGGGATATCATGGACGACCAAGCGAAACTCGGAACAATTGCTGGGGTACTACTCCTTCTATTCGTCCTCATTGGAGCGGTCTCTGCATCAGTGATTATCACAGATACAAACATTACCTCGGAGGACGATCTGAATGCAATGACCGGTGAAATCATCGATGAATTGTGCAGCTATCTCCAAATAAAACAAATCGTTGGCAAATACCAGATGGTTCAAGGTGAAGAAAAAATAACTAAAATCGCTATCCTGATCAAACCTTTCGTCTCCCAAGACATCGATATATCGAAAATGACCATAGAACTGTGTGACGGAGATCAATACAAAATCCTTTTTTTCAATGGAACTACCGGTTCGATTCGCTCCCATTCACTCTTTGACCATCCTGTCTGGGATTCTATCCCAAATGAGACTTTCGGAATCCTGTCTACAGTCGATGATGATAACTCAATTATCAACTCACACCTCATAAATAAAAATACAGATATGGCATTTATCATCTTAAAACTCTCCAATGAGACAGCAATGAATCAAGATGATGCCCTTGAGGTGACGATTCTACCATCGCCGGGCACTGGTCGAATGGTAACCCTCGAGGCACCCCTCCCTATAAAAAATATCGTTACTCTCTACGAATAAAACACTATTTCCTATTTTAACTCTTCATCTTTCAATTTCTTTGTCTTCAGATGATCCTCCGTTGAATGATCAAGGCATTTTTCAACCTCATCACAGATCCGTAATTTTTCTTTCCAGGTGATATCATCATGAAGCTGACCCTGTTGTTCCTCACCATTTTTCATGATATGATCGATATCTCCAGCTAGGGATTTTTTTTCAGCAGGAATATCAGATACCTCTCCCTTTAAAGCATTTGGAATGGATTCTTTTTTATTGAGGAAGGATTCTAACCATTCTGCTTGCTCTTTATTAATAACCCCCTGGCTTTTCTTCGATTGTTCAAAGAATGATGCAATCTCTTTTGTTTTCAGTTCACCTTGCACTTCTTTCTCAGATAGCTGTATCGTTACATGCTCAGAATCGGAATGACGGAATTGTAACGCCCCTTGAAGTTTTTCCAGCTCTATGTTTTTTATGTCCAACTCTTGTCGGACCGTACTTAGCTCTTTTGCCAAAAAGGTGAATCGTGTCTGTTGGTCTTCTATCTGATTCTTTAATTGTCCGATAGTGGTGCTTTTTTCATCTAATTGATCAAGACGTTTTTTCAGATCACGTTTTATCTGTTCGCTCTCCGTAGTGCTTTGATATTGTTCTTGTTTGAGATGGTTCATCTCGTCAATGTGCACCTTCAGCTCCTGATGGTCTCTTTCTAATTGTTTTTGGAGGTCGAGTATTGTCTGTCGATTATTGTTCATAGAACTTATTGCGCGTTGTAACTCGTTTTCCTTATCGTTAAAAGCGTTTTGTAGGGTCTGAATTTCAATATCTTTCCTTTCAATTTCCTGTTCGTTAATGATGAGATCGTCGTTTTTTTCCTTCAGTTCAATCTCTTTGTTTTTGATTGAATCAAATAAATGTTCTATCTGAACTGTTTTCTCCAAAACCGACGTTTGATTTCCTGCGAACTGTTTTCCAATTTCATCTATGATCTGGTTCCTTGAGAGTATCTCCATCTGCAAAGACTCGATCGTCTCCTGTGCAGATTTCATCTCACCAATATGTGAGTTCAATTCTTCCTCACGTTTTTTCAACTCTGTTTGAAGAGTTTCGACCATCTGAGTTTTTTGAAATACAAACATCTGTCGCTCAGATAATTGCTTTTCTAGTTGCTCAATAAGAGTATTTCGTTCCACAACCTGTCTATTGAGCGATTCAAGGGTATTATGAAGATCCTGAGTCTCAGTCGTAAATTCCATCGTTTTTTCCTTAATTTCTGTTTGTGAGTCATTTAACAGGCGTTCTCTCTGTTCGAGCTGTAACCCGAGCTCTTTGATTCGCTCCTGGCTGTCCCGAAGTTGGATGGTCGTTACCAATGCATCTGTCCATCTTTTCTCAGAATCCCTTGTTAGGAGGTTTAACTCTTCCTCTTGGCTTTGTAACTCTCGTTTACTTGCGAGGAGTTGAGTGTTTCTTTCATGTAATTCTTTGGAGGTTTTTTCCAGGTTTTTCTCAAGTTGGGTGATGAGGTCCCCTTTCTGTTGTAGTATGGTATCTCTTGATTCTAAATCCGCTAGATGTCTGTTGAGTTCTGTTTTCATCTGCGCGAGTTCCTGGTTTTTACTTTTCATGTTATTTTTTAGAAGAGCGCATTCTTTTGTCCATGTCTCAATTTCCTTCTGCTTTTGTTCGATATCTGATTCAAGGTGCTCTGCTTTCTGCGTTTTTTCAATAAGATGTGTTTGTTCTACTGAGAGTTGATCTTCTAAATTTTCAATAATCCTACTTCTCGAATCGATTTCCCCCCGGATTGTATCGAGCTCTGCTTGTGATTCTTGAAGTTGCAGTCCCTGCATTTGAAGTTCGTTATCCTTCTGGCCTACCTCCTGTAATGTTTTCCCGAGTTTGTTGTGGGCTTCTTCCAAGAGTTGTTTGTGCAGGACAAGCTCATCCTGCAATTGGTCCGTGGTATTGGACTGTTCTATAAGCGTTGTCTGATTTTGTGTGAGTTGCCTAGTGATATTTTCAATAATCGTATTCCTCGAGCTTATTTCGTGGCGTAGGGACCCGAGGTCATCATTTATTTGCTGTATAAAACGCTCTTTTTTTGTGATTTCTTCGTTTTTTTCTTTTATTTGGTGTTGTAATGATGATATCATTTCTGTTTTTTCTATGACTGATATTTGTTGATGTTCTAACTGGTTCTCGATTGTTTCGATAATGCTATTCCGTGATGCGATTTCTCTCTGTAATTCCTTAATCTCGGTGGTTTGCTCCTCGATTTCTTTTGATGATCTATTTAATTCGTCAATTCTTTTCTTCAACTCATCTTGAATTTTATTTGTAAGACGACTGTTGTGTTCTAGTTCAGCACTCAGCTGTTCGGTAAAATGATTATTCTCCACGATCCACGTCTGTTTCTCCAGGAGTTGTGCTTTAATGTCTTGGATGATTGTTTCTCTTTCCTTAATTTCCTGTAGTAATGTTTTTGATTTTTCCTCTGATTTCTCAAATTCGTTTGTTAATGCTTTCAACACCTCATCTTTTCGTTCTAATTCCTTCTGCAACCGCATTATCATTTCAGTTTTTTGGACCAACTGTGTTTGGCGTTCGAGGATTTGGTGCTCGAGATCGTCAAGGAGGTGGTTTCTGATATCAACCTCGTTTCGTAATTCTTCTGCTTCGTCTCTTAGCACACCTTCTTCTTCCTCAATTTTGTCGCTATCACTGCTTTTCAACCTAGGCTCCTGGATATGTATGTTCTCAAAATCGGATATATTTTGATAGAAACGTTGGTTTTCAATTTTTTCTAAAAAAAGGTCGATGTCCTCATGGAATTGCGTTGTTTTTTCCAGGTGGTTGATTCTTTTACTTTTCATGATATGCTCTCTGTTATCGTTTTTACTGATTTTTTTGGGTTTATTAGGGAACCGGTGTTGTTCCATCTTATGAGCAAAGCCAATGAAGAGTTTATGTTTGTTTCTCTTTTCTTCTTTTGTAAAAAAGTCATTTATGACATACCTCTCTTCAGCACCAGTTGCATCTACCCTCCGGTAATGGTAATGGGCCTTTTTATTCTTTAACATTTCGGAGTGAAATGCTTTTTTGATGAGATATGCCAAAGGGCAGGATTGTCTTTCCTAGGAAGGTTTATTAAACAATGATAATATCCTGACCGACATCATGCCAGATACGCCGAATAACATAGGTCAAATCACGGTTGAACCCCCTTTCGATCTCGAATTATTACAGAAGGAGGTGGGTCAACGTTTTCCCTTCTATGACATGAAATCGAACATCAACACGGTGGCGTTTTTCTGTCGCATCGATGAAGAAACTCTGGAAGAAAAATTCGAGTCCCTTCGTTTGTCCTTGATTGAGAAAAAATACATCCCTATGATTAAGTTTGAACAGGGAGAACATATCATATATGTCATAAAAAAACCTGAGAGTAAAAAACGAAAGCCCGTCTGGATAAATATTATATTATTGGTTGCAACAGTGTTTACAACCACACTTGCAGGTGCGCTTCAGTGGGTTGACATAGACCAGGTCGATTGGACCAATATGTTTTCTTTGGAATATCTCTGGCAAGGCTTAATCTTTTTTTCTATCCCTTTAATGTTGATTCTTGGTATGGATTGCAGGTCCTCTCTGTGGATTCCTTGTGGCTATCCCTGTCTCATTGATAGGATTCTTCTTAATGCAGCAACACCCACTTCCTATTCCATCGAATGGGGCAAATATCTCACTTATCTCACCATTACTCCTTCAATGGATACAAAACCTGTTTTCAATCTCAGGAAATTACATTATTCATCCAACCTTGTTCGCAGGATGGGTTGGCATCTTCCTTACGGCTGTCAACCTGCTACCCGCGGGTCAGCTCGATGGTGGACATGTGGCACGAGCGATACTAAAGGAGAAACATAAATATATCAGTTGGGTCGTTATTTTCGTCCTGGCTGGATTGAGTTTTTTTTACACCGGTTGGCTGATGTTTGCGATTATTATCTTGCTCTTCATTGGCACTCAGCATCAACCACCACTAAATGAAATTTCACCGTTAGATACAAGAAGGAAACTCCTTGGTCTGTTGATACTTATTATCTTTATTCTGTCGTTTGCTCCTATCCCGTTTGGAGTAGAGTAAAACCTCTATTTTTCTCCTTGTCATCACCAATGATTGCATCGTAATGATTTAATACCTCATAATGAATCCTTATCTTGACGTGAACAGTATGAAAACATACATCCAGGTTATGTTCAACAGTGAAGGAGCTGCCCCATCTGAGATAAAAAACCAGTTGCTCAACATGGG
>PDVH01000221.1_pt1 | contig 14302 bp, 15 predicted proteins | sample 1369781 | NCBI WGS metagenome assembly PDVH01 (sample SAMN07795378, study PRJNA414565) | Alkali sediment metagenome, whole genome shotgun sequencing project. | isolation source: glacial lake sediment | place: Bosnia and Herzegovina: Donje Bare Lake | collected 2016-06
CAGATCGATGCGTTATATTTTTTAACATAAAAATCTTGATTTCTTAAATAGGATATTATAAATGTTAATTCCACTTAAAATCATATTACACAGGACTCCTTGTTCGAACTTATTGTTCGGACTTTAGAGCCATGAGGAGGTAGTAAGTTGAAAAGATACGAAACCCTGTTTATTGTCCAAGTTGACCTTCCCGACGACGATCTTAATAGCCTCATTGAACGATATGGAAATATCGTTAGAGCATTTAAAGGCATCATTGTTAAAATAGAAAAATGGGGCAAAAGAAAATTAGCCTACGAAATAGAAAAGCAGACAAACGGATTCTACGTCCTGATTGATTTTATAGGCAAAAGGGCCGTCATCGAGGAACTGGAAAGAAATTTCAAAATCGATGACAAAATTTTGAAATACATGACAATAATGAAGGATGATAAAGTTGATCTGGCAAAGATAGAAAAAGAAAAACAAGAAGAAATGCGAATTGAGGCGCAGCACACGGCGCCCGTGGTGGAAAGCCATGTCCCTGCAGATAACATGGAAACTGATTCAGATAAAGATTCCACATCATCATAACCAATATAAACTTAAAAATAGGGAAACGAAAGGGGAAAAACATCAGAAATGCCAACACCGTCAAGAGACACAAGGACGTCAAAAACCGACTCTAGACCGCAAAAGAAATTTTACCACAAAAGAAAGTTTTGCAGATTTTGTACGGATTCGGATATAAAAATTGAATACAAGGAACCTCTTATCTTAAAGGATTATATAACTGACAGGGGTAAGATCATACCGAGAAGAATTACTGGAAATTGTGCAAAACATCAAAGAGAAGTTACCGTGGCTATAAAAAGAGCAAGGACCATTGCACTATTACCCTTTGTTGTATCCGAGTGGTAATAAATTTGGAAGATGGTCAGTTTAGACTAAAATTGATGGATTCGGACTTTGAGAAAAGAAAGGGGTGAATTTTTTAGTAGCAACTTTTTCACAGGTATAGCCATATCCTCCCTGGCATTTATTGCTGCATCACTTATTCCCATAATAGGTACTTTCTTTTTTATCCTAACACCCCTGCCGATTCTTTATTATTACTCGAAAACAGGCAGAATACAGGGATTGATGGTTTTTGTCGTATCTCTTTCTGTGGTCTCCATAATCCTGACTATTTCCGGTTCCACGGCAAATATTCCCTTCTTGTTTATATCGGGAAGTTTGGGAGTTATACTTTCAGAGATTATTCGTAAGAATTACTCTGTCGAAATGACTATCATTTTCCCAGTCATGGTGCTCATGACACTGTGGTTTTCATTTATCCTTTTTCAAAGTCTCTCCATGGGAAAGCAACCGTGGCTTCTGGTTGAAGATTACATAGGAAGGAACATTCAGGAAAGCATTCAATTCTATGCTCAACTGGATATTCCAATGGAACAGATCGACTTGGCTAAAAATAATATTATACAGATCACCCATTTTTTTACAAACATTTTCCCTGCTCTCATACTCGTAAGTGCATCTTTCACGGTGTGGATAAATATACTGGCAGCAAGGGAGATATTTCAGAAAAACAGGATGTGGTATCCTGATTTTGGCGATCTTTCGCGTTGGAAAGTTCCGGAAAGTCTGATATGGATTCTCATAGCTAACGGAGTAATGCTCTTAATTCCCGTTGAATGGGCAGGGATTATCGGTCTTAATCTGCTGCTTATCTGCCTGTTCGTTTATTTGCTTCAGGGCCTGTCAATCATAGGTTTTTTATTCAAAACTAAAAACGTTCATAGGCTTTTCAGGATCCCATGTTATTTTCTTATATTTGCTCAACAATATATCATTCTGCTCGTAATTGCAGTAGGAGTAATTGATCTATGGGTTGATTTCAGAAAATTTATTAAACCGATAACGGATTCTACTACATAAACAAGCTTTTCATAACCCAATAAATGTGAGAAAATTAGGTTTCATAAGGAGAGTTTTATGAAGGTTATATTAAAAGAAAATATTGAATCTCTTGGAAAAGCAGGAGACGCAGTGAAGGTAGCAGCAGTTGGTCTTTGAAGGCCTTAGGTCATGAAAAAAAACGTATCATGCAGAAGATTGAAAGTGAAAGGAAAAAAGCCGAATTGATGGTTGAAAAACTCAGAGATGTAACCTGCACTCTCTACCGGCGTGCCGGGGAACAGGACAAGTTATTCGGTTCTGTCACCACAAAAGATATAGAAAAATCCCTCATCGAACAGGGCATAGAGATCGACAAAAAGATGATAATCCTTGAAGAGCCTGTAAGGTCTCTCGGTGAATTCCCTGTTAAGATCAAACTTCAGCCTGGGGTGATGGCCGAGATAAAAATTACGGTTGTTGGTGAGGCTTAAAAACTTCCAATGAAGGATATTGATACCTCTTTACATAAACTACCTCCTCAGAACCTTGAAGCGGAGCAGTCTGTGATTGGAGGAATACTGCTCGACAACCAATCTCTGAACAGCGTTTTGGAAATACTTGATGTCGGGGATTTCTACAGCGAAGCCCACAGAAAAATATTCACCGCAATTGTTGAACTGTATGATAAAAATGAACCGAGCGATCTCATCACGTTAAGCAATATCTTAAAAAGCAAGAATCAGCTCGATCAAGCGGGAGGTATGTCTTATCTGTCATCTCTCGCAGACAATGTACCGTCGGCAGCCAATATATCCCATTATTCGAAGATCGTGAAGGAAAAGGCGATTCTTCGCAGACTCATCGGCACAGCCACAGAGATTTTAAACAAGAGTTATAATGCAGGAACAGACATTGATACCGTCCTCGACGAAGCAGAGCACGCCATATTTGAAATATCCGAAAATAAAATAAGACCTGCATTCAGCCCTTTCAAAGATATCATCAAGGAAAGCGTCAAAACCATTGAAAAACTATATGAGCGAAAAGAACTTGTCACAGGTGTCCCCACCGGATTTGAGAAAATCGATGATATAACGTCAGGATTGCAGAAATCTGATTTAGTCATCATTGCAGGCCGGCCAAGCATGGGCAAAACCGCTTTTGCCCTGAATATAGCCCAGTATGCAGCGCTCGAAGCGAATATCACTGTTGCCGTTTTTTCTCTGGAAATGTCTAAAGAACAACTTGCCCTTCGCATGCTATCTTCAGAAGCGAGGGTTGATTCTCAGAGGATTAGACGGGGTTTCCTTGGTGAAGCGGATTGGCCGAGGCTGATTGCCGCAGCTGGAAGACTTTCCGAGGCACAGATATTTATAGACGATTCATCGGCAATTACCGCTTTAGAAATGAAAGCAAAAGCACGACGTTTGAAATCTGAGGTTGACCTTGGTTTGATCATTCTTGATTACTTGCAACTCATGAGAAGCGGCGGCTACAGGGAAACATCGAGGGAACAGGAAATATCAGAAATCAGCCGTTCATTAAAGGCCCTAGCAAAGGAACTGAACGTTCCCGTCGTAGCCCTTTCCCAGTTAAACCGGAAGTTGGAAGACAGGACCAACAAGCGTCCGCAGATGGCGGATCTGAGGGATTCAGGAGCCATTGAACAGGATGCGGATTTGATAGCTTTTATCTACAGGGATGAGGTCTACGATAAGTCCGAAGAAAACCCTGAAAAGGGTATGGCCGAGATCATTATCGGGAAGCAGAGAAACGGGCCGACTGGTATGGTTAAATTGGCATTTCAGGACAAATTCGCACGTTTTGAAAACCTGGCCAGAGGGATTGACATGGATTCGTAGTTACATGGGAAAACATTAGTTGTGAAGTTCAAGATTTTCCTCTCTAAAGTCTTTTTGACACTGATATTTCTCAAACAATACAAAATAATAGTTTTCAGGAGCAGGAGGTGGATAGGCTCTCTCAATCATCCTCGTCCTGCGTGTAACAGTTCCAACCATGCCATTATACTTGCCCCGAAGTTTTACCCTTACCTTGACACCTGTATCAAAACGAAACGGTTTACATGCCCATCGGCGTAAGTACTTCAGTTCTTCTTGATCCCATACCTCTGCTGTCCATACCCCACATTCTCTGCAGATAGTAAACTTGATCTGCCCTTTATCAAGCAGCTCCCAGTTTCTCACATCCAATTCACTCTTAAAGAAGCAAAACTCCTCTGATGTTGGAGAATGCATATTCGGCTTAACTGAACCACAATAAGGATTTCCGCATTTATCCCCCATAGTATTTAACCTCATTACCATCTTCAATTTATAATTATTGATTTTGATATAGAAGAAGCAGCTTCGTCTGATTGAGTGCGAACTTTTTAACTCAGGCCTCCAACAATGCCTGTTCTTTTCCTAAATATGGAATAGCCAGTCTCAGTTTTTTAAGGGCCTGTTTCTCGATTTGTCTGGCCCGTTCTCTAGTAATTTTGTACTTGTTGCCTATTTCCTGAAGGGTTATAGGATTGTCCGTCATTATGCGATGTCTGATGATAAAGGTTTCCCTTTCATTGAGATTGGCCAGAGCACCGGCGATATTCCTCTTCACCAGATGCATTTCTTCTTTTTTTATCAGGGCCATTTCCTGATCCTCGCCACCATAGGTCAGATAGTCGATATGCGCCGTCTCACTTTCGTCATTGATGTATGCATCAAGTGAAAGATCACGGTGAGTCAGCCTGAGATCCATTTCTTCGATCTCATGTTCTTTAACACCCAGAGATTCTGCAATTTCCCGGAATTCAGGGTTCTTCCTTGAGAGGGTTTCAAGCCTCTTTTTGGCCTGACTTAGCTTAAAAAAAAGCTTCCTCTGTGCCTGTGTGGTCCCGATTTTTACAAGACTCCACGATTTGATGATGAAATTCTGTATATATGCCCTGATCCACCATACTGCATAGGATATAAGCCTGTAACCCTTGTATGGATCAAATTTTTTCACAGCATGCATCAGGCCAATGTTACCTTCCTGAATCAGGTCGGTCAGTTTCACCCCGTAATTTCTGTATTCATGCGCAATCTTAACCACAAACCTCAAGTTTGAAACGACCAGTTTCTCAGCTGCCTCCACATCATTATATTTTTTAAACCTGACAGCTAATCTGAATTCTTCATCTGCGCTTAACAATGGAAATCTATTGATTTCTGCTATGTAAATGTCAAGGGTACTGGTAACCGATGGCAGTTCCACTCAACATTCCTCCTTCCGTATCTGTTTTAATTAGTTTATCTTGATATGATATTTAAGTATCATCCCATAGTCAAGGGTATTTTACACTGTGATATTACATAAGTATATTCTTTGCGTCGCATATTGACATACTTGCTATACATGGTTAATTTATCGACAATTATTATGATTGATAGGGCACGTTACTTTTTTAAACAGTTAATTTAGTATAAGGAAAATTACAAGCGGGAGAAGATACATGAAAGAGATCAACAGAATCATACTTGATCATGCCTGCAGCATCGCAACTGAGGTTAAGGCAAAGGCTCTCGTGCTCTACACGGAAGCCGTTGCAGATCTACCTATTGCCAAAGGTAATAAGCCCTGTTTTAATCTTGTTCTTGTAACAAAAGGTAACGAGGAATTACCTAAAGAATTTATAGATTTAGGAACAATTATTAACGTTCCTGATGTCAATCTGTCGAGGGTTGGTCAGATTAAAATAGCCATAACCAAGGGCATCGCCACAGGTCTCTTTAAGAAAGGGGATAAGCTCGTCTGCATCAGTGGCCTTCCTAAACTCGGATATATTGACAGTATCTTCATGATCGATGTCGGTAAGGAATTTGAGGTTTTAACATCACAGAATCTTACGGACATAACGCAGGGAGTCCATCCGGAAGTCTTCAGCGAAGCGCTTAATATTGTAATCGAACTGGCAGCCCAGGGAAGAGAAGGGAGAAAAGTCGGAACTATTTTAGTTCTGGGAGATCATGAACGAGTCCTTCAGCTCTCCAGACAGATGGTCATCAACCCCTTCATGGGGTATGGTGAGGAGGAGAGAAATATTCTTAATCCCGATTTGATAGAAACAATCAAGGAGTTTTCAGCAATCGATGGTGCATTTATCATAAAAGACAATGGAGCGATAGTTACAGCAGGAAGACACCTCAATGCAGCCATAGAGAGCAAGGATTTTCCTCAAGGTTTGGGGAGCAGGCATATTGCAGCTGCGGGAATTACAGATGTTACAAATGCCATCGCTATTGTCCTTTCCGAATCTACAGGCAATGTCAACGTGTTCAAAAACGGGAAGCTCTTTGTGAGTATTTTAAAGCCAATACCATAAATCGGAGGCACTATGAGGTTCGACAAATTTACGCTGAAGGTTCAAGAGGCCCTGCAGGAGGCTCAAACCTTGGTGAATAAATATGGTAATCAGGGTATTGATGCAGAACACCTTCTTGTGGCCTTTCTGAGTCAGCCGGAGGGCATTATTGGAGAAATACTGAAAAAACTGGGAGTAGACCCTAGGGGAATTGAAGATGAAATTACAAAATCCCTGGAAAGATTCCCGAAAGTTGAAGGCTCAAGTACCGGTCAGACTTATATAACACCCAGACTGAATAAGATTTTAGACAATGCACTCGTCGAAGCAGCCCGCTTAAAGGATGAATACGTAAGTGCCGAGCACATTCTGGTAGCGATTGCCGAGGAAAAGGAAGGGGAAGCAGGGAAAATCCTTCGTGGCAAAGGCATCACAAAGGACAAGATTTTCAGAGTTCTTGTGGAAATCAGAGGAAGCCAGAGGATAACAGATCCGAATCCGGAAGAGAAGTATCAGGCCCTGAAACGTTATGCCAGAGATTTCAATGAGCTTGCCCGTAAGGGGTCTTTTGATCCCGTTATCGGGCGTGATGATGAGATCAGGAGAATCATGCAGGTACTCTCCCGGAGGACGAAAAACAATCCTGTTCTCATCGGGGAACCGGGTGTTGGCAAGACAGCTATCGTAGAAGGACTTGCCCAGCGTATTGTGAATGGTGATGTGCCGGAGACCTTGAAAGGCAAACGTGTTATCGGCCTCGATATAGGTGCCCTGGTCGCCGGAGCAAAATACCGGGGAGAATTTGAAGATAGACTTAAAGCCGTGCTTAAAGAAATCACAGGCGCCCAGGGGGAGATTATCCTATTCATCGACGAAATTCACACAGTTGTCGGTGCCGGAGCTGCCGAGGGGGCGGTTGATGCATCAAATATGTTGAAACCAGCTTTGGCAAGAGGAGAATTGCGATGCATCGGCGCCACGACTTTGAATGAATACCGCAAGCATATTGAGAAAGACCCAGCCCTGGAACGGAGATTTCAGCCGATTATAGTCAGAGAGCCCTCTGTCGAAGACACGATTGCCATCCTCCGTGGATTGAAAGAGCGGTATGAGGTACACCATGGTGTAAGGATTAAAGATTCTGCTATTATCGCCGCAGCAACACTTTCCCATCGCTACATCAGCGACAGGTTTTTACCGGATAAGGCAGTTGATTTGATCGATGAGGCGGCCTCACGTCTGCGGATTGAGCTCGACAGCCTGCCATCCGAGATAGACACTATAGAGAGAAAGGTTACTCAACTGGAAATTGAACGGCAGTCCCTGAAGAACGACCAAGACAAAACCACGCAGGAGCGTCGTGACAAGATTGATAAGGAACTCTCGGAACTCAAGGCATCCATGGAAAAAATGAAGGCACATTGGGGGAAAGAGAAAGAAATTATCCGCAAGATTCAGATTATCAAAAGTAAAATCGAAGAATATAAAACGGAAGAGCTAAATGCCCAGAGAGAGGGAAATCTCGCAAAGGCAGCTGAGATACGTTACGGAAAACTTGTCGAACTGAACAAAGAGCTGGACCAGGAAAACACCAAACTTGCTAATATCCAGAAGGACAATAAGATGTTAAAAGAAGAGGTAGACGAGGAAGACGTGGCAGAGGTTGTGGCAAACTGGACAGGTATCCCGGTATCGCGCATGATGGAAAGCGATGTACAAAAACTGATTCAGATGGAGGAAAGGCTCAAACAGCGGGTTGTTGGCCAGGATGAAGGTATCGCAGCCGTGTCCAGTGCCTTGAGAAGGGCACGTTCCGGTCTTCAGGACCCGAACAGACCTATAGGTTCCTTCATATTCCTGGGGCCGACAGGTGTCGGGAAGACGGAACTGGCCAGAGCCTTGGCTGAATTTATGTTTGACAATGAGCAGGCCATGATCAGGATCGATATGTCCGAGTACATGGAAAAACACTCCGTGGCCAGACTGATAGGTGCGCCTCCCGGCTACGTTGGATACGACGAAGGCGGATACCTCACAGAGGCTGTCCGGAGGAGACCCTATACAGTGGTGCTTTTCGATGAGATTGAAAAGGCGCATGCGGATGTATTCAATATCATGCTGCAGATTCTCGATGATGGCCGCTTAACCGACGGCCATGGAAGAACCGTGGATTTTAAAAACACCATCGTGATTATGACTTCTAATATAGGCGGGCAATGGATAAATGATCCTTCTTTTAGCGAGGAAGACCGACGTGCGAGAACATTTGATTCTCTCAGGGCCACCTTCCGACCGGAGTTCTTGAATCGCATAGATGATATTGTCATGTTCAGATCCCTGACCATAGACGATATAGATAGGATTATTGATATTCAAATAGGATTGATCCAGAAACGATTAAAGGAACGCAAATTGACACTTGAATTGACAGAAAATGCAAAAAATTATATAGCTAAATCCGGGTACAGCCCGGTTTATGGTGCGCGACCCTTAAAAAGGGCTCTCCAGAAACTGCTCCTGGATAATCTTGCCCTGAAGATGCTGGAGGGAACATTTACCGAAGGAGACCACATTATCGTTGATGCGAAAGACAACGGTGAGATGATATTTGAGAAAAGAGGAAAAAGGAGGAAGTAAATGAATATTATCAAAACGGGTTTATTGCTTGGTGCCCTGACGGGTCTTTTAATGTTAATCGGAGGGTACTTTGGCGGGAAAAGCGGCGTTGTCATTGCGTTTATTTTTGCCATGGTGATGAACTTTGGGGCATACTGGTTTTCGGACAAACTTATTTTACGGATGTACAGAGCGCAGGAGGTTTCGGAAAGCGAGGCCCCCGATCTTTACCGTATTGTAAAGAATCTTGCGTTAAAAGCGGGACTTCCTATGCCGAAGGTATATATCGTTCCGGGCGATACCCCCAATGCTTTCGCCACCGGACGTAATGAGAGCCATGCGGTAGTCGCCGTGACCGAGGGAATCCTGAGAATGCTGAACAAAGAAGAGTTGGAAGGAGTTCTCGCTCATGAATTGACACATATCAAAAACAAGGACATGCTTATAGGCTCCATTGCGGCAACACTTGCCGGTGCCATCGTAATGCTCGCCAATATGGCTCAATGGGCGGCTATCTTCGGAGGTTCGAGCCGTGACAGTGACGAAGAAGGCGGTGGCGTCATCGGTTTGATCTTGATGGCAATCCTGGCACCTATTGCGGCAACAATTATCCAGATGGCCATTTCGAGATCCCGGGAATATTTGGCGGACGCTGGTGGGGCAAAAATGTCCGGAAAACCTTATGGCTTGGCAGGAGCCCTCGAAAAGCTGTCAAGGGCATCACAGGCAATCCCCATGGAAGCAAATCCGTCAACAGCCCACATGTTTATTGTGAATCCGCTGACAGGAAAATCTCTCATGAATCTCTTCAGTACGCATCCTCCTGTTGAGGAGCGCATTGCAAGACTGAGAAGTATGAAGCCCCTGTAGACGAAATTTATAGAACCTACAGTATCTCTGATGTGATAATCTCACATGTGAACTTATATTTGTTCTTCATTCACTGATTACTGATCGACAAGGCTGTATATTTTATAGAGAAGGAGATTCCTATGGAAGAAGAAAAAACAGAAAAAGGATTTGTAATCAAGGATAAACGAATTTTTGATGAATCCGGCGATACACGCAAGGAAGAGTCGAAAAAAGAAGAGATAAGAACACAGGCGACAACAGAGGAAGAGCCCCCCGAAGAAGCCCGAGAAGAATATTTCCCAGAAGTTACATTTTCTAGCTTCGTGTTTTCACTAAGCACAACCGTCATGTATCATTTCGGCGACTTTCCTGACCCCGTAACAAAAAAAGCGGAAAAGAATCTCGCTGCAGCGAAACATACTATTGACATGTTGAACATGTTAAAAAATAAGACTGTGGGAAATCTCGATGAAAATGAAAAGGCGCTATTAGAGGGAATACTGTACGAGCTGATGATGAGATATGTAAAAGAGAAGGCCGGTGGATGATCAGGAAATTATCACCTGCAAAGGTTAATCTCCACCTTAGGGTACTGAAAAAGAGGGAAGATGGATACCATGATATCGCAACCTTGATGCAAAGAATTAGTCTTTATGATGAAATGATATTCTCCCCCGCCGACCACGGTATAACTGTGAACTGTCCGGGTAGCACCCTCCCGGAAAATGAAAACAACATCGTGTACAGGGCGGCAGATGCCCTCCTCTCCCGTTCTTCGCGCAGACTGGGAATCCATATTACCATTAAAAAAAGGATTCCTGTAGCGGCGGGACTTGGCGGAGGAAGCTCTAATGCGGCTACCGCCTTAATGGCCATAAACGACTTGATGGGTCTTCATCATACGACAGCAGAACTCATGAAAATAGGCGCTGGAATCGGAGCAGACGTGCCTTTTTTTATTTTTGGGAATACGGCATGGGCATTCGGTATCGGTGATCGACTTCAGACTGCCGGGCAGGTTCCTCCAATATGGTATGTCCTGATTAATCCTGGCTTTGAAGTATCGACAAAAATGATTTATGAAAATCTCAATTTAAGATTGACAAAACGGGCGGTAAGGTATAAATGTCCAAAGGTTAATACAGTGACCTCTCTGATAAAAGGACTACATAATGATCTCGAAAAGGTCACTCTGGTCCATCATCCTATTTTGCAGCATTTAAAGAATCTTTTATTGCAGAATGGCGCTATTGGAGCACTAATGTCCGGCAGTGGGCCAACCGTTGCAGGATTTTTTGCGGAGGAAAAGGAAGCGGCAAGGGCTAATGAGGCTTTAAGATTCATCGGAGAGAAAGAATGGTCTATATATGTAGCCCATTCCCTGTGACGGGAATTTCATCATAACTTATCGCCTGTTTTTGCAGAAGATGAGTTCTTTCAATGCAATCAATAATGGGGCGTCGTCAAGCGGTAAGACACAAGATTTTGGTTCTTGCATACGGAGGTTCGAATCCTCCCGCCCCAGCCATATATAACTATTTTTTGTGAAAGGAATTTTCATGCTTGATAGAATGAGAATATTTTCCGGCAATGCAAATATACCTCTTGCCCAAAAGATATGTGAAAATCTGGGTGTATCTCGTGGAAAGGCCAATGTGTCTACATTCAGTGACGGCGAGACAAGGGTGGAAATCAATGAAAACGTGCGTGGCATGGATGTATTCATTATTCAATCGACTTGTCCGCCGGTAAATATCACCTGCATGGAGCTCCTGATCATGATCGACGCCATGAAGAGGGCATCTGCAGACCGGGTAACTGCCGTAATCCCTTATTATGGCTATTCGAGGCAGGATCGGAAGGTAGCCCCGAGGGCGCCGATTTCGGCAAAGCTGGTCGCAGACCTTATCACAACGGCAGGTGCTTCCCGCGTACTTTCGATAGATCTGCATGCCGGTCAGATTCAGGGTTTCTTTAACATTCCCGTCGATAATCTGTTCGCTACCCCTGTCCTATTAGAGTATATTAGGAAGAATTATCAAGGCAATATTGTCATCGTTTCTCCCGATACAGGTGGCGTCGAAAGAGCACGTGCGTTTGGTAAGCGGCTGGATGTCAATATTGCCATTGTGGATAAAAGAAGGGAAGGTCCCAATGAGTCAAGCGTCATGAATATCATCGGTGATGTAAAGGGTGCAAAGGTGATCGTACTTGACGACATGATTGATACGGCAGGAACAATAACACAGGCAGCAGAGGCTCTCAAGCAAGCAGGAGCCTTGGAAGTCTCCGTATGCTGTACTCATCCGGTTCTTTCAGGACCCGCCATTGAGAGGATTGAAAGCTCCAGTCTCAAGGAGATTATTGTCACGGATACTATCCCTTTGCACGATAAAGCAAAGTCTTGCAATCGCATCAAAGTTCTTTCTGTCGCGGGGCTCATAAGTGAAGCCGTTCGACGCATCTATTACAACGATTCAGTACATTCGCTTTTTATATAGGAGGAGTAAATGGAAATAAGTGAGTTAAAGGCCAGTCGCCGCAAGGATATTGGAAAAGGAGTCGCCCGAAGATTGAGGAAAGAAGGGTTTGTTCCTGCAGTAGTCTACGGTTCTAAAACAGAACCAGTTCTGTTGTCGATCAACGCTGCCGAGTTAACGAAGATATTGAAGGGCAAAGAAGAAAATGTATTCATAAATCTACATGTTGATAACGGTAAGAAAATTGAAAAATTTACCCTTATTAAGGAGCTGCAGATAGAGCCTGTAAGTCGGAAATTCCTCCATATTGATTTTTTTGAAATCGACAAGAAACAAGCTATTACCCTCGACATACCCATTCATTTTACGGGAGTTGCCCCAGGTGTCGAAACCGGAGGTGAGCTTCATCATATTAAAAGAGATATAAAGGTTTCATGCCTCTTTGATGTACTGCCCGAATATGTTGAAGTGGAAGTGAGTGGTCTTAACATCGGTGATTCAATAAAAGTACACGACATAAAGCTGCCTGAGGGTATTACCATCCTTGATCCTGAAGATACAATTATAGCATCGGTCACAGCACCCAAAGTCACCGTTAAGGTTGAAGAGGTAGCGGAACAGGAACAAGAACCGGAGGAGCCGCAGGAACCGACTGTTGAATAATTAAGTGCAAGAAATCCACTCCACTTAAGAGGTTACAGCTTGAGGCTTATAATCGGGCTGGGAAATCCTGGTTTAAAGTACCAATATACAAGACATAATATTGGATTCTTGGTCATTGATAAGTTAGCTTCCGATTACAACATTTCCGTGAGCTTGAAAGGTTTTGATGCCTGTTTTGGAAGAGGTAAGATCGGAGATATTCCGGTCTTGATCGCCAAACCGCTAACCTATATGAATATCAGTGGCGTTTCTGTCAAAAAGCTGATGGATTATTTTAAAATTGATCTCGAAGACCTGATCATTGTTCATGATGATATTGATCTGCCGTTTGAAACAGTCCGGCTGAAGGCAGGCGGCGGACATGCAGGACACAAGGGACTGATTTCCGTAATAGATCATTTAGGCGATATGGAATTTGTCAGGGTAAGAATTGGCATTGCAAAACCACCTGATAAGTCAATGGTCGAAAAATACGTGCTTGAACTGTTTACGGAAGATGAAATGAAACTGCTGCCTCGGATTACGGCGTCAGCAAGTGATGCAGTGACGATGACCGTCTCATCAGGGATTCAGGTAGCGATGAATCATTACAACGAAAGAATTACCAATCCTCCTAATAAAAGCGACGATTCGCTTTCTTGTTGATCTATCCTGACAAAAAATATTTATCAATCTCATATAATATCTAACCCCAAGCTTCGCACTCCCGCAACAATTCTCCCAATATAAAGAGAACAGGACCAAGTCATTCGCTAGCAGACTCTTTGTAATTCATGAGCATGCAGTTTTCCCTTCGAGACGTTTTGTTTTCAATTTTCTTATTCATATTTGATCTCAAGTACGAATTGTGATAAAATAAACCAAAAAACTAGCCAACACCATAGAAAATCATTCTCCTAATTTTTTGACCTAATCCGAGATTATCAACAGATCATTGAAAAACCAGCTGCTCAAAAGAGATAAATATATGTAATAGATACAAACTTTTTAGTCGTTATGAAGTAGGTGGCCATTACAACTATATGAAGGGTTCCGATAATTTGAAAGGCAGGTAATTATTTAATAGATGCATTTTAAAAATCGATTGTTTCTCTATTTACTAATTGTGGTTTCTTTTCTGGTGTTCGGTTCCTGCTCTAAAACTGGAGATACGACAAAAAAGGGACCCGTACTTGATGTGAAGAGCACAGCTTTCGGTAACGCAAAGTCGATGTCAGACAAGTATACCTGTGATGGGGAGGACGTGTCGCCTCCGCTGGAGTGGAAGGATGCCCCTCTAGGAACGAAAGCTTTTGCCATCATTTGTGAAACACCGGACGCCCCGACAGGCACCTGGGTGCACTGGGTGGTCTATGATATTCCCTCCGATGTAACAAAGCTGCCCGAATCCGTGGCCAAAAAGGATCAGCTAGATATCGGCGCAAGGCAAGGCAAGAATGATTTCGATCAGATAGGTTATGGCGGACCA
>PDVH01000222.1_pt1 | contig 14288 bp, 17 predicted proteins | sample 1369781 | NCBI WGS metagenome assembly PDVH01 (sample SAMN07795378, study PRJNA414565) | Alkali sediment metagenome, whole genome shotgun sequencing project. | isolation source: glacial lake sediment | place: Bosnia and Herzegovina: Donje Bare Lake | collected 2016-06
GCAAGCAAGGGGATCGGGATCCTTCCTGCTGATCTTCTCGAAGGGCTTGAAGACCGTCAGCGGATTGAACTTCTTGCGCAGCGGCTCCATACAATCTATAACCGGAAACTGCAGCAGGTCTGATCTGTCCCGCGCTCATTTCCAAACGCTCTATCAACCTGTTTCTGCAAATGTTGATAAATTACCCAATAAAGTGGAAAAAAGCCAAAAAGGATTAAATTTTTGGGGAAAAAAATACTGAAGCATGAAGGTTGCGATCATTGGAGCGTCCGGGTATGCTGGTGGGGAGCTCATCCGGCTTCTGCACCACCACTCCTCAGCGGAGGTCACATGTGCCACATCCCGCAAACTGGCGGGAACCCCGCTCGTTTCCGTCCATCCTCACTTAAAAGGGTTCACCGATCTTAATTTTGAAAATCCCGCCACCGACTCGATCGATGCCGACGTTGTGTTCCTCGCAGTCCCGCACACGGCTGCTATGACCTATGCGGGGAAACTGGTCTCGCGCGGAATCAAAGTTGTCGATCTCAGTGCAGATTACCGCTTACCCAAAGAGATCTACGAGAAGGTATATGGCGTCACTCACACCGATTATTTCCCCGTACCGTACGGCATCCCCGAATTCCATCGAAAGGATATCATAAACGCCGCATGCGTCGCCAACCCTGGCTGTTTCCCGACGGGCGCTACCCTGGCTGCCGCCCCGCTCGCCCGCCACGCGCACACAGTAATCTTTGACTCCAAGACCGGTGTGAGCGGTGCCGGCGACAACCCCTCGGCTACGACCCATTACCCCAACGTAGGAGATAACGTCGGTCCCTACAAGTTGACATCACACCGCCACCTTGCAGAGATGAAGCAGGAGCTGGCCTTTCTGGGCTCAACAGCGAAATGCTACTTCACCCCCCACCTTGTCCCCGTGAACCGCGGCATACTCACCACTGCCCATATCCTTCTCAATGAGCCTATGGAACAAAAGGAGGCCGAACAAATCTACCATGACTACTACAGGAACGAATACTTTGTCCGGTACCAGAAACCCTCGCTTGCTGCCGTGCGGGGGAGCAACTTCTGCGATGTCATGGTGGAATCGGAAGGCTACCGGGTTGTGGTGATATCTGCAATTGATAACCTTGTCAAGGGCGCGAGTGGTCAGGCGATCCAGAACATGAACCTGATGTGCGGGTTGAAAGAAACCGACGGGCTCATCTCTGCCGGGATGCTGCCCTAGGTGGTCGCCATGTTCGTAAAAGACATAATGACAAAAAATCCCATCGTCTGCAATGCCAGCATGCCGCTGCGCGCTGCCGTTGCCCTGCTCAGGAAGCACCATATCGGAGGTCTCCCGGTGATGGAAGGGACCGAGCTTGTCGGCATGCTCACCGAGTCTGACATCATCGGGCTTCTGGAGACAGAGCGGATCTCGGATGACCTCTGGCTGCCCTCACCGCTTGAGATCATCGAGGTGCCTGTCCGCGAGTTCATCAACTGGGAAAAGACAAAGCACGCGCTCCGCAACATTGGTGATATGGAGGTGCGCAAGGTGATGACGCACAGGATAGTTACAGCATCCGAGGATATGGATATCGAAGCCGCTGCATCATTGATGCTGAAAGAAGGAATAGCAAGGCTTCCGGTTGTCCGGGAAAAGAAGCTCGTCGGGATCCTCACGCGTGCTGATATCGTGCAGGGTGTGGGAATGTCATATGACAGCAAGAACGGAAATGATACGCCATGACCTGCCAGAGTATCTGCGCGGTCAAAGGAGTGACAGCATCCGGGATCAAAGAAGGCAAATTCGGCCTCGCCCTGATCCGTGCGTCCGGAACCGCAGCAGGGGTTTTCACTGAAAACCTTGTCAGAGCGGCGCCGATTGAACTTATGCGGGATCGCATAAAGAAAGGGAGACTGGAAGCAGTGATCGCAAATAGCGGGTGTGCAAATGCCTACACCGGTATGCGTGGGGATGCCGATGCGGAAGCGATGACCGGGATTGCAGGCGAAGCTCTTGGAATAGACCCGGGTTTCGTGGGAGTTGCAAGTACCGGTGTGATCGGCAGGTACCTTGACCTCCCCCTCGTCACCCGCCAGTGCCGGGAGATTGCGCCATCTCTTGCCCAAAACGAGGGAGCGGAAACCGCTGCTGCGAGGGCGATTATGACAACCGATACGTTTCCAAAGCACGCGCTCATCCGGACCGAGACGTTTTCTGTCGGAGGCATCACCAAAGGGAGCGGGATGATCGCTCCGAACATGGGGACAATGCTTGCGTTTCTCTACACGGATGCGGCAATCAGCCAGAAGCAGCTTTTTCAGGCGCTCAGGCAGGCAACACGGCGTTCGTTCAACCGCGTTGTTATTGACGGCGATATGAGCACGAATGACATCGCGCTCTGTACCGCAACGGCCGAAGCAGGTAAGGTGAAGTATCGCGAATTCTGTATGGCGCTGGAGAGCTGCTGTCAATCGCTTGCCAGGCAGATAGCAGCTGATGGTGAAGGGGCGACAAAACTACTCGAGGTGACCGTACGGGGGGCGAAGACCGAAGAAGCGGCGGCTACCGTCGCCCGTACTGTCATCGGGTCCCCTCTGGTCAAGACTGCAGTCTATGGGGAAGACCCGAACTGGGGGCGGGTTGTTGCAGCAGCAGGGCGTGCGGGAGTTGAATTCGACCCCAATGCCGTATCCCTCTGGATCGGTGACGGCACTGCCCGCCACCCGCTCGTGGTAAACGGTGAGATTATCGCGGACCTGCAGCAGGCAAAAGCGGCGATGCATGGCAGGAGGGTTGTTTTCGAACTTGACCTTGCCTCCGGAACGGAACAGGCGACCGCGTGGGGATGCGATCTTACAGAAAAATACGTAGAGATCAACGGGAGGTACACAACATGAAACGAGAGGAAGTGCTGATGGAGGCGCTGCCTTATATCCAGCAGTTCCATGGCAAGACGATTGTGATCAAACTTGGCGGACATGCGATGATTGACCAAGTGGTGCTCGAGAATGCGATTCGGGACGCGGTGCTTCTCCACTACGTGGGAATCCGCGTCGTGCTCGTCCATGGCGGGGGACCTGAAATTACCGAAAAGATGAAGCAGATGGGCAAGGAGTCGGTCTTTGTCGGAGGGCTGCGCGTGACCGATGCGGAAACACTCGAGATCGCCCAGATGGTGCTCGTTGGCAAGATTAATAACGGGATAGTCTCTCTCATTGCAAAGTGCGGGGCACGTGGCATCGGACTTTCAGGCAACGACGGCAACCTGATCATCGCCCGCAAGATGGATCCCCAGAAGGTGAAGATCGGGAATGTGGAGCAGGAGGTCGATCTCGGGCACGTGGGGGAGATCGAATGGGTCGACCCTGCAATTCTCGACACGCTGCTCGATAACAGGTATATACCGGTCATCTCCCCGATCGCTATCGACAGGGCTGGCGGAAGCCTGAACATCAATGCCGATACCGCGGCAGGAGACATTGCGGTGGCGCTGAAAGCATACAAGCTGATCAACATGACCGATGTTGATGGCGTCATGGATGCAACAAAGAAAAATGTTTACCGGAAGCTCTCGATTGATCAGGCAAACAACCTCCTGAAGTCCGGTGCAATCAGTGCGGGCATGATCCCGAAAATAACCTCGGTGATCAACGCTGTGGAAAACGGTGTGGGGTATGCCCATATCATTAACGGAAATATCGAGCACAACCTCCTCCTCGAGCTCTTCACGCGCGATGGTGTTGGTACGATGATCACCGTCAAATAATTTTTTACCCAAATCCGATCCATACCAATAGAATCTACGGGTACCATGAAGAAAAACCGGCTCATCATTCCTGCAGTTGTTATCATGTTCGCCCTGCTCGGTGCGGTGTACCTGGCGGGGGGATCTGTCAGCATATCCCCAAGCCCCCTCCCACAGGACGGGGCAGTTGTTCCCCAGTCCTCTAACCCGTCACCAGCGATCACAGCGTATTATTTCTATGGCGATGGCTGCATCCACTGTGCAAACGTCAAACCGGTGATCCTCGCGCTCGCGGCAGAATACCAAAATCTCGACGTTGTCCAGCTGGAGGTGTACCACAATGCCACCAACCAGGAACTTTTTTCCCGGTTCAACTCAGAGTTCGGCATCACTACCCCCGGGGTCCCGACGCTGGTTGTCGGCAACCATATCCTTGTCGGGGAGACCCAGATCCGGGACGATGCCGAATCCGTCATCCTCCAGCTGATGCAGCACCCAGTACCCCCGACACCCGCCCGGACACCCGTCGTTTCAGACGGGGGATGTCCCGCATCAGTCACAAGTTTTACACTTCCGCTTGTAATCACCTGCGCCCTCATTGATAGCGTTAACCCCTGTGCCTTTGCCGTTCTTGTCTTTCTGCTCTTGTCAATCATCACCCTGGAAAGCCGACGGCGTGTGCTCCTTGTCGGGGGCACATATATCGCAGCGGTCTTTACTTTCTACCTGCTATCCGGTATCGGTCTGTTCACGGTCGTCCAGCAGTCCGGTTTTTCAGCCATTCTGTTCCGTGCAGCAGCAGTCTGTGCAATCATTCTCGGGCTCGTGAATATCATTGATGTGATACGGAAAAACGAGGGATTCATCCTTGCCATACCGGCATCCAGAAAAGAGATGATCGAACGGTACATCCGCGAGGCGTCGCTTCCCGCTGCATTCGTGCTCGGTATTCTCGTCGGCATTTTCGAGCTGCCCTGCACAGGGGGGATCTACCTTGCCATCCTCGGGTTGATGAGCAAAACTTTCACCTTCAGCGAAGGATTGCCCTACCTGCTCCTCTACAATTTCATCTTTGTCCTGCCGCTCCTCGCAATTCTCCTGGTCGTTGCTTTCGGGCTCTCACCCGAAACCGTGAATTCGTGGAGGCTGGAGAACCGTCGGCTGCTCCGGTTTCTCATCGGGGTTGCGATGATCGCCATCGGAGCCATCATGCTCTCAGGCTGGATGTAGAAAAGGAAGCAATTAAAAAAAAACCACCGATATTTTTCCTGCCTGTTACGGCAGGTTCCCGTCCCCGGAGCACTCCCGCTGCCGTTCCTCGCTCATCGAGATCAGGGTTTCGAATATTTTCTGCACGGAAACGGGGTCGATCCTGTTCTCCACGGCACGATTGAATACCCCTTCAAGCACCTCCTCGGTTCGCTCTTCATCATGGACCGGCAGCCCACTGCTGATCTTGATCCTTGCAATCTTTCCTGCCAGTTCCTGCCGGCGTGCGATCAATCGGACAATCTCGGAGTCGACCCGGTCAATCTCCTTTCTTGCATCATCGATCATCATATGAAGAGTATTGATCGAAGAGCTGGTATAAACCTGATGAAAACTCCCCTATCACCCAAAGAACTAATGGCAGAGACTTCCATGTAATTTGAGAATTGCTATGCTCGAACGGATATCGCGGAAGGAACGCCTTGACCTCTTGATTGCATGGGCAGCCATCTCATTGGCATTTGCACTTATATTTATCAGGGATTCAGGGAGGGTTGATCCGGTAATTGCGCTGATCTTCATTGGCGTTTCATTCGTGACGGTGGGTATCGGTTTTGTCGCCCACGAGATGGCGCACAAATTCACCGCGATGAGGTACGGCTACTGGGCAGAGTTCAGGAAAGACAACATGATGCTGCTCGTTGCTGTCGCGCTTGCCGCGCTCGTCGGCGTGGTCTTTGCCGCTCCGGGTGCGACCGTAATCTATGATACGGGGCGGTCCGGCGGGGGCGGGATCAACCGTGAACAGAACGGGAAGATCTCTGCCGCAGGACCGATAACAAATCTCCTGCTCTGCATCCCGTTTGCCGGGGTCCTGCTCTACGGGGGCATCTCATCGAGCCTTACGGGAAACCTTGCAACGCTCATCGGTACGGTGGGGCTTCAGGTTAATGCGATGATCGCCGCCTTCAATATGCTACCGGTAAGCGTTCTTGACGGGAGAAAGGTGCTTGCATGGAACGCGGGCGTCTTTCTTGTTCTGATTGTCGCGGCATTCGGGCTCCTGTTTGTCTCATTTTACCCGCACCTGCTGTAAGTTGAATTGGTTTTTTATTTTTTTATATCCGGGTAGCTGTATACAGGTTCATGCAGATGTTAGATTCTCTATAACCCTGACAACTTTCTGCCCTTTCTCGTATGCATCAGCGAGTGCTGTCGGATGGTGTATAATGCCGCCATACCGGTCCATATCATTTGCAATAACGTTATCGTAATACTCAAACCCTGTTGTGTTGAACAGCGCCGTGATTACGGGAAACGCACCGTCAAAAACGTTCTCCCAGCCAAGGCCGGCTGTGGAGAGGAAGATGCCCTTGTGCCGTTTGATATGGTCATCTGAGAAATACAGGGTTTTTAAGATGAACTTGCGTGCCCAGAGGTATTGCTGCCGGTCAATAAATCCCTTGAGCTCAGCGGTGATCCCCATCGTGTAGATTGGCGAGGCAACCGCGATGCAGTCAGATGCCATAATCCTCTCATACAGCACTATCGCATCGTCTTTAACAATGCACTCACCGGTCTTGTGGCAGGCATTGCACCCGCGGCATGGTGAGTAGTGCAGATCCCTGAGTACAACTTTTTCAACGGATGCTTTGGCGGCATTTGCCCCCTCAAGAAGCCTGTCGAGCAGGGTTTCCGTGTTCCCGTGCCGGTGCGGGCTGCCTGAGATGCCGAGGACAGTGACTGGCATGATCGCTCACACAGCAAGGCGCTTTCTGAGTTCAGCGATCACGATTGCCCCCTTCTCGTCCACGTTGTTGATCATCAGGTAGCTGATGTCTGCGTCCCTGATATCAATAACGTGGAAGAAGCATTTTACCGACGGGATGGCTGCAGCAAAGACATGATCCCAGTTCTGCCCTGCGGTAGCAAGAAAAACCCCGAGCCGTTTGCCCTTGCGCTCCGGCGGGACAATGGGTAGTTTTAGCACATACTTGCGTGAACGAAAGACCTGCGCACGGTCGACCAGCGCTTTTACTTGTGCAGCGAGCCCCATGCAGAAGATAGGTGAGGAGAGGACGATGACATCCGCGTCGATGATCTTGTCATGGCAGATGTCCATCCCGTCACGCTGGATGCATTTGTTCAGCCTCTCGCAGGCATTGCACCCGCGGCACGGATTGATGTTGGCATCAGTGAGGGCTACTTTTTCCACGACAACATCTGGTTCCTTTGCCATCGCAGCAAGCACCCAGTCGAGCAGGGTCTCAGAATTTCCTCCCCGCCGCGGGCTGCCGGCAAACGCGAGGACTTTGATCGGCATAGTCCTTCTCTAAGTGCCAGGTGGACAAAAATGATTGGATATTGATTCTGTTTGCACGATAAATGCAGGGAGTTATTGGGAAACTACACTTTCTTGAAACACAGGTACCAGTCCTTGCACTCGTACCCCTCGCTCGGTCGCTTCTCCATCTCAGCCGCCGTTCTGGGCGGCGGGACAACGACCTTGTCGCCCGGCTGCCAGTTCGCCGGGGTTGAGACCTTGAATTTGTCCGTGGTCTGGAGCGCCTTGACAAGGCGTATGATCTCGGGCATGAACCGCCCGTTCTGGAGCGGGTAGTAGATCATCGCCCGCATGATGCCCTTGTCATCGATAAAGAAGACGCACCGCACAGCTGCCGTTGACGACTGCCCCGGGTGGATCATGCCGTACTTCTTTGCGACCTTCATGGTAAGGTCGGCGATGATCGGGAACGGGATCGCAACTCCCATCTTCTCCTTGATGTCGTGCACCCACGCGAGGTGTGCCGAGATACTGTCGACGGAAAGGCCGATCAGATTCACGTTGAGCGCTTTGAGCTCATCGTAGATCTTGGCAAACGCCATGAACTCAGTGGTACAGACCGGCGTAAAATCTGCCGGGTGCGAGAACATCACCACCCACTTCCCTTTCTGGTCAGACAGTTTGATCGGGCCCTGTGTGGTCTCCGCCTCAAAGTCCGGCGCCGGCTCACCGAGCACCGGGAAACTGATGCATTCCCCCTCTGTCATTTTCTCCCTCTATTTCATGATCTCGTCAAGCTGGGCTTTCCCATATACGTACGCCGGCATTCCCGAGAGCAGGAATGTGACCCGCAGCGCCTCGTCAACCTCTTCTTTTGTGACCCCGAGGTTTGCCGCGCCGGCAAGCTGCGCCCGGACCGCATGCTGGTCACGGAGGGCAGCAGCGATCGCGATTGCGATAAGCTTTTTTGTCTTTCGTGAGAGTTTGCCATCATCCCAGATGTGCTCCTCGAGCTTCATCACCATCTCGTACATCTCCGGATCCTTGTCACAGAGTTCCTTGAAGAACCGGGGGACCTTGCCGATCTTCTTTTCGAGGTCTTTTAATTTCTTGTTCATATTCACGCACTCTCCAGCTGCATTGGTTCTCCGCAGCAGATCAGTTCTCCGCCACCAACTTCTTTTACCACAACAACATTATAACAGATCTCGCACTTGAAGACCTGCCCCTCTTTTGAAACATTCACCATCCGTCTCCTCCTTATCCAATGTTCTGGAATCAGACGACAATCCACACTCACCGGATAGTGGTGCCGGACTGTCTCAGTAACCAGTGTTCAGCCGGGCGGTACAATTACAAACGAAAAATAAAGGATTACAGGTTGCTTTTCCCGCGTTTGGGCGGGTGCTTCGCATCCTCCGGGGTTTTGATGTCCGGGCGGATGTGGGTCATCGGGAAGCACTGGTACTCTTCGCATGAACATGACGGGCATTTCCTGAGATCCTGTTCACTCTTGTCTAGGGTGTACTCCTTTCCGCAGTCAAGGCACACGTACTTGCCTGCGCCAACTTTCTGTCCCGCCGTGTATGTCTTCTGTTCGGTCAATCAAATCACCAAACTTCTCATTTTGCGGGAATATATTTATCACTTGTGTTTGTGTCAGTCGAACAGTACACCAGATGTTCATAATGAAAAACTATATTCAATCCCATCTGGCATAGTCATGGGTATGGGAAAAAAGGTTATAGGGCTGCTCGGGAGTCCGCTTACTGAAGGCAACACGGCAAAACTTCTGGAAAAAGCATTGCAGGGGGTACGGGACGCCGGCTGCGAGACTGAAACGATCGTCGTTGCCAATCTCGACTTCCAGTCATGCATGGAGATGATGTTCTGCCGGGAGCACGACACCTGCATCATCGATGATGACATGCAGCCGATGTACGGGAAATTCAGGGAGATGGACAGCCTTATTCTCGCTACGCCTGTCATGACAATGGGAATTCCCGGCATGCTCAAGTCGTTTATGGACCGGTTCCAGGTCTTTTTCAATGCAAAATATGTCCGCCGGCAGCCGTTCATTACAAAGGAGCAGAAAAAACGGCGGCAGGCCCTCTTCATCTGCATCTCCGGCATGAAGATCCCTGACGTGTTTGCCGGCGCAAAGAAGACGGCAGAGGCATTTTTTGACATAATCGATTGCAGGTACTGGGACGAACTGCTGATCAATGACATGGACACCATCCGTGATGTGTCGGCACACCCCGAGCTGCTTGACTTGGCATACAAAAAGGGGCTTGCACTTGGCGAACTTCTGAAAAAAAGCTGATTGGAACGTGTTTCCGGCTCAGAGCATACCCTTCTCTTTTAAGCTGACAAAGCCGGTTTTTGTGATGATGATATGGTCAAGGAGCTGGATACCCAGAAGCGCGCCGGCATCCCGCAGCTGGTGCGTAATGGCGATATCCTGGCTGCTGGGTTCCAGCGATCCTGACGGGTGGTTATGGACGCAGATGATTGACGCGGCGCGGTCTGTGATGGCATCAGCAAAGACCTCACGGGGGTGGACAAGACTGTGGTTGAGCAGCCCGACCGTGATTGTCCGTTTTTTTATCACTTCCCCTGCCCCGTTGAGGGTGATGCAGACAAAATGCTCCTGCCGCTCCCCCCTCACTTCAGCGACCAGCGGGAGTACATCGTCGGGTTTCACGACCCTGACCCCGTGACCGTCATGGGCAAAGTAGCGTCGCCCCAGCTCAAAGCATGCCATGATCTGGGCAGCTTTTGTCTCCCCCACACCCTCAATATCCTGCAGATCCTTGTACAATGGCATTATCCCTTTGGCACGGATTGTATTGCAGATATCTTTTGCAATCGCCCGCACATCGCGGTTTGCGGTCCCCCTGCCAATGATCGCTTCGACAAGCTCCGTATCAGAAAGAACAGCGGGGCCTTTTGCCGCCAGTTTCTCCCGTGGGCGGTCGGCAGGCCGCATATCCCTCATTTTTTTCATTCAATACCTCAAACAACCAAAAAACTGTGCACGATACTGTACCGTTTCGGTCACTTTTTTGTGGGAAAAACCTTTCTTTTTTATTTTTTGGTTTTATTCCCGCCCCATTCTGCCCGGTGCCCCATGAAGAATCTTTAAGTATTTTTTATCCTTAGTATATCTTCATGGCAACACTTGAGAATGTAAAAGAAGCATATGCCGGTGAATCGCAGGCAAACCGGAAATATCTGGCGTTTTCCGAAAAAGCTGCTGAAGAGGGTTATAAAAACATCGCGACGCTTTTTAAGGCAGCATCTGAGGCTGAAGCGATCCATGCAAAGAAGCTGTTAAAAGTGCTCGGTGCAATAGGTCCCACGCAGAACAACTTAAAAGAGAGCATCGCAGGCGAGACCCACGAGTTTACGATAATGTATCCCGGATTCGTGAAGCTTGCAGAGGCAGAGAAGAAAACGGATGCAGTGCTTGCATTCACCCATGCGATGAAAGCAGAGCAGGTACATGCAAACCTCTATCAAAAGGCGCTTGCCCTCTTACAGTCAGGAAATGACATGGGGCGGGAGAAGGTCTTTCTCTGTCCGGTCTGCGGGAACATCGAGCTTGGAAAAGCACCCGAAAAGTGCCCTATCTGTGGCGTATTTGGGAAGCAGTTCCGGGAAATTAGTCTCTGAAACCATCTCTTTTTCTTTGAGAGTTTTTACCAGTGGGATGGTTCAGGCAGCCTTGCCCCTGTTGCGTTGGTGGAGCCAGTAGATCACCAGCACAATTGCAATCAGGGTCGCCCATGATGCCGTGTAAATGACGATGGCGGGATTGGAGAAGATAGGATGCAGCGGTGGCTGTATGGGCGGAGGGGGTGCGCTGCACCTGACATCCACCCATGCGGATGCAGGGAACCGGTTAACCCCATCAAAGTACCGGATTATCAGGGTCGCATTCCCAGAAGGAATAACGGCTTCTGTCGGCGCATTGTTGGTGTTGGGGAAGGCAATGGAACGGGTGAGCCGCTTGCCGTTATCGCCAATCTCGATGTACCATGAATCAGGGTAGACCGTTGAAAAGGTATCCGTCATGGTCACCATGACCGTGGAATCCACGGGCACCTGCACATTCCAGACAGCCCGGTCCTGCGGATCCGCAACAATGACCCTGCGCCTTGCCTCCCCACCCCCATCCAGTGCAAACGAAGCTGAAGTGTTGGTACATTCAGCAGGTAATGTCCGGTTCGTCTTTTCATAGATTGGTGACTGCGGTTCCTGGGTGCAGCGGAACCGGTCATCAATAACCTCTCCATAGGTGAGCGCCCGGTTGTAAATCCGGACTTCGTCCAGCGCTCCCTTCAGGTACCCGTTGCATTGCGGGTCGGGTTGATTAAAAGTCCCTGCATCAACTCCCAGCATGATGTAATTGTTATGCGCATAATGGATCGCACCAGATCCGTTCACCGAATTACGCAGGATGCCGTCAAGGTAAATCTTTGCAGTGTGACCATCATAGGTCGTGGCGATATGGTGCCACTGGTTGGGAGGGATGCTCTCGTGCTGGAGGGGGACCGAAATGTCACCGGCCCCGGCAGTATTGATCGTCCACCACAGGTCACCGCCGTCATCGAATGCGATCCGGTATCCCCCCTCGTTATACGATGAGACCAGCACCTGACGTTCGTACGAGTAGATCACAAACCAGAGGTCGATTCCGATTTCCTTGTCCGGGTGGTTTTTCGAACTGTAAGGAATTGCCACATAGTCATTGACACCATTGAATTGCAGTGCCCCGCCGCACGCACTATTCAGGGTTCTGGTAGTGCCATGGAGGGTGCCGCTGTTCCCGTTGCCCGAAAGGTCAAAGGCGTACCCCCCGCTCCCTTCGTTCATGCTGAGATCAACGACCGGTTGTGGAACAGGATTTCTTATATCCCCAGCAGCACGGGTGCCCGTAACAAGTAAACACAGGAATGCCACAAGAAGAATTTTGGTGCCCGGGCTTCGAACGGCAGATACGGACATCACCGGTAGTTCACGTATGCAGTATTGGGTACCGGGTAAAAAGAACGTTGCGATACCTGGCAACCCTGCATAAAGTGCCATTGATTCCTGAACGGCACGTTTTTTTATCTTGAAAGTGAATGACGGTTGATGCAACAGGTCACCGTTTATTCTACTAAAAACTGCCCGTATTGCCGTATGGCAAAGGCGTTTCTCGATCGAAACGGTGTGAAATTCGCGACTATCGATGTCGGTGATGACGTGGAGGCAGCCAAACGCATGGTCGCAGTGTCAGGGCAACGCGGCGTGCCTGTAATCACTGTCGATGATGAGGTGATCATCGGGTTCGACTCCCGGCGTCTTAATGAGCTGTTTGGGGAATCGGTTGAGGGAAAACAGTATGATGTCCTGATCATCGGTGCGGGGCCTGCCGGGCTCACTGCTGCGGTATATTGTGCACGAAAGATGCTCACGACCGCAATCATCAGTGAAAACATCGGCGGTCAGGCACTGGAGTCATGGGCAATTGAAAATTACATGGGGTACCGGATGGTCACCGGTGAAGACCTGATGAAGAAATTCGAAGAACAGGCGAGATCTCATAATATCCGGCTTGAGCTCGACAGGGTGGCGTCCATTGTGCAGGAGGGAACCCTATACACCGTCGCGACCATGTCTGATAATTCCTACCATGCTGCATGCGTAATCCTTGCACAGGGAAAGCGCCCGGACCGGTTCATCGGGCGCGGGATCTCGATCTGTTCGACATGCGATGGCCCGCTCTTCAAGGGGAAGAAGGTCGCAGTTGTCGGCGGGGGCAACTCAGCCCTTCAGACAGCGATCGAGATGAGCGGGATCGCATCATCGGTCAATCTTATCGTACGCCGGACCATCCGGGCAGATGAAGCGTATACAGAGGCACTTGCGGAAAAATCCAATATAACCGTGGATCTCGAAAGCAGGGTGACCGGACTCAGGGGAGACCAGTTCCTCACCGGTATTACAATCACCGATGAAAAAGGTTCTGAACAGATGATCGATCTTGACGGCGTCTTTGTAGAGATCGGGTGGATCCCCAACACCGACTTCCTTAAAGGATTTGTTGAGCTCAATGAGTTAAGGGAGGTTGTCACCGATCAGAACTGCCACACCAGCAAGCCCGGCATTTTTGCGGCGGGGGATGTCACTTCGGCAAAAAGCAAACAGATCATCATCGCTGCCGGAGACGGGGCAAAAGCGGCACTTGAAGCCTACGAGTATGTGATTCGGAATAAAAAATCAGTATCATAAGAAATCAGGGTTTTTTGGATTTTTTATCCTTTTCCTTATACCCCTCAAGCAGCACACTTGCAACGTTTTTGACCGGTTTATCGGTATGCCCGGCTATGTGGAACTCGCAGAACGGGCAGGAGGAAATTACGATATCCGCCCCGGTCTTTTGTACCTCCTGACCGCACTCCGGATTTTACACCCCCGCCGGAACCGCAGCATATCGCGGGCATCTCAACAAGATCCACGACCTGCCGGATCAGCTGCCGGGGTTGTTCGCGGATACCCTGCCCGCGAAGCAGATGGCAGGGGTCATGATAGGTTGCCCTGATTGGCAGGCGTGCCGGGGGCTCGATCCCGTATTTCGTGAGCACTTCGTTGATGTCCATGATCGTAAACGGGGTATTTGTGTAATCATTTTTCAGCGTGGAACCACACCCGGCGCACATGGTCATGACGGTACCGATCCCAGTGGATCTGAACGTTTCAATGTTCTTCCGTTTCAGTGTGTCCAAAATATCAAGCTGGCCGGTCCGGATGAGCGGTGAACCACAACAGACCTGCTCTTTTGGAATAATGATACGGATTCCATTGCGCCTGAGGACTTCCATGGCATCGAGCGCCGTCTTTGGCAGGCGCATATTGTACATGCACCCGACAAAAAATCCCATGGTTGCTTTGGGGGTTCCTGTACCATAGGGCTCCAGCACCTCTCCTACCTGCTCCAGGAATGTCGGCTCAATGCGGGTCACACTCCTTCCCGTTTCCTTGACGAGTGCTGCTACCTCCTGGTG
>PDVH01000223.1_pt1 | contig 14263 bp, 13 predicted proteins | sample 1369781 | NCBI WGS metagenome assembly PDVH01 (sample SAMN07795378, study PRJNA414565) | Alkali sediment metagenome, whole genome shotgun sequencing project. | isolation source: glacial lake sediment | place: Bosnia and Herzegovina: Donje Bare Lake | collected 2016-06
AAGGTCATCGCGTGCATACAGTGCCGAGAAACTACCGCTACAAGTGTTATCCAATTTACTCTGGGCGGCCTTCGGAATAAATCGTCCCGAGCGTGGAATGCGTACGGCACCCACTGGAGGGAATCGGCAGGACATTGACATTTATGTTGCCACCGCTGATGGGGCTTACGTCTATGATGCTAAAGCAAATCTATTGAACCCTGTTCTGACAGAAGACATCCGTAGCTTGTCCGGCCGTCAGCATCCACCTTCTGGAGTGCCAGCAGACCGAGTCCCATCTTTGGATGAAGCCCCTGTTAATCTCATTTATGTATGGGATGGTTCGAAAAAGACCAAATTATCATCAGATCAGGAAAATTTGTGTCTCGCATTTAACCACACAGGATATATCGGTCAGAACGTTTATCTGTATTGTGCTTCTGAAGGATTGGCGAGTATTGTGCGCTTATGGTTTGACAAACCAGCCCTGGAGAAGAAGATGCGGCTGCGACCAGAGCAATATGTCACTCTCGTACAATCCGTGGGATATCCAAGAAAGGTATAACAAGCTCTCACTGTACCCTGCTGGAAATATCCCGGTTTGATTTCATAGATAAATTGAGGGTTTTTGGATTTGGGTTTCGGAATTCACTAGAACCTAATCCCTGACCCTAATCCCTGGTTTGATGGCACCATTTCAGCATTTCTTTCAAGGAAAGAGTGTTCAGGACATCTTTGGCTTCGAGCCATCCGCGTCTTGCCACCGCGACTCCAAGACTGACCATCCACATCTGGTCCAAATGATGGGCATCGGTCCCAATTCCAACCCGAACTCCCATCTCTTTTGCTTTCCGGCAGTGAACATCATCTAAATCGAGACGTTCGAAGTAGGCATTAATCTCCAAGGCTTTTCCATATTTCTTTGCAGCCTCCATCAACTCATCCATCTCTACCTCATAGGGATCTCTTGCCCCTAAAAGCCTCCCAGAGGGATGAGCAATAATATTTACAAAAGGATTTTCCAAAGCTCGAACGATCCTTTTCGTCATCTTTGCCTTATCCTGTTTGAATCCACTGTGGACGGCTGCCACAACGATGTCGAGTTTCTCAAGAATCTTCTCGGGAAAGTCTAACTTTCCATCGGTAAGGATATCGACCTCTGTTCCTTTTAGAATTTGAAAACCCTTCAATTTCTCATTAATGCGATCGATCTCCTCAATCTGTTTCATCAACCTCGACTCATCAAGCCCATGCGCGATCCTTAGGGATTTCGAGTGATCACAGATCGCCACATATTGATAACCTCTCTTCTGTGCAGCTTGAGCAATCTCTTCGATCTCAGAAGTGCCATCGCTCCATTTGGAGTGGACATGAAGGTCTCCTTTGATTTCAGATTCCTGGACCAATTTGGGAAGACGTTTTTCCTGGGCAGCTTCGATCTCTCCCCGGTCTTCGCGAAGTTCGGGTTCAATCCAGTTCATCCCCAGGGAACGATACACATCCTTCTCTTCTTTTCCTGCAATTTTCTTATTTCCTTTGAAAACCCCATATTCATTGATCTTGATCCCTTTAGCTTTGGCGATTCCTCGGAGATGGATATTGTGTCCCTTTGATCCGGTAAAATATTGAAGGGCCGCACCATAGGAATCCTCTTCGACGACACGAAGGTCAATCTGTGTCCCTCCTTCGGCAATGATGGAAGCCTTGGTTTCTCCTGAGGCTAAGACCTCTTTGACCTCTGGGAGATGAGTGAATGCATGAACGATCTTTTCCTTATCCGGACCGGTGGCCAAGATATCGATGTCTCCGATATTCTCCTTCATTCTTCGAAGGGAGCCTGCCCATTCAATCTTTTTGGATCCCGTCTTCTTCCTCAAGGTTTCCATAATCCGTTTCGCCACGGGAAAAGCCGCACCCAAATTCATTCTGCCTTTGCTCTGTTTAAGGAGTTGGATTCCACGCTTAATGTTTTCAATTTTCTTCTCACCCATTCCGAAAAGGCCTAAGAGGGAACCATCCTCCGATGCCTTTTCCAATTGAGAGAGGTTACTGATTCCTTTTTCCTTATGAAGCATCGAAAGGGTCTTGGGGCCCATTCCCGGAATATCCATAATGGCGATCAATTCATCCGGAACTCCCTTTTTCACTTCTTCAAATTTGGAGATCTTCCCTGTTTTAAGATATTCCACAACCTTCTGAGCCATGCCTTCGCCAATACCAGGGATGCCCTTCAATTTCCCATTCTCGGCGATCTCCTCGATATCTTGCGTGAGGTCACCGATGATCCTCGAAGCTTTTCGGTAGGCACTGATCTTAAAAGGGTTCTCCCCTTTAAATTCCAGGATGTCTGCCATCTTTTCAAAAAGATCCGCGAGTTCTTTATTCTTCATCCTTTGGCTCCCTGGAAGCTATGCCCATCACCTTTAATAACGTCCTGCGTTCTAAAGCTTTGGAATTCGCTTGTCTGTTCTATTCCCACGTTTCGTCCATTGCGACACAGTCTCTGTGGGGAGAAGGGAAGCACATTGAAGATAATGTTTGAGGCAGATCTGAAAATTTTCTATGACACCCTTTTTACTGTTGACGATAAAGATGCGATTCTGAACATGGAAAAGTTCCTCAATCAGCCTCTCCACAGGATAGAGGGTTTTCGAATCCCTTCCGTGTCTCCTTTCCAATTCTTCTTCAAACATCACGACCAGCTTATCCTTCATCCTTAACTGTGTATCATTAAAGAGAAAAGATACTTCTGGCAGGATATCATCCATTCTGGAGAAGAAAGTTGAAATCTCGTTCAGCTCAACTCCTTTTGGAGGAGAGGATTTCACCTCCACATAGACCAGTCTTTGGTTCCAGGAGGCAATGACATCGTAGTCGCCACCAGAAGGAGTGTTCTTCACACTGACTCCATAGATTGCAGGCGAGGCAAATTCCCTTTTAAACATCTCAGCAATGAACCACTCCAAGGTGGGCCCAAAACTGTAAAGAGGGGAGACCCGGGTTCGATATTTTCCCTTTCCATTTTTTATGATCGCCCCCATTTCACAAAGCAGATTGCAATATCCTTGAACCACCTTGGAAGAGCAGTAATGAGTGAGATCCTGGATGCGAAACCGATCCTGGTATTTGATCATATCTCTCAGAACGAGACGAAAAGAGTATTTCTTCATCAACTCGTAAAATCGAATCTTATAAAAAGGTGAGAGATCCGGAGGGAAGAAGAGACGTTCGGAGGGGTTTTTTCGAAAGACTTTTATCCCCCTCATCCTGAGCATCTTCTCCACTGGAGAAGGGTCTTCTATAGAAGCGGCCTTGATGGATTCAATCTCTCTGGTGAGTTGTCGGACTTTCTTCTTGAGAGATTGGATCTCTCGTAGAGCTTCCTGCAATTTCACCTAAAAACCTCGATAAAGATGATAGTGCTTAGCCCACTGAACTGCTTCCAAATATTCTTTGTGAGTGATCCGACGATTGATCTCAGGATATTCATGGGCTCGGTATTCCGGCCGATATTGATCCATGATGTTGACATAGGAGTGGACAGAAATCTCCTCAGCGATGAACTTGAGAACTGCTTCCGAGGAGGCCACTCCATTAGGCATGACCAAGTGTCTGATTAAAAGCCCTCTCTCAGCAACCCCTTTAGAATTGGTGGCTAAATCTCCAACCTGACGGTGCATCTCTTTGAGAACTTCCTTGATCACCTCAGGATAATCTGGAGCATTTGAGAATCGCTTTGAATATTTCTCGTCTATATATTTTGCATCGGGCATGTAGATATCAACGATCCCTTCCAAAAGTCGAATCACTTCAATGGACTCATATCCTGAGCAGTTATAGACAATGGGAAGCCGAAGACCCTTCTCAATCGCTTCGGGGAGAGAGGCTACAATCTGAGGGACGTAGTGGGTGGGGGTGACGAAATTGATGTTGTGGCAATCCATCTCCTGGAGTCTTAGCATGATACGTGTCATGTCAGAGGAGGTAATGTGCTCCCCACTGCCAAGATGGCTGATGTCGTAATTTTGGCAAAAAAGACACCGAAGGTTGCAATGGGTGAGGAAGATGGTCCCTGAGCCGTGATATCCAACCAGAGGGGGTTCCTCACCAAAATGGGGAAAGGCACTCGAAACCATGAGCTCTGACCTGGCTTGGCAGACCCCAACCTCTTCATCCAGGCGATTGACCCGACACTGCCTCGGGCATAGTCGGCACTCCTTGAGGAACTCCTTCAGGAGCTCGACCCTATGGCGGAGTTCTCCCTTTTCATAGAGACTGATATATGAAGGAATGAAGGCCATTTTCTTATCAGTGCTAATCCCCCCCTTCTCCCCTTTACTAAAAGGGGGGAGGGGGGATACCATTTATAAATTATCACAAAGTTTAAAGGAATTCTATTGAAGATGGGGGATAGAGATAAGAAAAGGGAGGTTTATGAGGTCCCCCTCACTAAACTTTATAAGTTCTCGTAGACTGTGCGGATTCTATAAAAGTAGTTGGTAGGGATTTTCTCATTCCTTTCTTTGAGACCTTTGATATAGGTGGGGCCATAATTATAGGCTGCCAAAGCAAGCCTCGGGTCATTAAATTCTTTAATAAGTTGGAAGAGATAGTAACTTCCTATTCTTATATTGAGATAAGGATTAAACAGGGTCCGGTCTCCACCCCATTCAATACCCAGTTCTTGGGCAAGAGATTCTGCTACATAAGGCATGATCTGCATTAAACCTTTGGCGCCCTGTTCGGAAACAGACCAATTCTGGAAAGAACTCTCTATGGCAATAAGAGCCAGTATAAATTTGGGGTCATGGTTGTAACGAATAGCCTCTTCGTAGATAACCTCAGCAAGCTCCTCTTTTGTCACATTAGCCAATCCCGTTGACTGCTTCTCCAATACCTCCAGGATCTCCCTAATAGTCTGCTCCCTTTGATTAAGACCAGGAATGAAATTGGGGAGGTGGAAGGAGAGGACGAAGATGACGACAAAAAGGGCGACCTTACTGAGGATACGGAAGAGGGGAAGCCTATTCTTTTTGTAAGTCCTTGGATGGGGGGGATGTCCCGTCCGTATCAGTGGTTCGTTAAGTTCCATACATCTACCTCCTTGTAATTAACTTTCACAATGTTAGCATAAAACTTTGGTTTTGTCAAGCTTCAAATACATTTCCCCTCATTGATACCACAATATTTAGTAGAGAATAGAAAAGATGAGGGTACTAATTGTGGAGAAAGTCAGGTTATCAACTTTATTTGTTTACCCAAAGTCTTCGGTTGAGTCTAGGTAAAATGGAGTTGTAATCATGCTAACCTAAAGGGAGGAGGTTGATTAGGAGTGCCGAATTTATGGGGTTCCAGTCTCAAATAGTCCTTTTTCAATATGCGAGAGAATTTAATGCCCTTTTGATTTCGAGATGATATCCTCTTCAATTTTGCACTTGATGTGGGGGGAAAACCGTATTGATTTCAATGGAGAAAGTGACCCTTCTCAGGCGTATGGACCTATCCATCTCTTATAAACCTTACCATCAGAGAAGAAAGGGCTGTCAATATCCCCAGCCCTAAAATCCCAAATTGAAAGTTCAAATGATCTGCAATCAAGCCCAGAAGAAAAGGAACCAACCCCACTCCAAAAATCATCCCAATGGAGATAATCACTCCAGTCGCCATTGCCCGTTCCGAAAGGGGCGTTAACTTTGAGATGGAAGCCAGGCCGATGGGAAAGAAGGCAAGGGAGAGGGTGGCTTGTAGGATAAGGGCAATAACAATGAAGGGGAGGGTGGGAGCAAGGGAAAGGCCTATGGTACTGAGTCCAGTCATAACGATGCCCAACACGAGCATTTTTCGGTATCCATAACGATCTAATAAAAAACCGATAAGGATGGAGACAAAGACACCTCCTACGCGGGAAATGCCAAATAGGTTATTGGCGAAATGAAAGTCAATCCCCCGTTCTTTGACCAGAAAGAGGGGCAGGATGGAATAGAGCCCTAAACAGGAGCCAGCAGCAAATATCCAAAGGAAACCTATTATCCAGACTGTTTTCCTTTTAAATAATAGAAGGGTCCTGCCCTTTTGCTCGGAAATTTCCTTTTTCGGTTCGACAGAGATCTTCCAAAAATAGATGGGTAAGAGCAAAGAGATGATTCCCAAGATCAGGAGGAGGTTTCTCCAAGAAAGGGTGTCCAGCCCGAAGGCAACGAGGATAGGGATGGAAAGGAGAGAAAAGCTGGCTGCAGAGTCATGAAACCCGATCGCCTTTCCCCAATGTTTGTAATCATAGGTTTCCGTAATGATAGGAAGGATAGATGGGAGATAAGAACCCGTGGCAAAGCCGAGAAGAAAAAAGAGGATGTGGAAAGCGATATAGTTCTCCACCCACTGAAATCCAATGAGGACAAGGCCAGTCCCCATAAATCCAAAGAACACGGTTCTCTTATATCCCCAAATGGAAGCAAACCGTCCTGCGATCAAAAGGGTGAGGCTATACCCTATCGAGAGGGAGGTGAAAAGACCACCTGCTGCCCCATGGGAAAGCGAAAGGCTATCCTCAATCAAGGGAAGAATGGGGGAGAATATAGTGCGTGTGGAAAAGTTAAGGAACCAGAGGCACCAGAAGACGAAAAGGGGAAGAAGTTGCATCTATTTCACTCGTTTCAGACGAGGATGGCCCTTCGATGGTTTTCCCTCCTTTTCTTTCTTCCTCTTTAGCACATTCTCATTGAAGAGGGTATTTTTCAGACTGACGGCATTGATGATGCAGTAAATAATCACCGCCTTTTCCCAATCCTTTGTTCCATCAAAATGTTCAATCTTCAAACGATATTTCTCCCTCAGGTTGGCCAGGGAGGCTTCATCAAAAGAAAGGGTCTGTTCAGCCAATCTCTCAAGAGCCTTTTCCATAAAAACTCCTTTAAAAAATCTAAATGTCATCCTTCGACATGCTCAGGATGAAATCATGGTGAGCTTGTCGAACCATGAACCTTGAGCTTTGACATTTGACATTGCTTTATCTATTTTGACATTCTTCACAGAGATGATCCAGGAGGGGAAACCGGCTTCCTCTTGTTCTGTACCGGCTGCAATCTCTGCAAAGAAACAGATAATCCAAGCAAGCCCGGCAATAATAGTAACCAATATGATTGGGATGGGATTTTGCACAGGCATTTTCTTTCCCGGTGAGATCAAAGCAGAGATATTTTCTGCATCGGTAGCAGAATTCAAAGGAGTATCGGTCCAGAACTGCGCCGCAGACCTCACAAATATGGGTCTCCATATTTTTACATTACGGTGCAAACTTCGTGACCTGATGGGGAGCCTCAAAGGTTTCGTGAAGGGCCCTCATGGCATCCTCTATTTGATCTGCTTGAATGACGCAGGAGCAACTGGAGATGGAAGTGCTGATCGCTAAGACTTCTATCCCTGCTGTTCCGAGGGCATTGAACATTAAACCAGAGATCATTGGCCTCTCCCTGAAGTGGGGACCAAAGACGCTAATCGTAGCCACATTTGGATGATAAGAAATTCCCTTCGCTTCAATCAAGAGTTTGACTCCCCCTAAAACTTCTAAGGCTACTTCTAAATGCTTCTGATCGATGCAGAAGGTCATATTACCACTGCCTTCAATATCGATGTTATAGACAACAAATTCAATATTGATATTCTGTTTCCCCATCGCATGAAGAATCATTCCTGGTATATCAGGTCGGTCTGGCAGTGAAAGGATGCTGACGATAGAAAGGCCACTGTTCGCCATAATTCCACCCACCTTAATCTTTCCTTCGCTCCCCATCCCTTCTACTCCCAGATCCTTCGGTCATCGATCTTTTTGGCTCGGTCCGGAATGCCCCCTCTCTGGACAAATTCCACTTGGCCCTTTACCTTAAGAACCTCCTCTATCTCCCTTTCCACCTTTCTTTTCAGACTGGTCTGATCAGCTATTGTCTCTTTTAATTCAATATACATGATCATCTGGTCACGATATTCTTTTCGGGTGACCACGATCTGATAATTCGCTACCTCCGGGAATTTAGTCATCACATCGTCCACTTGCCATGGATGGATGAAGATTCCCCAAACCTTGGTCACCTGATCCGTTCGGCCTAGAATCCTTCCGAGACGCATTGAAGTTCGGCCGCAGGGACATGTTTCTTCGATGAGATAGGAAAGGTCTCCAGTGGCGAAGCGAATCATCGGAAAGACTTTGCTGAAGTTGGTAGCAACGATCTCTCCGGTAGCCCCCGTTTCTAATTGCCTTCCTGTTTCTGTGTCAACAATCTCTACAATCACATCCTCAGAAATGTGCATCCCCTTTTTCTCCGGACATTCGTATCCAAGGCAACCCACATCCACAGTGCCATAAGCCTGTCGGATGGGGATATCCAGCTTTCCCTCCAGTTTTTGTCGAAGCGATTCTGGAAACATCTCCGCACCGACAAAGGCAGCCCTAAGATGAAGATCTTTCTTTAACTCAAGGCGCATGCCCTCTGCGGCTTCTATAATGGACATGAGGAAGCTGGGTGTTCCCAAGTATCCCGTGACCTGAAGTTGTCGCATCAGATTGATCTGCATGGAGAGATTTCCTGGACCAACGGGGATGGCAGTTGCCCCTAACATCTTAAGTGACTCATCGAGCATGATGGCCAATGGCGTTAGATGATAGTTGAAGGTATTTAAAACAATATCTCCTTTTCTCATCCCGCAGGCGAAAAGGGCTTGAGCCCATCGTATATCTTTATAAGACCACTCTCCTGGTTCAAATACCGGTCCGGGTGAGATATAAATTCTTCTTATCCCTTTCTTTGGAACAATCTCAAATCCTCCAAAGGGAGGAGTCTGTTTTTGAGAGTTGACCAAATCTGCTTTTTTTGTGATGGGGAGTTTCTCAAGTTCTTTAAGAGTCTTAATCTTCTCAGGCTTGATACCAGCTGCGTCAAGCCTTACCTGAATGGCCTTTGAATAACGATACCCATAACGAAGAATCTCGGAGAGCCTTTCTTTCAAATAGGCCTCCCGTTTTCTCTTCGACATCGTCTCCTTTTCTCTCTGAAAAAAACCATGTGCCCGATCAATCATAGGTATCTCCTCAAACATTAAAAGTCTTTAGTTAAGAGGTTAGGGTAAGCCTGCCCGCCGCAGGCAGGGATGCCCGTTTCGTTGAAAGGTTATGTTGTTCGTCTTGAAATTCTTTTGGCCGTAACCCTTTGACCATATACGATACAGGCTTCGTAACCTTAACCCAAAAACCTTGGTTTTGGATAGTGAGCGCCATTATAGGACAAAGACGGGGTCCACATCAATATCCAGATGGACCCCCTTTCCTTTCAATTGAACCTCCATTCCAAAAGCTAATTCCTTGGCAAATCGATGAAGCAACTGATGACTCTTCCCCTTTGCCAGCATCTGCCACCGAAATTTTCCTCTCATCTTGGCAAAAGGCGCAGTGCTTGGGCCTAAGATCTCAATCCCTCTCCCATATCCCTTTTTCAAAAGAGATTGTCCAATCCTCCCCATCTCTTCTGCCGCGGCCTTTGTCCTCCTTTCACTGTTTCCGACCATTCTAAAATTGATGAGTCGTGAGAAGGGAGGATATTCCAGCGCTTTCCTGAATTGAATCTCTTCCTGATAGAAGCCGATATAGTCATGGTCTTTTGCCCTGAGGATACTATAATGGTCTGGGTTAAAGGTCTGAATCACCACCTCTCCAAAGACATCCCCTCTTCCTGCCCTTCCCGCTACCTGGGTAAGAAGTTGAAAGGTTCTTTCACTGGATCGAAAGTCAGGAAAGTGGAGGGACGTGTCAGCAGAGACCACACCTACAAAGGTTACATTAGGGAAGTCATGGCCTTTAACAATCATCTGTGTCCCGACTAAGATATCAATACTCCCGGATTCGAGCCTTTTCAGAATCTGCAGATGAGATCTTCGTCGCGAAGTGGTGTCGCGATCCATCCTTCCCACTTGTGTCTCCGGGAATAATAATCTGATCTCCTGCTCCAGGCGTTCAGTCCCAATCCCCATTCCTTGAAGTCGGTGGCCTTGACATTTCGGACAGTCTCCAGGTGCTTTGATTCGATAATCACAATAATGACATTGGAGCGTCCGATCCCGAAGATGATAGGTGAGCGTTACACTGCAGTTCGGACACTTAAAGGTGTGACCGCAATCCGGACAGAGGATAAAATTGGCAAACCCTCTGCGATTGAGAAAGAGCAAACTCTGTTTTTTATCTTCGATATTTTTCTGAAGAGCCGTCCTTACTTTTTCTGAGAGAAGACCCGCTTCTTTCTTCACGTCCACTACTTCTACTCGTGGAAGGGGTTTCCCTTCGACCCTCTCCGGAAGATTAAGGAGTCGAAACTTTCCTCTCTCGGCATTATAGAACGATTCCAGAGAAGGGGTGGCAGATCCTAAGAGAAGTGTCGCCTCGACCTGTTTTGCCCGGACCACAGCTACATCCCTGGCATGATATTTTAACTTCTCCTCCTGTTTATAAGAGGGATCATGTTCTTCATCCACGATAATGATTCCTACGTTTTTAAAGGGAGCGAAGATGGCAGAGCGAGCCCCCATGGCAATCTTTACTTCTCCCTTCCAGATTCTCCTCCATTGATCATAACGCTCTCCCCTCCCAAGCCCGCTGTGAAGGAGAGCAAGGTTCTCTCCGAATCGATCTATAAATCGTGAGAGGAGTTGCGGGGTCAGGGATATCTCCGGAACAAGGACAATCGCTTCTTGTCCTTGGATCAACACCTCTTCAATGGCGCGAATGTAAATCTCTGTTTTCCCGCTCCCTGTGACACCGTAAATCAGAAATGGAGAAAACCGCTTCGAACGGATCCCCTTTAGGATCTCGCCGAGAATGGCTTCTTGATCAGAAGTGGGTTCAGGTTTTGGATAAGGTTTTAGCTCTGATCGAACAGAGAGATCACGACACACCTCTCTCCTGGAGAGTGAGAGGAGCCCTTTGGCTTGAAGAGATTGAACATATTTTGAAGGAGATTTAAATCTCTTACTCAGTTCAAAATAAGAGATCTCTCCTTTCTCTTTTACATACTTGAGAATCTCTACCTGCTTTTTTGAAATGGGTTGGCCAGGTTCACCTCCTTGAAACTGGACCATCTTCTCAAATTTCGGTTTGACCTCTTTCCCCTCTATTCCTGTATCAATATTGAGAAGGCCTTTCCTCTTCCACGAAAAGAGTTGAAACTTCGATACCTTGCCAAGATAGTCTTTCAAAATCTTCTTTAATGAAACTTTTCCGCACCTTCCAATTTCTTTAAAGACTTTTTCCTGAATTGGTTCCAAACCTCCTTGACTCAGAGATTCCATCCCGTCTTGAGTGAGGCTCAGGATCAGTTCGCTCTTCAGTTGGAGTCCTGGCGGAAGGCCAGTCTTGATCACTTCTCCCAGTGGATAGAGGTAGTAATCTGATATCCAACGATAAAAACGGAGCATTGGGGGATCGATCAAAGGAGCTTCATCAAGGAGATTCTCGACCTCCCGTATTTTTTCTTCTACACCTTTTGGAGGTTGTTCCAGAAGATCAATTGAAAAACCAGTGACCTTCCTCCCTTTGAAAGGGACGAACACCCTCATCCCTATCTGAAGAGAGTCTCTCATTTTTTCTGGAATGCGATAGTGGAACGTCTTGAAGACAGGAAGGCCGACCGCCACCTCAACAATTTCTTTCATCGTCCCCAAATTATCCCCTTTGACCCGGTTTGTCAAACCTCTTTAGGATTGATAAATTCAGGTTTTATATTAAACTGAAAGAAACGGCCAAGGAACCCAGAGTGTTTCGAAAAAGTGATTTCATCCTTCTTTTGGTGATCTTTGCTTCGATGGGGGTGGGTATCGGACTTCCGGAATTTGGAAGGATCTTTGTCCCTTATCCTCTCACCTTCATGATGTTTCTATTGTTCTTCAGTTTTTTAAAGATCGATTTCCTTCAAGTCTTTCATGATATAAGAAAGAAAGCTTTCATTCTTTTCATCTTATGCTTTTTTAAACTATGCGCCATCCCTGTAGGTCTTTTCTTTCTCACCCAAGCCCTCTGGCCAGAATATGCTGTGCCTGTTTTACTTCTCTCCGGAATTTCCACAGGTGTGGTGGCACCTTTTATTTCTGGCCTTTTGGGGGCCTCTACTTTGCTCGTATTGATGATGGTGGTTGTCTCCTCCCTTTTATCCCCCTTTTCTCTTCCCGCCCTGGTTTCCCTCTTAGTAGGACGAACAATCGAAATCTCTTTTTTATTTATGGTAAAGATTTTAGCGATGGTCGTATTTCTACCTGCGGTGGCAGCCATTCTACTTCGCTACCTATTCCCTTCCTTTTTAGAAAAATTGGACAAGGTCCAATTCCCAGTATCGTTATTCTTGTTTGCTTGCATTAATCTCGGTGTCTTCGCAAAATACTCATCCTTTTTTATAGAGACCCCCTTGAAGGTAGCAGAGACCATCCTTGTGGCTTTTATTTTATCGATCATCTATCATGGGGTTGGATTCTTAGTCACTTGGAGAATGAAAAGGGAAGATCAATTAGCAGGAGCGATATCTTTTGCCTATATGAATAATGTATTGATCATCGCCTTCTCATCACAGTTTTTCGGTCCCCTTGCACCTGCTCTTGCAGTTCTGTATATGTTGCCTTTTTTTACGATGATCGTTCCGGCGAGGATCGTTGGGCACCTTATGAAATGAGGCAACTCGTTCCCCAAGATAGAAATGAATAGACCTGTCGGTTGCATAAATTTGCCAGGGAGGTGGTATGTTAGACAACGTTAAGGGGGATTTATTGATGCGGATCAAACAGGACGTTCACAAACACTCCAGGAACCCATTTCTTCTTCTGAGAGGCCTAAGATATAGAGGATATTTTTAAGGCGGGCTTGGCCCAGACTCATATTAGCTGCCCGCATGAGTCTTTCCTTCGCATTATAAGCTATGCCCAAGCCAGCTTGGCCTAACATCAAAACGTCATTGGCTCCATCACCAATGGCGACGGTCTGATCTAAAAGCACTCCTTCACGGCTTGCGACCATGTGGACGATCTTTGCCTTATAAGTATTGTCCACAATCTTTCCCAATACTTTACCGGTCAGGGCTCCATTCTTAATTTCCAGTTGATTCGCATAGGAAAAATCTAAACCCAATTTCTCCCTCAGGAAGTCAGAAAAATAATCGAATCCCCCACTCACCAAACCCAGCTTATAGCCCAGTCGCTTGAGCGTCTCCACTAAATCTTCGGCTCCCTCGGAGAGTTTCATCTCATTGCGAATCTTCTCTAACTCTTCCACCTTCAATCCCTTGAGGAGTGCCACACGCTGGATCAGGGCCTCTTCAAAATCAATATCTCCCCTCCTCGCTTTCTCCGTAATTCTTGCAACCTCCCTAAAGACCCCGGCCCTTTGGGCCATCTCATCAATGATCTCCATATCCACCAGGGTGCTGTCCATGTCGAAAAAGACGAGGCGTTTGTTTTTTCGGTAAGCCTCCATCTTCTGGAGGGCGAGATCGATATTGAGTTCATGGCTTTTAGCGAGTACCTTTGCCTTCAACCGGCCGAGGTTCATTACCTCATTCACATTGATGGTCAATTCCACACAACTTGCACAGTGACGGGTGAGATTGCTGATCATTTCGATATTGGCGTTTTCTTCTGCCAGGATATTTGAAAGCTCCGCCAAAGCTCGGGTATCCCCAAAATAAGTCAGGATGAAAAGGTTCTTGCTATTTCTGGCTTTCATCTCTTTCTCAGAGAAGAGTCTGAAGTTAAGCGTTAAGCGAAGTCGGCTGGCCTCAAAGAGAAGGTCTTTCAGAACACCATCCTTGGATTGCTTCGCTTCGCTCATGTCCAAAAGGAAAGAAAGACCGAGAAAATCTTGTAGAGAAGCCTGTTCGATATCCACAACCTCGACATGATTGTCCACGAGAATCTTACTGAAGGCGGAGGTGATTCCTGGCTGATCCGGGCCAGACACGGTCACCATCACAAAGTCTCTTTTCTCATCCATACGTTCTTCATTTTATCCATGAACCCAAACCCTGTCAATCCAAAGAACGCACTGTGTATAAAGGACTATCTAATCGATAGATGTTTAATTGAAAGAACCACCTGCCGCTTAATCGAAACAGATAACTTCCTCATTGCCGATATCCAAATCGTTCTTCGAAAATGGGCGCGACCAAATTGTCCACGGGTACATAATCATCGGTAAGGATCACAGAGTAACGCTCTTTTAAAAATTCTTGCAATTGGTCTTGAGGCATGATGTGGGAGGTCATCT